>CDZT01042054.1_pt1 | contig 34247 bp, 54 predicted proteins | sample 557531 | NCBI WGS metagenome assembly CDZT01 (sample SAMEA3182066, study PRJEB8094) | gut metagenome | biome: human; feature: gut; material: Stool; isolation source: human stools | place: Canada | collected 2013-03-05
TGTCAACGGCTTCCACGTTGTTCCCATCTACCAGCAGATTGGCGTGGGCAGTGGCCGTGGCGTTGTGCGCCTCCACCGGGTCCGTGTCCCACACGCCGCAGTCGATGTCCTGGACCAGCTTTCCGTTTTCGTCCAGGGTGGCGACTCCCTCCGGCTGGCCCTTCTCCGCCTGAGGGATAAACACCAGGGCCGTGTCTACCGTTCCAGTCACCTGTACCTGACTGGAAAAAATCAGCTCCGTTCCGAAGATGAACTCCCGCAGATTCTCGCTCCCGGCCTGGATGGCCTCTCCGGCCCCAAGGGCATTTCCGTAGCACATCAGGACCTCGCCCTCCTCCGGATCGCTGGCCCACAGGCCCAGCTCCTCCCACACAAAGGCGGCCATCCCCGTGTTGACGAACTGGCCCAAAACAGAGGCGGTGTTTCCCCGCCTCTCCACGCCGGACAGACTGAGATACTTCAGCGGCTCCACCAGCGCCGTCCGGTCCAGACTGCTGCCAGGGGGCAGGGCGCCCGTCCCGATCTGCCACCGGGTCACCTGGGCGGTCTGCCCCTCCGGCACCTTGGCCAGCAGCGCCGCCCCCTTGCTTGTCAATTCCACCTTCGGTATCATCTGCACTCCACCTTCCAAATGATCCGATCCCCCTGCCGGGACAGAGCCCCCAGCCGGATCTGAGTCGTTGTCTCCTGCCGGTATTTAATATCCCAGGCCAGATGGGCTGGCTTGAGTTCGTTGACGATGGCCGCCAGGTCCTCCTTGTGGTCAATTTCTCCAACCGTGTCCAAATACCAGATATAAAAATGGTAACTGGGGTTGTCCTCTCGTATCTCTACCCTGCCCGCGGAAAACACCTCCGCAATGGCCTTGAGCTTGGCCAGCGTGGTGGTCCCGGCCCCCTTGACCTTGGCCAGGATGCGGGCGCGCCGGCGGTCCTCTGGCTGTGCTGGGTCCACGGGGATGCCGTAGGCCCGCTCCCACAGCTCCAGTCCCCAGCCGCCCGCGGTGGAGGGAAGCAGCTGCCGGAATGTCTCCTCCACATCCCGTCCGGCTTGGCGGGCGGGGAGACTCAGCGCGCGCTGAATCTCGGCGTCCTGGGGACTCCGCTGATAATGCTGGGGCAGCTGCCGGATCAACACCGTCATGTAACGTGTACCTCCTTCAGCACTGGTACGCTGTCCACTGGGACCGTGATGTCCTTGGTGTCTCCGTTGACTGTCAGGCTGGAGAAATTCTCCACCCCGTCAATTGACAGCAGCAGGGCCAGCACCCGGTTATAGAGCAGCGTGTAGGGCAGATCTTGTCCCGGTCCATAGTAGATGGTCTGATACTTGGTCTGGATCAACTGCCGGAGGTATCCGCGCAGGCGGCTCTCCAGCTCCGTCTGGACCGTCCCGGCAGAGGCGCCAGAGAGGACCACCGAGGCGGAGATTCGGATCTCCGCCTCCTTGGCCGCTGAGACAGTGACGTCCGCGCCGGGCGGGCGCTTGACCTGGATGTTGGCCGCCACGGCTTCCACGATTTCCTGGGAGGCCCCCTCAAAGTTGCTGTCCACCAGGGTGAGCCCCACAGTGCCAGGTCCGTCCCACAGCTCCACCACCTTGACCTCACCCACTCCGTCAGCCTCCATGGCCCACCTGCGGTAATCCCAGCCGTTTCCGCTGGTAGCGGGCTGCTTGCGGGCCTCGTCCACCCGCTGGTACAGGGCGGCGTCGCTCTCCCGATCGGTGCCGCCCTCGGCCTGGCCGTTGACGTATCTCTCCAACCCGTTGATATTGACGTACATCCGGGACAGAGTCCCCGAGGCGATGTTATAGGCACTGCCCGCCTCCGCCGCCTCCAGTCTGCCCACAGCGGAGCCTCCGGAGCCGATGGCCACGGACTCCAGCAGAAGGAATTGCAGGCCCGTCCCAGTGAGAAAGACGGTCCCGGCGGGGATCGCAGTCCCGGCCTTTCCTGTGAGGGTGACGGTACACCGGGCGCGGGTCCCCGCACGGCGGGTCAGGTCGTGGTAATCCTGGGCCACCAGGTCGATAAATCTTCCCGATGACTCGTCAATGAACAGCATGGAGGTGACCGCCGGAAGCGCTTTGTAGAGATTGCTCACCATCTGGCATAAGGGTCCCGCCACAGCATCCGCATAGCTGCCCGCCAGGGTAGAAACGCCCGCCTCCGGCCGGATGGCCTCCAGGACCTCCTTCTTCAGGTTTTCAGTTGTCCGATCCTCAAACATATAGCGTGGTCCTCCCATATACGGTGGAGAGCGCCACCGTCAGATGCAGGGTGCTGCCCTCAAACCGGGTCTCCGAAACCTGGATGTCCCGGATATAGGGGTTGACTTCCAGAGCCTCCCGGACATACCGGGCTGCCTCACTCAGCTTGGTGTCCGCCCGGTAGGGCTGCCCCACCAGAGCCAGCAGTTCACAGCCGAAGGACCAGGAGAAGTGAGGGTACTGGTACCGGGCAGTGTCGATGGCCCGCCAGGCCCAGCCCTTCACGGCCTCCAGCCCGGTGACCATCACCGGGTTTCCGCTCTCCCACACAGGCCGCCCGGCCTCATAGTCCATCAAAACGTCCCGGTACAGAGGCAGCCGCCCGGCCTTCTGGTCCGTGGGGGCAGAAAACATGGGCCATAGGACTGTCATAGCTTCACCACCTTTGCCAACAGATAGTAGTCCTGTCCATCCAGGGTGAGCAGCACCACCCGGTCCCCGGCCTTCAGGCCGAACTCGCCCCGGGTCAGCTGGTCAACAGATACCGGCGTAAGGGTCCCGCCGTCCGGGCAGGTCCCGGGCAGCACGCCCACCAGCTTGGGGCTGTATCCCTCCAGCAGGTCCGCGTTGATCCACAGGTCATCCGCCGTCAGCTCCATGCCCATGCAGGAGATCTTCAATCCCTCCCGGCCGCCTGTCAGGACGGTCCCGATGCAGAACGGACCGGTGGGCTGCCCCCGCCTTCCAATGGCGGACATTGCCTCCAGGATCCGTCCCGCGCTCTCGTCCAAGGTATTCATGGCGTCCTCCTCTCACAGCTCCGAGCCTGCGCTGGCCTCGGTCATCAAATTGCGGAAATTCAGCTTAAATTTTCCCAGGTGCAGGCCATTTTTCCATGTGTGGGTGTCCCCGTCCACCCAGAACAGGCCGCTCACCCCGCTGCCGGTGTCCCGAAGGAGGACAGCCTCCCCGCAGATCAGCTCCATAGGCGGGTCCAGCACCTCCACCGTCAGGTTCTGCTGTAAACCGTTGTCCTCCAGCCAGGCCCGGGCCTCCCCGGCCGCGTCCTCTCCGGCCCGCTGCCGGAGCACATGCTCCAGCCGCCCATTGACCGCCTGAGAGGCCCCGTCCTCCACCCGGCGCACCAACTGGCCGTCGTCAGTGTAGATGGCCACGCTGTTGCACAGCCGCTCAATGCTCCAGCTGTTGGTCACCCCCATGGTCTGGACGATCTCCATACTGGCCGCGTCGGCCTTCTCTACCACCTCCAGCCGGCCGTCCCCGGTGATTCGGGGCAGATACCGTCTGCCAGTCTGCTCCCCCGCCAGGGTGTACAGGGTGGAGATGATCTTATCCAGGGCCATACCGGGGAACTTCCTCCGTACGGTGATCCCAGTGTGGGCCAGGTTCCCTGTCTGGACCCCGAAGTCCCGGCACATTGCGGTCACAGCTGCCTCCGGCGTCACGCCGTCAAAGCGGTAAAAACCCTCGTTCCCCGCCAGGAAGCGTCCTCCGTCCAGAGCGGACAGGTCGGCCACCGCAGTCTGGGAACTGGTGGTGCACTGGGTCAGCTGTCCGGTAAACCGGGGTTTCCCCGCCTGTTCCAGGATCAGGGCCGCGCCCTCCGCCAGGTTGGGCGTCTCCACACTGCCGTCCCTGGGAACAGCCAGACCAACGGACAGCGCCCGGGCGATCTGCCTGACGTCTCCGCTCCAGCTCATGGTCTGCACCAGCCCCGTCACATCCCGGAAGCCGCTCCCACCCGGCTCCACCAGCTTCAGGTGATATGTGTACTCCATCCGGCCACCTCATTTCAGCGTCCAGGACTGCGTGACTGGGTCCCAGACGCTTGCCGTGGCGTCCGCCAGCGCGACGCTGGCGCTGTCCGGGTTGGCGGTGGGCAGGTCATCCGCCGCCGGGATGGTGAGCACCTGACCAGGATAGATTAGGTTGGGGTTTTTGATAGCCGGGTTGGCCGCCGCCAGGCGCTTGTATTGGCTTCCGCTGCCATAGTACCGCTCCGCGATGGACCACAGGCAGTCCCCGGCCTGCACCTTGTAGGTCTTGGCGGACGCCGCCCCAGTCTGGCTGTCCCGTGCGGTCTGCGCGCTCCCGCCGGAGACGGAGAGGACGGGGGCCTCCGGCTTTTTCCACTGCCGCATGACAATGGTAAGATACAGGTCGTTGGTACCGTCCTGCTCCCCCTGTGTGATCTCCTCGATCATCACTGAGGCGTTGACGCTGGTGCCGGAGACGATCCACCGCAGCTTGGCCCCCCGGTCGCTCCACACCTCCAGGTCATACAGGTACTCGTAAGGGGCCGCCCTGGCCCCCGGCACGCAGAAGGGGTACAGCTGGGCGGGGAGGAGCACATCCTCCAGGGTGCAGTCCCCCATCCTGGACCCGCCCGGCAGATTGATCTCCCCCAGCTGGTCCAGCTGGACCGTCTCGATCCCGTTGGGATGCCGCCAAAAATATTTCGCCGGGGTCACCGGCAGCACCAGCTCCTTCCCCGTGGCCTCCTCCAGAAATGACATGATCCGCAGCATCGGGATCTCCCTCCTTTCCCGTTCCTCAGGCCGTGAACCCCGCCTGGGCCTTGATCCACACCGCTTCCGCGATGTGCTGGGCCACCGCCTCCTCATCCAGGCCGGCCCCAAAGGTGTTTCCGGACACTTGGACGGTTATGGACGGAGCGCCACCGCCCCGGTCCTGCTCCCGGGCCTCCCGGGCGGTGAGCACCCGCTCCCCCTCGTGGAGCAGCGCGGCATAGTTGTCGTATGGCACCCGCCGCAGGCCGTATGCGTGGCCCGCTCCGGCTGAGCCGCCGTCCAGATCCGCGTTATAGCTCCAGTCGCCCGCCGCTGGGTCTGCGCTGTCGGACTCCGGATCCCCAAACAGGGAAGCGATGGCGTCCAGAACACCGCCCCCCGCCCCCTTGGTCCGCTCCTGGGCCAGCTCATATGCGGCGGTGGCCGCCTCCAGGGCAGAGGTATTGCTCCGGATCGCGTCCAGGGAGTCCTCCTGCGCGTCCTGGAGCATTTTGTACTGGTCGCTGTTCTCGTATGCGGCCTGGGCGATCATCTCCGCTGAGTTCCGTGTGGACTCCATGGTGAGTGCCGCGTTCCGGTCCCCAGTCTCCGCATACTGGGCAGAGGCCTCAGCGAACTGCTGCCGCAGCTCTGCCAGCTGGGCCTGGTCCTCCTCAGAGAACAGGGTGGCGTCCTCCCCCAGTAGCACAGAGCCCAGGGCCTCTCGTTTGTACTGTTCCCCCAGGTTCTCCAGATAGGCCGCGTTCTGGCCGGAGATCCCGTTCAGAGACTGGATGGCCTCCCCCAGTGCGCCTCCATAGGCGTCGATCTCGGCCTGAAGCCCCCCTTTTCGGGTGTCGTTATAGCCGTCGCCATAAGCTGCGTTCAGCTCCGTCATGGTGTCGGACAGTGTTGAGGTCAGACCCTCGAAGGTCCTGGACATCTCCTCCATGGCTCCGCTGTACCGGCTCTCCATGCCCGCTTGGATGATATCGGCGGCCCTCTGTCCGTTGATCTCCCCCTTGGAGATCATGCCGTAGATCTGCCCCTGGGTCTTGCCCATGGCCTCTCCCAGCATCCCGATGACGTCCACGCCCCGGTCCTGGAAGATGTTCAGATATTCCAGCGTGGCCTTCCCGCTGCTGTTCATCCGGCTCATGGCACGGGCCATCTCTGCCATGTCCGCCGCTGTGACGCCCACCGCGCTTCCGGCGTCTCCAATGGCGGATATCAGCTCCAGCATCCGCTCCGGGCTGTCCCCGAAGCCGGTGGCCAGGGCCTGGGACATCCCGGTCAGGTCCTCGTACTCCATAGGGGTCTCCGCCGCCAGGCCCCGCAGATCGGCAAGGTACTGGTCCCCGATGCCCGCCCCCAGCAGCCGGTTGAAAGCAATGGCGTCCAGCTCCCGCTGGGCCGCCGTGGTGCTGCCGGAGGACTGGCTCTCCGCCTGGGCGGACTGCTGCTGGTCATAGAGGCCGCTGTAATAGCCGGCAAACGCCTGGTCCCGGCTCTCCGCCGCCTGTGCGCCGCCGGAGGCCAGCCCGATGACCCCGCCGATGGCTGTGCCCACCGCGGTGCCGATACCAGGGACGACAGACCCGATCGCGGCCCCGCTGGCCGCTCCGCTCAGGGCGCCGCCGAACAGGCCGCCGACGTCGCTGCCAAAGGCGGACCCCACCAGCAGGTTTCCCCACTGTCCGGCGGCATCCCCGGCCATGGAAAACAGCCCCGCCTTGCCCAGGGCGGTCAGTACGCTCCCCGCCCCGCCCACCGAGCTCCCCGCCCGGTTCTCCGCCTTGCTGATGGCCCCGGTGGCGTCCAGCAGGTCCTTCTGGGTCTGGCGGGCCTGCCTGCTGGTGAGGTCCAGCTGGGCCCGGATGTTCTCATAGTTCTGGCTGGCCCGCTCAAAGTTGGCGTTGGCCGCCGCCCGGTCTGCCTCAGTGGCTGCGTCACCCAGCTCCCGGATCGCCTTCTCCGCCTGCTGGAGTTCCTGCTTGGCCTGCTTCAGATCCACATTTTTCAGCTGGATCTTGGTCTTGTCCAGCGTATCCAGCTGCTTCTGAAGTCCCGCTGCATCGTTTCGGAACTCGCTTAGCGAGTTCTTCATGGCAACAATGGACTGGGACAGGTTATCTGTCACGCTGAAGGCAATGCTGGCATCCGCCCTTCTGCTACTGGGCATCCCGAGCCTCCTCTCTCCGCCGGTTATAGTCGATCAGCATCGCGCAGACCACCGCCCGCTCCCCCGGCGGAAGCCGGAAGTAGGCACCCGGGAAGATCCCGTGCTTGGCCAGTAGCAACTCCGCTGCGGCCAGGTCTGCGCTGCTGGTCAGTTTTTTTCCAGTTCCTCCACCGCGGCCTGGATCGCCTGCCCCATCAGCTCCTCGTACGACACAGGGGCCACGCTGCCCACCCCATAGCCGTTGAGCAGGTCGATGGACCGGCAGATCTTCTCTACCTCACCCAGCCGCAGCAGCTTTTTCAGACCGTCCACCGGCGTGGCGCAGCCCATCTTCTCCCGGTACCATGCTTCCTGCTTCAGCTCCGGGTGGTTGGTGACACTGGCCAGGATCAGATGCAGCTGGGCATCCTCCTCCCGCCGGATTCTCATCAGCTTGTCGTATGGGGTCTCCCTCAGCGCCAGCACGATGTTCAGCCGGGGCAGATGTACCTGGGCGATCTCCGGCCGAAATTCCGGCAGATCCAGCAGGCTCTTGATCGCGTGGATCTGGTCTTGCTTCTTTTTCTCCATCATATCCTCCAATCTGTTTCCCGATTCCGCCCTCCCGGCCTGCCGGGAGGGCGTCGTCTTACTCCGCCTCAATGGTGTCCAGCAGCTCATACCGGGTGAAGGTGAAGGGGGCCGTCACACTGCCCTCCTTGGCCGCCTGCCAGTCCGCCAGAGTCAGGTCGTCAAAGCTCACGTTGTACAGGGCCACCCGCTCCGCGCCCCAGCTGTCCGGGTCCTTCAGCTTGGTGATGACGGTCCCCCGCTCATCCACGCCGTCCTGGAGCCCCCTCTGCCGCTGTAAAAAGCCGCTGTCCACATGGTACAGGGTCAGGCTCCCGGTCCCTTTGGCGCTGAGGGCCTTGGTGTCGCTCATAAACTGGCCGCACAGGTTGATGGTGGCCTTGTCCTTGCTCACCTTGGCCTGACAGGCGGTGCACTCGGCGATCTTCTCGCCGTCCACCCAGACTTCTCCGAAGGTGCCGCTGAGAACCCGCTTGGCGCTGTCTATCGTTCTTGCCATATTGCTCCTCCTCTCTCACTTACGCCGCCAGAGCCAGCGTCTGGGCGTTGAACAGGACCTCGAAGTCCTCCATGGCGTCCACCAGCCGCCCGCCGCACCGGATGAACACCCAGGAGCCGGTCTGGTGCTCCAGCACCTGCTGCCGGGTCAGGCTGGACACCTCCACGCCCTGGGCCTTGAGCCAGTTCAGCTGCCGGTCGTAATCGATCTCACAGTAGCTCTCCCCGGGATTCAGCACCCCGGCCCGCTCCAGCTCTTGGAGGTATTCCAGAATATAGGCCACCAGCAGCTGCTTGTTGTCGTAGGTGTTGGGGTACTGGCCCACCCAGCTGTCCTGCACCGTAGTCCGCAGGAAATAGGAGATCAGGTCCATCCCCTCCACGATCTTGATCTTCCGCCAGTCCGCACTGCCCCCCACAGGGATGGTGGTCAGGCTGTTCACCCCCCGGGCAATCTTGGCCTTCTGCCCGTCGTGGATCAAGACCACCTTCCCTTCGTCAATGGCCTTGGTCTGCTCCGCCTCTGTCCGGGGGGTCACCGCCGTCAGCTCCGGCAGGGGGGCGTAGGTGGCAGACATCCCCATGGGGATCCCGGCCAGCAGCCCGGCCAGCCGGCCGCAGGCGGTCCCGGCGGTCACCGCTCCATTGGCGTCCGCCATGCCGGTCTCATCCAGCTCGATCACGCCCATGCTGTCGCTCCCCTTGCTTCCAAAGGGCCGCACCAGCTTCACCGTCCGGTACCGGGCCCGCTGGTCCGCCACCCACTGATTCAGGGCGGTCAGCTCCCCCTCGGTGGCGTCGGCGGGGGCGGCCAGATAGTCCACCGACGCCGACTCCAGCAGCTTCAGCCCGCCCTCCAGGGCGGAGGTGTCCTCCGTCCCTGTGGGGATGACCACCAGGTACACCAGGCTGGGCTGTCCCCGGTCGCTGCCCACAAAGGCCGTCTTGATATAGCTCCGGTTGGCCTCCCCCAGCTCGCTGGGGATCATGGTGTCGCTGCTCAGCCTGTGCAGCCCCTGGGCTTTGGCGTCCCGGACGAATACCGCCGCATAGCCCTTCTTGCTCCGGTTGATGGTCTGCCGGGCCGCCGCCTCAAAGGCGATCTTCAGCTTGGGCAGTCCGATGCTCGTCGCGCTCATGTCCTCTCCTCCTTGTTGTATTGGTTGTTGATCTCAATGTGCTCCATCTTCGGCGTCTGGGCCGTCTCCGGATCTCCGGGGTCCTCCGGGTCGTGATACCCGGGCCGCACGTCGGTCCAGGCGGCTGAAAATGACACATAGGCGCTCCCCGGTCCCGGGGCCTCCGCCGTGGCATAGATCGGGATATGCCGGTCTCCCACCTGGATCGACGGCCCGCCGAACAGGATCAGCACCGCGTCCTGATCCCGCCGCAGGGCCTCCGTGCTTTCCACAGTGTAGGCGTCCGTGGCGGCAAACAGCTCCAGCTCCGCCTCCACAGACCACCGCACCAGCCCAATATTCACATCCTCAAACCCGGCGCTTCTCACATAGAGAAAGCCGGAGGGCCGCTTGTGATCGTTGGGACAGAAGTCGCGGTACAGCATCCGCTCCGGCCATAGGGCCGCGATCCGCTCTGAAAGGGCCTCCATCAGGTCTGTACTGGTCACAGTTCTCCCTCCAATCCGTCAATAATTGTCTGGAGCATCTCGTCCATTTCCGCCTGCCCCATGTTCCCCAGCTGCTGGCGCACCGTCTGATACATCCACCGCCCGGGAACGGCGGCCACCTGGATTCTGGACCGGTGCCGGTAGTCCGGCTTTCCGCTCTCTCTGGGCCCGCCGTGGCGGTGGCCCCCTTCGATGGCGTTGGTGATACGGCCCACTGCATACCGCTTTCCGCTCCTGGTGGTCTGGTATTCGTTGGCCTTGGCCCGGATGGACACATAGCCGCCGCCGCTGCCCAGATGGGGGGCCTGCCACCCGGCCACCTTTCCGCTGCCGCCGATCTCCTCCTGCACATTCAGAAGAAGATCCCGGCCCATCTGCTCCAGGGCCTGCCGCTTAACCTCCGGGAACCCCTTCAGCAGCCGGTCCCAACTTTTCAGGAGCCGGTCCAGTCCGCTGGTATCTACGGTTTGAGCCATTACACATCCCCGCCCCGCATCAGCTCATACTCGTTTTTGTATGGGTCCAGCACATGGCGCGCCGCCACATGGCAGACAGCCTTGTCCGGTCCCGCCTGCACCGTCACCAGCGTCCCCTCGGGCAGCTGGATAGGCTTCCCAGTCACCAGCACATAGCTGGTGTCCGTCTCTGCATGGGTCTCCTCCCGCTCATAGCGGACGTACTTCTCCGTCAGGATCCCAGGGAAGGTCACCCGCAGGGTCTCCGCCGGCACAGGGCGGCCGGCCGGTCCCACGGTGTCCTCGGTGCGGGTGGCCAGGCACTTCACCGGCTCCGTCAGGGCCGCCTCCACCCGCAGGTGGAGCCGCCCCTCTGGCCGGATGGCGGTGAGGAACAGGTGCCGCCCGCCCCACACCAGGGCGTTGTGGAGGGTCAGTTCCTGCCGCCGCAGGATCAGCTCCGCCCCACGGGCTCCGATCCCCACCGCGGAGAACAGGTTCCGCCTGGTGCTCTGCTCCACCTGGGCCCAGGTCCTCCGCACGGTCCGCCAGGCCCATACCCCCGGCTCTGCCTCCGCCAACTCCTGCACCTCCAGCCGCTGGTTCAGCCGCCCGGCGTTTATGCTCGTCTCCATACCAGCCCACCTCTTTTCCAATTTCCTCTTGACATTTTCACGGTATCGTGATATGATAATCACAGAAAGGGGGAAACCCAATGCCTGTTATCTCACGGTTCTACGGAATGACCATCAAAATGTATTTGCTGGGAAAAGAACATAATCCGCCCCACATCCACGCACTCTATGGCGACTATAACGGCGTCATCGACATTCAAACCCTGGACATGATCGAAGGCGACCTGCCCCGCAAGGCCCTGAATATGGTTCGGGAATGGGCTGCCGATTACCAAGCCGAGCTGCTGGAGATGTGGATGACCCAAAACTTCAAGACGCTGCCCCCGCTCGAATGAGCGGGGCGCTGCGGCAGAAAGGAGTTCCCCATGTTTCATAAGGTCAAATCCGTCACCCCGCTGCCCGGCTATGCCCTGCTGGTCCACTTTGCCGACGGCTGTGCCAGGCAGTACAAAATGGCCCCCCTGTTGGATCAGATAGACGCCTTCGCCCCCCTCCGCACCGTCCCCGGCCTGTTTGAGCAGGTCCGGACGGATCCGGGCGGCTATGGGATCTCCTGGAACGACGACATCGACCTGGACGGCTCTGAGCTGTGGGAGAACGGCCAGCCGGTCTCCTCCCCCTTTGACGGCCTGCTCTCCTTCGCCGACGCGACCTCCCTCTGGGGCCTGCATGACAGCACGCTCCGCAAGGCGGTGGCCTACCGCAGGCTGGTGGAGGGCGTCGATGCCCAGAAGTTCGGCAAGCAGTGGATTGTCACCCGCACCGCCATGGAACGGGAATACGGCCCCCAGCCCTCTGTTCAGCCCTGACCCGCCGCCCCTTCCGGGGGCGGCTTTTTTATGCCTCCGGCTCCGTCAATTTCAACTGCGTCAGCGCCCGGCGGAATGCCGGGTTGTCCGTCACCAGTTTTCCAGTGATGCTCACCGCCCGCTGGTCATAGGCGTCCAGCACCAGACTGCTCACCAGCAGGTCATACTGGGAGGCCCTGGGGGTCCCGGCGGCGGGGGCTTCCACCCCTGCGTTGGTCATGTAGTCCACTGCACTGTCGTACAGCACATCCAGCAGCGCCAGTTCCCCGGCGTCCGGCTCATCGATCCTGCAATAGGCCAGCAGCACCGGCCGCTTGCCCTCCGGGATCCCCATGGTCCTCCCTCCTCTCTATCAGCCGCCTGCGCCGCTGGTGGCGACCACAAACCCCTTGTCCACGATGAGGTTGCCGCCCACCATCACGTCGCCCAAAATGGCGTACATCCGCTCGACTGCTTTCACGCTCTCATCCACCCGGATGGTGTAGTCACCGAACAGGCCCAGCTCATAGTTCATGGGGTCGCCATAGACCATGGTCTGGATGGTGGCGCCTGCGCCGTCCAGGGCGGTGAGGGCGGAGGAGATCACATAGGGGATCACGGTGCCGCCGTCCACGATGGTGCCCCGGTTGGGGTTGCCGCCCTCAGGGATGATTTTGAAGATCCGCTCCTTATCGGCGTTGCGGAGCTTGCCGATGGCCAGCAAATCTTTCTTGTTCAGGTACAATTTGGCGTTGGCGCCCAGGGTCTCGTCGCCGCCATAGGCGAAAAACAGCTCAGTCAGCAGGTTTTCGTCCAGCTTGGCGTTCTCCAGCTTTTTGAAGATCGTAGCTCCCGCCACATTCTTGGCGTTTTTCACGCCGAACATATCGGGGCTGCTCTGGCCGTCGCCGTTGAAAATCATGGCGGCGATCTGCCGCTTCATGGCCCGCATGGCCATGCCGTGGATCTTCTCATAGTAGCTGGCGGGGCTCAGCCGGTTGATGTTCCGGTCCACAAAGCTGGTCACGTTCAGCTCATAGGGGGCGATCTTGGCCACGCCGAAGGTGGGGTCGGTGGAGGCGGTGCGGGCCTTCCCGGCGTTGGTACTCACCTTGCCGCCCTTGGCGTCAATTTCAGAGATCACATAGGGCTCCAGATAGGCGCCCATGCCGGTCAGATCCTGCACATAGATCTCGTCCACCACAGAGCACACCACGTTGCCCAGGGGGTCTCGGATGTCGCTGCCCGCCCCGGTGGGCTGTACGATGCTTCCGGTGGCCAAAGTCACCTGCTTGCTGGCCTGGTACACATCCCGCATGGTCTCCCGGGCAGAGAATTTCACTTCGCCGCCCTTGCGCAGAATCTCGGCACGCTCCAGGGCCTTGTCCTTCTCCTCGGCCTGGCTTTTGCCCTGCTCCATAAACTTCCGGTCCTGCTCCTCCAGCAGCTTCTCCACGTCGGCGATCTCGCCGTTCATGTTGCCGACCTTCTCCATCTCGGCGCGGTACTCCGCCTGCTTGCCCGCCTTCAGCAGGGCCTCGGCGTTCTCCAGCAGCGTGGTGCGCTGGCTCTTCAGTTCGATCAGTTTGCGTCTCATCTCATGCTCCTCCTCAAAATCTCATTTTTTCCAGCTCCAGCAGGGCCTCGTCCTGCCAGGCTTCGTCTGGGTTCCCTATTTCACCGGGCGCCCCGCCCGTGGGATCACTTCCCGGGCCCTCCGGCCCGCCATACCGTTTGACCACTCCGGCCTCCGGCTGGGCCGGAACCGGCAGCAGGGACACCTCATAGGCGTCCACCGCCTCATCCAGGATGATGATGCACATCCCCTCGTCGTATATCTGGCCCTTGTTGTGCTCGCACCAGTGCTGCGTCCAGTCTGTCCCGCAGATGGAGCATACCGCCCGCCGGACGGACACCCCCACGCTGCACTCCCGCAGCAGGCCGCCCTCGATGGCGGCAATGGTGTCCTCGTTGCCCCTCAGCCGGGGCATATAGCACCGGAGCACCAGCTGTTTCCCGCCCTCCGTCTCCGGCATGGGCTCCACGCCGGCGGCATAGACCCGGGCGGTCTGGCTCCCGGCAGACCAGCAGTGGTCCATCAGCACCGGGCGGCCCACAAATTTCTCCGCCAGCCCCTCCAGGGCCGCATCGCTGAACCGCTCCAGGTCCCGGTCCACCTGGTTGTTGCACGCCGCCAGGCGGAAGGTGAACACCTCCTCCGCCCCCAGCTCCCGCAGGGCCTGTGCGTTGACGAGAGCCATCTCCCCCTCATCCGGGGCGGCCTTCATCAGCCTCGCCTGCTTCATGATCTGATCCATCTCATTCCTCCTCCCGTGCTCCCTGCTGCGCACGCAGCCGGCTCAGTTCCGCCCAGTCCCGCAGGGGCACATAGTTCAGGCTGGCCCGCCGCTCGTCGCCGCCTGGGACGTGGGGCATATCCTCCAGGTCCATGATGTCGTTGACGCAGAACCCGCCCACCTCGGTCATGTCCCGGTACCACTGGCCACGGGCGGCGGTGTCGCCCCGCAGCTCCGCCATCATGTTGATCCGGATCTCCAGCCCAGCGGCCACCTGGCTGGGCAGCAGCAGCTTCCAGGTCTGCTCCTCCTCGTACTGGGTCACATTGGGGTGGAGTGTGCCCACCACATATTCAATGGCGTTCTGCTCATTGCTGCCGTAGGCCTGTTTCCCCTCCTGCAATTTGTACAGGGGGACCCCGAAATACCGGGCGATGTCCCGCACCGTGACCTCCTTGCTCTCCACGAACTGGGCGTCCTGGTTGCTGGATGCCAGCGGTTTATAGTCCAGGCCAAAATCCATGATGGCGATCCGGTGGCCATTCAGCGGTCCGGCGTGGACCCGTTCCCACTCCCGGCGGAGCAGATCCTTTCGGCTCACCAGCTGCCCCGGGTTTTTCGGGTCCTGGACGCTGCCGCCCAGGTCGGCCTCCGTCCGCAGGATGCCGGAGGGCTGCCCGCCGCTCTGGTAATAGCTCAGCTCATACTGCTGCTGGGCCCGGGCCGAGGCGATGGTCTCACTGGCCCGCCGGAGGACGCCCACCCCCTTCAGCCCGTCCCGGGTCGCCGTCTTGTAGTGGCATATATCCTCGTTGGGGAGGACCATGGGCTCCCCCGTCCAGGGGTGGGTCACCGTGTACCACACCCGGCCAGAACTGTCCCGCCATGGCTCCACCAGCTGTCCCGGCACCGGGATCAGCTCCACCGGCCGGCCGCTTTTCGGATCTCTGACGATCCAGTCGTAGCCATTCCCGTTGACCAGGCGGCTGGTCTCCAGCACCTTTTTCCGGATGAACGGGGTCATGGCCTCATTGGGCCGCACGTTGAGCAGCTGGAGGATGGGCAGGTCCACCCGCTCCCGGCTCCGGCCGTCCATGATAAAGCAGGGCAGCTTCCCCATGGAATCGCTGAGGATCTCAATGCACCGGTCCACCGCCGACAGCTTCCGGGCAAAGCTCTCCCCCGTCTCCGTCCCGGCGGCGGGGTATCCGGCCTCCACCAGCATCTCCGCCGTCAGCCCCTTCTGTGCGGAGGGCGACCGGGCCACCGCCCGCAGCCCCTTGGACACGCTCACCGGTCACCGCCTCCTCCCAGCGCACTGAGCACCGCCCCCGCCAGCAGGAACACCCCCGCCGCGATCAGGCCGGCCGGGGCCGAGTACAGCCCCACGCCCACGCATACCAGCACCGCACCTGCGGCCATCGCCAATTCGGTGGCGTATGCCGCCGCCGCCTCTCTCAATCGTTTCATGTTGCCTCCCCGGCGGCCCAGCCGCCTCACAGTGTAAAATCTGCCCGTCCCAGCGCCGCCGCCAGATCCGGTTTTTCCGTGTCGCACAGCATGGCAGCCGCCATGGCGATGATCCAGGCCACTGTGATGTCGATGCGCCCCACGCTGCGGTTTTTCATGGGCTTCATGTTCTCGTTGCCGTCGGTGGCGCACCGCACGTTGCCGAAGCACCACCGGGCCGCCGTGTTGTGCTCGTGGAGCATCTCTCCCTTGCGCAGAAGCACCTCCAGCTGTTTGGTGGCTGGGCTCATGCCTGTCATGTTCTGGCGGATCTCCACCACCTGGATGGCCCCGTGCTCCGCAGTGCTCTGCATCAGCCGCTGGGACAGCGTCCAGCTCATGGCCGGGTCCAGCCCCAGGCACACCAGGTCGAACTCCTCCGCCGCCTGCCAGATGGTCTGCTCCACCGCGTCGTAGTCGATGATGTCCCCCTCACAGCCCTGGAGGAAATCCGCCCGGAGCCAGTCCCCGTATGGGACCCCGTCCCGGGTCTCCCGGGCCTCCAGATCGTCCAGGGGGACCCACCCCCAGAACAGGGCCGCCCAGATCTCCAGCCCCTCCTGGGGCGGGAAGAGCAGCACCAGGGCGGTCAGGTCGGTGCTCTTGGACAGGTCCAGCCCGCCAAAGCATCGCTTTCCTCTCAGATACTCCCGCACCGCCCGCCTCCGGGCCAGCACATTCATCCCGGCCCACTCCGGCCGGTTGAACTGGGTTTTGTCATAGATGGTCACCGGGACCCAGCTCACCGCCTTCACCGCGATCCACTGGTTCAGCCGCAGCCAGCGGAACAGCCGCTCCGCCGCCTCGCTCTGCCGGGCCGCCCGGGCCTCCCGCCGGAAATCGCTCAGGCGCAGGTTGTGCCCCAGTCCAGGGTTGCAGGCGTACCATAGTTTTTCGTCATAGATGTCCAGGGCGTCGATCCTGTCCGGGTCATCCCCGGTGAGGACCCCAATGCCGAACATGATGGGGCACCACTCTGGCAGGTCGCTGTCCAGCTCCCGCTCCGGCTCCCCCCGCCGCCAGGCCAGCAGCCTCCGGCATTTCTCGTGGATCTCCCAGCCGATGCTCCGCCGGTCCGGATCGTCCCCCGCCGTGGTCAGCACGATCACCGCCTGCTGCCGCCGGGCAGCGTCTGAACCGGCGGTCAGTACGTCCCACAGCCGCCGGTTGGGCTGGGCGTGGAGCTCGTCGATGATGATGGCGGAAAACGAAAACCCGTGCTTGGTGGAGGCGTCGCTGGAGTAGACCTTCATCACACCGCCGTCCCTGCTGCGGATCTCCCGCACGCTGTCCCGGCACCACACCAGGGAGTCGTGCTCCGGCTGGCCCAGGGCGGTGTGCTCCACCATATACTTGGCACACTGGTAGATGATGTCCGCGTTGGTCTTGTCTGCGGCGAAAATCCCCACCTGGGGCCGGGCCTCCCCGTCCGCGATCAGGTGGTAGAGGCCCAGCCCGGCGGCAAACTCTGATTTTCCGTTCTTCTTCGGGATCTCCTCATAGAGATAGCGCCGGTACCGGCTCCAGGTCCCGTCCTCGTCCTGGGCCTGGACCCCGTAGAACTGCCGGATGGCCTCCTCCTCCCATGCAGACAGGACAAAGGGCTGTCCCGCCCACTCGTTCTGTCCGAACACCAGCAGAGAGAAGAAATCCCGTACCAGCGCCACCTCGTCCCCGCTGTACCGCAGCCGGGTGCCGTCGTCCGGCCGGACCACCTCCACGCCTGGGGCCAGGGTCAGCAGATCAGGCACGCCGTCTCGCCTCCATCAGCTGGAGGAAGGGGTTCTCCTCCTGTTTCTGCGCCCCCTCCGGCACCACCAGGCGGCACCGGCTGGTGATGGTCATTCCCAGGTCGTTGGCACAGGCCCGGGCCTGCTCAAAATAGGTTTTCTGGGCTCGGCTCCATGCGTTCACCAGGTCCGGGTCCTCCTGATCCAGGGCGTCCTGCACCATGCGGCAGGCCGCTGTGAATTGGTGCTGAGCCACCAGATAGCGGCCCACCGTGTCCCGGTCCAGCTGGGCCGCTCCCATGTCGGCCGCCAACAACTCCTTGGCCAGCGCCCGAAAGTCGGCCTTCAGATGCTCCGGCAGCCACCTGGGTACTTTCATTTTTGCAGGCTTCGGAAGCGTAACCTCCTGCCCCGCCCGCTCGGCCTTCTCCGCCTTGCTCAGGTGCTTGCGGCCGTTGGCCTCCAGCACGCTCAATTTCTGCCTGGGTCCCGGCATCTCATCTCCTCCTTCCCACGCTCTCGCTCCTCCATTCCGCCCCCGTGGGGAAAAAATCCCCTCCCGAGGGCTGCATACGGTCTTGCGCCCCTCCCGTCAAAACTTTCTTACCCCGGGGAGAGGGTTCGAGGCCTTCGGCCTCCCTGTGTGCGCCCATGGGCGCACACGTCCAGGCGCCCGCGCCCAAGCGTCCCAGCATTTCCGAGCGCTGGCCGCCCAAATCAGCGGCCTTTTTTCCGCCGTTCTGCGGCCTGTTCCCGGGCCGTTTTCTGGTCGTGATGCCGTTTGCACAGGCTCTGATGGTTGGCCGGGTCGATGAACCTGGCCCAGCTGCCCCGGTGGGGCTCGATGTGGTCCACCACCGTGGCCCTGGTGCGGTGCCTGGGATCTCCTGGCGGATACTGGGCGGCGCAGGCGCGGCAGAACGGCTCCCGCAGCAGCTGCGTTGGGCGCAGGTCCTCCGTCCAGATGGGCAGGCTGTACCAGCCGTGGTATTCCGCCGAGGCCCGGCGCGGGGCCTTGGCAGGCTTGTGCTTGGGACAATAGCCCTCCCGGGTCAAGGCTGAGCAGCCTGGGTGCCGGCAGGGCCTGAGCGGCTTCATGGCCACGGGCTATCACCTCCGGGCAAAACAAAAAGCGCCCAAGCCACGACACCCGACTGATCGGGTCGTCATTGGCTCAGGCGCTGGTCTCTGTGGACTCTGGCTCAGGCGCATCGATATTCACAACGGTCTCCTGTCCGCAGCGCTTGCACTTCACGGGCAGGTTTCGGACGGCTGTGTCCGGCAGGAGCTTCAGCAGCTTCCCCTTCCGGCAGACTGGGCAGATCACCCATCCGTCCTTCGTGCTTAGTTTACCACAACACACGTTCGATTGCAATCTTTTTCGCCCCTTCCCATTGAAATTTCAAGAGAATATACTTACCCCCGAGACTGAAAAGAATAGAAAAGCCTATTCTCTTTTCCGTCTCCGTCTGGTACGACGCCGTTTCCGGGATGGATCCCTGGGCAGGAGGTATTTGATCCAGGCGAACTCCCCATAGCCGTTGGACACCGGCCCCTCCCGGGAGAGCACATCTGCCTCCGGCGGGGCGGACAGGGTCACACAGTCCGGCACCGTCTCAGTCTCTGGCTCCGGATGGGCCAGCCCCAGAGATGGCGTCCAGGTCCGCTCTCCCACCTGCGGGTGGCCCCACTCCCGGGGCTCCTTGGTGAGGTAGCTGGCCAGATCCTCGTATGTGTGATCCCGGTGAAAGGTCAGCCGCCGCAGTTCCAGGTTGTCCCCGTAGATCCACAACCGCCGGATCTCCTCCAGGTCATCCCCTGTGGCGTTGAGCACCACATGGTGGTGGAGCCGCCCTCCCGGATTGCACCCCTCCGTCACATAGATGTAGTGAAGCAAATGTCCCCGCTCTTTCCTCGCCTTGCGCAGCCGGCTCAAGAAGGACCGGATCCGCCGGACCGCCGCATCGCGGCCGTCCGGCAGATGCTTGTCATCATAGGTGAGAGTGAGGAACAGGTCCCCGTCATCGAAGTTGGCCGCCAGGGTCCGCTCCAGCTTCTGGAATGAAGTCCTGGCGTTCAGCTTTTCCCGGGCCGCCGTGCTGGCCTGCCGCTTCTGGGCCCGCTGCCGAGGGCTGTCCCCTGCTACTGGTGCGGTATATACCACCGCATACACCAGGCGTCCGCTCTGGATCTTCCGCAGGATCTTACTCATCCGTACCCTCCTCCAGCTGGTCCAGGGCCCGGCGGATGAGCCGCCACTGCTCAATGGGTAGTTTCTCGGTTCCGGTGAGGACGCCCCGCAGCTTGTCCGCCGTGAGATCTCCGCCGCACCGGCTGGCCACCGCCTCCAGACAGCCCAGGCCGCCCGCCTGACGGAACTGCTGGAGCCGTCCCAGCGTCTCCTTCTTTTCCTGCCACGGGTTTGGGCGGGCCTGCTTTGACTCCGGCTTGGGCTCCGGGACGCTGTGGGCCCGGAGGATCCCCAGATCCCGCTGGATCTGCACCCCGCCCAGGCTTGGTACGGTCTCCACCGCCCAGGAGGTCCCGGCCCCCAGGATCAGCACCCCCTGGGCCAGCGACTCCACCACATAGTCCCGGTATGCCGCCAGGTCCGCCTCGCCCCGGTCTCCCCGGGGCAGCTGGATCACCAGCACCTGCTGCATTAGGTCACACGCGCAAATCTCTGCTTGAGCCATGATGACGCTCCTCCCTCCTCCATCTCTGCCGGGGCCTCTCCGGCCTCCGTCTCCATGCGGGCCTCCAGGTCCCGCAGTTTGACCAGCGCACCATACACCCGGGGCGGCAGGGCCGCCAGCTGGTCCCAGCTCACGCCGTGCAGCCCCCAGCTGCCGTCAGCGTCCTGATAAGTCAATCGTGCCATGGGTCACTCCTCCAATACCTTGGTTTTTGGCGTATAGATGCGGTCGCTGGCCCGCCGCTCCTGCTTGCGCACCTCGCCCAGCAGACGTTCCAACTCCTTGACCACCGCGCGCCGTTCCTCCAGCCACGCTGCTACCGGGGCAGTCTGGTCGATCCGGTCCTTCGCCTCCCGGCGCTGCCGCCGCACCTCCCGCAGTTTATAGGCCAGCCGTCCCGCATTCTCGTCCTCCAGCTCGCACAGCTCCAGCCGGTGGAGGATGTCCTGCGTGGCGTCGTTTGCCTCTTGTTCGGCTTGCTCCGCTATATGTAACTGCTGTTCCGTCTCCCGGAGGTAGTCCAAAAAGGACTCGATCCCCCAGCTTATCTGGATTCTGGGTTCCATGCCCTCAACTCCTCTCTCCATCCCTCCACGCTCCTCTCCTCATCCTCCAAGTACAGCGGGCATCGGATCACCGTGTAGGAGGTCATCCCGTGGACCCGCACCTGTTTTTTGGCTGTCCAGCCGGGCACCGGGTCAAACCGCACCCGGTGCTCCATCTCGTCATACTCACACCAGGGGCATCCCATGGTCCCCAGGGCCCGGCGGCAGCTCCAGCATAAGGTCATCATAGCGCTCAAAACGGCAGTTCGCCGTCATCCTCCAGGTCCTGGAGTTCCCCGGCCGGCGGGGGTGGGAGCGTCCCCTCGTCGGCGTTGCCCTCGCTGGGCTGGGCGGGAAGTGGGTACAGGTTTCACAGGTCTGGTCATCCATTTCCGTCACCGTCCCCAAACTCCTCTTTGTGCTGCTCGATAAATTCTCTTAGCATTTTGCCTCTGCAATCAACATTGCCATCATCGTCCATATTGTCCTCGTCCCAAAGAGGGCAACCTTCGCAGCCGCAAGGCATATCGAGATATCCGTCACACAGGTCATTCATCGCAAAGTCAATGGCCTTTTCTACAAGTTCCAGTTTTGTCATCATTCCGCACCGTCCTTTTGCTTGCCAGCACAGCAAAATGCTTCAGCCATATCCATTCCGGAGCAGTTAAACGTATCCTCTGTGGTACAATTTCCGTGCATAATGCACTCCCGGCATCGGACTGCCGTCACAGATCCATCCCTCTGAGCCTCCAGCGCGGCCAGCGCCATCTTGTGGTACTCCTGCGCCTCGCCCTCCTGGAGTGTACAGACGCCGCCGAACGCCCACACGCTGGCCAGTCTGATCGCATGGTCTAATGTCATATGTCATCCTCCTCCGTTGGCTGCTGGAGCCATTCCAAAGCGTGGGCCATTCCTTTCCAAATTGCACCGCCACCGGCAGCGCTTCTCCTGTTCTCAACTTCTGCAAGAAATCGCGCCAGCTCCTCATCGCTCATGGCCCGGATGCGGTCGGCGTTGGTCATCGGCGGCGTATACGCTCCGCACTTTATGACGATTTCTCTCGGATTCCGTTCGTGGCGGCAGTCCGTTCGGCAACTATCGCACAAATTAAGTCCCACTCGGCTCTGCCTCCTTCAGCGCCGCTTCGGCTTCCTCTCGGGTCAGCTTTTCGGCAACTGCATCAGCAATATAGCGAGTAACCGGATTGTTGTGATAGAAGCAGGTGTTCATGGCGGATTTAAGCGCGTTTTCTCCGTCCTTGTCGGTGTAATCACCAGAAGGCAACACCACGCACCGCCCCTCATCGTCAGCCTGTTTGAGTTCGCGGAGGCGGTCAAGATCGTACTCGTCGCCCAGGATGTCCTCAATGATTGCGAGACGATCAGCAATCTCATACACATCAAAAAATAAGCGGTGTCTACACGCACAATTCCAGCGAGTATATTCCCCTGTTAACCGTTCCATTTTTCTAAATTCCTTTCCCATCTTGCCTCCATCTCGGTGATCTCCTCCGGCTCCAGCCCAGTGTCCTCGTAGGCTGCGAGGCGGTCAACCGTTTGCTGTATAATCAGCCCTGCGATTTTAGGGAGCGCAAAATCTGGACACCCGACAATATATGCGCGTCCATCTCTTCTTCCTGTCAGTCTTTTCATGTCACCCCTCCTTCTGGCCATGCAGTTTTAGCCAATGCAGTGTCGCTTTTGCGCTGTCTCGCTCATTCTTCACCTGCTCCAGCTCTGCCCGCAGCTTCTTGTTTTCGGCCTGGAGAGTGGAGATAATGTCTGCGGCGTCAACACAGTCAGCAGTGCAAGTAATACAAGTCGGTTTCATGCGTCCTCATCTCCCTCCGGCGGGCGGCGGTAGTAATTATCTTTTTTGTCTCTCATACAAGACGAGCATTTCTCAAGTGCCCCCATTTCCGCCCATAGACACCCATCGCATATCAGCGGCTCGTTCGGCGGGGTGAGGGTTGGCATCCCCAACACAAGGTCCTCTGCCCGCTCCTTATCCTGTTCGCTGTCCCAGCTACATGCCTGGATTTCAGCCATTAGTTCACTGGCATCAATCGCCCTTGCCATCTTTCAGCGCCTCCAAATCAATCCTTTCGACTTCTGCCCGAACTTCCAGGCGGTTCAGGTAAAGGCCCATATACTTTTTTTGTTCCAGCAGTAGACTAAGTTCACAATCCGGTTCAAAATCTAAAGTTCCGGCTTCGTACTTCACCGTCATACGGTGGAGCTTTTCATACCGGATTTTGGTCTGCCAGTATTCCGCCTTAAAGCGTTCCTTATAGTTGGCGCTGTTCATCATCTTTACGGTATCGTTCAGGTTCATTTGTAAATTTCCTCCATTCTTTTTAGCACCATCTCCACGGCCTCGTCCGCTATGGGAGCGCCGCAGTTGGGGCAGTATTTTGGCATATACCAGCATGTTAATTCCGTAAAATCATGTCCACAGCATGAGAACACTCGATTCATTTTGCCATCTTTGATAGTCTCTATAATCTTTCCGTGCCGTACCGGGGCTACATCGGCGGCAGGCAGGCCAGAAATCACGGCCTCGATCTCATCGGAAGTGTAATTCTCTGTCTTATAAACCACGGTGCATCCGTCTGATCCATCATTCTCCGGGTCTACCGGATAAAATAGGTCAATGGCAGCCTGCCGCTCAATATACTCAGCCATCCTGCTCCTCCCTTTCACAATAACAGTTCATCAATGGATCATCATGGTCACACATACAGCATGGTTTCCCGTCACCACTGCCTGGTGGGGCATGGATACAGCCTTCACAAACATAATCAGCCATTGCTGTCACCCCTCCTCCGGTGGCTGCTGGAGCCATTCTAAAGCGTGGGCCATTCCTTTCCAAATTGCACCGCCACCGGCAGCGCTTCTCCTGTACTCAACTTCTGCGAGAAATCGAGCCAACTCCTTGTCGCTCATGGCCCGGATGCGGTCGGCGTTGGTCATTGGCGGCTTATATGCTCCACACTTTATGACGATTTCTCTTGGATTCCGCTCGTGTCGGCAATCTGCTCGGCAACTATCACATAGATTAAGTCCCATTTTCCTGCTCCTCCATTTTCGTCATAATCTTCGCCTTCCGCCGCATACACCAGGCAAACACCGGGAACTTAAAATCCTTTTGGGTGGAGCACTGCGGCAAAAACCCGCAGGTCTCACAATGACCGCCCACGATGGCCTGTGAGATCGCCAGCCCCTCGGCCTGCTTTTCGGGCGGATATGGCCGGTCAAACATGGTGACGTGCGTATATGATTTCCAGCTCATGTCAATCCTCCTATCCTGGCTCCGAGCCCTAGCAGTTCATCCGCGCTCACCTCCAGGGCCTGGGCGATCAGGAACAGGGTATCCACCCGGGGGTCGTGTACCCCCCGCTCGATCTGGTACAGGTTTCCGGCGGACAGCCCCACCCGGGCCTCCAAATCGGCCATCCGGAACCCGCGGGCCTCCCGCACCAGCCGGATCCGGGGCCCGATCTTCCCCGGCTCCCATGGGATCAGCTCAGGCATATCCCTCCACGCTCCTCTCCTCGTCCCCCAGGTACAACGGACACTGGATCACCGTGTAGGAGGTCATCCCGTGGACCCGCACCTGTTTTTTGGCTGTCCAGCCGGGGACCGGCTCAAACCGCACCCGGTGCTCTATCTCGTCATACTCACACCAGGGGCATCCCATGGTCCCCAGAGCCCGGCGGCAGCTCCAACATAAGGTCATCATAGCGCTCAAAACGGCAGTTCGCCGTCATCCTCCAGGTCCTGGAGTTCCCCGGCCGGCGGGGGTGGGAGCGTCCCCTCGTCGGCGTTGCCCTCGCTGGGCTGGGTGGCCTTGGCCCCGGCAAAATAGATGCCGTCGGCGATCACCTCGGCGCTGCGGCGCTTGCCGCCATCCTTGTCGGTCCAGTCCCGGATCTGGAGGCGGCCCTCCACCACGGCCAGCTGGCCCTTGCGGAAATACTGCTGGACAAATTTTGCCCGGGCCTCCCAGGCCACCACGGGGATCCAGTCGGTGACCCGCTCGCCGCTGGCCTTGTCCTTGAAATCCCGGTCCACCGCCAGGGAGAAGGAGGCCACCGGCCGCCCCGCCTGGGTGTACCGCACCTCCGGATCCCGGCCCAGGCGGCCCATGATAATGATCCTATTCAGCATCGTCTACCTCACAACCGAAAAAATAGGAATCGCAGCTCACAGGCGGGTCCTCATTTGGGTTTTCGCAGGGACGGGGTTCGTTTTCCCATTCCGGGAACTCACATCGGTATTTACTCATACAAAATTCTCCTCCATACACTTTCCAGCTTGTCGAGCCGGTTTTAACAGCTGCATTATGCCACCTCCACCAGCCAGATTCCGACGCTCATGCCCAGCGCAAACACGCCGAACAAAAACGCGGTGACCAGCGCGATCCATACCAACTCCTGCACCCGTTGTTCAAACTCATGTCTCGTCTGATTCGGTTTGTTCCCGCAGACTCGCCGCTCATCCCGGTTGACGATCGCAAATGTTCTCATGGTAATTCCTCCGTTTTTTGTTCAAATGGGACCGGCTCGTCCGGCAGGTCAAAAAAGTCAATCTGAGTCTTGGGCGGCCGCTTGTAGGTCTGCCGCTTCGCCGCCGGGGCTGGCTCCTCCAGCGCACTCTCCCGGAAGCGCTGGTACTGACCGTCAAAGACCAGATAGATCCTCCCCCGGGTGCCCTCCTTGTTTTTGGCTACCTTCAGCACCCGGCGGCTCTTGTCCGGCCTGCCGGGCTCTTCCAGGTAGAGCAGCAGGATGGCGTCCGCGTCCTGTTCGATCTGCCCGGACTCTCTCAGGTCGGACATGGTGGGCTCCACCAGCTTGTCCTCCCCGGCCTTGTCCGCCCGGGAGAGCTGGGACAGGGCCACCACCAGCATCCCGTGTCCGTGGGCCAGCTGCTGAAGGCCCCGGCTGATGCCGGACACCTGCTCCGTGCGGTTGGTTTTCCGGGTCTCCGGCTCCACCAGCTGGAGATAGTCGATGTACACGATCTCGTACCGCCGGGCCAGGGCGTCTGCCTGGATGTCCTGGACGCTCATGCCGCTGGCCTCGATCAGCTCCAGCGAGTGGCCCCGGATCCGGTCAGAGCAGGCGGCAAATCGGCCCCACGCCTCCTCCGAGATCTCGTTGCGCTTGATGGTGGGCATCTCGATCCCCGCCAGGTTGGCGATCAGGCGGTCGGCCAGCTTGTACTGGTTGGTCTCCAGGCTGTAAAACCCCACCCGGTGCGTCCTGGCCTGGTGGTAGGCCATGGACACCGCCAGGGCGGTCTTGCCCGCGGAGGGATAGCCCCCCAGCACCACCATGTCCCCCATCTCGGTGTATGTACCCGCGTCCAGCTTGGGCAGGCCCCAGGTCATGTAAGCCACCGGCTCGCCGCTGTGCCGGTCGGCAAAGGCCAGGAGCATCTGGGACATATCCATCCGCCGGATGCCCCGGCGGTCCACCCTCAGCGCGTTGAGCTGGTTCATGCACTTCTGTTCCTGCTCGTCGTCCTCGGCCTCCATGAGCATCCTGGCCAGTTCATCCCGCCTGGCTTTCCGGGCCTGCGCCCGCATGATGGAGGCATACTCCCAGATGTTGGACGCCGTGGGGGTGAGCTCCATGAGCTCCATCAGGTACTGGGTCCAACCGTCGCCCTCCCGGCCCCCCAGCCTGCTCCGGACGGTCACCGCATCGGTGGGCTTGCCCTCGGCAAACAGCGCCTGAATGGCCTGGAACACCATGCGGCACTTGGGGGTGAGAAAATCCTCGGGGCGGATCCGCTCCAGAGCCTGCCCCACCAGCTTAGGCTCAATGAGCAGGGATCCCAGCACCGCCACCTGGGCGGAGAGCTTGTCCTCCTCCCGCGCTACCATGTGGCCACCTCCTCCCGGGCCACCAGGGTGGGCTGGGAGGGCTCCGCTCTCTGGCCGCCGCCCTGCCGCAGGGGGAACACAGACTTCCAGCTGTTGCTCACCGACTGGCGGATCAGCAGCAGCTTGGCCTCCCGGCGGCCCTCGCTGAGCCGGTCCAGCTCCCGCAGGAGGGATACGATCGCCCGCTTGGAGTTGATTGCCTTCTTGGCTACCCGGATCTCAATGAGGTCAGCCAGCGCCCGGTGCAGTTCCCCGTCCTCCCCGACGTAGGCCTGGAGCACCGGCTTGGCGTCCTCCGCCAGATCGTATTTGCTCGGCCGCTTGCCCCCTTGGGGGGCTTTAGGGGGTTCTTTCTTATCTTCTACTGTTACTATATTCTTCTTTTGTGTCGGGAAACCCGGTGACGGTGTTTCCCGTTGACGGGTTTGCCCGTTGTCGGGGTTCCCGGACAACGGTGGTGCGTCGTCCTGTATAATGTAGATATTTCCGCCGAATTTGCCGTTGCTTCCGTGGCTCTGCTCCCGGGCCAGATAGCCTACTTTCTCCAGCTCCCCCAGGATCCGGCGCAGCTTGTCCTTCCCACAGCCCGCCTTTTTGGCCAGGCCGGAGACACTGTACTCCCAGTCCTCCGGCAGGGAGGCCATGAGGACCAGCAGGCCCCGGCTCTCCAGGCTCAGGCGCCCGTCCTGGGCCACCTCCCGGTAGAGGGTGGCGAAGGCTTTTTTCCGGCGGAACTGTACCGTTCCCTCACCCATACAGCTTCCCCCTTCCCGCCCGGGAGACAAATCCGTGGTTCAGGCTCACGCCCACCCCGCTGGTCAGCCGGATCCAGGGCTCCAGGTTGTCCGGAGCCTCCGGCCGGGTCAGGTCAATGGGCATCTGGTAATACTCCCGGACCCGGAACCCCAGGCTGCGCAGGGTGCGCGCCTGCTCCTCTGGAGACAGCCCGGCCAGACAGTCCGGATAGCCCCCGCCGTTGTCGGCCAGGAACATCAGTTCACAGCGGGCTAGCACCTTCTGCCAGCTTTCTTTCAAATTTTCAGGGATCATGCAAAAATTCCCCCTTGTCAAACACACGTTCCCATGGTATAATACATTTGTTCTCATGGTAGACCCCCTGTCTACCGCCCCGGGTGCCGAAAGGCCCCGGGTTTTTTTATACCCACGGCTCGGCCTCCCGGACGGCGATCCGTCCGTCCTCCCGGACCACTGCCAGGGCCTGGGCCCCGCCGGCCAGCATCCCCCGGAAGATCCCGGGGGCCAGCTCCTCCACCCGGAGCAGCCGCGCCGGGCCGTACTGGTCCAGCAGCCGCCGGGTCACCCGGGTCGCCTCCGTCAAATTGGGTGTGCGCATGACGTCAGCCTCCCTTCACCGTCAGATAGACCCCCAGGGCCAGCAGGAACGCCCCCGCCGCCAGGGCGAAGGTCACCCACTCCAGGGCCTCGTACAGCCGCGGCCACTGCCGCCTCAGCTTGTCCCACATAGATATGCCTCCTCAACACATTCCTCTGGTAAACACCAGCGCCTTGGCTACCAACCGCGCCTCGTACTTCTTGGCCCGGCCCACTGGCGTCGCCGGCACATCATTCAGTCTGGCCCAATCTGCGGCGGTGCGTTTATCCTTCACGCCCAGTTCTAAGGCCAGCTCCTCTGCCCCCAGCATCGGGCCCCGCCGGGAGACGATCTCCTCGGCCTTCTCCCGGATCTCACGATAGAGCGCCGGACTTGCCGTAGCTCTTGAGTTTCTCATGTTATATCCCCCTCTCCTCCCCCGGCCCGGCCGGGGGGCTTCTTCTTGTCCTCCTCCCCTTCCTGTGATAAACTGTGGATGGTAGGAAGGTGATTTAATTGGTACTTGATACGAATATAGCTGTTGCATTGATAGCTCTGATTGGTGCAATTCTATCAGGCATATTTGCTTTCATAGGAAGCATGGTCGCCGCAAGACTAGGGAAAGATGCCCAAATCAAGACTGCTGCACAAGAAGCGTTCATCTCTGCCCGCCTAAACGGATATCTCGCCTTTGAGGAAGCATTTGAACACTGGGCTAACACAAAAAACAGAGAGGCCTGTGCAGTTGTTTATCGTGCTGAAAATGCTGTCCGCCTTGTAGCAAGCGAAGAAACGATTTCCGTTCTCTCACAGCTGACCGAATATATCAGAGAATACGAGACACAGGGCAAACTTCATCCGTTTGAAGAGTTTGCTGTGGCCCATACTGCGGCCCTTCGTGCCATGCGGAATGATTTGATGCACTATCCTATTCCGACACCAGAATCAGGACAGAAGGAATGCCGTATAGAGTGAACTGACGACACAGATCACACAAAGCAACAGTAAGAGCAACAGAGTCCTGTAAAACTTGGGGCTTCCTCTTTCCCAGTAAATTGCGAATCCAACCAATAGGTAGCCAAAAACCAATGGGACAAAAACGGTGGTAAAAAATTCCCCCACACCTCTCACCCCCTCTCCTCCCCCGGCCCGGCCGGGGTTTTCCGCTTACGCCTCATCCCGGCCACAGAACACCTCTAACTCCAGACCGCCCTTTACGATCTCCCGGAGGTCCGCCATGATGGCATCAAACTCCGCCCGCTCGGTCTGGTCGATCTGGCCGTCCTCTGCAATATCCAGCAGACGCTCCACGCTGCCCTCTTTGGCAAACCGCCGCAGCCGGTTGTAAATCCGCAGGGCCAACTCCATCAAGCTCCGTTCCTCAATGGCCGGAATGATTCTGTCCGCCAGTGCATTGGTGGCTTTGAGATGCTGATAGGCCAGCCTTTGATAATCGTAACAATCCGCCATATCCTCCACCAAATCGTTGGGCGGGATCCTCTGGCCGGTTTCATAGGCCCGTACACTTTCCACGCTGATTCCCAGCCGCTCGGCAGCCGCTTCCTGGGTCAACCCGGCGGCTCGCCGGGCTTTTTTGTAAATATTCCGGTACTCCTCCGGCATGGTGATCTCCTCCTCTTCGGGGTAAAATTAAGCTAGGCCGGGGTCTGTCCGCTTGCCAGTCCCAGCAGGGTGTCCATGGAGCACCCCAGCAGTGATGCCAGCGACAGCAGGTTCCCGAGAGTCGGCTGAGTGTACCCCAGCTCCCACTTGGCCACCGCCCCCGGCGTCACCCCCAGAGACTGGGCGACCGCCCGCTGGGAAAGACCCTGGGCCTCCCGGATCTCCCGGAGCTTCAGGTTGTTTTCCAATGTGTCCACCTCCTTCGTGCTTGCTTACCGGCGGGAAATATGGTAGGATGTAGGTGTCTATAAATATTGTCTGCGACCTTTATTTGTGGGACTTGCTTTCTCATTTCCCATGGGTAAATCATAATCAGAATTTTTCTGATTGTCAATTAGAAATCAGATATTCTCTGATTTTTGTAGTTGTAACTAATTCTTTTTTAATAGGAAGAAGGTGATACTTTTGGACGAAAACGACAAAATAGCTTTAGAGGATCAGAAAGTATTACTTGATGAAACTAGAGATCGTATTTTCTCCGCCATAAAGTCTAAGGGGCTTTCTCAAAAAGAACTTGCAACCGCTATTGGGGCGTCCTCTCAGACTGTTACTGATTGGAAGAAAGGGAAGTCGAGATCTTATATGCAAAAACTCCCCCTAATTGCATCTATACTTGATACCAATTTGGATTGGCTTTGCAGCGGTGTTGGTGATGGTTCAACTCCAGAAAACAAAGAGAGTCAAGCCTTCGATCATCTACTCGAAGCAGCTTACTTTTCGCGTTTTGTAGGTTATGACGGAAATTACACGGGTGATTTAAGGAATTTACAAGAGCATAAAAAAAGGCCCACCGTACAAGACGATGGGCTCTCGGATGGGGAACAGGCGCTGCTCAGTCTGTTTCGTCAGCTGACGCCGGATCAGCAGGACATGGTGATCCGCATGGTTCAGGCAGCCGCAGACAAGATGTGATCGCCTGGGCGGCCACCAGCATAAGCGCGGTGGGGTCCTTGCTCCCCCGGATGATTGCCAACAGCTTTTTCTCCCGATTTGTCATCTTGCCCGCCCCTTCCAAAAATAATTCTATTGCAATTATAGAACGGTTGTTCTATAATTGCAATACACCGAAGAAAAATTTTGTGTATAAAAAAATAACTCTATAATTATTTTTGGGGATTCAATTTTATTAAAGAGGAGAATGAGAAATGAAAAAGAAAATCTTCACGCTTGCATTGTCCTGTACACTTCTTTGGGGTTTGGCTGCCTGTGGGAATGACAATCCCCCCGCTGATTTGCCCGGGGCATCATCAACGGCCTCTTCAGCAGACCAACATGATCCAGCGCAGTCTCAAGGCACAAATAAGGCCGCTGAAAATGAGGAACTTCTGAAAAATATTTCAGTGGAAATGAAAACAGACGCCATGTTGGCTCAAGCAATCGTAACAATCACCAATAACAGCTCCATGACATTTGATGGGAATGTTTCAGTTCATTTTAAAAATGCTTCTGGTGACTCTGTTGGTGATGATATGATTTTTGTTGAGACGTTAACGCCTGGAAATTATACGTATGCAAGAATTGATGTAGATGAAACCGAACACATTACAATGGATTACAATATTTCAAGCCCAGAATTTTCAGAGGCACCTGCCTCTACTGGTGGTATGTTGGATGAAGCCGCCAGCGCCTCGCTTGCAGAAGAATTTGAGCTTAGCTTCGGTGGTGCCGGGAATCCAGAGTGGGCAACAAGTTGGTATAAGTGTGTGTCAAAGATAGATGTATTTGCTGCGGACAGTAATTATGCTGTCATTACTGTAACAGCTGACACAGATTCGGAGTCTGTTGACCGTATCGGAAATACTATCTTCGCCAACTACACTGACGAGTTTGATTTAGCTCGAGTTCTTGTAGTCGATGACACTGGTTCGACTTTGTTTGACCGTTCATTGTAACCGTTGACTCCACCGCCAAATCCGCAAGCGCTTTCGTATTTGAAAAAAGCCGCCCCAGCTCGGGACGGACTTGACAATCGAACATCAGGCGGTTATACTGAACATGAAAAGGGCGCTGCCGGCAGACGGTTGGCCCCTGTCTTAAGTCATTGAAGTGATCGCCGAACTTTTGGAAGGGGAACGGCGGTCACTTCTTTTTTGTGATCTGGAGAACCAGACCAATGATGCCGATAACCACAAGACAGAACTGAAACAGATCTGAATATGTAACCATAGCACCACCCCCTCTCACTGGAGGGGGCAAGAAGTCCCCTCCGGGATGGAGGGGCCAACCGCCTGCCGTTTGCTGGCAGCGCCAAAGACAGGATACCACACTTTTCGCCGAAGCGCAACCACTCCAAGTCTCAAATCCGACAGCGCTGTCGGATTTGAAAAAAGCCGCCCCACCGGGCGGCTTCTCAAAAACCCAATACTGGAACATTTGTTTTGGAGGTGCCATTATGCCGAAAAACAAAACCGGAGAGCCCTATCGGAAAACCGCACGCTGGAATGGAAAAAAGTACGAGGCAACCGGCCGTACCGAGCTGGAGGCCCTGACCAGGCTGGCCGACAAGATCGCCGCCGCCAAACGCGGCGAGGAAGCCCTCAACGGGAGCATGACGGTAAACGCCTGGTACAAAGAGTGGAAGGCCACATACAAGGACCCGAAGGGGCTCACACCCAAAAGTCTCGGAATGTATGATGAAAAATATAACGGATATATCAAACCGGCGGTTGGCCACATGAAACTCCAGTCCGTGAAGGACATCCACCTCCAGCGGATCCTGAATGGACAGGCCGGGATGTCCCGGTCTCATGTGGAGAAACTCCGCCGCGTCATGCGGGAGCTGTTCCGCCGTGCCAGGCAGTCCCGACTGATCGCCTACGACCCATCCGAGGATCTTCAGCTCCCGGAGCACCGTCAGGGCTCCCACCGGAGCCTCACACCGGAAGAGCGCGAGGTCCTGCTGACCGTATGCACCCGGCCTGACAGCCGGTTCGGGCTGTATTTTTTGACGCTGCTCTATACAGGGATGCGGCCAGGTGAGGCGGCGGCCCTCAACTGGGCGGACATCGATTTTGCAAACAATGAGATCCATGTCCACGCGGCCCTGGAATCCGGGACAAGCCGGATCAAGGCCCCAAAAAGCGCTGCCGGGGTCCGGGATATTCCCATCCACGCATCTCTCCTCCCCCGCCTGAAATCTGCGCAGAAGGGCCCATTTGACCCGGTATTCATCGGTGCCGGAGGCCAGCGGCTCACACGCAGCGCCATGGATGCCATGTGGCGCGCCTGTAAACGGGCCATGGACCTGGAGCTAGGCGCAGAGACGGTGCGCAATCAGATCCAGGAGCACAAAGTTGCGGCTGATCTAACTCCATACTGCCTCCGCCACACGTTTTGCACCGATCTCCAGGCCGCTGGTGTCCCCATCAACATTGCTAAAGACCTGATGGGACACTCTGATATTGATATAACCGCAAATATCTATACACATCGGGACGGCTCCACCCTCCATGCCGGGATCGCACTGCTTGACGGAACGGCAGGAAAAAAAGAAGTGGCGTCTGGTGGGGCATCCGGTGGGGCAAATGAGTAAGAACCTGCTGATCCTTAGTATATCAAGCGTTGGATATTACTCACAATTCTGCTTCCCAAGCTGAACACGGGGGTTCGATTCCCCTCACCTGCTCCACAAAAAAGGACACGACATACGTCGTGTCCTTTTTTGTGGACTCCGCGTGCCTTCGGCCCGCTTTGTTCCGGCGTTATTTTGTGCCTGCGGCACAAAATAACGCCATCTGCCCGCCCCCTTGCTCCTCCTTTCCAGATCACGCCCGCTGTGCTGAGTCGCAGTCTTGTGTTTCCGCTTTATGGCGGTTTTTTGATTGCGAGAAAATATCGATTTTAACCGTCTTTAACACGAAAAACCAACTTGTGCGGCCAGGCAGCCCCCATCTTCAAAAGCCCTTCATTTCCGTTCCCGCCTGCTTCGTTTTTTCTTTTTTGGTTCTGGCGGAGGGGAGAAGGTCTGAATGAAGTCCTGCCGGATCTGTGTCACATCCTGAGAAAGAAAAGCGGCGACACGCTCCTGTTCGGAAGTCTGCTCCGGGAAAAAGGATGCAAATTTCTGTGCCAGCTGCTCCTCTTTTCCATACAGTTCAAGCGGGCCTTCGTATCCCATCAATTCTTTCAGCACAGAAGTGAACTCCTGGTAGCGGTTCTCTCGAATCTCCAGATCAACTTTCGCTTTGGCAGTCATACCGTTGAGGTAAAGCACATTCAAGGAAGTGTCGTTCCCTGGCCGATGCATTGTGACCCATAAAGCCAGCTTTTTTGAGAGCAGCTTTCCGCCAATCAGCATCCAGTTCTGGCTTCGGTAAATTTCCAGATACTGTTTCATGGCCTCATCTTCAAACTTGATTGGCTCAAAGTGTTCTCCATCCAACAGCTGCTCCAACTGTTTTTTGCTGAGGATCCGATTCAGCACTGGTATATTTCGGTAAGGCGCACATACATAGTGTCTCATTTTTTGAAACAGAGCCACAACCAGAACCGCTGTGCCAAGTAAAAACAGGAAAAGCTCTCCGTCCATTTCGATTTTTCCGGTTGCTGTTACCCAAATACCGCGCAGAACCAGCACGACACCAAAGCCCCACAGCCCGAAAACCAGCAGCTTTTTCAGCGGATGAAAATGAATCCACTCGATGATCCGCACCTGCTGTCTGCCGCTCATTGGTTCATCACGCAAAAGCCGGCGGGCGGTCCACTGATTCAAAAGTTGTGGAATCCATGCGATTCCAAACAGGAAAGCTGCAATACCGGCATAAAGGGCAATCCCGATCCAGCCAATATCCAGATAAGACTCCAAAAGCAGTAAAAGGATAATTGGCAGGATCATGGTGAGAAAAAGTGGTAAAAATGATTTTTTGCGTCCCTTCTGGAGATTCAGGTCATTTAGAGCAGAAGTGATACAAAAGGCAAAAATCATCACAGCCGACATCCCGCCGGATACCCAATTTTTCAGGTCGCCAAAACGCATGACATGTTCGACTCTGTGCATACTCGGAAAATTCCCGGTAATACCCGCATAGAGGCAAAATCCCAAATAAGCCAGAGCCAAAAGCGCCCC
>CDZT01035009.1_pt1 | contig 34177 bp, 21 predicted proteins | sample 557531 | NCBI WGS metagenome assembly CDZT01 (sample SAMEA3182066, study PRJEB8094) | gut metagenome | biome: human; feature: gut; material: Stool; isolation source: human stools | place: Canada | collected 2013-03-05
GCAAATTGGCCGCCAAGACGTGCGTGGGGAATTGTCCGGTGATACCCTAATTCTTATTATATCGGATGAACGGCTCCATGGCAAGTCAAATCCGAGGGGCGTGCGCATAGGATAGCCTGGAGGTGAGTGATATGGATCTGAAAAACAACAAGATCACGGTAGGAGAACTTCTGGACAGCCCGGCGGCCCGGGCGGTGTTCCAGCGGCGCTTTCCCATGGTGATGAAGCATCCGCTGCTGGGCGCCGCCCGTACGGTGACGCTGGAGCAGGTGATCTCCTTCGCCCAGGCCTACGTACCGCAAAGGACCATCCAGGAGACCCTGAACGAACTGCGCCGTGCATAAGGAAAGGCCGATCCGGCCTATGCCCAACACCGGCGGCCGGGGGCCTTCTTAACGCTGCGGTCTGGGAAATGACGCTTCTTGAAAACGTTTCGCAGCCGGTTTGCAAGAAGCCTCCCCAAGGCCTTTGCGCGGCTTTTGGGAGGAACGCGTTTTGCCGGGTGATCGCCGCGCAACAGCCCCGGAGGACTCCCTCCGGGGCTGTTGTGCGGCGCAGAGCCGCCGCAAGCGGGACATGCCGAACGGACCCGTCTTTACCGGTGCGGGAAAGGGTTATGCCGCATGGCGTTTGGCCCGGAGATACCAGCGCAGCGCCCCCGTGTCCCGCGCCCGCCGCAGCACATAAAAAGTAAGGACGCCGTCCAGAAGGGTGAACAGCAGCGCCGGAACGAAGAGCCAAGGGGGCAGCAGAGCGGTCAGCCGCTCTACCACGGGATGGACCACCCGCAGCAGCGCCAGAGCCAAAAACCCCCAAAACAGGGCAAAGAGCAGGCAGACCCGCCCGCCCAGGTTCAGCGGCAGATGGGAGTAGTCCCAGAAAGACACCCGGGCAAACGTTTCATAGAAAAGGCCGGTCCCATATTCCACCGCCGTGCAGACCAGTGCGGAACAGGGAAAGAGCAGAAGCGGGTTTTGCCGTACCGGCTCCGGCAGCAGCAGGATAGCGATGGCCCCCAGACCGTATACCGGACACAGGGGGAGAAAATAGCGGCATTTCCGGTCCCGTTTGGGGTTGCGGGTGAGGCGGGCAAAGGCCACCTCCGTCAGAAAGCCCAGAAAACTATAGATCACAAAATACCAGAACCACAGGATCACGGCGGAGCCTCCGTCCATACGATAGTTGGGTCCACTGGAGATAGCATGGACGGGGCGAAAAAAATCATACGGTGCATTTTTTAGCAAAAAAGGCAGTCCTGGGGAGGGGCGCCAAGGCGGGACGCCGAAAGAGGCGGAAAATCGTCAAATCCCCTATTGCCTGTCCGGGGTGGCATGTGATAAGATAGAAAAAATTCAAAAGGGGACTTGGATCGAAATGCGGCATCTGATCGATTTTGGAGACCTGACGCGGGCGGAGTGGGAAGCGCTGTACCAGCGGTGCAGTGCGATTATGGACCACCCCGCCGATTTTATGGACGCCTGCCGGGGGCGGGTCATGGCCAGCCTGTTTTATGAGCCCTCCACCCGCACCAACTTCTCCTTCCAGGCCGCCATACTCCGGGTGGGCGGCACGGTGTTCGGCTTTGCCGACCCGCGCTCCACCTCCACCGCAAAGGGGGAGACCCTGAAAGACACCATCAAGATGGTCTCCGGCTATGCCGACGTGGTGGTCATGCGCAATCCGAAAGAGGGCGCCGCCAAAGCGGCCTCCCTGTACTCCAACGTACCGGTCATCAACGCCGGGGACGGCGGGCATATGCACCCCACCCAGACCACCGCCGACCTGACCACCATCACCCGCCTTCGGGGGAGCGTGGACGGCCTGTCGGTGGGGCTGTGCGGCGATCTCAAGAACGGGCGCACGGTGCACTCCCTCATCAAGGCCCTGGCCAAGTTTGAGGGCGTGAAGTTTTACCTCATCGCCCCCCGCGAGCTGGCGGTGCCCGAGTATATCCGCGCGTTTATGAAGGAGCGTGGCCTCTGGTTTGTGGAAGTCACCGGATTGGAGACCGTCATTCCCCAGCTGGATGTGCTCTATATGACCCGCATTCAGCGGGAGCGCTTTGTGGACCCGCTGGAATACGAGCGCAACAGGGGGATTTATGTGCTCACCCGCCGCAAGCTGGAGCGGGCCCGGCAGAACCTGCTGGTCATGCATCCGCTGCCCCGGGTGGACGAGATCGCCATCGACGTGGACGACGATCCCAGGGCGGTCTATTTCGAGCAGGCCCGCTACGGCATGTTCGCGCGGATGGCGCTGCTCACAGACCTGGCCAATCAGGAGCGTATGGACCCAGGCGCGGTGGAGATCGGGAAGGGGCCGGTCTGTTCCAACCCCAACTGCATCACCCAGACCGAGCACTACCTTCCGCCCCTGGTCAAACAGAACGGCGGTGTGGACTGCTGCGCCTTCTGCGACGCACAGCTGCGGTAAATCCTTCAAAATCAGGGAAAAGGGCGTTGACAAACCGGCTCGGATGTGCTATTATTCTTTGGCTGACATTCTCTGAGTATCGGCGCCCGTGCGGGTGTAGTTCAATGGTAGAATCCCAGCCTTCCAAGCTGGTCGCGTGGGTTCGATTCCCATCACCCGCTCCATATGCGCCTGTAGCTCAGGTGGATAGAGCAACTGCCTTCTAAGCAGTGGGTCAGGGGTTCGAGTCCCTTCAGGCGTGCCAAAAATGAGGAAATCGGTGTTTTGACCAGGAAACATGCCGCTGGTATGTTTCCTGATCGCCCAAACTCCTGGCGTGGCAAATCCATGGTGGATGTAGTTCAGTTGGTAGAGCATCGGATTGTGGTTCCGAGTGTCGCGGGTTCGAGTCCCGTCATCCACCCCATACAAACTCAAGGCGGAAGGGCCGGAGCGTCCGCTCCGGCCCTTTGCTTTGGAACCTGCTATGTTGGGGTGTAGCCAAGTGGTAAGGCACGGGACTTTGACTCCCGCATTCGCAGGTTCGAGCCCTGCCATCCCAGCCATGTGACTCGTTAGCTCAGTCGGCAGAGCAACTGCCTTTTAAGCAGTGGGTCCGGGGTTCGAATCCCCGACGGGTCACCAAAACAAAAGGACATCCTTACGGATGTCCTTTTGTTTTGGGTCCCGCCGCCCAGAGGCGGCTCCACCCTTCGGTATTTGATAGGCTCGGCGGAAGTGGATTCCGCCTGCGCCAAGGTTTTGCCTGCGGCAAAACGCTTGCGCCGCGCCACCCGGCGCGGCCGCCAGAAGGCGGCTCCGCCCCTGGTATTGACAGGTGAAACGGTTCGGGCAAAGTGAATTCGCCCTGCGCCAAGGCTTTTGCCCTGCGGCCAAGGCGCCGCCGCTGTGGGGCGGCTTGTTAGCTCCTCAATGCCCCGGCACTTAAAGCGTTGGGCTTCGGGGAGCGCGCCGCCTGCGCCCCGATGGTATCTTTATTGACGGTGGAAGTACACTTCGCCGCAGCCATTCCCCGCTTTACTCCGAATGGGCGCGGCGCTTCTGATACCTGAAGTGACCAGCAACGTCAAGGCCACCCCTGAGAGGGGTGGCCTTGACGTTGCTGCCGCTTCCGCGGGTCGCCCTGCTTGGACGCCGGTTCAAACTGGGGCTTGACCGGGCCGGAAAAAACTGCTGTAATAATACTATATGCGGCGGGCTGGACATGCCTGCTGCGAAGGAAGGGATCCGTATGCCAAGAGGAAGAAAGATCAACCCGGCCGCCCTTTATTTCCCGGCTGTGATCCAGGAGAAGCTGAGCTATCTGAAGGACTACCCGCTGACCATTGCCCACGCGCCGGCAGGGTTTGGGAAGACCACTGCGCTGAATCATTTTTTGGAGCAGAACTTGTCTCAGACTACGCCGGTGCTGCGGCATACCTTTCTGGTGCGGCAGGCGGCGGCCTCGTGGAACAGCATCTGCAGGCTGATCGCCCGGGTGGACCAGGGCTGCGCGGAAGAGCTTTCCGCCATCGGCATCCCGAACAGCGATACCGCCGCCGATACGGCGGAGGTGTTGGAAAACCTGGAGTGTCCGCGGGAGACCTATCTGGTGCTGGACAGCTTCGAACTCTCCGGACTGCCGGAGCCGGAGCGGTTTTTGTGGCTGTTGTCCAAGCACGGTGGCGAGAAGCTGCACATCGTGGCCGTAACGCGGGAGCTGGCGGTGAGCCCCATGCTCTCCAATCACCGCATCTACCGTATGAACGCGGAGGATTTTATGTTCCGCGCGGAGGATACGGCGGCCTATTTCCATCAGGCGGGGCTGGACGTGATGCCGGGACAGACTCTGGCCGCGCATCAGGCGGCGGGAGGCTGGGTGCTGGCCCTGCACATGCAGGTCATGGCCTACGTGAAAAACGGCAGCTTTTCCACCGCAGGGGCGACCCAGCTGATCCATCAGGTGGTGTGGGACGGGCTTTTGGAAGCGGAGCGGCAGCTCTTTCTCTCCGTGTCCATTCTTCCGCGCTTTACCCTTGCACAGGCCGCGGAGCTCTCCGGGATGGATGGGGCGCTGACCGAGGCGCTGCTGGAGCGTCAGTCGGCCTTCGTCCACTTTGACGAGGAGACCCACTCTTTCTATCTGCACACCGTCTTTGCCGCATTTCTTCGGGAACAGTTCCAGCTTTTGCCGGAGGAGCGGCAGAAGGCCATCTATCTGGCCGGAGGCGATCTGGCCAGCCGCTCGGGAGACCGGCCCAATACCCTGCGCTTCTACTATTACTCCGGAGACTGGGAACGGCTGCTGGCCATGCCTTTGACCAGCTACGAGCTGGCGGACGTGATCGACGAGTCCACCCGGCCCATGATCCTGGACGTGATGGAGCATACGCCCTACGCGCTCAAGGCAAAATATCCGGCGTCCATGGTGCCGCTGGCCTTCACCCTGTTTTTCCTGCATGAGAACGCGCAGCTGATTGCCATGCAGGGGGAGATCGCCCAGATCATCCGGGAGAGCGACCTGCCCCAGCAGCGAAAAAATGAGCTCCAGGGGGAAATGGAGCTGCTGCTCTCTTTTTTGGAGTACAACCGCATCGGCGACATGAGCCGGCGGCATCGCCGGGCGCTGGAGCTGCTGGACGGGCCCGCCGCGCTGATCAACCGGAAAAGCACCTGGACCTTCGGCTCTCCCTCCATTTTTTATATGTACTGGCGGGAGAGCGGCAAGCTGGCGGAGGAGCTGGCGCAGATGGATGAATGTATGCCCATCTACTACGAATTGACCCGGGGCCACGGCGTTGGCGCGGAGCATGTGATGCACGCCGAGGCCCGGTTCCTCCGGGGGGAGGACGGGGAGGCGGAGATCCTGTGCCACCGGGCGCTTTTTACCGCGGAAACCCGCCATCAAAACAGTGTTTATCTGTGCGCGCGGTTCCTGCTGGCCCAGATCGCTCTGCTGCGGGGGGACCGTGCCATATTCCGGGATGCGGTGGGAGCCATTCAGGACCGATCCCGGCTCAATACCGAGGACCTGTGCCGCTATACCCAGGATTTGTGCCTGGGGTGGCTGAACGCGCTGCTGGGCAATGACAAGGCCGTGGCGCCCTGGCTGTGGGAGGGGGACATCACGGAGCAGCGCCTGGTGGTGATGACACAGCCCTTCGCCTATATCATCTATGGGCGATGCCTGCTGCTGCGGCGGGATTGGCGCAGGTTGCTGGGGGCCTGCCAGCACATGCAGGCCCTTTCCTCCATCTTCCCCAACCTCTTCGGTCAGCTCTACGCCAAGCTCTATATGGCCCAGGCGCTTTGCGCCCTGGGCCAGCGGAGCGAGGCCGTATCCGCCCTGCACGAGGCGCTGGACATGGCCTTGCCGGATCAGGTGTACCTGCCCTTTGCGGAGAACTATGCCGGCATCCGGGATCTGCTTTCCGCCCTGGTCCTGCCGGAGCGCCGGGCGGAGCTGGAGCGTATCGCAGCGCTGGCGGAACGGCTGGACGGTTCGCTCGCCCGGCTCCGGGCGGAAAAGCCGGCCCTTACGCCCCGGGAGCGGGAGATCTACGAGTTGATCAAAAGCGGCACCACCAGCCATAAGGCCATCGCCGCCGCGCTGTACATTTCGGTCCCCACGGTCAAAAACCTGCTCAGCCGGATCTATGAGAAAACGGGGGTTTCATCCAAAACGCAGCTTGTGCTGCTGGAACTTTAAATGTGACTGATTTCCGGCGATAATAGCCAAACGGACTACATACATCCGCCCAAAGGCACTCTACAATGGTACTTGTAGAGTGCCTTTTTGTATGCAGAAACGGAGAAAGGAGGACGGCCTATGGCCGAATACAGGGAAGTGAGGATCCCTACCATCCTGCGGGTAATGCCGCTGGAGGGATACCGGCTGCGCTTGGAGCTGGGCAGCGGCAGTATCCTGGAGCTGGACATGGCGGGGCGCTTGGGTACGATCCGCTTTTGCCCCCTGGCGGAGCCGGAGGTCTTCCGGTCCGTGACCACCGACGGGCAGAAGCTGCGGTTCGGCAAGGCGCTGGAGATCACGGCGTCAGAGGTCATGGACCTGGCGATGATCCCGCCGCCCCGCTATACCGGGGGAAGTGAGGCGGATGGGTGAATACCGCTACAGCGGCCGGATCCAGGCGCTGGTGGAAGACCTTTGCGTGGAGGAGATCCTGTGCATGCGCCTGAAAAGCCGCGCCGGCGTATATCCCACCGTCACCTTCTGGGACGTACAGTATACCCAGCTCTACCCCCGGCACGCGGGGTTGAAGATCCTGTCCGTATGGGAAGCGCCGCCGGAGGCGCTCTCCGGCCCGGTCTTGTCCGGCTGTTTGGAACGCTGCCGCCGGGAGAGCGGGCAGACGGTCTGGGAGGGCCTGATCCAAACCGGCGCCCGGCTCTACCTGCACCGGATGAGCGACGGGAAAACGCGGCTGGTGGCGGCGGGCGGCCTGGAGGTGCGCCGGGAGCAGCCGCGGGAATTCCGCTATTGGGAAAACGGCTACACCTATCGGGACGCTTATCTTTACTATAACGTGGCGTCTGTGGATTAGACGCAGTTTCGACCCCTGGGAAAGCACGAATGGAGGGCGTTTGCAAACGCCCGGACGCTGGCTCAGCTCCAAAATTTCAACTGGACATGAAGAGGACGCTTAAACTGAGGAGGTATCTGCACCCATGAAAGTGAACTGGAAGCGCATCATCAGCCTGGTGCTGGCAGCTTGCCTGCTGTTGGGCCTGCTGCCCGCCCAGGCGATGGCCTACTACACGCCGGCCGGGAGCAAGCCGGTCATCCAGACGGCCAACGGCGCGCTGGAGCCGGAGGACGACTGGGATGAGGTCTATCCCTACGGCGCCTTTGCCCTGGACGCGGCCGAATTGACCCTGTCCGAGGGCGGCGAGGGCACCATCACCCTCTACCGCCTGGGCGGTACGACCGGCCGGGCCACGGTGCTGGTAAGATATGAGCCGGTGGTCTATGCCAACGAGGACCAATCGCCCAACTACGCCAACGCGCTGAGCAGCGGAGACGTGACCATCCGGGTGGAGGAGACCCAGAGCGCGGCCTGGTACCAGCCGGTGGGCAAAGCTCCGGACCCGCTGGAGCCGGAAGGGACCGTGTCCGTGCGTCAGAGCCGGGCGGACGAAAACGGGGACGTGGTACTGACGCTCTCGGAGGGGCGCGCCGAACGCTGGCAGTGGTATATCCTCAGCGGCGGAGACTGGAAGACCATCGGCAAGGCCACAGAGGCCGCGCTGACGGTAGCCGAGGCGGATCTGGACGGGTATGATTTCCGCTGCGTCTATACGCTGGGCGGCGTGACTTACTGCTCCGACTCTCTGCTGGGGCGGGAATACGTCCGTCCGGCGCAGGAGACCCTGGAAGAAAGGCCGGAGGATGTGCCCCTGTGGAGCGAACCTTCCTACCTGCCTCTGGCCATGGACGAGGCGGATCCCTACAGCGGCTATGCCTTCGCGGTCACCTTCGCGGAGGACGAGTGGGTCAAGGAGCTCCGCGTGACCATCGAGCAGGACGACGAGGCGGAGGCCGACGAGTTTGCCACCTTCCGCCTGGCCGGCTGTGAGGGCGGGGCCATTCTGGACGCGGCCAGCACCCTGATCCTCCATGCGGTGGACGACGAGACGCCCGAGGCCGCGGAAGTCGGCTTTGCGCTCACCCAGGTGCGGGCGGACAAGTCCGCGGGCGTTGCCGAGGTCACCGTCCGCCGCACCGGCGGCACCCAGAACGTGCTGAGCGTGGACTGGGCCACTGCCGACGGCACCGCCAAGGCGGGGACGGACTACGTCGAAGGGAGCGGTACGCTGGCGTTCTATGCCGGGGTGGACGAGCTGACCATCCGGGTGGAACTGATCGACGATAAGATCGTATCCCGGGAGGATACCGCGGACTTTCAGCTGGAGCTGTCCAATCTGAAGGGCGGGGGAGACCGGGCGGACCTGTATACCCTGGGGGCGGATACCGCCGTTGTGTCGCTGTACAATACGGCCGCCGGCACCGGGGAGAATCTGGCCACCGTGCTCTACGACGCGGGCGTGGTGGACGTCAGCGGCGGCGTATCGGAGAGCGGCACCATCGCCGCGCCCGCCGCCGGGCCGGACCTGACCGGCGAACAGCAGGAGAAGAGCGTGGGCGCCGTGGAGATTGTCTCCGGCAGCGCCGCCTCGGGGGACGTTTCCCTGTTTACCTACGATTATGCCGACCGGCTCTCGTTCCGCGGCGGAAGCTGGAGCGGCTCGTACGACACGGGCTATCTGGAAAAGAAAATGTACGGCCGGGATCACGGCCCCCACAACATGTATACCAACGCCTATCTCAACGAAATGTTTACCAATCTCAGCGGCCGGGTGAATTTTACCGCCAGAATGCATGAGGACTATGGCAACCCCACCTGCTCCAATCCCTATTTCCGGATCGCCGGTTCCGCCGGAAAGCGCTACGAGACCGGTTCCGACGCCCATCTGGAGGGCGGAAACAGCCTTTGGGGCGGCGGGACGCTGTACTGGACGCCCTGGAAATACGCGTCCTACGCGTTTGCGACAGACGCAGACGGCGGAGACGCCAAATACCTCCAGTTCGGGCAGTACGGCGTCAACGGCCAGAATCTGGCCGGCGATTACGGCAGGGCGTCTACCGATGGGCTCACCCTGACCCGCCGCCTGCTGACGGGCCGCTTCTCGCTGCGCATCTACACCGCCAACGATTCCGATTCCGCGAACGGAGCCACGGTGCTCAGCGAGGCCGCCGGGGCCTATGAGGGCATCAAGCCCACCATCACCATCACAGACGGCGGCGCCAGCAGCGGCAGGCCCTATGTGGGGACCACCATCCAGGTGAACGTACCCAACTCCGCCGCCTATTTCCCTGCGGCGCAGGACAGCAGCCTCTCCTACGCGCTGTTCCTGATGGATGCGAAGGGCGCGGTCCTCCGGCAGGTCAAGGCGGCCCCGGTCACCTCGGGCGACCGGGTGACGGCCTATACCATGACTCTGGTGTGGGACGGCATGACCGCCGCGGATTTTGCGGCCGATTATACCCTCTGCCTGGTCATGACCCGCAAGCAGTCCATCCAGGTGGACGTGGCTCCCTCCGTGCCCCGCAGTCTGGACGAGCAGGGCAACGTCCAGGCAAACATCGACAACAGCAAGATCGGCGAGACCATTGAAAATTTCTACCGGGACAGCCATATTTCCTATGGCTGTACGCCCATATCCGAGCGCCAGTCGGACCGGTTTGACACGATCACGGAGGTGAAGGCGGGGGACGCGCTTTTGACCCGGGAGGCGGCGGAGAACTCCACCCTCCTCAAGTCCAATACGCTGGAAAACCTCCAGTGGATCTGCTTCAATCTGCCCGCCACGGATAAGATCCTCTTCGGCGGCGTGGTCTATGACGGCAATGCCAAGATCTGGCTCAGGCAGGCGGACCTGGCCTCCGCCAACCTGACGTTCCGCTACTATCAGGGCGATTACGCCAAGGTGGACAGCGTCATGACCACCGCCATCGACCGCACGGCGCTGTATCTGGACGCCAACCGCAACGGCCGGATCGACGGCTGGTACAACGAGGCCACCGGCACCTTCGTGCTGACGCCGGTGGACGGCGTCAGCGATCAGCTGGTAATGTTCCTGGAGGATGGGGTGGACTACGACGAGAGCATCTTTGCGCCCCAGCCCTGCTTTGACAGCGACGGGGCGATCGCGGGGTATGCCCAGCACTTCCTGAAAGCCTTCTACACCATGACGCCCCGGAACCTCCAGGTGCCGGAGGGCGGCGAGGACGAACGGGCCCAAGTGCTGCCCAGCTTCGTCACCGACGTGACCGGCTCCGCCGCGCTGGGGCGCATGACGGAAGAGCAGAAAAGCTACCGCTACATCGTCAGCGGCCTGACCCGCGCCTATTCCGTGGAGGACGTGGCGAGCTTCGCGCCCAGCGAAGGCGACTATACCCGCTCCGCGGATAACCACGCCATGTACGGCGGGGAGGCCGGCAGGACCGGCGTCATCGACCTCCCCCTGGGCGGCGATTTCCACCCCCTGCGCATCGTGGGGGATACCGTTACCTGGGAGCCCCAGTTCAAGGGCAGCCTGCTCTATCCTTTTGCATATCCCTCCCCCATCACCATCCCCCACAGCTTGGCGGGCAGCAATATCCCCCTGGCCGGGACCGTGGCGGACGGCAGTGCGCGGGGCTGGAGCTATGCGGACGAGGCGGAGGCACTGGCCCAGATCAACGGCTACCTGGGCTCCTATGTCTATAACGACACGTATGCCCTCAGCGTACAGGTACAGAATAAGACCACCGATGAGATCGCCGCGGCAAACGGCCGGGTCTATCAGGCGGACGGCAGCGGGAACATCCAGGTGCTGGACGCCGACACCGCCTGCGCCCCGGCGCCCGAGCCCGAGAGCACCAACCGCTATGGCGGCGGCCTGTACGAGAATTCCGACTACCTCAAGGTCATGAACGGGACCGTTGCCCCGGATGCGGGCGTAGACACGGCCAGCAAAAGCACCGCCGGCACGATGTCCCTGATGGACGGCGGCGACGGCGGCATGTTCGAGATGGACGTGGGCACTCAGCTGCCCGCCTTTGAGGTCGGCGCAACCGACTATGTGACGGTCACCGTGGACGGTTATGAGGTCGGCTTCTCCATCGGGATCCCGCTGGGCGGCTATAACTCCAACGGCGACGCGGGCACCGGCGGGACCGGCGACGGCGGCAACAATCCGACGCCCAGCCCCAACCCCGGCAACCCGCCCACGCCGACGCCCACCCCCGGCAACCCGCCCGAGAAGGAGAGCAACTGGTTCGGGCCGGGCAAGGCCAACGCGGCCAACGGGGAGGACATGGCCAAACTGTGGAACTTTATCAGAGGCAACAGCGGGGCGGGCGAACTGGACGACTCCTGGCTGGCCTCTCATCCCGTAGCAGACCAGAACGGCAAGAAGGCCGACCCCGAGTTTACCTCCAAGGGCTTTTCCGTGGGCTTCTCCGTAGCGCTGGCGTTTCTGTTCAAATACGACCCGGTGAGCAACGCGTATCAGTTCAACCAGTTCACGGTGGCGGTGTCGGCGGAACTGGAATTTACCCTCCAATACCGCCTGTCCTTCTTCCCCATCGTGTACATCTTCCTCACCTTCGGCGGCGGCATCGAGCTGACCACCGGCCTGACCGTGGACCGGGAGGTCCACGAGATGAGCGACAAGGTGACGCTGGCCGATCCGGAGGATCGGAGCGCGTACACCTACGCGGAGACGCTGGAAAAGGATCAGACCGTAGCCTTTACGACCGATATCAAGGCCTTCCACATCACCTTCTCCGGACGGCTCTACCTGGATTATGGGGATGAAGACCGCAAAGGCATCATCGAATCCGACGGCAGCGCTCCCGTGCTGATCATCATGGCCAAGCAGGACGGGGCGAAGCTGAGCGAGAGCAAGACCGTCACGCTGCGGGCCGTGGACGAGGAGACCAGCATCACCCGCGTGGCCAAGGTGGATTATTCCGAAAACAACACCTACTGGAACGGGCTGGAGCTTTCCCCCTCCTTCATGATGGAGGCGGGCGCAGGCCTGGGCATCGTGTGCTTCAAGCTGGAGATATTCCTCAAGTTCAACGTGGGCGCCACCTTCCTGTTCGGCGAATACGAGCGGGACTATAAAGACGGCGTCTATACCGGCTATCACTACAACGCCGCCAAGGTGAAATCCTTCGAGCTGGGCATCGGCCTGGCGGTGCGGGCGGTGTTCACCGTGCTCAGCTATGAAATGGATCTGATCCGCTACGCGGTGTCCTATGAGGATGGCGAGGGCTGGTCTACCGGCTGGGGCGCCTTTGGCGATCGGATGGGTACCCTCAGTGTGGAAGACAGCAATGGAGACGTCTATTCCTCGCCCATCTCCATCGGCCTGCTGGGCAGTACGGCGGATACCCAGCGGATCTATACCCCGGATACGGGGGACGTGTCCCTTTTTGCCTACCAGCCCAGCGACCAGGACGCCCCCTTCGAGCTGTCCGGCTACGGCTCCTCCGGCGACGCCTTCAAGCTGGTGGACGGACTCATCACCGGCTATGATTACAAAGTGGTCAGTGTGGACGGCGCCAACTATCTGGTCTATACCGTCAGCCGTGAAACGGCCGGCGAGATGGACAACATGATGCTGGTGCTCTCCAAGATCAAGGCAACTACAACGAATTTGAACGAAAAATATGCCCTGGTCAATCCGCTGGATGAGACGTCGGACACCCCCTACATCGAGCTGGACAATGACAAAGCGGGCGATCTGGGCTTCTCCGCATGGACGGAGGGGAGCGCCATCCACGCCGCCTGGGTCAGCTATCAGGCGGCGGACTGGGCCGCGGGCGGCAGCGTAACGGTACCTGCCAGCGCCTGCCCGGCGGATATGAACAAGTATAATTACACCTCCTTTGCCGGCAAGGCCGCCGCTGAAAACGACCCCGCCGACGTGCCGGCGCCGGAGCAGCCCCAGCCGCCCGCGCAGACGCTGGCCCAGCCGCAGCCATCCAGCTATTATGTAACGGCAGCGGCCTACGATCCTGAAACGCACGCGGGCTATACGGCCTGCCCGGACGAGGAAACGCCCGCCCATTATCTTGCGCCGGGCTATGAGGATCTGCCTGCCGCGGAGCGCGCCTACCAGGCGGCGCTGACGGCGTATGAGGCCAACCGGAAAGCGTGGGAGGACTACGCGAAGGCCAGCGCAGAATACCCGGCCAAACAGGCTGCTTATGAGGCGTGGCAAAGCGAGCAGGCGGAATACGACCAATACAAGGCCTGGTATGACTATTTTGCCGGAAGCCAACAGGCACAGACGGACGCCCGGGCCCTTGCGTTCACCGCGGCACAGACCAATACCGTGATCCGGACGGCCGCCTTCGACACCACGCAGACGGAGCAGGGCTTTACCGGACATAAGACCCTTTCCGGTACCGGTACGGAACACCGGGCCGGCGTTTCCCTGCCGGACGGCGCTGGGGACGCGGTGTTCTACGCCAGGGCCCATCACTACACGGAGGATGAGATCGCGCAGAAGACCGCCGGCTATCAGGCGCATCTGTACCGGATGTACAGCGGCGTAACGGATCCGGAGGCGCGGCAGGCCATGGTGGCGTACGGTCTTCAGACCGCGCTGGCCCAATGGCAGATCAACGGCAAGTACAGTGAGCTCCATGCCAGTATCAACGGAGTGGATGTGGGCGCCGCGCTGGCCAAGGACGCGGACGGCGCCGGCGGCGAAGTCATCGAAAACATCGACGTGCTGAAAAAGGATGCGAATACCTACTACGCGGCCTATACCACCGGCCTGGACAGCGCGCAGGACAGCGACCTGGCCCATATCCGCCGCCTGTATCTGCGGGCGCTGACCAAGACGGGGGATACGTGGGCCTGGGGCGAAGCCCGGCTGCTGCGCACCATTGTGGACTACGACCAGACCGACAGCAAGGACGGCTTCTACCGGAACGGCGCGCTGGCCGGCGCGTATGAGAACCCCTACTTTGCAAACCTCCAGTTCCTCAACGGCAAGATCGGCGGCAAGCTGCAGGACCCCGAGACGCTGAGCCTGCTTTCGGACGGAATTGACCCGGAAGATTTCCTGCTCTTCGAGATGAACGGGGCCGCTTATATCATCAAGGCGGATAGTCTGGACAGCATCCTGACCAGCGGAACCGGCACCCTCTACCCCTTCTTCAAGGCGGAGGACTTCGTGCAGGCTGACGGGACGACCAGGAGCCAGGCCTCCAGCGGGCGCACCGCCGTCACCATCGGGGCGGACAGCGCGGGCGGCATCGCCGCCGTTTACGTATCCCCCGTGTCGGGCACGGTAAACAACGCGGTCTACCTCAGCCGCTTTGACCCCGAGACCGGCACATGGAGCGCGGGCACCATGCTGGCCATGCGGGGCATGCAGATCTATGAGGACAGCATCGCCAATAACTGGACGGCGGAGGAGACCCAGGCGGCCTACCTGGGCAAGCTGGAGGGGTATGAGAACGCGTATGCGCCCAAGGACGATCCCGCCCAGTTCACCTTCGCCAACCTCCAGGCCGCTGTGGGCGTACAGGTGACGAGCGAAGGCGAGTGCAAGGATACCCTGCTGGTGCTGGCCCAGGGCAGCATGCTGCCTCTGGAGGAGCGGCAGTCCGGCGGCGAGACCATCCTCATGCCCAAAAGCGGGGCGGACGCCAGCGTGGGCATCTATGCGCTGAGCTACGGCATCGGCGGGCAGGGGATCGGCGGGGACCATCTGAGCTTCCCCTTCTACCAGTTCACCGCGGGCAGCAAGCTATACCCCACCCTTTCCTTTACCAACACCGGCGACGCGGCGATCCGCGGCAGCCAGGCGAACAAAATCACGGTGAAGCTCATGGTCCAGCCCGCGGGCGGCACCGGGGCGGTGGAACTGGGGAGCTGGACGGTAGCGGAGAACATCCGGCCCGGCGAGACCGTGACGCTGAGCGGAACGGTGGAGCTGGACCGGGACCTCCAGGCCGGAAGCGTATTCTATCTCACCGTCAGCGAGGATGCGACGTATGCCGAAAGCGCCTTCCAGGCCACCACGCTGGATACCGACGCGGATGGGAACCCCACCGGGACCCTGGTGGTGGAGGAGAAGCCGGAGCTGGGCTTTGAGCGCTTCAACCTGACCCGTAAGGGTGTGGATGAAAACGGCAACACCATCCTGGAGGTGGACTTCCAGGTGGGCAACCGGGGCAGCGTGACGGCGGAGGATGTGTATGTCCAGTTCCAGTATGAGAACGGCGTCGACGCCGCTACCGGCGCGGCCGCCTACGGCGTGCTGGACATCACCGCGGCAGAGCTGCGCGTCTCTCAGGAAGAGCGGCTCACGCTTCTCGACGCCAGCACCGACACGGAGAAAAAGAACGGTATCCTCTACCTGTACAACGCTTCGGATGGGGGCGATATCCGTTCCGGCTACGGCCGTACCGTCACCGGAACGCTGCTGGTGCCGCCCTCCTGCTACCAGGGGGCTCAGACCGGCAGCCTGAACCTGAAGGTGGAGGTCTTCCGTGACGCGGACCGTCTGGAGACCTGGACACAGGGCGTGCGCGTGGCGGAGCATGACGAGTACGATACCCTGAACAACGTGCAGACCAAGAGCTTTGAGCATACCACCTATCTGTCCGCGCCCGACCAGCTCTCGCTGGCCATGGGCAATACCCTGCGCCTGCCCGTTACGGCCTTGTCCACCACGGGCGCCGCGCCGGTCATCACCGCCACCGAGGCGCCGCCCAGCGTGACCGGAGAGCAGAACCACCTCGGGATCCTCTACTATAATGCCGCGGACAGGACCGTGGTCATCGTGCCCTCCTCCCGGGGCGCCGGGGTCATCAATCTGTACGATGCCCAGACCAATACCACCCAGGCCATCGCGTACACCGTGAGCGGGCAGGAGACGGGCATCAACATCTATAAGGACAACAATTTCTTTACCTTTATCAACAAGAACGGCGGCATCTATGACGAGAACGCCGGTCCGGACGGACAGACCTGGTCCTTCAGCAAACATGACGTTCCCGCGTGGGGCGCCGACAACACCGCGCCCTCCCGGGGCGACCTGTCCTATGCCGAGGGCGGCTCCAGGCTTACCTTCCGCACCGTGGCCTCCGCCATCGACCTGTACGTTAAGGGCACCGTACAGGTGGAGAGCACTTTCCCCGGCTTTGCGGCACAGACCGTCGCCGCTGAGGGCGGAAAAGCCGGTTATGCATCCATCTCCTTCGGAGACAATGTGACCGGCTACACCCATACCGTCACCATCACCGTACCGGAGCGTACCGCGGAGGCGGTGCAGTTCGACAAGCTGGTGGAGTATTATTACGGCAACGCAGTCCCCACTCCGGCGGACGACGGCAACGCGCCCCAGATCTACTGGAGCCGCAGCTTCCCGGACACCGCGTCCATCCAGAGCGGCAGCGGGAGCGTGGCGCTTACCTGCTATGTGCTGGATGACACCGGGCTGAGCTCCCTGACGCTGAACGGCACGGTTCCGGCGGCGCTGAAACAGAACAGCGCGGGCTTCTGGCAGTTTGACGCAGCCGTGACGCAGAACCAGACCCTGGTGGTGCAGGCGCGGGATCAGGCGGGCAATACCACCGCCCGCAGCGTCGCGGTGGACTGGTTTGCACATCCTGTTTCCAGCAACACCAACGCGTACGCGCCCTTGCTCACCACCGCGTGGAAGATCAGCACCGACGGCGGCGAGACCTACAGCGGCCTGCCGGCCGGGCAGTATGTGAAAAACCTCCAGAAGGCCGCGCTGGAAGTGACCGGCACGCCCCACGATGCGGAGACGCCCATCGCCTCCGCCGGGGTGAAGTTCCATGAGGTGAAGACAGAGGAAGGCGCTTCCGGCTGGGAGCTGCAGGAGCTGACGGCCCTTGCGGATCAAGAGAGCCTCTTCCAGACAGAGCGCAATGGAATCTATCAGGCCACCGTCACCGCCCGGGACGGCACTTGGGCCACCCGCTTCGTGCTGATGGAGCAGATGGACTCCGATATCCCCACCGTGACCCTGGAGGCGGAAGAGGCAGACCCGCTCAAGCTGAGCTGGTCGTCCTCCAAGGGAGCGAACAGCGCGTCCCCGCTGACGGACATCCGCATCAACGGACAGAGCCAGACCATCCGGAGGGATCAGACCATGCTGAAGGGTTCCTTCCAGGCGGCCTTTGCCGGCGAGTATGTGCTGGAGGCGGAGGACGGCGCCGGGAACGTGGCCACCAAGTCCCTGACCGTTACTAAGACCGTACCCATTACCCTCAGCGAGGGCGCGCAGATCATCCGGGAGCCCTGGAACCAGGCGGCAGACAACGGCGAATATGCCCTGGACGCCGCCAGGATCACCGGCGGGCGCTATGATGCCGACCGGTCCAAGACCGAGACCGGCCGTTATCAGGGCGCGTATGAGTTCGTCCTTCTGACCGGCGCAGAGGCCCCCAAGGACGGCGCGCCGCCGGAGGAGGCCCAGTGGAGGGCGGATACGGAGCGGCTCACAGGGCTCAAGCCCGGGGCGTATGTGCTCTATCTGCGGGACAAGAACGACCCTTCCAACATCCTGCACAGTGATGTGACCATCGGAAACGCCTATATCCGCTATACCGCAGCCGTCAAACGGGCCGCCTACGGCCAGAGCAACGGCGCGATCTACGTCACCGCCTCCGGCGGACGGGACGGCGCTGGCCTGTACCAGTTTGCACTGATCCCCAAGACCGGCAGCCAGAAGGACCTGACGGATGTAGCGGCCCTCACCGGCTGGCAGAGCATCCGCATGCCCCTCGCCGCGCTGAACCGGACTACCCTGGACGCACTGGCTGCGGGTGACTATCAGCTGGGTGTGCGCCTGATGGCGGGCGTGACGGTGAACGAACTGCAGGACCTGGGCACGCTGTACGACGCGATGACGGACGCCAAGGCCCGGGTGGATACGGCGCAGGCCGGACAGTCCGCAGCAGCGATCCGGAGCAAGGCGGCCGAATCGGTAGCCGAAGCTGCCAGCGCCCTGCAGGTCTGGCAGACTGAGGCGGGAAATCCGGAGACCGAGGCGGCGTACAAAGAACGGATCGGAAACGACACGGCCGTGCTGGCTGCATTGGAGGCATGGCTGAACGCGGCAGAGGCCGAAAGGAATGCGAAAAAGGCGGCCTATGACAGGGCGGTGAGCGACTATTTCACCGGCGTACACACCGCATCCGCCGCGGCTGCGAAGAATGCTGCGGAGGACGCGCTGGCCGCCGCCACAGCGGCCTACGAGAGCGAGCGGGACCGGTTGAACGCGCTGGCCGACGCGGCGTATGAGGCCGACCCGACCCTGTGGGAGAACGCGGCCACCGGCTTTGTCAGCGTGGAGGCTTACATCCCCGACGGCGGAAGCGGCGCCTCCTCCGCCGGACAGGTGAAGCGGGACGACCTGACCTATGACGAGACGGAGAAGACCGTTACCGTGACCTTCCCGGAGGGTGTAACCAAGCTGTCCGATTCGGTGAAAAAGCAGCTGGTGGAGGATAACAAGAACTATGACATCCTCCTCCGGGATGAGGGGCTGTACGTGCGCATCCCGGCGGGCACACTGCAGGAGGGAGACGACATTGCCAGGAGGATCGTCCGCAATGACGGTTCCTTCCGGGACCTGACCGGCTGCGTGATCGTGGTCACCGGCGCCGACGGTACGGAGCAGGTCCTTATCTGGAGCAGCCTGACCGACAGTGAGTTTGCCTACATCGCCTCGCTCCCCGGCTCCTACCGGGTGGTGGACGCCAGCGAGATCTTCTATGACGTGCCCCCGGATTACTGGGGCCGTGAGGTCATTGCCTTTGCTGTGGCGCACGAGTTGTTCCGGGGCGTGGGCGGCGGACGCTTTGCCCCCAACGCAGCCATGAGCAGGGCCATGTTCGTCACGGTGCTGGGCCGTCTGGCCGGGATCGACCCGGCGGACTATACCGACCGGGTCTTCCCCGACGCGGACCCTGACGCCTGGTATGGACCTTACGTGCAGTGGGCCAGCGAAAGCGGCATTGTAAGCGGCTACGGAAGCGGTCGCTTCGGACCGGACGACCAGGTGACCCGGGAGCAGATGTGTACCATCCTGGCCCGTTATCTGGATGCCGCGGGACAGAAACTGCCCAAGGCGGCCGACGCGGCGGCCTTTACCGACGCCGCGCACATCAGCCCCTGGGCGGAGGAAGCCGTCGCCGCCTGTCAGACCGGCGGCCTGATACAAGGCAAGGTCGGCGGAGCGTTCGATCCCAAGGGCAGCGCGGGCCGCGCCGAGGCAGCCGCGCTCTTCACCCGGCTGATCCGGGCATTGCTGAAAAGCTGACTCCATACAAGGAAGCGCTGTGGGGCGCGGTTTTCATCGGAAACCGCGCCCCACAGCGTCAGCTTGTCGAAAAAGGCCGAAGGCCTTTTTCGACAGAGGGATGCATGACGGACAGGGCTCGATCCTTGCAGAAAAGTCGCCCTGTCCGTCATGAGAGGCGTCATTTCCGACGCGCATGTCGCCGGAAATGACGGAACATCCTTTCCTTCCACCGTCTGCGGACGACTCAACTCTGCGAGGCTCTTCTCCAGGAGGGGTTTTCGACAGCCTGGCGCCCCACAGCGTTTCAGAATATCTCCCGCAGGAGGGCCGCGCAGCGTTTCGCCGCTGCGGCCAGGCGCGCTTATTGCTGGAGAAACCGGGAGAGAAACTCCTGCGTGCGCTTGTTTTTGGGGGCGGAGAACAGGCGGATGGGGTCGCTCTCCTCGCAGATCACACCGTCGGCCATAAAGACCACGTGATTGCTCACATCCCGGGCAAAGGCCATCTCGTGGGTGACCACGATCATCGTCATCCCCTCCCGCACCAAATTGCGCATGACTTCCAGCACCTCGCCCACCATTTCGGGGTCCAGGGCGGAGGTGGGCTCGTCGAAAAGCAGCACCTCCGGCTCCATGGCCAGCGCCCGGGCGATGGCCACCCGCTGTTTCTGGCCGCCGGAGAGCTGGCGGGGCAGCGCGTTCACGTAGGGCGCCATGCCCACCTTGCGCAGATAGTGCATGGCTTTTTCCCGGGCCTCCTCTGCGCCCCTGCCCAGCACCTTGCGCTGGCCGATCTCGCAGTTCTTCAGCACGCTCATATTGTCAAACAGGTTGAAGCTCTGAAAGACCATGCCCACCTTGGCCCGGTAGCCGGGTACGTTGATGCCGGGGGACAGGATATTGGAGCTGTGGAAACGGATCTCGCCGCTGGAGGGCGTCTCCAGCAGGTTGACGCACCGCAGCAGCGTGGATTTCCCTGAGCCGGAGGAGCCGATGACCGAGATCACGTCGCCGCGGTAGACGGTGAAGTCGATGTCCCGCAGGACCTCATGGGCGCCGAAGGATTTGGAGAGATGTTCGATGCGCAGCAGGGGATGGCGCAGATCCCGTTTTGGCAGCAGATCCATGTTAAACCGTCGCCTCCTTGTCGTTTGGCCCCGCGCCGCCGGCATCCAGGGAAAAGGGATCGCCGGTCAGTTCGTAGTTTTCCGCGCCGGAAAGGCTGCGCTCCCACACCCGCAGCAGCCGGGCGGAGACCAGGGTCATGATCAGGTACAGAAGCATGGCCAGAAAGGCGGCCGGGAAATAGAGGTACACGGCGGCGGCCGCCGATTTGAAGGAGAAGAAAAGTTCTGTGACGCTGATGACCGAGAGCATGGAAGAGTCTTTCAAATTGATGATAAAGTGGTTGCCGATCTGGGGAACCAGATTGCGCAGGGTCTGGGGCAGGATGACGTGAAACATGGCCTGCATATGCGTCATGCCGATGGCTTTGGCGCCCTCCATCTGGCCGGGATCCACGGCCTGGATGCCGCCCCGGACCGATTCCGCCATATAGGCGCCGGTATTGATGGAGAGGATGAAGATGCCGGCGGGAAAGGTGTCCATATGGAGGTGAAACGCATAGGCCGAGCCGTAGAAGATGAACATGGCCTGGAGCATCAGGGGCGTGCCCCGGAAAAACTCCACATAGACGGCCAAAACGGCCCGCGCCATCTGCAGCAGCCCCCGCTGGAGCGGCGGCTGGCCGGGCTGGGTGGGGATGGAACGGATCAGCCCCACGCCAAAGCCGATGACGCAGCCGATGGCGGTGCATGCTACCGCCAGCACCACGGTCAGGCCGGCGCCGCGGAGGAAGGAGATGCCGTACCGGCTGAGGACGGTACCGCAGTCGGAAAGGAATTGAAGGATGCTGTCCATGAACTCTTGCTCCTTTTTCGTCATTGAACACAGACCGAAACGCCCGGCCCTGCGCGGGAGGGGCGCGTTCGGCCCGGGGGAAGCGCTGCGGAAGAGAGGGAAGGGGGCGTTACTCCTGATTCAGAGGTTGCACCTCGATGGCCTGGTCCATCATGGCGGTGTAATCATCGGCCGTGTATGCGGCCAGGACCTCGTTGATGGCGGCGGTCAGGCCGGCGTTGCCCTTCTGGACCGAGATGCCGAAGTTGGTCTCTTCTTCGGAGACGTCGAAATCGTCGCCGCTGCCGGTGAATTCCAGCATTTTCATGGCGGGGTAGGCTTTGCAGGCGGACAGCGCGGTGGGCTGATCGGTGACCACCAGGTCCACGGCGCCGGAGTCCAGGGCCACCAGCATGGCGGGCACGGATTCCTGGGCGGGCAGAACCGTAACGTCCGGGATCTGGGGCAGGCAGGCGTCGTACCACACGGTGCCCAGCTGGCTGGTGGCCTTGGCTCCGCTGAAGCCGCTGATGCCGGCGGCGCCGGCATAGGCGCCGTCCGATTTCACCAGACACACGATAGAGGCGTAGTAATAGGGATCGGAGAAGTCCACCTGGGCGGCCCGGTCGGCGGTAATGCACTGACCGGCGATGACCGCGTCCACACTGCCCGACTGAAGGGCAGGGATCAGAGCGTCCCACTCCATCTTGACGATCTCCAGTTCACAGCCCAGATGCTCGGCGATCTTCTTGGCGAACATGACGTCGTAACCGTAGGCGTAGTCGGAGGTGCCGGAGATGGGGACCGCGCCGTTGGAATCGTCGGCCTGCGTCCAGTTGAAGGGCGCGTAGGCACACTCCATGGCCACCTTCAGCACGCCGTCCTCCACCAGCTTGGGCGTGAGGGCGCTTTCCGGCGCGGCGGCCATCGGTGCAGAGGCATCCGGGGCGGGGACAGACGCGGAGCCGCCGCTGGAGCAGGCGGCCAGAGACAGGGTCATGGTCAGGGCCAGCGCAAGTGTGAGCAAAGTCTTGCCTTTCATTGGGATCAAACTTCCTTCCATTTTGTGTTTCCCGGAAAAACAAAAGACGCCATGAAAACCTTCCAAAGGAAGGATCCATGGCGACTGTGCAGGCGGAAGAACCGCCCCTATCATCTGCGATAGCACGTTTTCTGTTTTTGAGGGAGCTTGGAACGATCGGAACGTCTCGATTTGCAAGCATCTTACTCCGGCAATTCGTTTTTGTCAAGCCAACAACAGCAATTTCAGAGAACTACACAGGGCGGAAGGAAAATGGAAGCGCACCTTTGGCGACTTGTCAAAGGAGAGGCGCGGCGCAGAGGCACAGCTCCGCTGCAACTCGTTCAGCCGAACTTCTGCTTTGAATGCTGCAATAAGCGCAGCCGATAGGGAGCGCCTTCACTGCGGGCGAAGAGACCGCCTCCCTCCATTTGACCGGCACGGTGCGGCAGCGGAACGGTGGTCAACCGCTCCGCTGCCACCATTACCACCACGGCGGATAACGCCGCGGTCACCATTGAAGCGAGGTGTACCCGGATCCTCACCGGGGATTGTACCATCACCGGCCTGCCCCGAAACGGAACCATCGGCTTTCAATGGATACACCATCACGTTGGCCGACGCCGCGGTTCTGGGCCGGGTGTGAGAAAACCTCCACTGAGCGTATTTGACATCAAGGCAAGCCGCCTGGGCCGGTTATAAAACAGAAAAACGATCCCTTGAAAACAGGATCTGGAATTGCCGGTACGGCAATTCCAGATCCTGTTTTCCCTCAGAGAACATCTCGAAATGCTATTTTGCAGCACACCCGCCGCCGTGTTGTTTAGTCGGTCTCGTCCTGAATCGCCTTGGCGGCCTCGATGGCCTTTTCCTGAGCGGCCGGAGGCGCCTCCTCATAACGGACGAAGCGGAAGGTAAAGGAACCGCGGCCCTGCGTCATGGACCGCAGGTCGATGGCATAGCGGCTCATCTCAGCCATCGGGACCTCCGCCTCTACGATCTGGTTGCCTTCGCCGTCCGGGTTCATGCCCATAACGCGGCCACGGCGCTTGTTCAGGTCGCCGATCACGTCGCCCATATAGTTGTCGGGGATGGTCACCTTCAGCGCTCCGATGGGCTCCAGCAGGGTGGGAGAGGCCTGGGGCATACCCGTTTTGTAGGCGATCTGCACCGCAGTCTTGAAGGCCATTTCGGAGGAGTCCACGGGGTGATAGGAACCGTCGAACAGGGTGGCCTTCAGGTTGACCACAGGATAGCCCGCCAGTACGCCGTGAAGGACGGCCTCGCGCATGCCCTTTTCCACGGCGGGGAAGTAGTTTTTGGGTACTGCGCCGCCGACGACCTCCTCGCAGAACTGGAGCTCTTCGGTATCGCCGGGCTCAAAGCGCATCCACACGTCGCCGAACTGGCCGTGGCCGCCGGTCTGCTTCTTGTGGCGGCCCTGGACCTCCACCTTCTTGCGGATCTTCTCACGGTAGGCCACGCGGGGCTCGGAGAGCTCCGCGTCCACACCGAAGCGGCTCTTCAAGCGGGAGACCAGAACGTCCATCTGCATATCGCCGGTGCCGGAGACCACCATCTGGTGGGTCTCCGCGTTGTTGACCCAGCTGAAGGTCAGATCCTCTTCGTTCAGGCGGGTCATGCCGCCGGCGATCTTGTCCTCCTGGCCCTTGGACTTGGGGGCGATGGCCACGGAATAGCAGGGCTCGGGGAAGGGGATGGGCTCCAGCTTGACCACCTTGCGGGGGTCGGAGAGAGTATCGCCGGTCTTGACCTTGTCCATCTTACCGATGGCGCCGATGTCGCCGCAGGAGAGCTCCTTGACCTCGTCGGCTTTTTTGCCCTTCATCACATACAGGCGTCCCACCTTCTCAGTGGCGCCGGTGCGGGAGTCCACCAGCTGCATATCGGGCTTCAGGTTGCCGGAGATGACCTTTACATAGGAATACTTTCCGTACTGATCGGAGACGGTCTTGAACACCAGCGCGGCGGGCAGGGCCCCGGGGAAGGGGATAAACTCATCCAACTCGCCCTTCTCGTTTTCGCCGATGAGCGGGCGGCCCTCCAGAGGATTGGGCAGCAGTTCCACGATGATGTCCAGCAGCATGCGGGTGCCGAGGCCCGAAAGGGCGGAGCCGCATACCACCGGGAACAGGGACAGGTCCTTTACGCCCTGACGCAGGCCCTGGATCATCTCGGCATAGGTGAAATCCTCGCCGGAGAAATATTTCTCCATCCGCTCCTCGCTGGTCTCGGCCACGGATTCCTTGAGCGCGTCGTACAGCTCGTCCAGCACGCCCTGCTTGTCCTCGGGCACGTCGATCTCGATGCGCTCGCCCTTGGGGCCGGCCTCAAAGGCGCGCTTGTGCAGCACGTCAATGATGCCGATGACCTTTTTGTCGGCGTCCCAGATGGGGGCTACCACAGGGGCGATGTTCTTGCCGAAGCGCTCCCGCAGGGTATCAAAGGCGGCGTTGTAATCGGCGTTATCCTCGTCGGTTTTGGAGATATAGAGCAGCCGGGGCAGCTTGCGCTGCTGGCATAGCTTCCAGGCCTTCTCCGCGCCCACGCTCATGCCCGCCTTGGCGGAGCAGACGATGATGGCCGCGTCGGCCACCTGCACGGCCTCAATGACTTCGCCCACGAAGTCGAAGTAGCCCGGGGTATCCAGCACGTTGATCTTGCAGCCGTTGTATTCGATGGGCGCCACGGCGGTGGAGATGGAAATCTGACGGCGGGTCTCCTCCGGATCATAGTCGCAGGTGGTATTGCCGTCCGCAGGCTTTCCCAGACGCTCCGTGCCGCCGGTAAGATATAGCATGCTCTCGGCCAGGGAGGTCTTTCCGTTGCCACCATGCCCCAGCAGACAGACGTTGCGGATATTTTGTGTGGAATAGCTCATACTTGTTTCCTCTCCTTACTTTTGGAATCGGTCAGCGGCCGCCCGGTCGTCCGGCACAACTGCTATTGGTCATTATACATTAATTCCAAGGCACTTACAACTGAAATTTTATAAAAAAGGTGTATTTGTTAGCGGGGGCGCGCACAGGAAAGCGCGCGCGGATAAAAAACAACTGGGCGTACTGCAACATGCAGGAAAAAGGCGTCTGCAGGCCGGCCATACGCGGGAATATTCCAGATGAAAGCGCTTGCAGCCGCAATCCATGGGAATCATCTGCGGTTGCGCGCCTATTGTAACCGTCTCTTTCAGGCGCTTTGCTTGAATTGGAGCGTGGCTTTATGCGGGGCGACAGTCTGAACTATAGTTTAGCCGTTATACACCACTTGGAATGGGGTTACGGCAAAAAATTGGCTAAAACAGAAAGCCGCCCCACGGGCGGGCCGTGGGGCGGAACGACTTAGGGTGCACAGGTGGGCAGGATCACAAGGCCGGTAGCGGCGCCGGGGGCAATGTCGTCTCCTTCCGTGCGCACGTCGGCGTCTGCCCATGCCTCGGTCAGGGCGGTAAAGACATCCGCGGGTACCGAATAGCAGGCGCCGCCGTCCAGAAGGTAGCAGGGATAGGCGGACAGATCCACCGCGCTGCCGGCGGGCAGAGTCAGCACGCCGCAGTAGGACTGCGTTTCGGGAGGTGCGCTCTCCAGTTCGAGAAGGGAAGAGCCGCCCCCGCCGGATACGGAGTAGGCGCCGGCCCCTTCCTTGGCGGCGCTCTCCTGGGAAGCGCTTTCGTTGTCCGCCTGCGGAGGCAGCGCGGGGCCGGCGCTGGAGCCGGAGGTCATCAGCGTAACCGTGTCCTCCGATACGGCGCGGGATTCCGCCTCCGTTTCCGGGGCGGCCGCCTGGGGCGCGGCCGCCCCGGACGCCGCGTCCAGAGCGGACGGCGCCGCCGCGCTGCCCGCAGACATCCCGCCGCCGGCCAGGGGGCCGTTCAGCCACAACCGCACCCCGCCGCCGAGGAGTACCAGCGCCAGCATGGCCGCGGCGCAGGCCCAGGACCGCCGCCGCCAGGCCTGATGCTTGGACTGGAAGGGCGTGACCTTGGCGGCGCGGACGGCCGCCATCACATCCTGCGCCAGGGCGGCAGGCGGCTCCGCCGTCCAGGCGGCGGCCGATTCCTGCAAGGCCGTGTGGAGCGCCTGAAAATCGGTCTGGAGCGCCCTGCACGCCGCGCAGCCTTGCAGATGCTCTTCCAGCAGCGCTTCCTCCCGGTCGGTAAGCTCGTTGTCCAGTTGGGCGCTGATCCGTTCCAGCGCCTGATCGCAGGTGAGCATGCAGGTCGCCTCCTTTCCAATGAAATGAAATGTGCGCCTTGTTTGTACCGTTACCCTTTGGACGAAAGGCCGGGCGAAAAGTTCCCGGTGGAGAGCAGATAGTTGCGCAGCGCCAGCCGGGCCCGGGCGATCCGGGATTTGACGGTGCCCTCCTCCAGCCCGAGCGTGCGGGCGATCTCTCCATAGGAGAGTCCCTCCAGCTCCCGCAGCACCAGCACCTGCCGGTGTTCGGGGGAGAGGGCGTCCAGCCCGTCCCGGATCGCCTGGCTCCGCTCAATCTGCTCCAGCTGCCGGTGGGGGCTGTAACGCTCGTCGGGCAGCTCGGCCTGACGGGCGGCCGCCTCATCGTCCAGGGAGACGGTCATGGACAGGGCGGCGCGGCGCTTTTCCCGCCGCAGAAAGTCGATGCATACGTTGGAGGCCAGCCGGTACAGCCAGGTGGAGAAGGCGCTCTCGCCCTGAAACCGGCCCAGCCCCTTCCAGGCGTTGAGAAAGGCCTCCTGGCACAGCTCCGCCGCATCGTCCGGATTGCCGGTCATGCGCAGGGCCAGGCTGTAGATGCGCCCCTGATTGCGCTCCACCAGCGCCGCGAACGCCTCCTCGCTGCCCTGCCGGGCCCGCTGGACCAGCGCCAGCTCCGTTTCCATGCCGTTCTCACCTGCCTTTCCGGGGGGGCGGTCAGCAGAGATCCCGCTGTATGCCCGCCGTGATGCGCTCAATGTCCGCCAGGGTGCTGACCTGGCTGATCTGTTCCTTATAATAGCCCGCGTGGGGGACGCCCCTGAGATACCAGGCGTAGTGTTTCCGGGCCTCCAGGCAGGCGATGTGTTCGCCCTTGTGCTCCGCAGCCAGCCGGAATTGCCGCACCGCCGTGTCGCACCGCCGGGCCAGGGGCGGAAGGGGAGGGATCTCCTGCCCCTCCAGGGCGGCGCGGGCCTGCTGGAACAGCCAGGGATTTCCAAAACAGCCCCGGCCGATCATGGCCATGTCGGCGCCGGTATATTTGAGGATGTGGACCGCATCCTCCGCAGAAAACACATCCCCGTTTGCCAGGACCGGAATGGAGACGGCCTCCTTTACGGCCCGGATGTAATCCCAGTTGGCCCGCCCCGCGTACATCTGGGTCCGGGTGCGGCCATGGACGGCCACGGCGGATACGCCCGCCTGCTCCATGGCCTCTGCAAACTCCACGCAGTTGATGCAGCCCTTATCCCAGCCCAGACGGAATTTGACGGTCACGGGCCGCCCGCCCGCCCCGCGGATGACCGCCTCGGCCACCCGGACCGCCAGGTCGGGCGTGCGCATCAGCCCCGAGCCGTCGCCGTTCTGGGCGACCTTGGGCACGGGGCAGCCCATGTTGACGTCGATGATCTCCGCGCCGGAACGCTCCGCCGCAATGCCCGCCGCCTGCTCCATACAACAGGGGTCGCTGCCGAAAAGCTGTACCGCCGCCGGGTGCTCCCCTGCGCCTAGCTCCAGCAGGGGAATGGATTTTTTGTCCTGATAGCAAAGGGCTTTGGCGCTGACCATTTCGGTGACGGTGTAGCCCGCGCCCAGCTCCCGGCAGACGGTGCGGAACGCCAGGTCCGTCACTCCGGCCATAGGCGCCAAGGCCAGACGGGAATTTATAGTAATATTGCCGATTTGCACAACATACCTCGATGTGTTATAAAGTGTATGTATCATACCACAACGGCCAAAGTTCGGCAAGGTATCTTTCCGCTGTGGGCAGGAGATACTAAATCAGAAAAATCAGGAAAAGGAGCGTTTTTACCATGGATAAGTACGTTTGCGACATGTGCGGCTATATTTATGATCCCGCGGAGGGCGATCCGGACAACGGCGTCGCCCCCGGCACCCCCTGGGAAAAGGTGCCCGAGGACTGGGTGTGCCCCCTGTGCGGCGTGGGCAAGGACCAATTTTCCAAGGAGTAAGCCCCAGCGCCAAAAGGGCGCGCCTGCGGAAGCTCCGCAGGCGCGCCCTTTTGGCGCTGGCCTATCCGGCCATGCCGCTCCAGGGAAGGGTTTCGCGGGTGGCGGTCTTGTATTGCTTGATCAGCACCTCGGTGAGATAAGCGATCTTGGCGCGCAGGGCCTCGGAGCGCCCAGTGGAGAGCATCGCCTCCACCTGGTCCCGATTATGCCACAGGTAGGCCCAGGTCTCCGCAAAATCCTCCGGGCGGCTGACCATGGCGTAGCCGGAGACGAAGCCCTCCGAACCGGAGTTTGCGGTGAAGGACACCCATTGGTTGCAGGATGCGGTCCAGCCGTTGGCGATCATGGCGGAAGAGACCACCATATGCCCCATCTCGTGGCTATAGACGTAGGGGTCGCCGGTTCCGGTATAGTAGATGCGGTCGCACCGCGCGCCGGAGCCGTCGTATACGTGCTCTCCGTGGAAGCCGCCACCCATCCCGCTGACCTGACCGTCGAAGAGGACCATGTCGGAGGGGAAGAGGACGATCTGGGTTCTGCGGCTGCCTTTTTTGGCCACGACCTCTTTCAAAAAACCGTCAGGATAGAGGTCGAAGGCCTCCTTCATCTTCAAAAGCTCCTGATAGACCTGCTGGAAATAAGCCCCGCCCAACGTGACGCTGCCGAAGGTGGCGTGGGTCACGACCGCGCCGGGGACGGTATCGTCGAACTCGGGCAGATAGAAGATCTGGATGCCGATCTGCTGTTCCAGCGCGCGGCACAGGTCCCAGGCAACGTCGTTGGAGTAGTGCAGGCGGCTTGCGCCGGTGAAATCAGAGCCGGCGGCGGCGGTGGCCTGAGCCACAGTGACGGCGGCGGTCATCTGGAAGTCGCCGCTGCGGCAGGTAACGGAGGCGGCGCCGGGGGCCACCGCCCGGAGGGTGACGGCGCCGCTGCCCGTGTCCTTTTCGATGGCCACCACGGCGGGATCGCTGGAACTCCAGGCGGCGGAGGGGGAGCCGGTGGCATAGCAGCACCCGGTCTCCAGACGCTCCCCGGGCTGGAGCCGGTAGGCGTAGGACTCCATCCGCATATAGACGCTGCTCAGCAGCCGGTACATGGTCACGTAGGCCTGCTGCCGGGTGTAGGAGCCCAGCGGGGAGAAGGCACCGCCGCCGGTGCCGTTCATCACGCCCCAGCCCACCATGGCCGACACCGGGCCGGAGGCCCAGGCGGCAATGGAGCCCTGATCGGAGAAGAAGGCCCCGGCGGGCCCGATGGGCGCGCCCATGGCCTTCAGGGTGTTGTGGAGCATCACGGCGGCCTCCTGCCGGGTAATGCCGTTGTCCGGCAGAAAAGAGCCCTTGCCGTTGCCGCTGACGATGCCAAGCCCGGCGGCGGTAAGCACCGAGGGGTCGCTGGTATCGTCAAAACGGACGTCCCGGCTGGGCGTGAGGTCCCAGCCGTTGACCCTTGCGGCCTCCTCCAGGCAGAGCACCGCCAGACGGCAGAATTCCGCCCGGGTGATATCCTTGCCGTAGCCGTTTTGCAGATCGGCGGGCACCAGGCCCAGCTCCACGGCCTGGGCGACCTCTGCCTGGGCCCAGCGGTCGGGCTGCTCCGCCGCCGCGGCCGGAACCGCCGGGGCGGCCAGCAGCGCCAGCAGGCAGAAAAGCGAAAGCCAACGCCGGAACTGTCTGCGTTTTTTCATAATATGCCATTCCTTTCCCAAAAACTGCAGCTACAGCATAGCATGTGCAGAATGCGATTGCAAGCGGCGGGAAAAAGGGCCTTTTGTCCACTGCGGGCGGCCTTCCGGCAGAGCGATCAATTGAACGTTGTGGATTACATCTTTTTCCGTTTCTGTATCAAACGGTATCAAAATTAGGAGGTAACTGTGAACGGTAAAAAGGTGTTTTATTCAGAACTGGCTTATGTCTTTGGAATGGTTGTTTTGGCGCTCGGTACGGCCATGATGGAACGGGCGGATTTTGGCATGTCGATGGTTGTGGCGCCCGCCTATTTGGTGCATCTGCGAATTTCGCAAGCCTTTCCGGCGTTTACCTTCGGGATGGCGGAATATTGTCTGCAGGCAGTCTTGCTGATTGGGATAGCCATGATCACGCGCAGACGGAAAATAAAGTATGTCCTCTCCTTTGGAACGGCGGTTTTTTATGGATTTACCCTTGATTTAGCCATTCGGATCATTGGAATGATCCCATCCGGTGCGTTTGTTGGACGAATCGTGTTTTATGTGTTTGGAATGTTTTTATGCGCTGTCGGCGTTTCGCTGTTCTTTCATACATACCTTCCGCCGGAGGCTTACGAACTATTTGTAAAAGAAATTTCCGTGAAATACGCAACGGACATTCACAAAACAAAGACGGTTTATGATTGCTGCAGCTGTTTCCTGGCGGTACTTTTATCCTTTTTCTTTTTCGGGTTCGGACATTTTGAAGGCGTGAAGTTTGGAACCGTTATCTGCGCTGCGCTCAATGGATCCTGGATAGGGATGTGCAGCAAGATAATGGAGTCTAAGTTTTGCTTTAAGGATGCACTGGACCTGAGAGACTTTTTTGCCTGACGGAACGTTACAAGGTTAAAATGGATCGGGCAGCCTCGCTTTTGAGGCTGCCCTTATTTTGTCTGACAAAGGGCGCCGGAACTGCCCCGATGAGGAAAAAGAGAGGGAAAAGGAGGGGGGAGGCCTGTCAGGTTGCGACCATTTTTTTCCAAAAATAGGATTATACTGTCTCCGATACCGTGGGCGGACAAGCCCTGGACAAAGGAGACGTGGAGACATGGCGGCGAAAGGGAAGCTGAAGACGCGGGCGGCCAGGGCCCGGGAGGAAATGCGGCAGACGGGGCGGCTGGTGCTGCGCGCGCCCGCGCTGGTGCGCTTTGCCGAATGCGTCATGCGCCTGTTGCTGGGGGCGGTGCTCGCCGGGGCGGAGATCTTCGGGGGCTACGCGCCCTTTGGGCTGGGAATGGTGGCCTGCTCCGGCTCCGGGCTGGACGGCTTCTGCGCCCTGCTGGGCGCCTGCCTGGGGTACTTATCCTTCCAGGGCTTTGTGGAGGGACTGCGGTATGCGGCCGCGGCCATCCTGATTTTTTCCGTATCCTTCGCCTTCTACGATATCCGCCCTTACCGGCGGGCCTGGTTCATGCCCGCGGCGGCCGCCCTGATGGACGCGGTCACCGGCTTCGTCTACCTGTCCGACCGGGGGTGGACGGCGGGCAACCTGATCTTTTTCGGCACGGAAGTGCTCTTATGCGGCGCTTCGGCCTATTTTTACCGCATCGCCTTCTCCCCCTGGACCGGCAAGCGGGAGGAGGAGGGACTCACCCTGCGCCAGAGTGTGAGCCTGCTCATCCTGGGGGGTACCCTGCTCATCACCCTGTCCAAGATCACCCTCTTCGGCGACATCTCGGTGGGCCGCTCCGCCGCGGCTCTGGCGGTGATGGTCACCGCCTACAAGGGAGGGATCGGACCGGGCGCCACCGTGGGCGTGGCCGCGGGCATCGGTATGGACCTGTCCGCCGGGGGAATGCCGTTTTATTCCATGGCATACGCCCTCTCCGGCGTGATGGCGGGGGTGTTCCACCGGCAGGGCAGGCTGGCCGCCGCGCTGGCCTATGTGCTCTCCAACGCCCTGGCGGTGCTGTGGACCTGGAACGAGGGGCCCAATATTCCCGTGCTTTATGAGGTGTTCATCGCCTCGGTGCTCTTCCTGATCCTGCCCGACGCGCTGCTGCGGCAGGTGGGTGCCCTGGTGGCCGGACAAAACGCGCGGCAGGACACCCGGGAGCGGGCCCACAACTACGTAAAGGCCCGGCTGGAAGCTACCGCCGGGGCCTTCCGCAGCCTCCACGAAGCGCTGCGCACCGCCTTCGGGCAGACCCCGCCCAACGACAACGATGCGGCTACCGTCTTTGACCGGGCGGCCAGCCGGGTGTGCAAGCGCTGTCCCCTTCAGTCCTCCTGCTGGCAGCGGGATTATGTGAGCACGTTCAATGCCCTCAACGACGCCCTGCCCGCCATGCTGGAACGGGGACGCGGGGAAGGGGAGGACTTCCCCGCCTATTTCGCCAACCGCTGCCTGAAGTTCCCGGAATTCCTCGCGGCGGCCAACGAGGAGGTCTCCGCCCTGCTCTACCGCAGGCAGTACCGCAGCCGTCTGCGGGAAAACCGCTCGGCGGTCTGCCGCCAGTACGGCGATCTGGCCGACGTTCTGGGGACGGCGGCGGCGGAGCTGGGCGCGGAACTGGTGCCCGACCCGGTGCGGGAACGCCGGCTGCGGCAGTACCTGGCCGCCCAGGGGACCGAATGCCTGACGGCGGCCTATTATGACGAGGCGGGCCACCTGCGCCTGGAGCTGGAGGGCCAGGGGCTGGCCCCCCTGCGGAAACCGGAGAGCGTGGACAAGCTATCGGCGGTGCTGAACGTCCCCCTGCGTCCGGCGGAAGAGGATGGGCGGCGGGACCGGCTGGTGCTGGTGGAGCAGGAGCCCCTGATGGCGGTGGCCGGCGTGGCTGCGCGGAAAAAGGACGGCCAGACGGTCTCCGGCGATACGGGGGCCTGGTTCAAGCATGACGACGGCTCCCTCTACGTGCTTTTGTGCGACGGTATGGGCAGCGGGCTGGAAGCGGGGCAGGAGAGCGGACTTGCCGTGCGCCTGCTGGAGCAGTTCCTCCGGGCGGGCGTGCGCCCCGAGGCCGCCCTCAAGACCCTCAACTCTGCCCTGGCCCTGCGGGGCGAGGAGACCGGGGGCTTCACCACGGTGGACCTGCTGCGCCTGGACCTGTTTACCGGGGAAGCGGCGGTGTATAAGTACGGCGCGGCCCCTACCTATGTGCGCAAGGGGAAAACCGTCAGCCGCATCACCGGCAGCGCCCTGCCCGCCGGCCTGGCCGGGGGCGACGGGGCCGCCCCCGACGTGGCGAAGGTGCGTTTGGAGGCGGGGGACTGGGTGCTGCTGGTCACCGACGGGGTAGCGGGCAGCGACTCCGACCTGTGGGTGCGTCAGCGCTTTGCCGCCTTTGAGGGGGAAAGCCCCAAGGACCTGACACAAGCGCTCATCGACGAGAGCGCAGGCCATGGCGGCGCCACCGACGACCGCACCGCGCTGGTGCTGCGTCTGGAAAAACGGTGAGGGGGATTTCCAAGACGCTGATCCGGGGCGCGAAACCCCTCCCGTGGGAGGGCCTCACAGAGTTCCGTCGTCCGCAGGCGATGAAGTAAAATCAGGATCCGCCCTTTCCGGCGGAATGCGCGCCGGAAAGGATCCTCCTCAGAACGGACGGGGCGGCTTTTTCGCAAGAAATGGAACCCGGTCCGTCCTGCATCCCTCTGTCGGGAAAAGGCCAAAGGCCTTTTCCCGACAAGCTGAGGCCCGCTCCCTTAGGGAGCGGGCCTCGCCGTTGGTAGTACCGCAGGCAACCCCCGGCTAAGCCGGGGGTAAAAAAGTAGCTTATAGCGAGGAGAAAAGTAGAAAAGAAAAAGGCTCCCTGTTAAAGTAAAAGTGGTTTGCCGACCACACAACTACGATAACAGGGAGGTCTTCATCGTGAAAGACAAAGACATAAGCAGTTTAGAGCATACGAGTTGGAGATGTCAATATCATATTGTGTTTGCACCGAAATATCGGAGGATGGAGATATATGGGCAGATCAGACAGGATATAGGGGTAATTTTGCGAAAGTTATGCCAGCAAAAAGGAGTAGAAATCATAGAAGCAAAAGCTTGTCCGGACCATATTCATATGCTTGTAAGTATCCCGCCGAAGTATGGTGTATCTCAGATTATGGGGTATCTGAAAGGAAAGAGCAGTC
>CDZT01009911.1_pt1 | contig 33818 bp, 27 predicted proteins | sample 557531 | NCBI WGS metagenome assembly CDZT01 (sample SAMEA3182066, study PRJEB8094) | gut metagenome | biome: human; feature: gut; material: Stool; isolation source: human stools | place: Canada | collected 2013-03-05
CCGCAAGGCATTTTTGCTCTGCAAAAATCCTTGCGGGTGGGCTGCGATGGGGGGACGGGGGTCCTCATCGCAGAGCAGGCAGTCCCCGCGCAAAGAAATTTCCAGAGGAAATTTGCTTTGCGCCGAGTCGGGTCTCACAAATTTGTCGTACCTCCGACTATTGAGCGTTCAAAAGTACGTGAGCACGCTCGATTGGTACAACCAGCCGTACCGGGCAGCCTGGGGTGCCAGAGGGGCCGCTGCCCCTCTGTTTCCGAAAGAGTCCAGAGAAAACCCTTTTGAAGGGTTTTCTTTGGGCAACTTCTTCTTGACGGCCGACGCCGTTCTTCTTTGCGCAGCTAAGAAGAATTCCGATAGCCGTTGGCGGCTTTGCCGCCTTACGGATATGGGATGCAGAGCTGGGGTCGGAAAATGGACCAGCTGGCAGGTCTCTGCCAGAATTACCCTGGCGCTTGCGCCACGGTAAGAAAAAACAAATTTCATATAAAAAACCTATTAGGAGATAAAAAATTATGTGGTTTTGGCTTGCAATCATTGCCCTCCTCTGCTGGAGCGGCTCGGATCTTTTTTCAAAAATCGGCTGCTGCGACGCGTCTGATAAAAACGCGCACCTCAAGATGGTGGTTGCTGTCGGCGTTGTGATGGGACTGCACGCGGCGTATGAGATCTTCATCGGCGGCACGGTCGTGACGTGGAACGTCATCTGGACATATCTGCCTGTTTCGCTTCTTTACATCTCGTCGATGACGCTCGGCTATATGGGACTTCGGTACATTGAGCTCTCGATCTCTTCCCCGATCTGCAATTCGTCCGGCGCGTTAGTGGCGGTTCTGTGCCTCATCACGGGAACGCTCGACGAGTCGATTCAGGGCGGCATGCGTCTTGCCGTCATCGGTGCGGTGGCGCTCGTCTGCATCGGCGTGATCGGTCTTGGCGTTGTGGAGTCGCGCGAGGACGACGAGCTGCGCCGGGCGCGGCAGGAGGCGTCTAACTACCGGTACGCAAAGTCGTGGCTCGCCATCTGCCTGCCGGTCGCGTACTGCCTGCTGGACGCAGCGGGGACGTTCGCGGACTCGTTGGTGCTTGAGACGCTCGACGAGGATGCAGCGAATTGCGCGTATGAGCTGACGTTTCTGTTTGCGGCGGTTTGCAGCTTCGCTTACGTGAAATTCGTCAAAAAAGACAAGTTCATTCCGAAGATGGAAGCGCCCAAGTACATTGGCGCGGCGTTTGAGACGGCGGGACAGTTTGCCTATATTTACGCCATCGGCGATCAGGCGCACGTTGCCTTGGCCGCGCCCATTATCTCGGCCTACTGCGTCGCGTCCGTCGTCTGGAGCCGGATCTTCCTCAAGGAAAAGCTCTCTTGGAAGCATTACGCGATGATCACGCTGGTCGTGGCCGGTATCGTGATGCTCGGCGTTTTCGACATCTGAGGCCGGATTCTGACAGTTTATACAAAACGAACAAACCGCTGGCAGGAACCAGCGGTTTCTTCATGCAACATTACTTCTTTACATTACCTCGTTAGTATGGTAAAGTATCACCATGATAAACAAATAGTTCGCCAGAACGAAACGAACCAAACAGGAGGAACAAACCATGAAAAAGATCATCGCTTTGCTGCTGGCCTGCATGATGCTCATCGCCTGCACTGCATGTGCCGCCAAGACCGAACCCGCAGCTCCCGCTGAGGACGCTGCAAGCACCGAAACCGCTCCGGCCGAAACGCCCGCCGCAGAAGAAGCAGCCGAAGAGGCTCCCGCTGCTGAAGAAGCCGCTGCCTCCGACAGCGATCTTGCCTACATCCAGGCAAACGGCAAGCTGGTCGTCGGCATCACCGACTTCGCCCCGATGGACTATCAGGACGAAAACGGCGAATGGATCGGCTTTGACGCGGACATGGCCAAGGCCTTTGCAAAGAGCCTCGGCGTGGAAGCGGAATTCGTTGAGATCGACTGGGACAACAAGATCATGGAGCTCGGCGCCAAGACCATCGACTGCGTCTGGAACGGCATGACCCTCACCGACGAAGTCACCAGTGCCATGGCCTGCTCGAACGCATACTGCAACAACTCTCAGGTTGTCGTGGTTCCGGCCGACAAGGCGGCGGATTACCAGAGCGTCGACGCTTGCAGCAGCCTCAACTTCGCAGTCGAATCCGGCTCCGCCGGCAAGGCTGAGGTCGAAAAGCTGGGCTACAGCTTCACCGAGGTCAAAGATCAGGCCACCGCTCTTATGGAAGTTGCAGCAGGCACCGCGGACGCGGCAGTCATCGACTCTCTGATGGCGGGCGCAATGGTCGGCGAAGGCACCGGCTATGACAGCCTTACCTACACCGTCAGCCTCAACGCCGAAGAGGGCGAGCAGTACGGCGTCGGCTTCCGTCAGGGCTCTGACCTCGCGGCCATGCTCAACAGCTTCTTCGCAGCTTCCTATGCGGACGGCTCGATGCTCGAGTGCGCCGAGACCTACGGCATCCAGGCCGCGCTCATCGCGCAGTAATCGCGAACAAAACATCTCATCCATTCGGTGATTCTCCAATTCCCCGGTGCGCATCGCGCATCGGGGAAGCACCGCGCTTCGGCGCATGTCTGGCGATAGCCCGCAAATAGAACGATTTAAGGTAGGATTTTCCCATGACGACGTTTTCTGAGCAGTTTCCCATCGTCTTTCAGGCGCTGAACACAGGCTTTTTGCAGACGCTCAAGCTCTTTGCCATCACGCTTATCGGCGCGATCCCGCTGGGCCTGATCATCGCCTTCGGCTCCATGAGCAACTGGGCGGCCTTCGGCTTTCTGCGGCCGGTTGTCTTAAAGCATGTAAACCCGCGCGAGCTCACCTGGTGGCAGAAGGTGCAGGCCTGGTTCGTGACGGATTTTAAGCCCGTGCGGTTACTTACCCGACTCGTCATCTGGGTCGTGCGCGGTACGCCGCTCATGCTCCAGCTGCTGGTGATCTACTATTTTCCGGGCCTCGTCTGGAAAAACAACATCTGGGGCAGCGGTGAGACGGGGCGCTTTGTCGCTTCCAGCGTGGCATTCGTGTTTAACTACGCCTGCTATTTCTCGGAAATTTACCGCGGCGGCATTCAGGGAGTCCCCAAGGGGCAGCAGGAGGCCGGTCAGGTGCTCGGCATGACGAAGTGCCAGATTTTCTTTCAGGTGACGCTTCTTCAGATGGTCAAGAAAATTGTTCCGCCGATGTCGAACGAAATTATTACCCTTGTCAAGGATACGTCGCTTTCACGCATCATTGCGCTGCAGGAGGTCATCTGGGCAGGGCAGGCGTTCATGAAGGGCTCGCAGGGCATTTCGGGCGCGATCTGGCCGTTGTTCTTCACGGGCGTTTATTATCTCATTTTCTCCGGCATTCTCACGCTCCTGCTCGGCTGGGCGGAGCGGAAGCTCGACTACTTTAAGGCGTAAGGAGGTGCGACATGGCTGTATTGGATGTAAAGGGTATCTGCAAAACCTTTGATAAGAACACCGTCGTGCTGCGCGGCATTGACTTTTCCTTAGAGAAGGGCGAGTCCGTCGCGATCATCGGCTCGTCCGGCAGCGGCAAGACGACGCTTCTTCGCTGCCTCAACTTCCTGACGACGCCCAACGAGGGGAAAATTCTCGTGAACGGCGAGACGCTCTTTGACGCAGACGACCCTGCCACGCAAAAAGAGAGCGAGATTCGCAGAAAGCGGCTGCATTTCGGGCTGGTGTTCCAGAACTTCAACCTTTTCCCGCAATATACGGCGCTGCAAAACGTGATGCTCGCGAGCGAGCTTCTTGCCAAGGAGCAGCCCGATTACCACGCGCGCAAAAAAGAACTCCACGAGGAGATCCGGCAGAACGCCGAGAAGCTGCTGAAAGATGTGGGGCTCGGCGAAAAGATGAACCTCTATCCTCACCAGCTCTCCGGCGGACAGCAGCAGCGGGTCGCAATTGCGCGCGCGTTGGCGCTCAAACCCGACATTCTCTGCTTCGATGAGCCGACGTCCGCGCTCGACCCCGAGCTTACGGGCGAGGTGCTGCGCGTCATCCGGTCGCTCGCTGAGCAGAAGATGACGATGATCATTGTGACGCACGAGATGGCGTTTGCCCGAGACGTGGCCGACCGGGTCATTTTCATGGACGGCGGCGTGATCGTCGAACAGGGTGCGTCTCACCAGGTCATCGAGCACCCTACGCAGGAGCGCACACGCCAGTTTTTGTCACGGTATGCAGAAAACTGACGCATAATATACAAGAACAAACAATATGCAGTCTCTCGGATTATTCCGGAAGACTGCATATTTTATGTATATATGCGTGAATTATTAAGTTTATACAAATGAACACGAATGTAAGATGGAAGATTGTGCAGAATCCCATGCAAAAAGGGCTTGATATTTATACATTAAGTGCGTATAATTATGACATCAAAAACAACAACACGATTTATGGAGGAAGAGAATATGAAAAAGATTATCGCATTGCTTCTGAGCATCCTCATGGTTTGCTCGCTGGCTGCCTGCGCGTCCAAGCAGGACACAGCAGCCGCATCCGAAACCGCATCCACCGAGACGGCTGCAAGCAGCAGCGAAGAGAAGACGCTCACTATGGCGACGAACGTTGCCTTCCCGCCGTATGAGTTCTATGAGAACGAAAAGCCCGCCGGTATCGACGTGGAAATCGCGACGGCCATCTGCGAAAAGCTCGGCTACAAGCTGGACATCATGGACATTGAGTTCGGCGCGATCTTGGGCGCTGTCTCGAGCGGCAAGGCGGACTTCACCATGGCGGGCCTCACCGTCACCGACGAGCGCAAGCAGTCCGTGGACTTCTCCACCAGCTACGCAACCGGCATTCAGTCCATCGTTGTAAAGGAAGACTCCCCGATCACCTCCGTTGACGATCTCTACGCCGACGGCGCGGACTACCAGATCGGCGTCCAGCAGGACACCACGGGCGATATCTACTGCTCGGACGACTTTGGCGACGATCATGTCCAGCGGTTCAACAAGGGCGCGGACGCTGTTGCGGCGCTTGTTTCCGGGAAGCTTGACTGCGTCGTCATCGACAATGAGCCGGCAAAATCCTTCGTCGCGGCAAACGAAGGCCTCAAGGTTCTCGATACCGCCTACGCGGTCGAGGATTACGCGGCGGCCTTTGCAAAGGGAAGCGAGCTGACGGAGCCGTTTAACAAGGCGCTGGAAGAGCTGATTGCCGACGGCACAGTGCAGAAGATCGTCGACAAGTACATTTCCGCAGACTAAGATTTTAGGTCGCGGCACAGCGGGGGAGACGCGCAGTTTCCTCCGCGCGCCCGCATGAAAGGAGGCCGTGGCTTTGAACGAGTGGTTTGCAAAGCTCCAGGCAGAGTTTATTCTGAACTTCGTAGAAGATAACCGGTGGAAATACCTCGTGACCGGTCTTGGAAATACGCTGAAAATCACGCTCGCGGCGGTGCTGCTCGGCATTGTCATCGGCACGCTGGTCGCCATCATCCGCTCGACGTGGGACCAGAACGCGGACAGGATGCGTCCGGGCGCGGGAAAGACGCTTCTTCACATCGGAGATATCCTCTGCAAAATTTATCTGACCGTCATCCGCGGCACGCCGGTCGTGGTGCAGCTGATGATCATGTTCTACATTATTTTCGCAACGTCCAGAAACGGCGTGGGCGTGGCGATGCTGGCCTTTGGCGTGAACTCCGGCGCATATGTGGCTGAGCTCATCCGCGGCGGCATTATGGCCATCGACAAGGGGCAGTTGGAGGCCGGACGGTCTCTTGGCTTCGACTACGTGCAGACGATGCGCTTTATCATCGTGCCGCAGGCGCTCAAAAACGTGCTCCCGGCGCTTGCCAATGAGTTTATCGTGCTCTTAAAGGAAACGTCCGTTGCGGGCTATGTCGCGGTGACAGACCTTACCAAGGGCGGCGATATCATCCGGGGCCGGACGTTCTCGGCGTTCATGCCGCTCATTGTGGTGGCGCTCATCTACCTCGTGATGGTCGTGTTCTTTACATGGCTGGTCGGGAAATTGGAGAGGAGGCTTCGCAGCAGTGACCACTGACGTTCTGATTCAGGTGACAGACCTTCAAAAGCACTTCAAGGGCGGAAAGCAGAATCAAGACGAGAAAATCCGCGCGCTGGACGGCGTGTCGGCGGAGATTCACAAGGGCGAGGTCGTCGTTGTGATCGGCCCTTCCGGCAGCGGCAAGTCGACATTCCTGCGCTGCCTCAACCTTCTCGAGCTTCCGACGGGCGGGCAGATCCTCTTCGGCGGCGTGGATATCACCGACAAAAACTGCAACATCAACCTCCACCGCCAGAAGATGGGCATGGTGTTTCAGCATTTCAACCTCTTCCCGCATATGACGATCCTCAAAAATATGACGATCGCGCCCATGCAGCTGCTGCACAAATCAAAAGAGGAAGCGGAAAAGACGGCGCTGGAGCTTTTGGGCCGTGTCGGGCTTGCAGACCGCGCAAACGCTTACCCCAGCCAGCTCTCCGGCGGGCAGAAGCAGCGTGTCGCCATCGTCCGCGCCCTTGCCATGCAGCCCGAGGTCATGCTCTTCGACGAGCCGACGAGCGCGCTTGACCCCGAGATGGTGGGCGAGGTGTTAGAGGTTATGCAGGAGCTTGCGAAGTCCGGTATGACGATGGTCGTCGTGACGCATGAGATGGGCTTTGCCCGCGAGGTTGCCGACCGCGTGCTCTTCATGGCCGACGGCAAGCTTCTCGAAGAGGGTACGCCCGATGAAATTTTTACGCATCCCAAAAGCGAAAGACTACAGGACTTCCTCGCGAAGGTCCTCTGAGAATAAGAATCCCTGTCCGGCAAAACCGGGCAGGGAGTTTTTGCATATATTTGATGATTTGATATGACCCCATGGCACGCCCTTACGGGATTTCTGAAATTTTTCCGTCTCTGCGTAGGGGGCGATGCCCACATCGCCCCATTGGGAAGTTGCGGATTCGCCGGAGATTTCCGTAAAAACGGTGCGTTCCGCCGGGTCGATGTGGGCATTGCCCCCTACGAACATTCCGGAAAACGAATAAAACCTGATACTCAAAAGAGGCTGATATGTGACAGCACGTGCTTTTTCGTGCGGCTCTGCGACTCGATGAGCTTTAGTCTTAACACGGCGGCCGTGCGGTCATCGGGCATCGCGTCCTCGCTGCTTCCGACCACACCGGCGGCAAGCTCCCGCACCGGAAGCTCCCCACAGCTTTGCAGGTACCGCTCGGCCATCGCCGTATCTACGCCATCGCTGGTGAGAATCAAGGACTCTCCGCGCTGCAAAGATACCCGGATGCACGCGGGGCCGTAGCTCCGACCCACGCCGAGCCCCGGAGGCGGCAGGGGAGAGCCTAGCGTCTGAAGCGTCCGGCCGAATTTTAGAAACGATGGGGCCGCGCCCCATTTGTGCAAAAAACCTTCGGCCGAGACAAGGCTCACCTGCAAAAGATCGATCGCGGAAAAGCCGCCGCCGTCTCGCAGGATGTAAAGGCCGTTGATCGTCTGCATCGCGTCGTGCGCCTCTAAGCCCGATTCAATGAGCTCTTTGAGAAGCGCGCTTGTACCCATAGCTTCGTCTCGCGCCTCCTCGCCCGAGCCCATGCCGTCGCACAGAAGCAGGTAATACCATTCGCCCACGCGGAAGCTTGCGCCGTAGTCGCCGGAGATGCTTGACCCGCGAAGACCCGTCGCCCGGAAGCCAAGCTCCGGAGCATACGCATCGGGTTCTGTCTGGCCGGGAGCGCGCTCGCTGAGGCTTTGCAGAAGGCGGGAGAGGACCCGGTACTGGTCGCAGAGGATCTGGCGGCTCTCCGCGAGGCGCGACTGGTACTGCACTTTGGCAAGCTGTGTAGAGAGTGCATCGTTGACCGCGCGCAGGAAGCTGTCAATGTGGCAGCAGCGGGCTAAAAACAGCGGCGGCAGATCGTCGCGCTTGGCTTCTCCCCGGCGCAAGATCCCACGCGAGGCGCGGCTGAGCAGGCGGAAGGTTTCCTGCGCGTTCTGCTCCCAGCAGACGCTCCACTTGGCGCACGAACGGCAGACCTCTTCGGCGGCCTTGTCAAAAACTGCGGCACTCTGTGGCTCCAACCCGCTGGTACACCCGCGCTGCAAATCCGTTGCAAGCGACCATAAAGCGCCCGATGCTGCCGTGAGTGCCTTTTCCCGCGCCGCGTCGAGCGGCAAATCGCGCGCGGCAAGAAACGGCTGGACAGGCTTCCACAAAATGAGGCCCAGCACCGTCCCCAGAAAAACACCGGGCGGGAACATCGTCTGCCCCGCGCCAAAGAGAAACGACGAAAGGGCCAGCACGAGAAAATAGACGCACGCGCGCAAAGCAGCAAAGCGGGGCTTTAGATAGTGGCACGTGAGCGCGGCCAGAAACAGCATCGCGCCCGCGCTGTAGCCCGGCCGGAAGCTCAGGTCTAAGGCAACTGCGCACACGCCCGAGGCCAGCCAGAATTCCCGTGTCCCGCTGCACAAAAACACCGCGCAGCCGGATAAAATCACGCTGAGCGGCAATCCCGGCAGGAGCAGGAGCCTGCTTCCGCTGAGAAGAAGCCCGAAGCCCAGCGCCGCAATGCTCTCCGCGCGTTTTTCGGACAGGCCCGCGAAAAGATACGTGCACAGGCAGACGAGCGCGGATTTTCCTGCAAAGATGCAGATGGCCTTCGTGTGGACCGGGGCGCTCAGGAGAAAAATGAGCGCCGTCAGCGCGTAGATGCCGGACGAGAGCAGCGGAAAGAACCACCGGCGCGAGGGTGGAATTACGTCATGGAACAGACACGACGCGGCCAGGATCAGAAACCCCGCCGCGACCGGCTCGACCGCGCCCGCCGCGCCCCAGAACGCGAAATACCCAAGCGCCGCGCCCGCGTAGGCGAAGACCGCCGCCAGAGAAAACGGCAGCGCTGCCGTCAGCGCAATGGCCGCCGGAAGACACACGCCCCCGATCTGCGCCGCGCTGAGCAAAAAGCCCGCGGCTGCCGCGCCCAGTGCGTATAGCCCCAGACGCAGGAAGGACGACGAAAACGCCGAAGCGAACCGGCGCGCTGCGGGCGAACGTGTGACTGCGCGTTTTTTCATGGCTTCCATCTCCGCTTTTGTGATGTCTGTCAGTCTAGCAGAAATGACAGAAAAAGCCTGTCGGGAAATGGAGCGGGAAATAGGGGAAGCTCTGATTCAATCAGAGCTTCCCGAGAATTCGCTTGCGTATGCGGCAAAAACGTCGTAGAATAAAGCCAACAAAGCAAACGGGAGGGCTTTTATGGCGACCGAGTTTGAAATCAAGCTGCGCGCGAAGAGCGTCGAGCAGCTGGGAGAGATTCTGCGCGACGCGCAGGTTGTGAAGTTTGCGCAGGAGAAGCTGCGCGAGATTCACATGCGCACGACGTATTTTGATACGGCAGACGGAGCGCTCTCGAGCCGCAGATGGATGCTCCGCGTGCGGCAGGAGAACGAAAAGAGCGTCGTGACGATGAAAACGCCCGGCGAGGGCTACGCGCGCGGCGAGTGGGAATGCGAAGGGAAAACGCCGGAGGAGGCCATCGGGACGCTCGTTCAAAAGGGCGCGCCGGAAGAACTCGTGGAACTGACAAAGCCCGGGCTCGAGATGGTCTGCGGCGCGGAATTTGTGCGGCTGACGCAGCCGCTTCGCTTGCCGGACGGCACGACGTGCGAAATTTGCGCGGATGGGGGAGAACTGCTGGGAGGCTGCCGCAAGGAGCCCTTCTGCGAGCTGGAGCTCGAGCTCACGCGGGGAGACGGCAAGGCGCTTCTTGCCTTCGCGGGCGAGCTTTCGCGGAAATATGGCCTTATAGAAGAGCAAAAAAGCAAATTTGTCCGCGCCAGACGGTTGGCGGATGGAAAATAATATGATATAGTAAGCCCGTATGGTAAACCGTACAGAATTCCGGATGAATTTTTATCCGGAATGAAAGAAAGGAAACGAACATCATGCAGACGAATCCGAATATCAACCTGACCATGCTCTGCGATTTCTATGAGCTGACCATGGCGAACGGCTACTTCAAAAGCGGCATGCAGGACAAGATCACATACTTTGATCTGTTCTTCCGGAAGGTGCCCGATGAAGGCGGCTTTGCCATTGCGGCGGGTCTGGAGCAGGCCATTGAGTATATCCAGAACCTGCACTTCGGAGAGGACGACATCGCGTATCTGCGTACGCGCGGCATCTTCGGCGAGGATTTCTTAGACTACCTGAAAAGCTTCCGCTTCACGGGCGACATCTGGGCGGTGCCGGAGGGGACGCCGATTTTCCCGAAGGAGCCAATTCTGACCGTGCGCGCGCCCGCGATCGAGGCGCAGCTGGTCGAAACGTTTTTGCTTCTGACGCTCAACCACCAGAGCCTCATTGCCACAAAAGCGAACCGCGTCTGCCGGGCAGCAAAGGGCCGCGTGGTGCTCGAATTTGGCTCCAGGCGCGCGCAGGGCAGCGACGCTGCAATCTTAGGCGCGAGAGCGGCCTACATTGGAGGCTGCGCGGGCACGGCCTGCACGCTCACCGACCAGCTCTACGGCGTTCCGGCGGGCGGCACGATGGCGCACTCGTGGGTCCAGATGTTCCCGAGCCAGTATGAGGCGTTCAAGACCTACTGCGAAATTTACCCCGATAACCCGACGCTTCTGGTCGACACGTATAACACGCTGCAAAGCGGCATTCCAGACGCCATCCGCGCGTTCAATGAGGTCTTAAAGCCCAAGGGGCTTACCAAGTGCGGCATTCGGTTAGACTCGGGCGATATGACATATCTGACAAAAAAGGCGCGGCAGATGTTAGATGACGCGGGCTGGGAGAGCTGTACGATCTCGTGCTCCAACGCGCTCGACGAATATCTCATCCGAGACCTTCTTTTGCAGGGCGCGAGAATTGATCAGTTCGGCGTCGGCGAGCGGCTCATCACCGCGCGCTCCGAGCCGGTCTTCGGCGGCGTTTACAAGCTTGCGGCCATTGAAGATGAAAACGGGAACGTCATCCCCAAGATCAAGGTCAGCGAGAACGTCGGCAAGATCACGAACCCGCACTTCAAAAAGCTCTATCGCTTCTTCGGAAACGACACCGGCAAGGCGATCGCAGACTATCTGTGCGTGTTTGACGAGACGGTCGACGATACGAAGGACATCGAGATCTTCGACCCCGAGGCGACGTGGAAACGCAAAACTGTCTACAACTTCAAGGCAAAAGAGCTTATGGTCCCGATTTTCAAAAACGGCGAGCTTGTTTACAAGCTTCCGACCCTCCCCGAGATCAAGGCTTACTGCCAGCAGCAGATCGACACGCTCTGGGACGAGGTCAAGCGCTTTGATAACCCGCACACCTACTATGTTGACCTCTCGCAGAAGCTCTGGCAGATCAAGTATGACCTGCTGCGCGAAAAAACGTTCTGATGCGGAAGGCGAGCCGCGATTTGGCGCTCTGCGGGGTTCTGTGCGCGCTGGCGGTGGCGATTATGGCGATGGGGACGATCATCCCGGCCGCGACGTATTGCTGCCCGGTGCTCGCGAGCATGACGCTCGTGCCGGTTTTGATCCTTTGCGGAGAAAGGCTGAGCTGGGCGATGTTCGCTGCGAGCGCGATTTTGAGTCTGCTGCTTGCGCCTGACAAGGAGGCGGCGGCCATCTTCCTCGCGCTGGGATATTACCCGATCGTAAAGCCGAAGCTCGACCGGAAGCCGAAGCCCCGGCGCATTGCCTCCAAGCTTCTTCTTTTCAACGCGGCGATTTTCGCGGTATACGGCGCGCTTCTTTTTATCTTCCGGCTGGACGCGCTGCGAGAGGAGCTCTTCTCGATGGGCTTGTGGCTGTCACTCGCGCTCATCTTGGGCGGGAACGTCATTTTCTGGCTGGACGACAAGCTTCTCGAGCGGGCGGTTCCGCGCATTGCGGCGCTCTGCGCCCGATGGACACGAAAGCACCCATAATACGTAAGCGGCGGACAGGCGACTGTCTGCCGCTTTTATAATATGGTTTATCATCATACGATTTTTTACACGGAAAAACGGGGGAAGGACTTGAAAAAGCTTCCTGCCGTCGTTATAATGAAGCTGAAAGTGAATAGCAACAGCGTTCCGGCAAAGCGCCGGAGGCGGAATGGGGTGAGAAGCCCCGCGAGTCGGTCACTGTGATGCTGCAATATGCGGATAAGTCAGATACGTTAGCTGGTTTCGTGCTTGCCCAAACCGAGCACGGGCTTTTTCTGTATCTTATCGCCCGTGCAGTCGGTTTCTGCACGGGTTTTTTGTCAAATTGCGCAGATCGCGCTTTGTGAAAGAGGGCGGCCTTGGAGGGCGGCTCTAAAAAACAGGAGGTATTTATGAAGAAGAGACTGGTAAGTATTCTGCTGGTGCTCGTCATGGTGCTGGGCATGTTCCCGACCATGGCAGCGGCGGCAGACGCCCCGACTGAAATCACATCGGCGGAAGAGTTTGCCACGATGCCAGCAAGCGGGGACTATATCCTTAAAGCGGATATTATCATCACCGCACCGTATGGAAATAATTTCAGCGGCACGTTTGATGGCGACGGACATACCGTGACGCTGGATATTAAAGGTACGGCGAACTACGTTGGTATGTTCAAAAACCTGACCGGCGCGGCAGGAAAAACCGTCACGGTTAAAAATGTGATTTTGGCAGGCAAAATCGACGCAGCCAGCAGAGGAAACGTTGGCGGTATTGCAGGTTTTGCAAATCCGTATAGCGGTCCTATCAAAATTGAAAACTGCAAGAATACAGCTACTATTATTGCAAAGGAAAAAGTCGGCGGTATTCTTGGCTCGTGCCAGAGCGATGCGAATGAAGTGTCGGTCATCGGCTGCGGCAACACAGGGACGATCACGGCGTCCGGCTATTATGCGGGCGGCATTGTCGGCAATCTTGCTGCCGGTCAGACGATCGATTCGTGCAGCAACAGCGGCACAGTACAGGCAGCCGCTTACGCAGCGGGCATCCTTGGCTATGGAAAAATGAATTCGTCAAGCGATACTGCGCCGACCGTCCAGAACTGCTTCTCCGTCGGCACAATTTCTGCTGACGAAGATGTTGCGGCGATTGCCGCAGGAACCAGCGGCACAGTCAATAATTGCTATGCTTTGACAGGCACAGCGACTGACATTGCGGAGAGCGGCTTTACGGTAGATGCAAAGAGCGCCTTCAAGACCGAAAGCGAAATGAAGTCTGCGGACTTTGCGACGACGCTCGGAAGCGGCTTTATTGCAAAGAGCGGCGACTATCCCGCGCTGAGCTGGGAAACGCCGACGGCAAGCAAGGTCTTCCACATCACGCCTGCCTCTGCAACGCTTACCGTTTTGAAAGACGGCAAGGCGTTCTATTCCGGAACGGGCGCAAAGCAGACGCTCGCACTGCCTGCGGGCGCGTATACCTACACGGTCTCCTGCGCGGGCTACGAGACAAAGAACGGCGATGCGTTCACAGTTTCCGAGAAGGAGGCGAACGACGGCGCGACGCTTTCGGCGGTTACCGTCTCTTTGAATGAGGACGCTTCCGCGTGGGCCAGCCTCACGGTCACGAAGAGCCCCGCAGCTGCGACTGTAACGATCAAGGACGCAGCTGGTAATACAGTTGCGGAAACGAACGGCAGCTATAAGCTCCTCAAGGACGGCGCGTATACCTACACGGCCACGACCACGGAAGAGGGCTATGAGGATGCGGCGGGCAGCGTCGACCCCACTGCCGGCACGCTGACGATCGACCTTCCGAAGGTGGACTCCCTCACGGTGGATACCACCAATGCGAAGACGACCTACTTCCAGAACGAGAAGCTCAAGACGGACGGACTCGTTCTGACGGTTCACTATACGAACGCAGACGACAAGGAGATTTCTGCGGCGGACTTTGCGGCCAAGGGTGTGACGGCGGCGTTTGACTCGTCAAAAGAGGGAACGGCCGATGTATTGCTTTCCTACAAGGGCAAGAGTGTTTCCTATCAGGTCGAGATTCAGGGACGGCCCGACGTGTTCCAGCAGCTTCGTCCGTACGCGACGATCACCTACGGCCACAACTCGAGCTATACCGGCAACGATGAAGAGGAGTTTGCCTACGACGAAGAAGAAGGCGCGCTCCAGTCCAAGAGCCAGGGCATGGGCAACTCCCAGGTCTGGGTCTCCATCAAGCTGAAGGATGACGCGCCTGCCGGAAATATCAGCTTCTCGTACAAGACCGACTCCGAATCGAACTACGACTATCTGGTGCTTGGCAGATACGCCTACAATGCCACAAAGTACAATCAAACCAAATGGACGCAGGTGAGCTTCTCGCTTCAGCCGGGCGAAGAACAGCTGCTGACCTTCCGGAAGGATTCCGGCGGCAACAGAGGCAAGGACTGCGTCTGGCTCAAGGACTTCACATTTGAGCGGCTCTACACCATCGAGCTTACGACCGTTCCTTCGGACGCGAGCCTGACGCTCAAGGACGAGGCGGGCACGACGGTTACCGGTACGAACGGCAAATATACCGTTACTCCGGGCACGTATACCTACGAAGCTTCGGCCTTCGGCTACGAGACTGCGACGGACACGATCAAGGTCACGGACAAGGACGTTTCCAAGACCATTACGCTCCAGCAGCTTCCCGGCCAGACAGTGACATTCGATCTGGAAATCCCCGAGACGATTCCCGCAGAAGACAAAAACAGCTACACGATCACCATCAAGCAGGGTGCTGCCACCGTGCGCACGCTCGAGGGCGAAAACACCACGACGCTTCCGGCGGGTGAGTACACCTACACCATCACGCACCCGAACTGCGACGATGTGACGGGCAGCTTCACGGTATCGGGCAGCGCGGTCACGGAAACGAAGACGCTGACCCGCAAGCTCGTTTTCTCTGACTTCTTCGAGGGACTTGACGTTACGGCGACGGACGATACGTCCAACCCGTGGAAGCCGGTCAAGAGCGACGAGGGCAACTATCTAGAAGGCGTTACCGGCTATAATAAGACGCAGAATCTGCGCCTTACCGCGACGGACAATGTCCAGCTGAGCTTCGACACGGTTCCGAACGGCAATACCGGCGAGTATCTGCTGAAGGTATATGTCAACGAAAAGAATGTGCATACCTTCCAGCCCAGCACACAGTGGGAAACCTACACGGTGAACCTGAACAAGGACGATGTGCTGCGGCTCCAGTACAGGACCAACTATAACTATAACGGCCGCTACGTCTACCTTAAAAACTTCAAGACGGAAAAGCTCGCGACGGTGAACTTTACGCTTGGAACCGAGGGCGCGTCCCTTGTGTTCACGAACAAGGAAACCGGCGCGACCTATGAGCCTGCGAGCGGCGCAAGCTCCGTCGCGCTGCCTGCCGGTACCTACACCTACACCGCCTCGAAGTTTGGTTGTAAGGACGAGACGGGCGAGTTTACCGTTGTGGGCGGCGAGACGAAGAACATCACAGTTCCGGCGCTTACGGAACTCAAGAATGCGACGGTCACGTTCCATGTGACGCTGCCGGAGGGCTGCGAAAAGCCTTACACCGTTGTCATCCGTCAGGGAGACGAGATTGTTAAGAGCCTGACGATCGAAGCGGACACAGCGGAATCCTGTGAGCTTCCGGTCGGCACGTATACCTACACCGTTTCGCACGCGAAGTGCGATGATGCGGCGGGCGAGCTTGAACTGGCGGAAGCAGGCGGCGAGATCCGCGTCACGCTGGCGCGGAAGCCCGTGTTTGAAGACTTCTTCGCAAATTGCGACGGCATCATCGCCGCAAACAGCAACGTCTATCCCTACAAGGCGGTCAAGGACGCTGCGGGCGACTATCTGATCAGTGACAGCGTGAGAAACTACGGCAAGGCGACCATTACCCTGACCGCAGAAAAGGCGCTGCGCCTGTACTTCTCCTACTATGGCTCGACAACGAGCGATGAGGATTATCCGTTTGTTGTCAAGAACGGAACAAAGACGCTGCTGGAGGCTTACGACGAGACAACGTGGAAGACCTTCGCGACGGATCTTGCCGCAGGCGATAAGCTGACGCTGACCTATGAACAGCCGTACGTCTACGGCGATGCAAGCAACATCTTTGTCAAACTCAAGGACTTCCGCACCGAGGCGCTCTCGAAGGTTACCTTCACGCTTGGCACGGAGGGTACGGTCATCACCGTCAAGAACGCAAAGGGCGACGTGGTGACCCCCGACAAGGACGGCAGCTACACGCTTCCGGACGGCAATTACACCTACACGGCATCGAAGTTTGGCTATAAGACGGTCGAAAACGTCTCCTTCCCGGTGGAAGGCGAGAACAAGGCCATCACGGTTGCTGCGCTCGAGCTACTGCCTACCGGTAAGATCACCTTCAACGTCGAACCGGAAGGCGCGGCTGTCTCCGTGACCCATGCAGCACAGGGCGCGCAGATGGCAAACGAGGACGGCTCGTATACCCTCGTTGAGGGCGAAACGTATGATTACACCGTCTCAAAGGAAAACTATGTCTCCAAGAGCGGCGCGATCACCGTCTCCGGCGACGAGACCATCACCGTCAAGCTCACCTACGCCGGTATCGGCTGGGACGGCACGACGAAGACCGAGCCAAAAAAGAGCGCGGACGGAACGTATCAGATCTCCAGCGCCGCAGAGCTCGCATGGTTCGCAGATGTGGTCAACGGCGGCAGAACAGCTCTGAACGCGGCGCTGACCGATAACATCAACCTCAACGGCAAAACATGGCCGGGCATCGGCACGGTCAGCAATCAATATACCGGTACGTTCGACGGCAAATATTTCATGGTTTCCGGTCTTGCGGGCAGCAAGGGTCTGTTCGACTTCGTCGGAGCCTGTGTGATCAAAAACCTTACCGTTTCCGGTGCGATTAAAGAAGGCACAAACATGGGTCTGCTTGCAGACGTCAGCGCAGGTACGGTAGAAAACTGCTTCACCACGGGTTCTTTGCACAGAATCAACTCCTACGGCACAACAGGCGGCCTCATCGGACGCGCAGACGCAGGTACGGTAATCCGCAACTGCGGTTCTGCTGCAAACGTCAGCTGCTCCATGAAGAGCCTGAACGCAGAGCTCAACATGGGCGGTCTGGTTGGCAACCTGTACGGCACGGTGGAAAACAGCTACGCGACCGGTACCGTCAAGGTGGAAGCGGGCAGCGGCTATACGGCGGTCGGCGGCTTCATCGGCCAGACCAAAAACACTGCGGCCATTACGAACAGCTACGCGGCAGGTACAGTTACCGGTTCTGCGGGCGGTGTGCTCGGCGCGTTCGTCGGCGTGAACAGCGGCTCGATCTCCGGCAGCTACTACCGCGAGGATGCGGCAGAAGCTGCGGTCGCGACCGGAAGTGCAGACGGCCTCACGGCGATGACGAAGGCTGTCATGCAGAGCGATGGCTTCATCAAGGATCATCTCGGTCTGGAACGCTATCATGTCGACACCGACGGCATCAACGGCGGCTACCCGATCCACGCATGGCAGGGCGGCAAAGAAGCGGAACTGACCGAGGACGAAAAGGCAGTCACGCTCGACGTTCGCGCGCTTGTCCTCAAAGATGCAAACCAGGCGGCGCTTGTACAGGAGCTTTGCGCGCAGGTGCGGGAGGAGACAGACGAGTTTGTCGCGGAGACTTCCCTGAGTATGCTCCTTACGTACATCCGCGATGGCTGGGGCTATGACTGCGGTGTATTGACCTCGCCGGAGGACGCAAAACCCTACGTCTATCAGCAGTTCTGCAAGGAAAAAGAAGCCGAGTATCTGGAAGTACACGGCGAGCAGATCGACCTGAGCAACACCGAGGGCATTCTGACGCCCGATAACAACGGCGTATACCATATCAAAACGCAGGCGCAGCTGGTGCTTGCAGCGACGGGTGAAAACGGCAGCCGGATCTCCTGGCATTCGGACAGCGATGCACTGAACGCGGAAACCGGCGCGGTCACGCTCCCCGAGGCAGACACGATCACCGTCAAGCTCACCGCGACCGCGGCAAAGGGTACGGCAGAAAAGAGCCGCGAAATCACCGTTATTCTCTACTCTGTGAAAGCTGAGGCCGGAAACGTGCTCGGCAGCATCGAAAAAGCGCTGGCGGCAAAGGATGCGTTTGTCCAGCCCGTGCAGATCCGCGGCCACGAGACGGTAATGGACGCTGTTTCCTACTGGTTGTATGACAACGGCTATGACAACAGCATCGAGGTCGAATTTGTCAGTGCAGGTACGCTTACGACAACCTCTGTTACCGACCATTCGTACCTCGCAGAAGACGGAACCGTCACCTATTATCAGGGCGAGGGCGGCGCGGACACCAAGTATGTGACCTACACCGGCGTACAGTTCAAGCTTTCCAAACTCGGCGCAGAGAAGACGGTTACGGCGAACGTGCGCATCGGCTGGGATGTGGAAAAAGCGCAGGAACTCATGCAGAAGGCGCTCGACGAGCAGCTCACATGGGAAGCCATCCGCGGCGAAAATACCAATACGGCAAAGGCCAGCACGGATAAGAGCTTTACCGGCATGGTCGTCGAGGGCAAGGTTTCTCAGAAGATCGTTGCGCCGCAGACGGTCACGGTAGACGGCGTCACCGTCCAGATCGGCTTTACGGCGCTGCCGTACAACGCAGTCACGTATGAGTTCGTGAAGAACACGAACAGGCTCGAAATTACGCCGCGCCGCCCCGCGATGGGTCAGCCGGCAACTACCTTCGATCTGCAGCTGATCACGCTCTTCGACAACAATCTGGACGACTACACGCTCGATGCGATAAAGAGCCAGGCGGGCGACGAGACCAGTACGCTCCAGCTCCAAAACGCGTTCCGTATTACGGTAAAGCCCGAGACAGAAGATGCGCAGAATGTGCTGTCGCAGAATCTCAAGGATAAACTCCCCGGTCTTGTGACCAACTACTATGACTACGGCGCGAAGGTCGACCTGACGAAGCCTGTCAAGGACGATCTGCTGATCCCGAGTCTCCAGAAGATGTCTGACGCGGGCATCTTCAACTACGACTACAGTCAGATGCAGAAGTTGGAGAGCCTGACGCCCGACGTGGCAGACGTGAATGGCTATCATATCACCGTCTATCGTCCGCTGCCCGGCGAACCTGCGGCAGAAGCGAAGATCAAGGTGCAGATCTGCGAGCGTGTGAAGGTCAACGGCAAGAGCACGCCCGGCAAGGTGCTCGGCGAGACAACCCTGACGTTTACGATCGAGCCGCTGACCCAGAAGGAGATCGACGACGCGAAGGCGCTCATGACTGAGGTCACCCAGGAAGAAGTCTACTGGCAGAGCATCCGCGGCGAGAACACCGACAAGAAGCACATTACGACCGACCTCCATCCGTTCTACAAGATCGTCAAGAACGACATTGGCGGCTATGATTATCCGACGCTCGGCCAGACAAAGAACGTCGAGGGCATCTACACTGACGATTATCCCGGCTATGACCCGATGGCGTCCTACGGCGAAACATACCGCACGTTCTATTCCAGCAGACGCAACATCATCAAGTACGAAAACCTGCTGCTGACGCAGCCGGAATATAACACCAACGTCACCATCAAGAGCTGGCTGACCTACACGCAGTACGCCAAGTACTATGAGAAGTTTGTGAAAGACGCCGAAACTCCGGATGGGGCGTATGAGCAGTTTGCGACGTTCTATAAGCACGAGGTTTCGACGACCGTCAAGGTCGACGGCAAGCAGGATATCGACGAGCCGGAAAAGCCGGGTACCGGAACGGACATTGGCGTGACGGTCATTGTCGATGGCCGGGACGTAGACGGCTTCGTCTCGAACAAGGAGAATCCCTATGCGTTCGAGGGCAAGGATACCGGCGACGGCATCACCGTTGCGCAGGTCATGCAGGCCTTCTTCAAAGACACCGACTACACCTCCGATTCCTATGCCGGCTACTACGGCGGATACATTGCCGCGATCACTGACCCGAAGGGCGTGAAGCTCGAGGCAGCGACGAAGGAAAGACCCTACAGCGGCTGGATGTACACCCGCAACGGGGAATATGCCGACGCGATCAACGCCGAGTTCGTGGAAGACGGCGACAAGATCTACTTCTACTACACCGTCAACTACTATCTCGAGCTCGACGAAAACAGCGACGAATACAGACAGTACAAGGCGTTGGCAGACGACGTGGCCAACAAGATCCAGGCGATTCCCGACGAGATCTCGAGCGACAATGCAGAAGCGTTTGAAAAGGCCGTGACCATTGCCCGCAGTGCGTACAATGATCTGGATGCAGGCATCCGCGAGGCCATGCTCGATCCGCAGGTGGCGCAAAAGCTCTTTGACGCGGAGGCAAAGCTTGCAGAATACGAGAAGAACATGGACGTCTACATCCTGCGCGGCCTCTTGCAGGAGATCACGGACGAAAAGAACGTGACCGAGAGCGAGAAGCAGTTCGTGCAGAAGGCCGAAGAACTCTACGAAGGCATGGAGCCGGAACTCAAAAAGCTTGTCACGAAAGAGGAAAGAAGAAAGCTCACAGTGGCCAGGAAGTCCCTTGCGACCAATGAGAGGGCGGCCAAAAAGGTCAGCAACCTGATCGCCTCCAAGCTCACCGGCGAGCCCGAGAGCATGGGCCTTGGCGACCGCAGAACGATCACGTCCGTCGAGACGGCATACAATAAGCTGACGGATGCACAGAAGACCTTCATCTCCGAGGCAGAAAAGGCCACGCTGGACGCGTTCACCGCGCGCAGAGACTATCTCGATGCAAACGAAGCGGAAATGAAGGCCAACGAAAAGGCGGCCTCTGCGGTCGAAAAGCTGATCAAGGCGCTGCCGAAGGCTGAGAGGGTCGATTACACCGACAAGGCAGAGATCGAAAAAGCCCGCGCAGCGTATAACGAACTGACCGATGACCAGAAGAAGCTCGTCTCGAACCTTGATACCCTGACTGCGGCGGAAGCTGCTCTTGAAAAGGCGCTCGAAGAGGTTGCCGATGACCAGTCCGCGGCGGAAATCGTCATCAAGATGATTCAGGATCTGCCCGATCCTGTCGTCTATAACCACGACGACAAGACCGATGCGGATGAGATCGGTGCGGCAAGAGCGGCCTATAATGACCTCGGCAAGGTCGGCAAGAACATCGTCGGCAAAGACAACCTCAAGCTCCTGACGAACGCGGAAAAGGCGCTCAAGAAGCTTGTTTCGCAGGATACGAAGGACCAGAAGGCAGCGGCCAAGGTCATCGCCAAGATCGAAAAGCTTCCGGCAGCAGAAGACGTGATCGTGAAGAACAAGTCTGCTATCTCGGCAGCCAGAAAGGCTTACGACAAGCTGAACGAGAACGCAAAGAAGTACGCGGATGACAGCGCAGAAGTGATTGCCAAGCTTACAGACTGCGAAGCGGCACTTACGCAGGCAATCGAAGACGAGGATGCAGCAGAGGCAGTCGAAAAGCTCATCAAGAAGCTTCCGACGGCCAAGCGCGTGAAGGAAGACCATCGCGAGAAGGTGCAGGAGGCTCTGGATGCATTCAATATGCTGACAGAAGACCAGAAGAAGCTGGTCACCGCGAAGAATCAGCAGAAGCTCTTTGACTGCTGCGCTGCGCTCGATATCTCGGTCGACGGCGGCGATATTGATCTTGAAGCGCTCGAGCTCCAGCAGGAGGAAGCATCCCGTCAGGCTGCCATCATCGAGCAGTTCGTGCTGGCAGAGGACGAGGACGACGCTTCCCTCGAAGAGGACTTTGACGAGTCTGTCGATGAATAAGCCCGTGTGCCCCAGCATCCCCTAAGAAGCTCAGCCCCCGGCGAAAGCCGGGGGCTGATTTCGCGGTCAAGGCAAAACTGCCGAAATTATGCGTAGGGGTCGATTGAGCACATCGACCCAAGGGAAGTTATGAATTCGCATTGGATTTTCGTAAAAACGGTTCGTAGGGGGCGATGTAGGCATCGCCCCCTACGAACCCGACTGGAGGCCGCGGAATCGTTTCCCGCGAAAGCGGTAGGTAACGCCCCATTGGAGCAGCTTGCAAAACGATCGGAAGTCTGGTATGATAACAGCAAAGAATCCGTCATGACGAGACAAAGGAGAGGCCATGGCAAACTTTACGAAGCAGGCGATCAAGGCGGCGTTTCTGGAGCTGCTGGATGAAAAGCCGCTGAACAAAATTTCCGTGCGTGACATCGTTGAGCGCTGCGGCATCAACCGCAATTCGTTCTATTATCATTTTCAGGACATTCCGTCGCTGCTGGGCGAGATCATCGTCGAGCGGACGAACGATCTGATGGCGCAGTACCCGACGGTCGACAAGATCGAAGAGGCGTTCCGCACAGTCGTGGATTATGCGCAGAAAAACCGCCGCGCGATCATGCACGTCTATAATTCCGTCAGCCGTGACACGTTTGAGGCGAGCGTCATGAAGCTCTGCGCGTATATGACCGAGCAGTATTTAAAGTCTGCCTACCCCGACGTGTGCATTTCCCCGGAGGACCGCGAGGTGCTGCACCGGTTCATCAAGTGCCAGCTCTTCGGCCTAGGCATCGACTGGATGCTCGGCGGGATGAAGCAGGATGTGGGCGAGCAGATGGCGCGCGTGCTGGAACTCTACCGGGGCGTAGCGGAGCTGATTCTGGAAAACAGCCGCGCGTCCGGCAAGAAGGCCTGACGCCTGCCCAATTTTCAGACAAATGAAGCCGGATGTCTGTCTTTCAGACACCCGGTTTTTGTTGTCCATGGCAGGAAACAGAGCGCTCTGGTATACTCTCGTTTGAAAAACAGGAACTGCGCAGGATTTGCGCGAAAGGGGAGCTTGCAATGCGTTCTGTCGTGCCGATGAAAACGGCGAAAATTGGATATTTTGTCATATCTGTCTTGTTCTGTGTGCTAGGGCTGGTGCTCATCACGTCGCCGGGCACATCGGTCGTCTGGCTGGGAAGGCTTCTCGGCGTGGGCATGATCGTCTTTGGAGCCATCAAACTGGTCGGCTATTTTTCGCGCGACCTCTTCCGGCTGGCGTTTCAGTACGATCTGGCGTTTGGAATTTTGCTGATTGCGCTCGGCATTGTGACGCTGGCAAGGCCGAACGGCGCAATGAGCTTTCTTTGCATCGTCTTCGGCATCCCCGTTCTGGCGGACGGGCTATTTAAAATTCAGATTTCGCTCGACGCGAAGCGCTTTGGTATCGGCCAATGGTGGCTGGTGCTTCTTCTGGCGGTGCTTACGTGCGTAATTGGGCTCCTGCTTGTCATCCGGCCGTCGGATGCGGCGCGGGCGCTCATGGTCCTGATGGGAATTTCTCTGCTTCTCGACGGCATTTTAAACATCTGTGTCGCGTGGTTCTGCGTGAAGATTGTCCGAAACCAGAGGCCGGACGGCATTGACGAGGAATATGAAGAGCTGAAGGACGAGTGAGGAAGCGGCATGAAGACAGTTGAAACATGGTTCCTCTGGCTGATGATCTACAGCGTCATCGGCTGGGTGTATGAGAGTACCATCTGCTCCATTGGCCAGCGAAAGCTCATCAATCGCGGCTTTTTGAACGGCCCTTACTGCCCGATCTACGGCACGGGTGCGGTGCTGGTGCTGCTGGTATTGGGCAGAATCCAAAATTCCGTGCTGCTGTTCTTCGCGGGTGCGGTTCTGACGTGCAGTCTGGAATACCTCACGTCATGGCTGATGGAAAAGCTGTTCCACGCCAGATGGTGGGATTACTCAAAGCGGAAATTCAACATCGGGGGCCGAGTCTGCCTCATCGGCGCGATCGTGTTTGGTGCGTTCTCGGTGGTGCTGATTCTGGTTTTGCACCCGTTTATCAAAAGCCTCACCGACAAGCTGACGGACCCGGCGCTGAACATCATTTGCGCGATGCTATTTATCGATATTGTATCCGACCTCATCGTGACCGTGAAGGGGCTTCTCGGCACGCACGCGGTTTTTGCCGAGTACGCAGTGCTCTTGCAGCAAAAGCGTCGAGAGCTTTCCGAAAAGCTCCGCCTTGGAGCGGAGGAGGGCCGCGAGCGCATCCGCGAACGGGGCTCTGAGGAGCTGGCAAAGCTTCGTGAGGCGGCAGAGCTCGGCGCGGAAGAGCGCGAAAAAATCCGCCGCACAACGGAGGAAGAGCGCGAACGGTTCTATGCCAAGCTGCAGATGCGCCTGAACGCCCAGCAGCGCCGCACGATCAACAGCTTCCCGCAGTGGAAGCTGACGCGCAACAACGAAGTGCTCGACGGTCTGCGCGAGGCAATGGAAAAGGCAAGAAAGCGCCGCAGCTCCGGCAAGGACGAACCGGCAAAAACGCACTGAATTGTATAAAAAACGCACAACCGGTCGGCTGTGCGTTTTTTGCGTAGATTTTAGAGAGTGCGAATCAGGAGCATGTAGACGGCCGTGCCGAGGATGATGCTCAGGAACGTGTTGTGCTTCCACTTATGAACGAGCGCCGTGACCGCAACGGCCAGCAGCTGACAAAGACCGCCCGGATACCATTCGTCCGGCACGCTCTTAAGGCAGTAGACCACCAGCACCGCCATGATCGCGGGCAGCAGCGCGTGACTGAGCTTTTCAAGCCATGGCGGCATGGATTTTTCACCCGAGAAGGCCAGAAACGGCAGCGCCCGCAGGAAAAACGTGCAGGCAAACGAAACGAGAATGATCAGCAAAAACCGTCCGGTACTCATTGTGCGCCCTCCTGCTGTCCTGCGAAGACGAGAATGGCCGACGTGATGAGAAGCGCCGGGAGCATGAAGCCGTTCGCGCCGAAGACGGCAAGCGCCACGATGGCGACCGAGAGCCCCGCGAGCGCCGGCATGTGCTTTCTCGACTTCTCCCACTGGTCGACGAAAATCGTCACAAACAGCGCCGTCATGCAGAAATCAATGCCCGTCATGTCAAAGGGGATGATCTGTCCGAGCATGCCGCCAAGCGCGGAGGCAGCTGTCCAGTAGAAATGGCTGAGCACGGCGAGATAGAACATCGTCTCGCGCCGCTCGGCTGGCGGGAGGCTCTCGAGCGTACAGTTGACGGCGTAGGTTTCATCTGTGAGCGAGTGAATCATGTAGGGCCTGCGCTTCCCCATGGCTTTAAAATCGTTCAGGAATGTCAGCGCGTAAAAGCTCTGGCGGCTGTTCATGAAAAGCGCCGTGACGGCGATGGTGAGGATCGACGCGCCGCTGGAGAGAAATGTAATGAGCACGAACTGAAACGCGCCCGTGTACACAACCGCGCTCGTGAGCAGGCTCGCCGCCCAGCCGAAGCCAGCCTCCTGCATCAAAATACCGTAGGCCATGCCTAAAAACAGGTAGCTGCAAAGAATCGGGACGGACGCAATAAAGGCCCTGCGGAAGGCTTCTTTCTTGGGGTTCATGGGGAGTTATCCTTTCTTGGAAAAAGGCCGCCGCATGTGCGGCGGCCTTTGCTGGTAAGCTGTACAGATTTCTAAAAGACGCGTAGGGGGCGATGCCCACATCGCCCCAAGGGCACCATCGGATTCGCATTGGATTTTCGTAAAATCGGTTTGTGCTGCCGGGTCGATGTGGGCCGCCCTTACGAAGAAATGGCGGGAAATCTTAAATGAGGAGCATCCGATCGTTATCGAGCGCTTTGCCGGAGATTTCGCGGAAGCGGGCGAGAAGATCGGAGACGGTGAGCGCGTCTCGCTCCGCGCCCTCTATGTCCAGAACGATTTTTCCGGCGTTCATCATGATCGTCCGGTTGCCAAGGTCCAGCGCCGAGGCCATGTTGTGGGTGATCATGAGGCAGGTGAGCTTGTTTTCCTCGACGATCTTTGTCGTGAGGGCAAGCACTTTTTCTGCCGTTCCGGGGTCGAGTGCCGCTGTGTGCTCATCGAGAAGCAGCAGCTTTGGGGGATTGTAGGTCGCCATCATGAGTGTCAGCGCCTGCCGCTGCCCGCCGGAAAGAAGCCCCACGGGCTGGCTCATGCGGTCCTCTAGCCCCATGCCGAGCAGCGCCACGCGCTCGCGAAGCTGCTTTTTTTCCTGCTTTGTAAGCCTATGGAGCCAGCCGCCCTTTCCGGCTGCCAGCGCGAGGTTTTCTTCGATCGTCATACCGGGCGCGCTGCCTCGCATGGGGTCCTGAAAGAGACGTCCGATCTGCTTGGAGCGCTTGTACTCGGGGGTGAGGGTGATGTCTGCACCGTCCAGCGTGATTTCTCCGGAGTCGGTGATGAAGCTTCCGGCAATGGCGCCGAAGAGCGTCGACTTGCCCGCGCCGTTTGCGCCGATGATCGAAATGAAATCGCCTGGACGGACGTGAAGAGAAACATTGTCGAGCGCGAGCTTTGTGTCCTCGGTGCCAGGATTGAAGGTTTTGGAGATGTTTGTGAGCTTTAACATGCTTACGCCCTCCTTCCGCGATTGTGCGCCGCACGGCGGCGGAGCATCGGCAGCTGGTCTTTGAGATACGGGATCGAGATGGCCGCGACGACAACGACGGCCGAGACAAATTTCAGCATGAACGCCGGCATGTCAAAGCGCAGTGCGATCGTATAGACGAGGCGGAACAAAAACGCACCAAGCACCATGCCGAAAATCCGCAGCGGAAGCTTTTTACGGCCAAGGAAAACGTGGCCGATGAGAAGAGAAGCAAGTGCAATCGTCACCATGCCGGAGCCGATGTCGATGTTGACGGATTTCTGCGACTGCGCAAGCAGGCACCCCGAAAGCGCCGTAAACGCGTTTGCCACGCACAGGCCGATGATCGTCGTAAAAGAGGGGTTGATCGACGACGAGCGGACCATGTCGGGGTTGTTTCCCGTGGCGCGGATGGCAAGACCGAGGCGCGTTTTGAGGAAGAAGCCGAGGAAAACGCACACGAGCAGGACCGCGATGGCGGAGACGACGAGCTTATATTCTCCGGAGAGGGCAGAGCCTGCGAGCAGGTCCTTCATGTCGGAAAACACACTCTGCGTTTTGTTCATATTGAGCACCGACGAGCCGCCCATGACGGCGATGTTTACGGAATAAAGCGCGGTATTCACGATGATGCCGGAAAGCAGGCTGTTCACACCCATTTTCATCTGCAAAACAGCCGTCACAAAGCCGGAGAGCATGCCGCAGAGCATGGCTGCCGGAATCGAAAGGTAGGGGTGCCCGGCAATTGCGACCGCCGCGCCGACCGTCGCGCCCAAGGTAAAGCAGCCGTCGGTCGACAAATCGCACACGCCAAGCATCGAATAGCTCAGAAACAGCGCCAGCACCGTCAGCGAGCTGATGAGCCCGAGCTCCAGTGCGGTCTGTACAAGGCCTAAAACAGAATCCAGCGACATAGTATCCTCCAATGGTTGTGATTTTTGAAAGCCGCAAGCTGTGATGGGGCACACCACAGCTTGCAGGAACGGATTTTCTTACTGAACCTCGTCAAACGATTCGGCGGTGACGATGGGCTGCACCTTCGTGCAATAGGGGGAGAACGTTTCGGACAGCTCGTTAAAGTCGATGCCAAGCTGCTCGCAGATCTCGGTGTTGATAGTGGCTGTGCCGTTGTCAAAGGTCTTGACGGCGGTCGCTGCGGGGTCTGCGCCATCGAGGAGGATGGAGGCGATCATGTTTGCGGTTTCCACGCCGAGGTTTGCATAATCCACGCCGTAGCCGAGGAACGCGCCGTTCAGGGCGAAGGAGTCTGCGCCGGTGTAGTGGGGGATACCGGCCTCGGCGAAGGTTTCATAGATCGTGAGCTCGGACTTCATGACGGTGTTGTCGGTCGGGGTGAAGACAGCCTCCACGCCGTCGGAGACAAGCGCCTGCGCGGCCAGCGCGATTTCGTCAACGCTCGTGCCGGTGCGTTCGATGACTTCAACGCCCTTGTCCTCCAAGTATGCCTTTGCGCTTTCGATGGCGCTCGCGGCGGAGTCCTGACCGAGGTCATACAGAAGGCCGACCTTCTGGAGCTCGGGGTTCTGGACAAACATGAGGTTCATGACGGCTGCGGTGTCGAGGTAGTCGGAGGTGCCGGTAAGGTTGCTGCCCGGAGCTTCGAGAGAGTCAACGAGTCCGACAGAAACGGGGTCGGAAACAGCGGCGAAGACGACGGGCGTGCCGGTCTCTTCGGTGGCCGCCTGCATGGCCATGGCGACGGGCGTTGCGACGGCGACGAGAAGGTCTGCGCTGTCGGCCTGGAAGTTCGAGATGATCTGGGACATGAGGTTCGAGTCTGCGTTGCAGTTGTCGTATTCGACGTTGAATGTCACGCCTTTTTCTTCGCCGATGGCGGCGAGGCGGGTCTGGATGTTTTCAACGATCTGGTTGAGGGACGCATCGTCCACATAATTGCAGATGCCGATGGTGTAGGATGTTGCGTCGGAAGAAGCTTCCGAAGAAGCGGGGGCAGCGGTTTCGGTGGATGTGGAATCGGAAGCGGCGGCCTGGGATTCGGCGGGCGCGGCAGTCTCAGATTTTGCGCCGCAGGCGGTGAAGAGGGAAACGGCCATCAGAGCGGCCAGAACGATCGAGAGAAGCTTTTTCATGGATTATACCAACCTTTCAATTATCAAAGTAAAAATCAATTTGAATTGTGAGAAAAGAACTTGATTTCGCGGCGCGAACGCCATCGTCTGGTATAAAGCTTCATGCGAAAACCTCCTTGGGAAAAACAAAAACTCCTGTCCCGGCAAATCACATTGCTGGGACAGGAGATCAATCCTGCGGTGCCACCCGGCTTGACGCATATGCTTGCGTCCACTCATGCGTACCAATATACGCTGGCGTTTGATTACGAAGCGCCTGCTCCGTCGCACATACTAAGGATGTTCATCCGTTTCTGATTGCCCTCAGAAGTCCATTCCATCTTAGCGCTTTCGCCGCAATCCCACCATTTGCGGCTCTCTGAAGAAACCGGTCTAAAATGTACTCACTCTTCTTCAACGGTTTTCTGCATTATAGCGCTGAAGTTTTTGCTTGTCAAGAGGGAAGTGCAAAAAAATTTCAGCGGATCTGTCCGTTTCCACGGATGACGTATTTGTACGTGGACAGCGCGTCGAGACCCATGGGGCCTCTGGCGTGGAGCTTCTGCGTGGAGATACCCATTTCGCAGCCAAGGCCGAACTCCCCGCCGTCGGTGAAGCGGGTGGAGGCGTTGACGTAGACGGCGGCAGAGTCAATATCATCGAGAAAGCGCTCGGCGGCGGCTTCATTTTCGGTCACGATCGCGTCCGAGTGGTGCGTCGAGTGCGCCTGAATGTGCGAAATGGCTTCGTCCAGCGAGGAGACAACGCCGACGGCCAGAACGTAATCGAGAAATTCTGTGTCAAAATCGCGGGCGCCTGCCGATTTTCCGGGGATGATGGAGAGCGCCTGCTCGTCCAGCCGGAGCTCGACGGGGGGAAGACCTGCCTGCTCGCGCGCGTCGACAAGGGCGTTTTTGAGCATCGGCAGGAACGTCCTGGCGATACCCGCATGCACGAGGCAGACCTCCTCCGCGTTGCAGACCGAAGGGCGGCTCGTCTTGGCGTTTACGATGATGGAAAGGGCTTTTTCCAAATCCGCGTCCTTGTCCACATACACGTGGCAGATGCCGGTTCCCGTTTCGATGCAGGGAACGGTTGCATGCTCGACACAAGCGCGGATGAGGCCTGCGCCGCCTCTCGGGATGAGAAGGTCGACAAGACCGGCAGCCTCCATGATTTCCGTCGCGCTATGGCGGGAGGTATCCTCGACGATGTTCACGATATCCGGGTCAAAGCCCGCCGCGCGGACGCCGTCTTTGAGCGCGTCTACGATCGCCTTGCTCGACCGGTACGCCTCTTTTCCGGGGCGGAGCATGCAGACGTTTCCACTTTTGAGGCAGAGTGCTGCTGCGTCCGAGGTGACATTCGGGCGGCTCTCGTAGATGATGGCGACGAGGCCCAGCGGCACCTGCTTTTTATAGATTTTGAGCCCGTTCGGGCGCGTGATTTCATCCAGAATTCTGCCCGTGTGGTCGGGAAGGGCGGCCGCGTCCCGGATCCCGGCGGCCATGGACTCGATGCGTCCGGCGCTGAGGCTGAGCCGGTCGAGCATGACCTCGGAAATTGTGCCCCTTGCCTGCTCCACGTCCTGCGCGTTCGCGAAAAGAATCTCGTCTGCGTGGTGCATGAGATGCTCTGCCATGGACAGAAGCAGCCGGTTCTTATCGTCCGCGCCTGCGCTTCGGACAGACGGCCATGCGGCCTTTGTTTTCTCCAGAATTTCGCGTGTGGTCATTTTGTTTCCTCCTGCGTCAGAAAGCGCGTCCCGACGGCTTTGCCGTCCATGATATCGTAGAGCACCTCGGGCCGGCTTCCGTTGGCAATCACCATCTCACAGCCAGCTTCCGTCGCAATTTTGGCCGCGCGCAGCTTTGTCACCATGCCGCCTGTTCCGAGGCTGGACCCTTCGCCGCCGGCTAAGGCGTAAATTTTTTCATCCAGCTGCTCGACGATATCGATTAGCTTTGCGTCCGGGTTTTTGTGTGGGTCTGCGTCATAGAGGCCATCAATATCGGAGAGCAGCACAAGAAGGTCTGCCCCAATGGTGGACGCGACGTTGGCGGATAACGTGTCGTTGTCGCCGATGACGATCTCGTCGGTGGACACGGTGTCGTTTTCGTTGATGACCGGCAGCGCCCCGAGCTCCAAAAGCCGCGCGAGCGTGTTGTGGAAGTTGCTTTTCCGGCTCCCGGACTCCTGCAGATCGGGCGCGGTGATGAGGATCTGCGCGACGATGTGGTTGTACTCGGTGAAGAGCTTGTCGTAGATGTACATGAGCTCACACTGACCGACGGCGGCGGCCGCCTGCTTGGTCGGCATGTCGGACGGCTTGGCCGGCAGGCTTAATTTACCGACACCCATGCCGATCGCGCCAGAGGAGACGAGAATGATCTCGTGTCCCGCATTTTTAAGGTCACTCAGTACCTTGCACAGCCGCTCCATGCGCTGGATGTTGAGTCTTCCGGTTGGATGGGCAAGCGTCGATGTACCCACCTTGACGACGATTCGCATAGTCATTGCTCCTTGCTTGGGGATTTGCCCTGAATTTTTTGATATTATACACCAGAGCCACTCGTTTTGCATCCGTTTTTTGCTTGCCGCGCGTTAAAATTTTGCGACCGACTCTGCAAGGCCCCGAAGAGACACAAAAACGCTCCCGCCAGACAGGTCTGACGGGAGCGTTCTGTATACGTATTTTTTAGTTCTTCATACCGTGCATGGTCATTGCAACCATACCTGCAAAATAAGCGGCACCGCAGACAGCCAGAATACTCAGCATTTTCTCTTCCTCCATTTTGAATCATACGCTGCATTTTTCACAGCGGTTATCAGTTCCTTACAGTCTTCATTATACGCACGTTCTTTGGAATTTCAACCATTTTGTACAGTTTGTATTTTCTGTATTTATACAGTGTGCACATTTTTGGCGTTTGCTTATGAATTGCAAGAAGCGTTTCCTGCAATTCATCCTGCATTTTCCCGCCTGCATCGCGCCCGTACCATTCTTGCAGGAACACCCACATCTGCGTCAAAACCCCGGCGGATTTTGCAGGATTTCCGCCGCGTTCCTCCAACCGCATCCGTACAGCTGCATCTCGCCCTGCATTTTTTCGGTTTCTTCCGTCATTTTTGAAGCCTTCCCATGCAAAAACCGGCGAGGGCCCGTCGAAGGCTCCCGCCGGTCTGTTCAATTGCCGTCAAAAATTTGTGAAATTCCGCCACAAACGCAGGACTTACACGACCATCTCGTACTCGCCCATGCCGCCGGACGAGAAGTACCGCTGCAAATCGAAGGGCGAGAACACGCCGCGGTCGGTGACGATGCCGGAAATGAGGTGCGGCGGCGTGAGATCGAACGCCGGATAGTAGCCCTTCACGCCCTCGGCCGCTGTCCGAACGCCCATGGCCTGAAGCGTAAACTCCGGGTCGCGCATCTCGATCGTCACGGTGTCCTTCGTCGGGTGGCCCGCGTCGGGCGCGCCGGTGACAAACGTCGGAATGCCGAAGTGGTTCGCGCAGATGGCGATCTGGAACGTGCCGACCTTGTTGACGACGTATCCGTCAAGGCAGATCGCGTCCGCCGCGCACGTGAACACGTCCACGCCCTCACGCTCCATGACAAAGGCCGGCATGTTGTCGGTGATGACTGTCACGTCAAAGCCCATGTCATGGCAGACCGTCGCGGTCAGGCGCGCGCCCTGAAAATACGGTCTCGTCTCCGGGCAGAACAGGCGCACTTCTTTTCCTGCGAGCTTGGCTTCCTTGAGCATCATACCGACGATGGTTTCTCCGAAGCACTGCGTCATGACCGTCCCCTTCTGCGGGAACATCGCGACCAAATATTTTGCGATTTCGTTGACCTTGGAATACCGCGAGTTGTTCGCCCGGACGACATGGGCACGGATGGCCTCATCCACGCGCGCGCCGCTTTCCAGCGCCTCCTTCGCCGCCGTCAGGCAGCCGGAACAAACCTGCTCCATGCGCTTTCTCGTCGTCGGGCGGGCATTTGCAATGCAGACGGCAGCCTGCTCCAGAAAGACCAGCTGCGCTTGCTTCGTCTTCTCCCGGCACTCCCACGCAGCGAGCGCCATGCCCATTCCGGCCGCGGTATACGGCCCCGCGCTTTGGGTCACCATGTCGCGGATGGCCTGCATGACCTCCACGTGCGTCCGGCACGTCACAAACTCTACCCTTCTAGGATACACGCGCCGGTCTAAAATCCGCACCGCACCCGCGTCGTACCACGCGACGTTTTCATATTGCAGCATAAAGGCAAGGCCCTTGTCTGCTCTCATCTCATTCATAAACGTTCATCTCCCGGATGACAGATTTCAAATACGCACTGAACCGCTCTTCAATCATGCGGCCCGTCTCGCTGACCTCCTCGGTCGTAAGCGGCTGGTCCAGCATGCCCGCCGCCATATTCGTGATGACGGAAAAGCCGAGCAGCTCTATTCCGCAGTGCGCCGCTGTGAGCGCCTCGGTGACTGTCGACATGCCGACCGCGTCGCCGCCAAGCAGCCGGATGGCGCGGATTTCTGCCGGGGTTTCAAACTGCGGTCCCGGCATGAAGAAATACACGCCCTCATGGACGCGGAGCTTCGTATCTTTAGACAGCCGTAAAGCCAGCTCCCGCAGGCGCGGGGTATACATCCGGCTGACATCAAAGAAACGGTCTCCGAACGCGGAAAGGTTCTTCCCACGCATGGGGCTCGCACCATTGAGTTTTATGTGGTCGGAGATGACCATGATATCGCCCGGCCGGTAGCCCTCGTTCACGCCGCCCGCTGCGTTCGTCACGATCAGTTGTTTGACGCCCAAGAGCTTGAAAAGCCGCACAGGAATCGCCAACTGCTCAAAATCATATCCTTCATAGGAGTGAAAACGCCCTGACATACACACGAGCTTTTTCCCCTCCAGCATACCGAAAATCAGCTTGCCCGCGTGGTCGGGCGCGGTGGAGACGAGAAAGTTCGGGATGTCCTTGTAATCGATCTCGACCGGGTTTTCGATCTGCTTTGCAAGCGGCCCCAAGCCGGTTCCAAGAATCAGCCCGAGCTCTGGCGCAAACGGCGCTCTGGATTTTACATAGTCCGCAGTTTTTTCATAAAACGCAAACGGTTCGTTCATGCTTCGTTCCTCCCTTTTATCATCATATTTCTAATCAACGCGTAGGGGGCGATGCCCACATCGCCCCGGCGAATAAACCCGTTTTTACGGAAATCTCCGGCGAATTCGATGGTACCCTTGGGTCGATGTGGGCATCGACCCCTACGAACCTTACGGAAGATTTCAAAAGAACTGTAGGGGCGGACGCCTCTGTCGTCCTTGGGAAGTATCGAATTCGCCTCAGGTTTTACGTAAAAAACGGATTTTTCTGCGGGCGGACAGAGTCGTCCGCCCCTAC
>CDZT01026144.1_pt1 | contig 33566 bp, 34 predicted proteins | sample 557531 | NCBI WGS metagenome assembly CDZT01 (sample SAMEA3182066, study PRJEB8094) | gut metagenome | biome: human; feature: gut; material: Stool; isolation source: human stools | place: Canada | collected 2013-03-05
CAGCTGTGCGACGTGTTCTACATCGGCGGCACGAAGGTCGGCGCGCTGTTCGGCGAGGCCGCAGTCTTTACAAAGCACAACATGCCGCGATATTTCTCCACCATTGCCAAACAGCACGGCGCGCTGCTGGCCAAGGGCCGCCTGCTCGGCCTGCAGTTCGACACGCTGTTTACGGACGACCTGTATTTCCGCATCAGCAAGCACGCCATCAACATGGCCATGCAGATCCGCGATGCCTTCGATGCGCGTGGCCTGCAGTTCTATCTTCATTCGCCGACGAACCTGCAGTTCCTCATCATGGAGAACAAGGCCGTCCGTGCCCTGCAGCAGAAGATTGCCTTCCACACCTGGGGCAAGGTCGACGAGGAGCACAGCGTTGCCCGCTTCGCCACGAGCTGGTCCACAACGCAGGAGGATGTCGACGCGCTGATCGACGCCATCAAAACCCTGTAAGGCAGAAAAATTTCGGAGCGCTTTCCGGCTGGAAGGCGCTCCGTTTTTTAGCGTTTCTGCGCCGCCTCGGCGCGGCAGCGGATCATTTCGCCCGCAATGCTGATGGCGATCTCCGCCGGGGTCTGCGCCAGGATCGGCAGGCCGATGGGCAGATGGACAGACGCAATGGCCTCTTCGGAGAAGCCCTCCTGCCGCAGCAGGTCGCGCGTCTTGGCCGCCTTGTTCCGGCTGCCGATGCAGCCGATGTAGGACAGCGGATGGCGCAGGATGCGGTGCAGGACCTCAAAGTCCGCCATGTGGCCCGGCGTCATGACGACGACGCTGTCATACGGCGTGAGCGTGATATGGTCCTCCAGCTCGGCATACGGCGCGCAGATCACATCGGAGAATTTCTCGGTCAGCTCCTGCCGCGGGTCATAGACCGTCACGGCAAAGCCGACATATTCCAGCACCGGCACGAGCGCCTGCCCGACATGGCCCGCGCCGAAGAGATAGACGCACCCCGGCTGCGTGAGCGGCTCGGTATAAACAGCAGGCGTTCCCTGCATCCAGACCGGCTGGGCCGCGCACAGGGAACGGTCCGCCCCGTTCGGAAGCGAAACGTCCGTTCTGCCGTCTTCGGCAATGACGAGCTTCAGCCAGCATGGCGCCGTGGCGTCGAACGCAGCCGCCATGGCGCGCACGAAGTCCGCCTGCTCCGGGCCGAGATAGAGATACGACACGATGACATTGCCGCCGCAGGCCATGCCGATGCCGCCCTCGCGCTCCGAGAGGTCATAGGCCCGCAGGGCCGAGGTCTGCCGCTGCAGAAGCGACAGCCCCTCCTTTGCGGCGAGCAGCTCCAGGCGGCCGCCGCCGACGGTGCCGCGGGTGCCGCCGTCGGCGAACACGGCCATATGCGCACCTGCGCTGCGCGGTGCGGAGCCGCCGGAATGCACGACGGTGCAGAGGACGACCGGTCTGCCAAGGGTAGCGGCCTCCAGAAGGCTGTGAAGCAGTGCTTTCATGGTTTTTCTCCTCAGTGATCGCGGCTCGTCAGGCGCTGCGCCAGCTCCGTCAGGAACTCCGCCTGACCGAACGGCGCGAGCGCAGCGACCGCGCGCTGCGTTTCTTCCGTGATGCGGGCACGGCAGGCTTCCACGCCGTGCAGCCGGACGAATGTATTTTTGTTCTGGTCCATGCCGGTCGCCTTGCCGAGCTTTGCGGCATCGCCGACGACATCCAGAATATCATCCTCGATCTGGAAGGCCAGCCCGAGGCTTGCAGCGTAATCCGCCGCTGCCTGCTGCTGGGCCGGGCTGCCGCCGGCTGCGATGACGCCGAGCTGGCAGGCAGCCGAGATGAGCGCGCCCGTTTTGCGCGACTGGATGGCGAGGACCTCCTCCTCCGTGCAGACGCGGTGCTCGGCCTCCATGTCCAGCACCTGCCCGCCGACCATACCGAGCTCGCCCGCGCACAGCGAGAGCACCCGCGTGGCCTTGACGACGCGGGACGCGGGCAGCGGGGCTGCGGCAAGATGGCCGAATGCAGCCGTCAGCAGGGCGTCGCCCGCCAGAACGGCCGTCGCCTCGCCGTAGACCTTGTGGTTCGTCAGGCGGCCGCGGCGGTAATCGTCATTGTCCATGCACGGCAGATCGTCGTGGATGAGGCTGTAGGTATGCACCATCTCCACGGCGGCAGCAAACGGCAGGGCGTCCATGGCGCTGCCGCCGCACAGCTCGCAGAAGGCCTGCGCCAGCACAGGGCGAAGGCGCTTTCCCCCGGCAAGCAGGCTGTAGCGCATGGCGTCAAACAGGACCTGCTGCGGCTCGTCCGCATCCGTAAAGCAGGAGTGGAGATAGCCCTCCACGCGGTCGGCATAGCTGCGCAGCAGCGCTTCAAATTCCAGCATCGGCAAGCTCCGTTTCCTGCGGGGCGCCGTCTGCGCCCTTGGTGAGCTGAACGACCTTCAGCTCCGCTTCGTCCAGCAGGCGGCTGCAGGAGCCTGCCAGCCGCGTGCCCTCCTCAAACAGCGAGAGGGCCTCCTCCAGCGGGACGTCGCCCTTTTCCATGCGGCGGACGATCTCATCGAGCCGCTGCAGAGATTGTTCAAATGTGATCGATTCCGTGCTCATGTTGCATCCTCCTGTATTTCCCGCACCTCGGCAGAGGCGCGGCCGTCCGCGAGCCGGACGGTGATCCGGTCGCCGCAGGACAGCGTGCGGACGCTCCGTACCACATGGCCCTGCGCGTCAAATGTCATAGAATAGCCGCGCGAGAGGACCTTCAGCGGGCTCATCGCGTCGAGCTTCGACGTCAGCCGGACAAAGCGCTCGCGCTGCTGCGCCACGAGCCGCTGCAAGGCGGCGATCAGGCGGCGTTGCGTATAGTCGAGCTGCATGCGGCGGTCGTCGATATAGTTTTTCGGGTCGCGCAGGGCGCGCGCTCCGGCCAGCTGGGCCACACGCTGGCGTTCCTGCTTCAGGCGGCGCGTCATCAGCGTGAGCAGCATGGCGCGCTGGGCGGCCAGATGCTGGCGCAGCTCCGTCTGGTCCGGCACGGCCAACTCCGCCGCGTTCGACGGCGTCGCTGCGCGCAGATCGGCCACGAAGTCCGAGATCGTCACATCCGGCTCATGGCCGACGGCCGAGATGACCGGAATATGCGAATCGGCAATGGCGCGGGCCACGCGTTCGTCGTTGAAGGCCCAAAGGTCCTCCATGGAGCCGCCGCCGCGGCCGGTGATGATGAGGTCGGCCAGCTCCCAGCGGTTGGCGTAGCGGATCGCCCCGGCGATCTCCGCCGGAGCCTCGGCCCCCTGCACGCGGACGCCGAGCAGCTTGACCTCCGTCAGCGGGTAGCGCTTGCGCAGGATGCGCAGCATGTCGTGCAGAGCCGCGCCCGCGGAGGACGTGATGATGGCGATGCGGTGCGGGAAGCGCGGCAGGGCCTGCTTGCGCTCGCGGGCGAACAGGCCCTCAGCCTGCAGCTTCAGCTTGAGCTGCTCAAAGGCGACATGCAGATCGCCGACGCCCTCCGGCGTGAGCGACGTGCAGTAGAGCTGGTAGGCTCCGTCACGCGGGAACACGGCAATGCGCCCGCCCGCAATGACCTTCATACCCGTCTCCGGCCGGAAACGCAGGCGCATGGCGCTGCCCTTGAACATGACGCAGCGGATGGCGCTCTGGCTGTCCTTCAGCGTGAAATAGTGATGGCCGGAGGGGTAAATTTTATAGTTGCTCAGCTCACCGCGGATGAGCAGCGAGCCGAGAAATTCGTCTGCTTCAAAGCGCTGTCGCAGATACTCGTTGATCTGCGATACCTCAAAGATCTCAGCCATGCAGCGCCCTCCAGGTCAGAACGGCAACGCCGAGGGCGTTGTCCGTGGCGAACTGCGGCGGACAGAAAACGGCCGGAAGCGCCGCGCAGCTGCTGCGCAGCAGCGTGTTCGATGCAACACCGCCTGCAAACACGACGCTGCTGCCGGGATATTCCAGCAGCGCGTTCTCCGTCGCGCGGACGATGGCGCCGATGAGGCAGCGCAGCGCATAGCCCGCCGTCTCCTCCGGGGAATTTCCCGCCGCATGGTACTGCTCGACCTTGTTCTGCACACCGGAGAGCGAGAACGCAGTCCCCTGTACCTTGACGCGGAAGACCTGCCGGTCCTGCGCGGAACGGCTCAGGGCATCGATGTGCTTGCCGGACGGAAACGGCAGGCCGAGCAGCTTGCCGGTCCGGTCGATGAGCTGACCGGCGGAGATGTCCGTCGTGCCGCCGATCTTCTCGGCATGCACGCCGCCCTTCTTCTCCGGCGTGACGCGCAGAAGCTCCGTCGTGCCGCCGGAAAGATGCCAGGCCAGATGCGGCTCGTCCATCAGCTCCATATGGCCGGAGCCCCACAGTGAGGCCGCGATGTGCCCCTGCTGGTGCGAAAACGGCAGAACGGGCACGCCGAGCGCCGCGCCGAGCACCCGGGCCTGCGATTCGCCCGCGAGGAAGCAGGGCATGTACGAACCCTCTACGGCGCGCGGCCGCGTGCTGACACCGACTGCTTCAAAGCCTGCGTCCGTGCCGATATCCGAAAACAGCCTGTCGGCAAGCTCCGGCAGGCGTTTTACATGGGCGAACAGCGCATCGCTCTGGCGCAGTCCGAGCGCGCCCTGCTCCACATCGAGCAGGCGCGAGATATTGTGACCTTCTGTGCCGTCGAAGGACGCGACCGAGGTCGTATAGTTGCTGGTGTCGAAGGCGAGCACCCTCATGGCTGCTGCGCCTCCTCCGGAGCGGGCTGCGTCTCTTCGGACGGAGTCTCCTCCGGCTGTGCTTCCTCCGGCTGCGGGTCCGCAGGGGCCTCGGTGTTCGGCTTTGCGCCGCGCGCCACGGAGCCGAGAATGCCGTTCACAAAGGAAACGACCTGCGCGTCCTCATATTTCCGCGTCAGCTCCACGCACTCGTTGATGGCAACGCCGTTCGGCACATCGTCGACATAGCGCATTTCATAAATGGCAAGCCGCATCGCCGCCTTCGTCAGGCGGGAGATCCGGTGCAGATTCCAGCGCACGGCATACTGGGCGATCAGGGCGTCCAGCTCCTCTGCGTGCTCGCAGACACCCGTCACGCAGGTGCGGATATAGTCCATCTGCTTTTTGCTGGGGCGCTCTGCATAGACGTCGTTCTCCGCAGAAAGGCCGCTGTAATAGCTGCGGTCCATGCGGGTCTCGATGGCCTGGGCAGGGTCTTCGCCGGTATAGTCGATCTCATAAATGAGATGCACGGCGACCTCTCTGGCGTTTGAGCGTGTCATGTCATGTCTCCTTGGTATGTAAAGTGAAAGTGAAGGACTGCCGCTCTGCGGCGGGGGGCTGCAGAGCGGCATAGCCTCAGGCCTGCTCCGCCTTCGGCGCGGCAACGCCGCAGACGTTGACATTGACGTGAGCCGGGCGGACGCCTGCCATGGACTCCACGGCGTTGGCGATGCCCTCCTGCACGTTCTTGGCAACGGTCATCACGGGCTGGCCCATCCGGACGACAAGGTTGCAGGCAATGTCAATGACGTTGTCCTGCAGCGTCACGCGGATGCCGCTGCTCAGGTTCTTCTTGCCGAGGATCGCCGTTAGATCAAGCGTCTGCGTGGCGCTCAGGCCATAGACACCCTCGACCTCGCGCACGGCCAGCGAGGCGATGGAGGCGATGACGTCCTCCGAAATCAGAATGTTCCCGCCCTCCTGGGGCTGAACGATGTAATTTTTGCTTTCTGCCATGGTATTGACCACCCTTTCTCCGAAGCCGCCGCAGGGCAGGCTCCGCGATTGTCCTATTTATTTTATCACATTTTACGGAAAATACAATAGCGGCGTTGCGAAAATCGGATCGTCAAATGCGGAAAGCCGGGCACTCAGGCCTCACTGCCCCTTTTCCGGCTCAACGCCGATGACACGGATGTCCGAAAGCTTGCAGCTCGTCTGCGAGAGCACGATATCCGACAGTAGGGCGACGTCCGACTGCGTCAGGCCGTCCTCCGGCGCGGCGACGGCGACGGAGATGCCGTCCTCACTGATATAGGCCACGCAGTCCTGATAGCCCTTGGCCACGATGAGGCTCTCGATCTGGGATTCGGCCAGCGCGTCCGAGATGATGCCCTCGAGCTTGGCGCTGCTTGCGGCATCGCCGTCGGCATAGGCAATGGTCTCCTGCAGCAGCTCGACGGCCTCGTCCCGCGCCGTCTGGCGGGAGAGCCGCATCTGGGCGAAATACTCCGCCTGCGTCCCGGTCTGCTGCACCGGCGTCACCAGCGCGTCGCCCTGCTCCTGCTGCAGAACGAGCGTCGTGTCGTCGAGGATCTTGCCTGCGTCAAGCGTTTCCGTCAGGTCCGCGGCGCTGTGCCCGGCATACCAGTTCAGATAGATCCCGGCGCATACCACAAGCAGCACACCGGCGGCGATCAGATTGCGTTTCCAAGTCTTTTTCATTGCCATTCCTCCATTATGATCTCATTTTCACGACGGTGATCCGGTCCGTGCTCAGCCCGGTGACGGCGGAGACCGCTTCGAGCAGCCGAAGCCGCACCGCAGCGCTGTCCGCCCCCTCGCAGACGATGAGCGCGCCCTGAAAACGCGGATAGGTCGTCGCGGCTACAGCCGCTTTATCATATGAGCTTCCCTCGGACAAAATGACGGTTTTCCGGGACTCGGAGCTCTGCGCCCCGTCCGAGCTCGCCTGCACGTCCGTCTGGTATTCCACGCGCTCCCCGGTCTCCAGCGTCAGCATCACACTGACCTGCCCTGCGCCCGCGATCTGCTGCAGCATCTGCGTCAGCCGCCGCTCCGTCTCCGCCGCATAGTCCGTCTGCGCCGCCGAAGCAGCCGCGTTGGACTTCTGCGTCGTCTTTTTCCCGCCCGGCAGCAGCAGGAGCGCCAGACCGAGCAGCAGAACCAGCGCGGCATAGCGGTATTTTTTCAGCCCCTGCCAGAGCTTTTTCGGATCAATCCTTCCCATGGTCCTTCCTCCCGCTCATCCATAGGTTTTCCACGTCTGCCGTTCAGTCGGGATGCCGAGCGATTGCGACAGAAATTCCGACAGCGCCCGTACCTGCTCCTGGTCCGGCGTCCCCGTCAGCGTGGCGGACCACGGCTGCGGATATTCCTCCTCCGTCAGCGTGACGTCGGCCCGGACGAGCATGCCCAGCGCCTCCGCCTGCTTTTCAATGGTCCACTCCGTGTTCTCCCGGATGAGATCGCGGAGCATGTCCTGCCGCGTCCGGTCCGTTTTAGATGCATCATAGTCGAGCGCACGCTCGGCCTGCTCCAGCACGTCCGTGAGCGTCCGCGCATCGAGCCGCAGCAGCGGCGTAACGCAGACGAGCAGGGCCAGAAGACCCGCCGCAAAGCGCACGACGCGTTCCATCCGGCTGCCGTGGGCCAGCGCAGAGGCCAGCACGGCGATCATGCTCACCGCCACAACGGCGGTCAGATAGCTCCGGATCGCCTCCATCATCCCACCACCTTCAGAAAGCACACAACGGAGATAAGCAGCATGAGCGCGCAGGCCCCTGTCATGGCGAGCAGATAGCCCATGGCCGTCGCGGCGTGCTTCACGAGCTTCACCTGCTGCGGCATGCCGATCGTCCCGCTGACGGCCGCCGTCCCCTTCAGGAGCAGATACTGCGCGCCGATCTTCAGAAACGGTGTCAGGCAGATGGCGAGGACTGCCAGCATACCGAACACGCCCATGGAGCTTTTCAGGGCCGAGGCGCTTGCCAGCAGCGTCTCGGACGCGTCGGACAGAATGCTGCCGACCACGGGCACCATGCCGGACACGGCCGCCTTTGTTGCGCGCACGGCGGCGGCATCCGCGCTGCCGGAGATGACGCCTGTCACGGTCAGGTAGCCCGTGAACACGAACAGCACGACACGCAGGCTCTTGGAAATCAGCCAGCCCACGAATTCCCGCAGCTCGGAGAGCAGGCTGTCCGCAAGCGCGGCCTCTGCCGCAGCCACGACAAGATAGACGCTCACGCCCGGCAGGAGCAGCCGCGCGATCAGGCGCGACAGCAGGCCGGAGAACAGGGCCGTTCCGGCGTAAAGCGTCCCGGCTGATACCGTCCCCCCGCTCATGGCCATGGCGGACGCCATGACCGGCAGCAGGCAGGCGCTGTAGTCCAAAAGACGCGTGACCGTCTCCGAGGCCAGCGAGATCATGGACTGCATCCCGCCAAGGCAGGCCGCACAGATGCCCAGCGCACCGACGGCCGAGACGGCGTTCACAGGGTCCTTCTGCGCGCTCATGCGCACGACGGCGCACAGCGTAACCATGGCCAGCAGCACCGCGCATAGGCGAAGGCCGCTGCGCAGCGCGCCGCCGCTCCCGCCGGCCGCCGCGCGCAGGATGCTCCGTACTCCGCTGCGGAAGTCCGGCGTACCGTCCGGCGAAAGCCCGTCCAGCACCTCTGCGGCCTCGTCGGGGAGGCTCTGCGTCAGCTCGTCCGCGCCGAGCACGTCGCTCAGCGCCTCCGTTGGCTCCGCTGCCAGTACGGGAGCCGCCAGCAGGAGCAGAACGGCCAGAAAAACGGCGATTTTTTTCACATCATCCCTCCAGCATAGTCCGCAGCAGCGACAGCACGGCCTCCAGCAGCGGCAGGGCCGTGTAAATGCCGAGCACGCTCCCGCACAGCTCAATGAGCCGCGCCACGGTGCTCTCACCCGCATCGGCGCAGACCGAGGCCGTCAGCTGTGTCAGAAGGCCGATGCCGACCGTACGCAGCAACGGCTGCAGCAGTGCAGGCTCCAGTCCTGCCAGCTGGCGAAGCTCCGACAGAAACGATACGACCGGCTCTGCCAGACGCACGATGCTCACAGTCATGGCGGCACAGGCGGCCAGCGTCAGCAGCAGCGCCAGCACGCCGTTCCCCTTTTTCAGGACCAGCCCGAGCAGCACGGCGATCAGCCCGAGCCCGGCGACCTGCAGCAGCGTGTCCATCTAAAACCGGAACAGCGACTGCACGAGGTCGAACAGCTGCGCGATCTTCTGCGCCACGATCATCAGCACCACGACGAGCCCGGCCAGCGTCGTCATGGTCGCCTGCTCCTCGCGCCCCGAGCGCACGAGGACCTGATTCAGAATGGTCACGATGATGCCGACGGCGGCGATCTTGAATATCAGCTGCACATCCATAGGCTACACCGCCAGGATCAGGAGCGCCAGCCCCGTGCAGAGGCCCAGCGCGGCATAGCACTTCGCACGCGGGCGCTTTTCGGCCTCGCAGCGGGCCAGCGCCGCCTGCAGGCGCTTTGCCGTCAGGTCCAGCATACGGTTCTCCCCGTCGAGATCATAGCGCCCGAGGGCGCTGCACAGCTCCAGCACCGCCATGACCGCATCCTGCGGCAGCTGCAGCCCCCGCGCGGCCTCCATGGCCGCGGCTGCGGCCCGGTCCCGGCTGACGGGCTCGCGGAGCTGCGCGGCAAAGCAGCGAAAAAACGCGGCGGGCGGCCCCGTCAGCCTGTCCGCCACGAGGGCGCAGACCTCCGGCAGCGGCTGCAGGGAATAGTTGATCTCGCAGCGCAGCAGCTCTACGGCGCGGCAGAAGGCCTGCAGATGGCGCGCCGCGCGGTAATACCGCACCCCGGCCGTGATGCCGAAGCTGCCGCTTGCCAGCAGCACCAGCGCGCCCCCGAGCAATCTAAGCATGGTCCAGCCCCCTTTCGATGCGCACGGAACGGTCCGGCAGCAGAAAGGCCGCCATGCGGAAAAAGCCGTCCTCCAGCAGCGCGCGGTACAGCGGGCGACTCTCCAGCTCGCGCCGGTCGGCCGCATGCGCCGTGGCAAGAAAGCGCACGCCGCAGTAGGACGCGCGCCGGATCGCAGCGATGTCCGCCTCGGCCGTGATCTCGTCCACGGCGATCCACTCCGGATTCATCGTGCGCAGCAGCAGCTCGATGCCCGCCGCCTTCGGTGCACCGGACAGCACGTCCGTGTGCGCGCCAAGGCGGAATTGCGGCACGCCGGAGGCACAGGCCGCCAGCTCCAGCCGCTCGTCCACAACGCAGATGCGCCAGCCGAACCGGTCGGAGAGCTGCCGGATGAGGTCGCGCAGCAGCGTCGTTTTGCCGCTGCCCGGCGCACCGCACAGGAGCACGGACTGTGGCCGCGCCCAGAGCGCATCACGCAGGCGGTCGGCAATGCCGTCCGGCTGGCGGGCGATGCGCAGGTTCAGGGAAGACGGCTCGCGCAGGGCCGTGATCGTGCCGTTCTGCACGACGGCCGTTCCGCAGATGCCAAGCCGGTGCCCGCCCGGCAGCGTGACAAAGCCGCAGCGGGTCATTTCCTGCATGGAATAAGCGGAGCGCTGCGTTGCCTGCTCCAGCATACCGCGCAGCAGCTCCGGCGTGACCGGAGCAAGCGGCAGCGCCCGCTCCTTTCCCGCGATCCGGCAGGCGGGCGGCTGCCCGCAGCGCAGGCGCAGCTCCTCCATGGCCCCGGCATCCGGCAGCCGGTCAATGGCCTGCCGCAGCCCGAGCGGGCAGATGCGCAGGGCCTGTCTCACTTCTTCCGTCATGCTCGTCCCCTCCTGCCCTTACTCTATGCGTCCCGTGCAGATGGTAGGACAAAAAATAAGCCGCCCCGGAAAACCGGGGCGGCAAGGTTCGTGCAAGGAAGAACCGATGATCGGAGCTGAGAAACATCTGAATGAAATCTGCAAGAGTGGATGGTGAGAGATTTTTTGCTAAGCCGATGTTTGGGAAACGCAGGAATACTTTGTGTATTTCAAGTTTCCCGAACAGATGGATCAGCGAAAAAGATCCGGCATCCACCGAAGCCGATTTATTCAGAGGTTTCTAACTTAATTGTGCGTCTTGCGGATGGCGCGGATGAGTGTCGAAACGGCCGGGCTCAGCACAAGATTGAGGCCGAGCTCGACGAGGAAGTTCACACCCGTCAGGGTGAAGAGCACATACGTCAGCAGCGCGGAGCCTGCGGCCCATGCACGGAGCGTCTCCTGGAAGAACAGCACCATGCCGAGCAGGAACACACCCGTGTTCACGACCGGCGCGGTGATGGCAGCCAGCAGAACGGCGACGGCATTGCGGCCGAGCGCGGCATCCTTCCGGGCGACGAGCCGGTAGACAAGGCCGGCGCACCAGCCGGACAGCGTGCCCTTGCCGATGCAGACGACGGCGCAGAGGAACGGATTGGCAAGGAAAACCATGTTTCCGCCGTAATCCGCACCGGTAGCGGAGTTGATGTAGACAACAAGGCCGAACACCGTGCCGAGGATCGCGCCCGCTCCCGGGCCGTAGAAGGCTGCGCCGACCACGATGGGGATCAGCGTCAGCGTGATGGAGACCGTGCCGATCTTGATGACACTGCTGAGAAGCTGCAGCACCACGACGAGCGCGGCCAGGACGGCAATGCCGACCATACGGTTGATTTTCTGATGATTCAAGGGAATACCTCCTGCTGTCGCTCCGGACGGCCCGGATGCAACGCATACAATTTATTTTGCAGCCGGGCACGCCTTGCCGTGCTCCGGCATACAAGCAGATCAGGGAAGCTCGTCCTCGACGGGCGGCGCGGGCGGGGCATAGGTGCCGTTCTGCATCTGCTCCCACTGCTCGCGGGTGATGAGGAGCTGGCGCGGCTTTGCGCCCTCATACGGGCCGATGATGCCGCGTTCCTCCATCTCGTCCACGATGCGGGCCGCACGGGCATAGCCGAGCTTCAGCCTGCGCTGCAGGAACGAAACGGAGGCCTGCCCCGTCTCCAGAATAACGTCGACCGCCGCCGGAAGCAGCTCGTCGCCCTCGCCGGTGTCCTGCGCGGCTGCGCCGCTGTCGGGCTTGCCGCTCTGCTCGGCGCGTCGTTCGATCTGCTCCATGACCTCGGCGGAGTAGTCGCTCTGCGACTGGGCCTTGACCGCATTCACGACGGCCTGCACCTCTTCATCCGAGATGAAGCAGCCCTGCACGCGCTTCGGCTTGCCCTGTCCGAGCGGAGCAAAGAGCATATCGCCCTTGCCGACGAGCTTTTCCGCGCCCGGCGTGTCGAGAATGATGCGCGATTCCATGGCGGACGAGACCGCAAAGGCAATGCGCGACGGGATATTGGCCTTCATCAGGCCGGTGATGACGTCCGCGGACGGACGTTGGGTGGCAATGACGAGGTGGATGCCGGAGGCGCGGCCCATCTGCGCGATACGGCAGATCGACTCCTCGACCTCCTTGGCGGCCACGAGCATGAGGTCAGCCAGCTCGTCGATCACAACGACGATCTGCGGCAGCTTCTGCCGCTCCGGGTCGCCTGCGATTGCCTTGTTATAGGAGTCGAGGTCGCGCACGCCCTCCTCGGACATCAGGCGGTAGCGGCGCATCATTTCCGTCACGGTCCACTGCAGGGCGCCTGCGGCCTTCTTCGGATCGGTGACGACCGGGATGAGCAGCTGCGGAATGCCGTTATACACGCCGAGCTCGACCATTTTCGGGTCGACCATGATGAGGCGCACCTCATCCGGCTTAGCCTTATACAGCAGCGAGACGATGAGCGTGTTCATGCACACGGACTTGCCGGAGCCGGTCGTACCGGCGATGAGCATGTGCGGCAGCTTGGCGATGTCGCCGACGATGCAGTTGCCGCTGATGTCCTTGCCGACGGCGAACGAAATTTTGGACTTGCTGCTGCGGAAGGCCGGAGAATCGATGACCTCGCGGGCGTAGACGGTGTTGACGATCTTGTTCGGCACCTCAATGCCAACGACGGAGACCTTATCGGGAATGGCCGAAATGCGCACACCGGCTGCGCCAAGCGCCAGCGCGATGTCGTCGGCCAGATTCGTGATCTTCGAGAGCTTCACGCCGCGGTCCAGCTCCAGCTCGTAGCGCGTGACGGACGGGCCGCGGATGACGTCGACGATGTGCGGCTCGATGCCGAAGCTCTTGAGCGTGTCGGCAAGGCGCTGGGAATTCTCGCGCATCTCAGACGTGGCGTCCACGCTGCCCTCGCGTCGCGGCGTCAGCAGGGAGACCGGCGGGAAAACATACTCGGCCTGCCCGGACTGCTCCGGCTGCGGGATGACAAGTTCCTCTGCGTCCTCCTGCTTTGCAGGCGCAGGACGGACCGCCGGCTCATCGTACTGCGGCGCGGGCGCTTCGTCCCACGGCGCGGCAGGCTCCTGCTCCGCGGCGGGCTCCGGCCGGTCCTCCGGCTCCTCCGGAAGCTCCTGCACCGGGACCGGCTCAAAAGCAGGCTCAGGAGCAGGCTCCTCCGGGAGCGCAGCCTCCGGTACGACCGTCACGGGATGCTCTGCCGCGTGAAGCGGCTCCTCCGGGACATCGTCACAGGTCACAGAGACCGGTCTCGCAGCCGGGCGCTCCTCCTGCTGCTTTTCCAAATATTCATCCGGCGAGGGAACGCGGGACTTTTTCTTCCGCTTTTCCGCCTTTTCCAGCGGGGGATCGTCCACGGGCAGGTCAAATTCCGCCGCACGGCGCTTTTCCACGCGGGCGATATGGCGGTTGGCCACATGGTTGACGATGCGTTCGGCCGTATCCTGCTCGGGCTCCGGCTCCTCGTCGGGCTTCTGCAGGCGCGGGCGGTTTTTGATGGCCGTAATGATGCTGTTGACCGTCATATTCATGATGGTGATGATCTGCACGAGCATCACGAGGATCAGAACGATATACGCGCCGACGACGGTGATTCCCGTCTTCAGCAGCATGGCCAGCAGACCGCCCAGCAGGCCGCCCGTCGTTCCGGCAATGCCGCCCTTGAACAGTGCGGGCACGACCTTCCACTCCCACACAAGGGCCTCGCCCTGAATGAGATGGTATACTGCCGAGACGGTCAGAATGAGCGTGAACACGCTGACGATGCGCAGGCGCACTGGCTTGCCGCGGCTCGTGAACAGAATGACGACAGTGGCGATGAGGGCCAGCGGCAGTATGTAGCGTCCCGCCTGCCCGAACAGGCCCGCGATGAGCGACGCGAACGGCTTGATCAGAAAAGCCGTGGTATTGAAGCAGCAGATGATGGAGAAGATCGCCAAAAAAATGCAGACGAGTGCCCAGATCTCGCGGCGGTTCTGCGTCTGGCGCTTCTGCGCGGCGGTCTGCTTTGCAGTCGGCTTTTTAACGGGTTGCGATTTCCTTGCCATGATTCCCCTCCGTTCAGGCATTGATAAGCGCCAGGATCAGCGCGATAACGGCTGCATCCCAACAATAATAGGAAAAAACACGCAGCTTTCCCCGGTGCAGCAGATATTTGAGATACTGCAGGGCAAAATATCCGGCCACGGTCGAGGCGACGAGCGCGACGAGCATCGGCAGCCACAGCGACGCAGAAAACGTCCCCACAATGACTGCACGCAGCAGGCGGTAGACGAATTCACACAGCGAAAAGCCGAGCGTCAGCATCGCCGTAAAGCGCAGGGCAAAATCCGTCCGCAGGTCTCGCAGACGGCAGACAGCCAGCGTCAGGCCGAGCGGCGACAGGCCGGGCAGCACGGCAGCCAGACGAGTCGCGCCTGCCAGCAGCGCATCCGGGAGCATGAGCGCGCGGGCATCCTTCTGTCCGCCGGGCCGTCCCGCAGCAAACAGGATAAGGCCGTTCAGGCAGAAGAACGCGGCGATGAGCGACAGGCGCGTGATGCGCTCTGCCGCTGCGCACCAGATCAGGCTCAGCAGACCGATCGGGAGAGCAAGCAGGCCCATCAGGACGGCGCGGCGGCGTGGAGACGGCTGCCGGGCGCGTTTTCCGCGCTGCGGGCGGCGCGCAAGCTCCCCGCAGGTCAGCTGCAGCTCTCCGGGGAAAGCCAGCACGAGCGCAGCGCTGAGCCCGAGCGTGATGGCCGCCCGGACGTACAGTCCCCCGCCCTGCGTGAGCGGCGAGAGCGCAAATGCGTCCTGCAGCACGGCCGCATGCCCGCTGAACGAGACCGGCAGCAGGCCGGTCAGCCCCGCGACAAGGCCATAGATCAATGCTTCCCAAATCTTCAAACCAAGAATCTCCTGTAATTTTGCTTTGAAGATTATTATAGCACAGGAATGTTAAAATTGCTATCCCCTGTTTCCCTGTTTTCGGGCGATCATCCGGTGCAGGCACTCCAGGGCGTCGTGCAGGCCGCCCAGACGGTCAATGAGGCCGCTTTCCACGGCCTCGCGCCCATAGACGATCGTACCGACGTCCGTGGCGATCTGCCCGGTCGCCATCATATAGTCCGAGAACTGCTCACGCGTGATGCGGGAATTCGCCGTGACAAAATCCGTGATCTGCTCCTGAATGCGCTGAAAATAGTGATAGGTCGCCGGTGCGCCGACTACGACGCCGCTCATGCGCACAGGGTGGATCATCATGCTGGCCGTCGGGACGATCATGCTCTTCTTGGCCGAAACGGCCAGCGGGATGCCGATGGAGTGCCCGCCGCCCAGCACGAGCGACACGGAGGGCTTCCGCATCCCGGCAATCAGCTCCGCGATGGCAAGCCCCGCCTCGATGTCACCGCCCACGGTGTTGAGCAGGAGCAGCAGGCCGTCGATGTCCTCGCTCTCCTCAATCGTGGCCAGCAGCGGCAGCACATGCTCGTATTTTGTTGTTTTGATCGTCTCGGGCTGTGCCTGATGGCCCTCAATCTGCCCGATGATCGTCAGGGTATAGATATTGCCGCGCTTCGTCTGCGTCAGCCCCGCGCCAAGCTCCTCCAGCCGTTCCTGCGGCCTGCTCTGTGTTTCGTCCATGCCGTTCCTCCCTTTTTTTCTGCTCCTTAGTATGGTGGAACGGGAGGCAAATCATTCAAAGTGCTTGAAAAAACACGAAAAAATGTTATACTAGTCTAAAATGAAGCAAAGGAGCAATCACCATGGAATTTACTTATACGCCGCACGGCGTCTGCTCGCGCCAGATCCTGTTGGAGCTGGACGGCAATAAGGTCTCGAATGTTCGCTTTATCGGCGGCTGCAGCGGCAACACGCAGGGCGTCGCCCGGCTGGCCGAGGGTATGGATGTCGATGAGCTGATCTCCCGCCTGCAGGGCATCCGTTGCGGCTCGAAGCCCACGTCCTGCCCGGACCAGCTCGCCAAGGCGCTGCTGGCCGCCAAGGAGCAGCAGAACGGATAACAGAAAATACCAGCAGCGGCATGGCCGGACCGGCCATGCCGCTGCTGTAGTGATTGGGCAAATATGCGGATTTTCGCATGTGCTGCTGCAGGCTTAGCCTCATGCTTTGCACTCAATCATCGTAGCCCGAGATATACAGCTCCTCGTAAATGATGCGGTAAATGCGGTCACTTGCACGGCGCAGGTCATAGACGTAGTAGAAATACTCCTTGATGAGCCCGGCCCACCAGTCCACCTGCCCCTCCGGGAAGAAATACTGCTCGACCGTGTAATTCTGCCCCAGCGTCTCAGCGGCCATGGTCAGAAGCGTCTCAGCCTCGAACGATGTTGCGCACATACCGAGGCAGTCGCGCACAAAGCCCGGATACTGCGACAGCGGCATGGTCTGCAGCGTGTTGAGGATCGAGAGAATGACCTCACGCTGGCGGCCGGTGCGCTTGCGGTCGCTGTCCGTGGCGCTGCTCTTGCGGATGCGGGCATAGGAGACCGCTGTTTCCCCGTCAAGCAGGCAGTCGCCGACATGGACGTTCGGATATCCGGAAAGATAGCGCGCCTCATCCTCGTCGATGTTGACTGTCACACCGCCGATCCGGTCGATGATCTCCGCGAGCTGTTCAAAATCCACGGCAATATAATCCGACACGTTCAAGTAATAGTTATAGTTCAGATTCTTGACGGCCATCGCCGCGCCGCCCCAGGTGTAGGAATAGGCCAGCTTGGAGAAAAAGCCGTATTCCGGAATGAAAACATAGGAATCGCGGGCAAGCGAGATGAGCTTGATCTTCTGATGCACGCGGTCGAGCGCAACGAGCATGACGCTGTCGGACGAATCGACGCCGTCGAGGCCGAACAGCACGAACACCTGAATTTTGCTTGCATCGCTGCTGAGATAGCTGCTGCGCGGGGCTTTTCCCGTGTCGAGCTTGGCCAGCGCCTCGGCCGGGATATCGTTATTGGACAGCAGGTAGCGATCGACCTCCGTGAAGGACGGCAGATCAGCCAACTGCTCCTCCAGACCGGACAGCGCCTCAGAAAAACGCTCCTCGCGTTCCAGGCGGCCGTCAGCCTCCGTCGCCGTCTGGTGCAGGTCACTGGCGGAAAGCGAATCGAAATCATCGTCCGTCGTCATTTTGCCGGTCAGATAATGGTCTGCATACAGCAGTCCGCCTGTCAGCACGAGCGCAACGAGCGCCAGAGCAAGGCCCCAGGCGGCAAAGCCGCGGCGGCGCTTTTTCCGCAGCAGACCGGCGACAGCAAGCACGGCAGCCAGTCCGGCGGCTCCCACGCCGAACGGCAGGCCGCGGCGCAGCACGGTGATATCTCCGGCGGCAAGCGAGCCGCTGCGGTAGCCGAGCCAGATGCGCAGCACGACGGCTGCCAGCAGCGCCAGCACGATGACAGCCAGGAAAAAGGCAGGCAGGCCCGCGCGCTTTTTCTTTCGTTCGGGGCGGTGATAGCCCTCCTGTACGGGTCGATCCTCCATAAAACACGCTCCTTCCGGGAAGTACTTTTCTGCATTATATCACAGGAAGCGGCAGAAGGCCAGTACCGATACAAAAAAATAGCGGAGGAGAAGGCAAGCCTTCTCCCCCGCCGGATCGATGCGTCAGCAGCCGCAGCCGCCGCAGCCGCAGTTGTTGTTGGCCGCGTTGGCGCAGCCGCCGTTATTTCCGCAGCAGCAGAACAGCAGGAGCAGGATGATGATCCACCAGCAGTTGCCGCCGAAGCAATTGGAATTGCAATTCATAGTCAGGAACCTCCCGTTTGGATTCTGAGCACTCGGCTCATTCCATGTTATGACGGCGGGCCGCAAAAGTGCGAGAGGCGGGACAAAAAACAAGAGCCGCTGCATCAGCAGCGGCTCTGGCTATGCAAGAAAACGGGAATCAATAGCCGCGACGCTTGTTCTTACGAGCAGCTTCGGACTTCTGCTTCCGCTTGAGGCTCGGGCTGACGTAATGCTCACGCTTCTTGACCTCAGCGATAACGCCATCCTTCTGGCAGCTGCGCTTGAAACGCTTCAGCGCGCTCTCCAGAGACTCGTTCTCCTTCACGCGAATTTCAGACATTGATTTCCCTCCCTCCGGTGCATCCGGCTCAATCCGGGATGCTTTCAGGGCCGATATAACGGCATCAATTATTATAGTCAATCGCAAGTCAAAAGTCAAGCGATCTCTACAATTTTTTTCAAACTTTTGCCGATTTCAAGCCGAGCGGCCGGATTCCATCACTTTACGATGAGGTTGACCAGCTTGTTTTTGACAACGATGCTCTTGCGCAGCGCGCCGCCGGTCTTCTCGAGGAAGCGGGCGATCTTTTCGTCGGCCAGTGCCGTCTGAACGACGGTCTCGTCGTCAAGGTCGGCTGCAACATGGATCGTGCCGCGCAGCTTGCCGTTGACCTGAACGGCCATGTCGATCTCCGCATCGCGGCACTTCGACTCGTCATACGCCGGCCAGGCCGAGACGGAGCAGATGCCCTCAAAGCCGTGCTGCTGCCAGATCTCGTCGCAGATGTGCGGCGCAAACGGGCTGAGCAGCTGCAGGAGCGTTTTGAGCTCGGCAGCGTTGCAGCCGTTGTCCGTCAGCGTAGACGTCAGCGTCATGAGCGCGGCCAGCGCGGTGTTGCCCTTGAGCGCATCGATGTCCGACGTGACCTTGCGGATCGTCTTGTGCAGGATGGACTCGTTCTTGGCAGAGTATGCCGTCTCGTGATCGGTGACGGTCTCGGCCAGATTCCATACCTTGTCGAGAAAGCGCTTGCAGCCCTTCACGGCGTTCGTCGACCAAGAGGCGGCCTTCTCGAAATCGCCGATGAAGATGATATAGGTGCGCATGGTGTCCGCACCGTATTCGGCGATGACATCCGTGGGGTTGATGACATTGCCGCGGGACTTCGACATCTTGATGCCGCCCTCGCCGAGGATCATGCCGTGGCTCGTACGCTTGGCATAGGGTTCCTTCGTCGGCACGACGCCGATATCATAGAGGAACTTGTGCCAGAAGCGGCTGTAGAGCAGATGGAGCGTCGTGTGCTCCATGCCGCCGTTGTACCAGTCGACCGGGCTCCAGTAGCGCAGAGCCTCCGGCGAGGCAAGGGCCTCGTCGTTGTGCGGGTCCATATAGCGCAGATAGTACCACGAGGAACCGGCCCACTGGGGCATGGTGTCCGTTTCACGCTTGGCTGGGCCGCCGCAGCAGGGGCAGGTCGTGTTGACCCAGTCCGTGATGGCGGCAAGCGGAGACTGACCGTCGTCCGTCGGCTCGTAGCTCTCGACATCCGGCAGCTCCAGCGGCAGGTCCTTCTCATCGAGCGGGACGGTGCCGCACTTCGGGCAGTGGACGATGGGGATCGGCTCGCCCCAGTAACGCTGGCGGGAGAAGACCCAGTCGCGGAGCTTGAAGTTGACCTTTGCCTCGCCGATGTGCTTCTCCGTCAGGTATTCCGTGATGGCCTTCTTGGCGTCGGCGACGCTCATGCCGTCAAGGAAGCCGGAATTGACCATCACGCCGGTGGCGCAGTCCGTAAAGGCCGCCTCCTGCACGTTGCCGCCCTTGACGACCTCGATGATCTCGCAGCCGAACTTCTTCGCGAATTCCCAGTCGCGGTCGTCATGGGCCGGGACGGCCATGATCGCACCGGTTCCGTAGGTGGAGAGGACATAGTCCGAAATGAAGATGGGGATCTCCTTGCCGTTCACGGGGTTGATGCCCTTCACGCCGCCGAGCTGCACGCCGGTCTTCTCCTTCGTGAGCTCCGTGCGCTCAAAGTCGGACTTCGCGGCGGCTGCCTCCTGATAGGCCTTGACCTCGTCGGCATTCGTCAGGCGGTCCATCCAGCGCTCGAGCAGCGGATGCTCCGGCGAAAGGACCATGTACGTCGCGCCGAACAGCGTGTCCGGGCGGGTGGTGAACACGGTGATCTCATCGCCGAACGTCGAGCCGAAGCGGACCTCCGCGCCGGTGGAGCGTCCGATCCAGTTACGCTGCTGAATTTTGACGCGCTCGATGAAGTCGACGTCGTCCAGATCGTCGAGCAGGCGCTGGGCATAGCGCGTGATGCGCAGCATCCACTGGCTCTTTTCCTTGCGGACGACCGGGCTGCCGCAGCGCTCACAGACGTTCTCTACGACTTCCTCGTTTGCCAGCACGCACTTGCAGGACGTGCACCAGTTCACGGGCATCTTGGCCTTGTAGGCAAGGCCGTTCTTATAGAGCTGCAGGAAGATCCACTGCGTCCACTTGAAATACTTCGGGTCCGTCGTGTTGATCTCGCGGTCCCAGTCGAAGCTGTAGCCGAGCGCCTGCAGCTGGCCGCGGAACGTGGCGATGTTGTTCTTCGTCACGACGGCAGGATGGATGTGGTTCTTGATGGCATAGTTCTCCGTCGGCAGGCCGAAGGCATCGTAGCCCATGGGGAACAGCACGTTCTCGCCCTGCATGCGGTGCTTGCGCGCGATGACGTCCATGGCCGTATAGGGGCGGGCATGGCCGACGTGCAGACCGGCGCCGGACGGGTACGGGAATTCGACCAGCGCATAGAATTTCTTCGCGTCGCTACCGGTCCTGGCGGCATAGAGCTGCTTTTCATCCCAGATCTTATGCCATTTGGCCTCGATGGCGGTAAAATCGTACTTCATGTTTTTCCCTCTTTATTCTGCAAAATCAATGGGAACCGGCGTTGCGTCGTTCCACAGGCGTTCGAGATCATAGAAGGCGCGCGTCTCCTCCGTGAAGACATGCACGACGAGGCAGCCGAAGTCCAGCAGGACCCACGTTCCGCCGCGGTGGCCCTCCCGGTGCAGCAGCGGCTCGCCCAGCTCATCGGCGACGGCCGCCTCCACGCTGTCGCACAGCGTCTTGACATGCGTGTTGGACGTGCCGGTGCAGATCAGAAAATAGTCGGCGATGGACGTGACGTCCGTAACCTGCAGCAGGCGGATCTTCAGGCCCTTGCGGTCGTCGAGTGCCTTAGCGGCGCGCAGCGCCAGCTCCTTGGGTGTATACATGGGGTGTTCCTCCTTATTCTGCCGTCTCCGGCGCAGCGGTCGGCGCTTCCGTGGGCGCCTCAGTCGGAGCCTCCGTCGGCGCTTCCGTCGGGCCCTCGGTCGGCCCCTCCGTCGGGTCCTGCGTTTCGTCGGTTGGGCCCTCCGTCGGCTCCGTGGGATCTCCCGTCGGTTCCGTCGCCGTATCCTGCGTGGGCTCTGTCGGCTCCTGGCGCGGCTGCGTGCTCTTTGTCGGCGTTGTCGCCGTGGTATCACGGGTCACGGTTCCATCCCCGCGCTGAATATCCGTCTTCTGGCGGATGTTGATGTCATATTTGCCGTATTCCTCGGACGTGGGGTTGAAGTGCTCGTTCAGGATCTTCAGCACGCCGTCCGGGTCGAGCTGATAATAGTCGCCGCCCTTGATCTCCACGGCCTCGCCGGGCAGGGTCACGGTGTACATGCTGTTAAAATCGCACTGCATCAGCTCGGAGCCGAGATAGATCAGGTTGCCGACGGTCAGGTCGGTGCGGACATAGGTCGCAAATAGCTCGGCATAGTCCTTCACCTTTGCCAGCGTCGCGGACGAAGCCAGCTTCCGTGCCAACGCTCGCAGGAATTCCTGCTGCGTAGCCGCACGCTCAATATCCATATCGGCAGCGCCGCTGCGGTAGCGGCACAGCTGCAGCGCATGTGCACCGTCAAGCAGCTGATGGCCCGCCTTCAGGTCGACGTGGATGTTCTCGTCGTCATCGTCATACTTCAGGTCGGTCGGGATATCGAATTCCACGCCGCCGACCATGTCGATCGTCTTTTCAAAGCCCTGCAGATCAACCAGCACATAACCGTCGACTGCAATGGCAAGCGTCTCGCGGATCTTATCGGTCAGCGCACGGATACCGCGGTCACCCTGGCCCGCCGCGCTGTAGACGGAATTGATCTTCGGAATGACGTAATTGCCGGTGATATAAGTGTCGCGCGGGATGCTCATCAGGCTGACGGTGTGCTCCTTTGTGTTGAGATTTGCGATCAGGAGCGTATCCGTGCGGGTGCTGTCGCCATCCGTGCCAACAAGCAGGATGTTGTAGATTCCCTCATGGCCGGAGGCGTCCGGCACATCCATTTCGATGCTCTGGCCAGTCTGTGCGTCCGTCTCAACGCGGACGCTCGTGCCGCCGTCGGACTTTTTATTGCCGCCGGACGGAGCGACGGCCGTCGTGCGGCCGAGCAGCGCCAGACACATGGCGACAGAACCGAGAAACAGCGCGATGGAGGCCAGCAGCAGGATCAGGCCGCGCGTTTTGCCGTTCATGCCACCGCGCGGCGCTTCGGCATCCGTGCGAGGCAGATCACGCGTCAGGTCCTCGTCCCTGACTTCCTCCCGGCGGGGCCGCGGCGCTTCGGCACGCGGCGCACGGGGTGCGGGAACGCTCTGCGCCGGCTGCTGTGCCGCCGGGCGCGCCTGCTGCGCAGGCCTTTGCTGCGGCTGCGCCGGAGCCTGATGCCGCTCCTGCGGCATGACCTGCGACAGCGGCGGGCGCTTCAGATATTGCTGCAGAAGCGGGATATCATCCGCTTCCGTCTCCGTACGGTGCTGTGCCGCCTCGCGGTTGGCATAATCACGCAGGAGCGGGATCTCCTCGTCATCCGCCTCGGGGCGCTGCACATCGGGCTGCACCGGCGCACTGCGGCGCTCAGCCTGCTTCCCGGCGACATAGCGCCCGCCGGAAGCGCCGCGGCTGCTGTTGCCGAATAGTTTCCTCATTCCGACTTCGTCCTTTCGCTTTTCAAAAAATCTCTGGCCGCTCTGGAATTCACGTCAATGGGCTGACCGGTTTCCGTCAGCAGATCGAGCGACATCTCAAGGCCCAGAAGGACCGCCTCATCCAGATCATGCTCCGCCAGAGCGCGGAGCCGTTCCACACCGGGGAAATCCCGGTTCGGCTCCATGTAATCGGCAAGATATAAGATCTTCTGCAGCAGCGTCATGTCCGGCTTGCCGGTCGTGTGCCAGCAGATGGCCGACTGCACCGCCGCAGATTCCCCGAACACCGCCCCTGCGACCGCCGCGCCGCTCTTGGCGTGCAGCAGCTTGGGGTGACTGCGTTCGAATGTATCCAACATCATACCATATTTATCGCATAATTTCAACTGCTCCGGACCGGGAAGCGCCTTTGTCACATCGTGCAGCAGACCGGCACGCCGGGCCGGGCCAGGATCCTCCCCGAAGCGGGCGGCAAGCTCCGCCGCCGTATGGCTGCAGCCGAGCACATGCGGCACGCGCTTCGGGTCGTGCAGCGGCAGGGCGACGCTGGCCAGTGCGTCGAGCGGCAGGCCGCGAAGGTCGCTGCGCGTGTGATAAAGCCCCTGCATGCAGACGGCGTCATAGACCGCAGGCTCGAGATAGTCCTCCCCGCAGCGGAAGGCCAGCATGGCGCGGGCGATGGTGGAGGAATAGGGCAGAAAGTCATTTTCCACCAGCACGACGTCCGCCCCGAAGCGGTCGCGCAGCTGCTGCGCCGCTTCCCGAAGCGTTCTGCCGTCGTCCTTTCCGCGATGTGCGACTGCCAGCGAAGCGAGCTTTGCAATGCGCTCCGGCGCATGCCACTGCGCAAATGTCAGCAGCATATCCGTCCCCATCAGAAACCAGAGGTGGTCGTTGGGATACTGCCGGTGCAGCTCCTCGAGTGTATCGGCCGTGTAGCTTGCGCCGCTGCGGTGCAGCTCCAAATCGCTGACCTCCGCAAACGGGAGGTTCTGCGCAGCCAGCCTCGTCAGCTCCAGACGCGTGCGGGCGTCCGGCGACCCGGCGGCCAGCGCCTTATGGGGCGGCAGCGCCGCCGGCATCAGAATGACGCGGTCCAGCCCAAGTCTGCGCTGGAACTCCGCTGCAGCCAGCAGATGGCCGCGATGCGGCGGGTTGAAGCTCCCGCCGAATATACCGATATTTGCCATGTGCGGCGCTCCCCTTTCCGATGATTTATGTTATTCCTCGCGGCTCTTCCGGCGCTCGATGGCGGCCTGAATGGCAGCCTGCCGGAAATACTCATTGCGGCGCTCGCGCTCCTCGCGTGCCTGCCGGCGGCGCTCCTGCGCCCCGCGCCGGACGGGGTTCGACTTGCGCTTTTTCAGCTCGCGCGCCTGCCGTGCGGCCTCCTGTGCCTTCTTCTCCGAGCGGCGGTAGATCACGAATTTCGAGCCGACGCACTGCACGCCGTCTGCACCGAGCGCTTCGCACAGCGCATCGCAGACCTCGCGTGCGGACAGGAGCGCCGCCTCGAGCACGCGGCCCTTGACAAGCTCACGAGCCTCAAGCTGCCGGGCGGCCTCGGACAGAACGTTCTCCGTCACGCCGCCCTTGCCCACCATCAGGGTGGTATCCAGATCATTTGCCTGTGCGCGCAGATCGGCGCGCTGTTTGCTGGTCAGCATAATTCCTTCTCCTTTTTCGTTCCAAACGCCTTCTCCACAAAGGCGCGCAGCGCCCGGGCGCGGTGGGATACCTGATTTTTCTGCTCCGGGGCCAGTTCTGCGAACGTGCACCCGGCATCCTCCGCAAAGAACACCGGATCATAGCCGAAGCCGCCGTTTCCGTGGCGCTCGAACAGGATGTGTCCCGGACACTCGCCGCGCGCGACGATCTCCTTGCCGTCCGGCGTGACGAGGGTGATAACGCTGACGAATTTTGCCGTCCGCTTCCCCTCCGGAACGTTTTCGAGCTTTTTCAGCAGATAGTTGATGCGGTCGGAATCGCTGATGCAGTCCGGTCCGCCGTAGCGCGCGGAATAAACGCCCGGCTCCCCGTTCAGCGCGTCGACCATCAGGCCGGAGTCGTCCGCCACGGCGGGCAGACCGCAGGCCTGCATCACAGCCACAGCCTTGATGCGGGAATTCTCCTCAAACGTTGTGCCGGTCTCCTCCGGCTCGACATGCACACCCGCCTCACGCTGCGAGACGACGTCCAGCCCGTAGGCAGACAGGATCGCGCGCAGCTCGGCGATCTTGTGGGCGTTGTTGCTTGCCATAACGACCTTCATGTCGGGCACCTCCTTAAATCAGCGCGTCGACGAACGCGCGCGGCTCAAACGGCATCAGGTCGTCCATCTGTTCGCCGACACCGATGAGCTTCACAGGGATCTGCAGCGCGTCCGCCACGGCGATGACGATGCCGCCCTTGGCCGTGCCGTCGAGCTTTGTCAGGGCGATGGCCGTAACACCGGCGATCTCCTTGAACTGCTTGGCCTGCAGCAGGCCGTTCTGGCCCGTCGTGCCGTCGAGCACGAGCAGGACCTCTTTATCCGCATTCGGCAGCTCGCGGTCAATGATGCGGGAAATTTTGCCGAGCTCGTTCATCAGGTTGGCCTTGTTGTGCAGGCGTCCTGCCGTGTCGCACAGGATGACGTCGCTGCCTCGCGCCTTGGCGGCGGAAATGGCGTCGAACACCACGGCGGCGGGGTCTGCGCCCTCGTGCTGGCGGACGATGTCCACATTGGCGCGTCCGGCCCAAATTTCGAGCTGATCGGCAGCCGCGGCGCGGAACGTATCGGCCGCGCACAGCAGCACACGCTTGCCCTCACCGGAGAGGCGATGGGCCAGCTTGCCGATGGTCGTCGTCTTGCCGACGCCGTTGACGCCGATGACAAGCACGACGGACGGGCGCGTGCCGAGCTTCAGGCTCGTGTCGCCGACGTTCAGCATGTCCACAAGGATATCCTTCAGGGCATCGTGAATTTCTTCCGCCGTGCGGAGCTTCCGCTCCTTCACGACGGCGCGGAGCTGCTCGACGGCCTTGCAGGACGTTTCCACGCCGATGTCGGCGAGGATCATGCTCTCCTCGAGCTCCTCATAAAATTCTTCATTTGCACCGCTGAACGAGGCGAAGATGCCGCCGAGCGTGTTGGCCATGGCGGCGCGCGTCTTTTTCAGTCCGTTTTTGATTTTTTCAAAAAAACCCATTTACTTGATCTCCTCCGAAATTCCGAGCTGCTGCTCCATTTGATTCAGGTCCAGATGCAGGATGCGGGAAATTCCCTGCTCCTGCATGGTCACGCCATAGAGCACGTCGGCGGCCTCCATGGTGCCGCGGCGGTGCGTGATGACGATAAACTGCGTTTTCCCGCTGAAGCCGCGCAGGTAGCCCGCGAAGCGTTCGACATTCCGGTCGTCCAGCGCGGCGTCGATCTCGTCGAGCATGCAGAACGGCGTCGGCCGCACCTTCAGAATGGCAAAATACAGCGCGATGGCAACAAAGGCCTTCTCACCGCCGGACAGCAGCGTGATGGTCTTGAGCTGCTTGCCGGGCGGCTGCACGCGAATTTCAATGCCGCACGTCAGCGGCTGCGAGCGGTCCTCCAGCTCGAGCGAGGCCTTGCCGCCGCCGAACATCTCCGTGAATGTCTGGCCGAAATAGGTGTTGATGCGGCCGAATTCCGTGACGAAAATATCGGTCATCTGGCCGGTGATATCGCCGATGATGCCCTCGAGGTCGCGCTTGGACGTCAGCACGTCGTCGCGCTGGCCGCAGAGGTATTCATACCGCTCGTTCACGCGGGCAAATTCGTCGATGGCGCCGAGGTTCGGCGTGCCAAGGCCGGAGATCTTCTTGCGGAGCTCCGCGGCGCGCTTCGTTCCGGCAGCCGTGCTCTCCAGCTCCGCCGCAGCGGCGGGCGCGCTTGAGCGCGTCAGCTCATAGGTATCCCACAGCCGGTCGAGAATTTGCTTTTCCTCCAGCTCGGCAGCATTTTTGCGCGACTCCAGACGGGCGCTCTCGCGCTCCATGTTCAGGATATCGCGGTTTTTCTCCTGTACTTCCTTTTCCGTGGCCGTTTTGCGCGCTTCGACCTTCGCACGCTCGGCAAGCGCGGCCTGCAGCTCTTCCTGCCTGGCCTGCGCCGCGGCGTCCTGCCCGGCCAGCTTGTCCTGCTCGGCCTGCAGCGTCTTTTCCAGCTCAGCGGCCTCCTGCGTATAGCGGTCGATGAGCTGCAGCTTCTGCTCGCGGTCGCCGCGCATGGCATGCTCCAGCCCGCGCAGCTGCTCGGCGGAGCTCTTCGCCGTGGCGCGCTCGGCCTCCAGTCTGGCCGCCTCCATGCGCAGCGCCGTCAGGCGCTCCGAAAGGCGGCTGCTCTGCTCCGAAGCAACGCTCTGGCCGTCCGAAACGACGGAAAGCTCCTGCTCCGCCTCCTCCAGTGCCTTCTGCAGGTCGGCAACGGCCTTCTGCAGCGCCGCGCGGCGGCCGCTGTCGGCGCCGATCCGCTTTTCGAGCAGCTCCTGCTCGCGCTGCGAGCCGGTGATCGCGTCCGTCAGGGCCTGCACAAGAACGTGGTGCTGCTTTTCCTCGCCCTGCAGGCGCAGAGCGGCGTCTTCGGCCGTGCGGAGGTCCGTCTCCGCGTTCGTCAGGTCATAATTCGCCTGCTCCAGCAGGCGCTGCGCCTCCTTCTGCTCTCCGCGGAGCTTGTCCAGCGCGGCGGCGGCCTCCTTCTGCTGGACCTGCAGACGCTCGATCTCGTTGGCGCGCGACAGGATGCCCGCACTGCGGGAGACGGAGCCGCCCGTCATGGAGCCGCCTGCATTCAGGACCTGCCCGTCCAGCGTGACGATGCGAAAGCGGTGGCCGAATTTGTTGGCAATGGAAATGGCCGCGTCAAGGTCCTGCGCCACGACCGTGCGGCCGAGCAGATTCAGGATGATCTCGCGATAGCGCGGCTCACACGAGACAAGGTCGGAGGCTACGCCGCAGAAACCGGCACAACGCTCGATGCCGTTCTCGTTCAGCGGCCGGCCGTGGATGACAGACAGCGGCAGGAACGTGGCGCGGCCGTTGTCCGAGCGTTTCAGATATTGGATGGCAGCCTTGGCGCAGCCCTCGTCCTCCACGACGATATTCTGCATGGCGCTGCCGAGCGCGACCTCGATGGCAACGGTGTAGCTGTCCTGTGTGCGCAGCAGCATGGACACCGCGCCATGGATGCCGCGGAGCTTGCCGCGTCGGCTCTCCTGCATGACGGTGCGGACAGCGCGGGAATAGCCCTCCAGCTCACGCTCCATCTCCTGAAAGAGCTTCAGACGGGAGCTGACCGTGTCGAGCCGGACACCGGCGTCCGTGGCCTGCTTCTGCAGGGCCTCGCTCCGCTCCGCTCGGGTGCGGCTGCGCAAACGGTAGCCGTTGATGCGGTTCTGCGCGGCCGTGATATCGGCCTGCGCTTTGGAGAGCTGCTTCTGTGCGGTCTCGAGCGCGCGCTGTGCCTCTGCACAGCGGCTCTGCGCTGCCTGCAGATCCTGTGCCAGCTGGGTCTGCCGCTCCGTGCTCTGGGCAAGACTCTCTTCCACGGCGGTCAGGTCCGCGCCGCGGGCGGAGAGCTCCTCGCGCTTCCGGCCCTGCAGATCGCGCAGGGTGAGATAGCGCTTTGTCATGCCGTCGGCGGAGTCCGCCAGTCTGCGGCCCTCCTCCTCGGCCTGCTTCTGCTTTTCGGCCAGCGCGGCGGTCTGCGTGTCGATCTCGCCCATGCGCTGCTCCAGTGCTTCGATCTGCGCGGAGATGCTGCCGCTGCGGCTGTCCTGATCCTCCAGCTCGTGCTGCACGCGCTTCAGGTTGCTCTGCGCGTTGCCGCGATTTGTCTCCAGCACGGCGATCCGGCTGCGCTGCTCCTGCGAGGCGGCCTCCGCCTGCCGGATCGCATCACGGATCTGATCCGTCTGCAGGTCGCGGTTGTGGAGGTCGAACGTCAGGGATTCCGAGGTGACATAGAGCTTGTCCAGCGCGTCGTGCTCCTGCTGCAGGATGAAGGCGGCGGAATGATAGTCCTCCTCGGCCTTGCGCGCCGTGGCGCTCAGGCGCTCGAGCGACTGCAGCCACAGCGCGACCTCGAGGCCCTTGAGCTCCTCGCGGTAGGTCAGGTAGCGCTTTGCCTTTTCCGCCTGATCGCGCAGCGGGCCGACCTGCAGCTCCAGCTCCGAGATCTTGTCGCCGATGCGGGTCAGATTGTCCTGCGTCGTGGCGAGGCGGCGCTCCGTTTCCTCCTTGCGGTGGCGGTATTTCGAGATACCGGCGGCCTCCTCGAAAATTTCGCGGCGGTCCGTGCTCTTGAGGGACAGGATCTCGTCGATGCGTCCCTGGCTGATGTTGGAATAGCCGTCGCGGCCGAGACCGGTATCCATGAACAGCTCGTTGACGTCGCGCAGACGCACGCTCTGCTTGTTGATGTAGTATTCGCTCTCGCCGGAGCGGTAATACCGGCGCGTGACCATCAGCTCGTCGGCGTCATAATGCAGGGCGCGGTCGCTGTTGTCCAGCACGAGCGTCGCCTCGGCAAAGCCGACGGGGGCGCGCTTCTCCGTGCCGCCGAAAATGACATCCTCCATCTTCTGGCCGCGCAGCGAGCGGGAATTCTGCTCGCCCATGACCCAGCGGATGGCATCTGAGATATTGGATTTTCCGCTGCCGTTCGGCCCGACGATGGCGGTGATATCATGGCCAAATCCCACGACCGTCTTGTCCGGGAAGGATTTGAAGCCCTGAATGACTAGCTGTTTCAGATACATATGGACAGATTGCTCCTATTGTATTTCAATGTCTGATTATACCATTGCGCCCCAAAAATTGCAAGACCGGGATTTCACCCCTGCAGGCGGTGCGGCATAGGATGACGCGGAGGTGATCGGAATGCTGCCGATCTTTCGGGGCGCCGCCACGGCGCTCCTCACCCCGTTCCGGCCGGACGGGAGCATCGATCTTCCGGCATGGGACCGCCTGCTTGAGCGGCAGCTGGATGCCGGGATCGCGGCGCTCGTTGTCTGCGGCACGACCGGCGAGGCTGCGACCCTGACGCAGGACGAGAGGCTGACACTCCTGCGCCGCGCAAAGCAGGCTGCCTGCGATCATTGCCCCGTTATCATGGGCGTCGGGACGAACTGCACGGCAGGCTCCGTAGAAAATGCAGAGCTTGCGGCACAGAACGGCGCGGATGCGCTGCTGGCCGTTACGCCCTATTATAATAAAGGTACGCAGGCAGGCCTGCTTGCGCACTATACCGCGATCGCGGACGCGTCTCCCCTGCCGCTCGTGCTCTATAACGTTCCGTCGCGCACCGGCGTCGACCTCCTGCCGGAGACGGTGCGGGCGCTCGCCCGCCATCCGCATATTGCGGGCATCAAGGAAGCCTGCGGCAGCATCAGCCGAGCCGCACAGCTGCTGGCCCGGTGCGGACTGCCGGTATGGAGCGGCAACGACGACCAGACGGCCGCGATCATGGCGCTCGGCGGCAGCGGCGTGATCTCCGTGGTGTCGAACGTCGCACCGGAGGCCGTCGTTGCCATGACGGACGCCTGCCTTGCCGGAGACTTCCGCGAAGGCGCGCGCCGCCAGCTGGAGCTGCTGCCGCTGTGCGAGGCGCTGTTCTGCGTCGTGAACCCCATCCCGGTCAAGGCCGCCATGGAGGAGCTTGGCCTGTGCGGCGGGACGCTCCGCCTGCCGCTGTCGCCGCTGGAGGAGCCGCACCGCAGCCGCCTGCGGGCAGTGCTGCGGGGGTATGGTCTCCTCTCATAAGAGTATCCCCGCGCAGCACCGGGACTGCTTCCTGCGCGGCATGAAAATGCTCCCCCTATGTGACGGTGTCTTTCATCGTCTCATAGAGGGAGCATATCGCTTCGCTGACTCCGAAGCTCTTTTTCTTTAAGCGCGCGGGTGATATTTTTCATAGACGCTCTTGAGCGTCTTTTTCACGACCTGCGCATAGACCTGCGTGGAGGAGATATCGCTGTGGCCGAGCATCTCCTGCAGGGAATGCAGGTCCGCGCCGTTTTCGAGCAGATGGGCCGCAAAGCTGTGACGCAGCGTATGCGGTGTGATCTCCTTGTCGATCTGCGCGGTCTGCTGATAGTGCTTGATGATCTTCCAAAAGCCCTGTCTGGAAATGCGGCCGCCGTTCAGGTTGACGAACAGGGCCTGCTCGTCCGGCTCGGCGATCATATTCGGCCGGATATCCGTCACATAGGCCGTCAGGGCACGGATGGCCGCCGGGTAGATCGGGATGATGCGGGACTTCCCGTTCCCGATGCAGCGGACAAAGCCGCCCGCCAGACTGACGTCCGAAACGTTCAAGGCGATCATCTCGCTGACGCGCATGCCGGTGGCATAGAGCGTCTCGAGCATGGCCTTGTCGCGGTAGCCCTTCATATCCGTACACTTCGGCTGTTCGAGCAGCAGCTCGACCTCGCGGCCGGTTAAAATCTGAGGAAGGCGCTTTTCCGCCTTCTGCTGCGGGATATCATGCACAGGAGACTGCGCGACCGCGCCGGTGGAGACGCAGTAGCCATAGAAGCTCTTGAGCGACGCCACACACCGGGAGACCGTTGCGGGCGACTTGCCGATGCTCGTCAGATGGCGCACATAGGCACAGACCGTCTCCTGCGTGCACGCCTCCAGCGCAGGGCCGTCCGTCTGCTCCAGATAGGTGGTAAATTGCCGCACATCGCGCAGATAGGAAGCGACCGTATTGTCCGATGCGTGCCTGATATTCATAAGGTAGGATTCATATGCAGCCACGAGCTTCCCCATCTTGCGTTCCCTCTCGCCAGCAGAAACTATGCCGCAGCGGCCCGGCGCATACAGGAGGCAACCGGAGCGTTCTGCAAAAACATTTCTGGCAGTGTAGAATATAATAACGCATATTTTCCCGGATTTCAATCCTTTCCGGCCCGGAGAGGAAAACTTTGTATATTATGCTCAAGAATTATGTTAACAATATTATGTTAACCAATGCAACGGAGGCATCGTAGCTCAGTGGCTCATCTGCATATTCCACCAGATGTTGTATTCATTATCTGTATATTCACCACATGCTGTGTTTTGCATATTTGCAAGTTCTCCTGCATTTATCCGTTTTCGATTTATGCATAGCGGCGCTTTTTCCGGCGCCCGGCCCCGAGCAGAGCGCCGAGCAGCCCCGCACCGGCCAGCGGCAGCAGGACCGGCAGTGCTTCCCCGTAATGTACGCCGAAGAACAGCAGGTTCCCCAGCAGCAAAAACAGCGCATAGCCGCCTGCCGCCCCAAGCCCGCAAAGCAGCTTCCGCCGTCCGCTGTGCAAGGCTGCGATCAGCGCACCGAGAAAGGCGACCAGCCCCGCGATCACGCCCGCGGCGACCGGCAGACTGCTTTCCGGCAGCTTCCCGCCCAGGATCAGGCGCGCAGCCAATGCGGCCAGCGCCAGCGTTGCCAGCGGCATGGCCGCCGCCAGCTGCAGCGGCAGCCAATTCCGTTTTTTCCTTCCCTGTTTTCCACCCATGGCGATCCCCTCTCCCATTGTTCTGTTCCAGCCTATGCCGCCACGCAGAAAAAAAGACCCGCCGTCCGGTTTGCCGGGCAGCGGGCTTGCAGAAGGATCACTTGCGAACGAAGGACATGCAGTCCGTGCACTGCTTCATCGTGGGATCGGACTCGTGGGTGCCGACCTGGATGCGCTCGAGCGAGCAGTAGTTTTCGTCGCTGCAGTGGTTCCGGCACTGGGTAACGGAGCACTGGATGCAATGGTTGGCATGGCAATCACAGCTCATGAACGGTTCCTCCTTTGCTTGATTTCGAGCCTAGTTTGCGCCGCTCCGCCGGGAAAAATCATGGAAATTCCATCCATTTTCAAATTGACAGCCCCGGAAAATTCGCTATAATGAAGAGCAGAGGTTCAGGAAGAACTGCAAGGAGGTTATTTACACTATGATCAAGGTCGCACCGTCCATTTTGTCCGCGGATTTTGTCAATCTGGAGCGAGATATCCGCTCTCTGCCCGCCGCAGGAGCCGATTATGTCCACGTCGACGTCATGGACGGCATGTTTGTTCCGAATATCACCATCGGCATCCCGGTCGTTGCTGCCATTTCGCGCATCGCCCCCCTGCCGCTGGATGTCCATCTGATGATCGAGCGGCCCATCCGCTATGTTGACGCGTTCTGCAAGGCCGGAAGCAGCATCCTCACGCTCCATGTTGAGGCCGACACGCAGGAAAACACGCTCGAGGCCCTGCGCCGCATCCGGGAAAACGGTGTGCGCGCTGCCATTTCCGTCAAGCCGAACACCCCTGCAGAGGCCGTGCTGCCGTTCCTGCCGCTGTGCGATCTCATCCTTGTGATGACAGTCGAGCCGGGCTTTGGCGGACAGTCGTTCCTGCACAGTACCATGCCGAAGCTGCATCAGATCCGCCAGTGGATCGACGAGCAGAACCCAGCCTGCGAGCTGGAGGTTGACGGCGGCGTCAATGTGGAGACAGCAAAGATCTGCCGCGATAACGGCGCGAACGTCCTCGTCGCGGGCAGCGCCTATTTCAAGGCCGCCGACCCCGCAGCCTTTGTCCGCGCGGTAAAGGCGTAATATCAGAATAATTCCCCGGTCCTGCATGGAAGATCACCATGTAGGGCCGGGATTTTTCAGGCAGCACCGCATAATTCAGCGAGAGCATTCGCCGAGGGATTTTTTGTCGAGACAAAGTTTGAAAAGTGCAGATGTACTTTGTGTACCCGCAAGGGGCATGCCGCATCCGTAAGGCGGCAAAGCCGCCAACGGC
>CDZT01053319.1_pt1 | contig 33531 bp, 27 predicted proteins | sample 557531 | NCBI WGS metagenome assembly CDZT01 (sample SAMEA3182066, study PRJEB8094) | gut metagenome | biome: human; feature: gut; material: Stool; isolation source: human stools | place: Canada | collected 2013-03-05
GAGATTTGAAGGGAGCTGTCCTTAGTACGAGAGGACCGGGATGGACGTACCTCTGGTGCACCAGTTGTCCTGCCAAGGGCATAGCTGGGTAGCTATGTACGGACGAGATAAACGCTGAAAGCATCTAAGCGTGAAACTCTCCCTAAGATGAGATCTCTCATCCTTTATGGAGTAAGGGCCCAGAAAGACGATCTGGTTGATAGGCCGGAGGTGGAAGTGCAGTAATGTATGCAGCTGACCGGTACTAATAGCCCGAGGGCTTGACCTACGATTTATGCAGGCAATGGCCTTCCTTCCATCCTATTCTTTGTTCGGTTTTGAAGGTGTAAGCTTTCATAGTTGGTGCTGATTAGGGCGAGGGTCCACCCGTTCCCATCCCGAACACGGAAGTTAAGCTCGCTTCTGCCCACAATACTTGGCTGGAGACGGCCTGGGAAGATAGGTAGCGCCAACACAAGAGGAGATATCCGAATGGATATCTCCTCTTTCTATGTTTGCGAAGGCGTAGGGCTTCGAGGTAAGCAACATAATACGGTTTTCAGAGGGAGTGTGCCGGATACGTCCCTTTCTTGCACATATCCGGTAAAAGTTGAGGGATGGATTTGTCAACAATGACGAAATTTGACGAATAGTACTTGCGTTTTGGTGGAAACGGTGCTATGATGCAACTATCAAGTGTGCGGCGAAAAGCCCATGGGCTTTTATCGTTTCTTAGAAACGATAAGGGGTGTTCAAAGGGAGTGGCGTTCTGAGGAGGGGCGCAGCCCCGACGTGGCAATCCGTACTCCCCGCCCCCCCCATAAAGCCGTCGGCCACCGACGCACACGCAAAAAAATTAGGGGGAAGATACTATGACAAACCGCAAGTCCACCAAACGGGCCTTGCTGGGCAGCATCATGGCCATGGTTCTGTGCCTGGCTATGCTGGTAGGCGCTACCTTCGCATGGTTCACCGACACCGCAAGCACCGGCGTCAACAAGATCCAGGCCGGCAAGCTGGATGTGGCGCTGGAAATGAAGGATGCCGCTGGCCAGTGGGTTTCCGCCGAGGGCAAGACACTGAACTGGGTCAAGGCTGCTGCGGGCGAGCAGGTTCTGTGGGAGCCGGGTTGCACCTATGAGTTGCCGGAGCTGCGTGTGGTGAACAACGGCAATCTGGCTCTGAAGTACAAGCTGGTCATCAGCGGTATTCGGGGCGATGCCGAGCTGAACAACGTCATCGACTGGGCCGTGACGTTGGACGGTGCGGCCTACACCTTGGGCGAGGAGCACCATCTGGCCGCCAAGAACGGTGAGACCGTGGATGCCGACGTGCTGACCATCTCCGGCAAGATGCAGGAGAGCGCCGGCAACGACTACATGAATAAGTCTATTGACGGCATCGCCATCACTGTGGTGGCTGCGCAGGACACCGTGGAGAGCGACAGCTTCAACAATACCTATGATGCCAACGCCCAGTATCCGGCGATGCCCTATGTGACCTCTCACGAGGCCCTGAACACCAATCTGACGCTGGCGGATATCCCCACCAACGAGGCTACCGGCAAGCATGATCCGGTGGAAGTCGCGCTGGGCAACACGGATGCCGGCGATATCGCTTACAGCGAGCATAGTTCCGGCTACACCGGCAAGGGTGTGATGCTGGGCAGCACCAAGCTGAACAGCTATGCTGCGGCCCCGGCAAAGGCTGGCGAATACACCTTTGTGTTCAAAAACGGCACCATCAACAGCGCCGCCACGGGCTATTCCTCCATCGACAATTTGAAGGATACTTCCGTCTATATGCTGGTTCCCGGCAACAGCGATGTGGTGTTCGAGAACATGACCTTCAACGGCGTGGTGAGCTTCGATATCCAGATGTACACCTCTCCGTGGAGCTATCTGCACTCCATCACCTTCAAGAACTGCACCTTCAACGGTATCGTCGTGGGCTCCTGCCCGGCGGAGAAGGCAACCTTTGACGGCTGCACCTTCAACAACTACACCAATACGATCTATGCCAATAACTCCAACCCCATCTGGTGGCGTGCAGGCACCGGCTACTGGGGCACCGGCGCAGATGAGAGTGTCCACTCCCTGAAGGAGTTTACCTTCGTGAACAACAAAGTCACCAGCACCCGTCCGGTAAAGATCGAACGCATCGGCTGGAACTGCACGGCCGGGATCACGATTCTGGACAACACCTTTGACATCAGCAAGCAGGCCGGAGATTCCGAGACCAAGAATATGGCCATCAACATCGGTCAGAGGGATAATACCAGCAAGTTTATCCTGACGGATGACGGCAACACCATCTCCGCCGGCACGGCGTCTCTGTATACGGCGGCGCTGGGCAGCGGATCCAACCAGTATGTGGCGGTTTCCGGCAGCAAGGTGCTGGACCGGAACGGAAATGATAAGGTCATCACGGCCATGGTCTGGAAGACCACCACCGGCGAAACCTTTGAGATGAAGACCATCGACTGATCTGGTGGGGAGCAAAGAATAGCAAAGGGGGAGAGCCGCCGTAAGGCGGCTCTCCCCCTTTGACGCAGTTCCTGCCGCTCTTTGCGAAGACGATTGTATCCGAAAATGGATACGGAAGCGGGAGACGGAAATGTCGATGAAGTGGCACGTCATTTTGACAGGAAAGATGACCGACGGCCATGGAAAATGATGCCGGAGGAAGTCAGAGCTTTTTTCATATACTGATATTTTTGCGAAACTTTGTTACTTTTGCCGAAATTTTTCTCTGGAAATCTGCTATTTACCAAAAAAACCGGGGTGAAGGTACAAATTCTGCAAAATGACAAAAAAGTTGATGTTTGTGTTGAAATGCAGACGGAACTGTGGTAAAATCATAGAAACATCGGTGTTCACAGAAAGGCAATAAATGTACGCCTGCTGTGTGTACCATGATCTCAGCGGCTGCCGGAGGCGGCCCTCGGAAGGAGCAGGCATGGCTGACAAGAAGAAAAAACAGGCTGGCCGCCGTGCCTATCTCAACGATTTTCATCGGGATCTTACCGGGGCCTATATCTATGACGGCAGCCATTTCCACTTTGCCGGGGACGGCTGGAAGCAGGTGCTCCTGCGGCTGTGGGCGCTGGGGCTCGTGCTGGTGGTGCTGGTGCTGGCGGGAGGCTTCTCCGGCGAGACCATGTCCCACTGTGTGTTCCAGATCCTGCCCTATCTCGTGGAGGTGGGAGCCGTGGGCAGCGTCGTCTGGGCGCTGGTGCGGCTGACGTCCGGCGGCGAGACGCTGCGGGCCTACGTCTACAAGGCCACCGTTCAGGCGCTGCCGGGACGGGCCGTGCTGGTGATGTGCGCCGCTGGGGCCGGAATACTGGGAACGGTGTTGTGCATGATCGTCCACGGGACGGCGGGACGGCTGGCGGGGCTGCTGCTGTGCCTTCTGCTGAAGGCGGCGCTTCTGGCCGGGGCATGGCTGCTGCGGCGCTATGTGCAGACCCTGCCATGGGAGGGGCCGCCGGAGGAGACGGCGGACTGATGCTTCATGTGTGAACGTCGGATAGCGATATCCGTTTTGTTCAAATATATTTAAGGAGGATCCCAATGAAAAAAGTAACTCGTATCCTTGCTCTTGCGCTTTCCGTTGTGATGTGCCTGAGCTTGGTCGTCGGATGCGGCAAGAAAGATGGCGGCAATTCCGGCGCAAAAGACACGCTGGTCGTGGGTTATTCCCCGTTCAGCAGCAAGTTCTCCCCCTTCTTCTCAGAGACTGCTTACGATCAGGATGTTTACACCATGACCGCACTCGGTCTGCTCACTAGCGACCGTACTGGCGCTATCGTTGAGAAGGGCATCAAGGGCGAGACCCGCAACTACAATGGCACCGACTATACTTACTATGGTCCTGCCGACATGACCGTCAGCGAGAACCCCGACGGCACCGTGTACTATGATTTCACCCTGCGTGACGATCTGAAGTTCTCCGATGGCGAGCCCATCACCATCGACGACGTCATCTTCTCCATGTACGTTCTGTGCGACCCCACCTATGACGGTGGTAGCACCCTGTACGCTCAGCCCATTCAGGGTATGGCCGAGTACCGTTCCGGTATGTCCACCATGTCCAAGTATCTGGGCGAGCTGGGTGAGGGCAGCACTGATTTCTCCGTGGTCGACGAGGCCACTCAGAAGGCTTTCTGGGATGCCATCAACGACGGCGGTGTGAAGTTCGCTCAGGAGATCGTGGACTACATGGTCGCTAACGCCGGCGTTGCCGAGGGCGATGTCAAGGCCGCTGCTGCCGGCTGGGGCTTCGATGGTCTGGCTGACGATGCTACCGCTAAGGATCTCTTCCTGGCCATTGCTGCCAAGTATGACTGGAACTTCTCCGCCATGGAGGCTGAGACTGCCGGTTCCGCTCTGTCCGATCTGCTGCCTGCGGATGTGTACGCCACCTCCACCAAGGCTGTCACCTTCGGTGAGTCCGCTGCCAGCATCACCGGTATCCAGAAGACCGGCGATTACAGCATGCGTGTTGTGCTCAGCGAGGTCTCCGCTACCGCCGTGTATCAGCTGGGCGTTGTGATCGCTCCTATGCACTACTATGGTGAGAAGGACAAGTACGATTACGCCAACAACAAGTTCGGCTTCGACAAGGGCGATCTGTCCCATGTCCGTTCCGTCACCACCCAGCCCATGGGCGCCGGCCCCTACAAGTTCGTTAAGTTCGAGAACGGTACTGTGAACTTCGAGGCCAACGATTCCTACTATCTGGGCGCTCCCAAGATCAAGTACGTCAACTTCCTGGAGTCTCAGGAGACCGATAAGCTCAACGGCGTCGTCACCGGCACCATTGATATCGCCGATCCTTCCTTCAGCGCCGACACCGTGAACGCTATCCAGCAGCAGAACAGCAACGGCGAGCTGAACGGCGACAAGATCACCGTCAATACCGTGGATAACCTGGGCTACGGCTACATGGGCATCTCCGCTGTGGCCGTGAACGTGGGCGGCGATCCCGGTTCCGACGCCTCCAAGAACCTGCGTAAGGGTCTGGCCACTGTGTTTGCCGCTTACCGTGAGCTGAGCGTCGAGTCCTACTATGGCGAGCGTGCCAGCGTGATCAACTACCCCATCTCCAACACCTCCTGGGCTGCTCCTCAGGCAACTGACGCCGGCTATCAGGTGGCCTTCTCCGTGGATGTCGATGGCAAGCCCATCTACACCTCCGGCATGAGCGCCGATGACAAGTATGCCGCCGCTAAGACCGCTGCTCTGGGCTTCTTCCAGGCCGCCGGCTATACCGTCGAGAACGGCAAGATCACTGCCGCTCCTGAGGGTGCCAAGATGCAGTATGAGGTTCAGATCCCCGCCGACGGTACCGGCAACCACCCCTCCTTCATGATGGTCACCGAGGCTAAGAAGGCCCTGGCTGAGATCGGTATGGATATCGTGGTCACCGACCTGTCCGATTCTACCGCTCTGTGGGATGGCATCCGGGCCCGTCAGGTAGATATGTGGTGTGCCGCTTGGAACGCCACTGTGGATCCTGATATGTATCAGATCTACTACGCCGACGTTGCCGACTTCAACGGCGACATGGGCAATGGCTACAACCCCATGGGTGGTCCCGATCAGGGTAACTCCAGCTACATGTACTGCGTCGCTGACGAGGAGCTGGATAACATGATCCTGGAGGCTCGTAAGTCTCTGGATCAGTCCTATCGTAAGACCCTGTACAAGGCTTGCCTGGACACCATCGTTGACTGGGCCACCGAGGTGCCTGTCTATCAGCGTCAGAACGCTATCATCTTCAGCACCGAGCGTGTCAACATCGACACTGTGACTCCCGATATCACCACCTTCTATGGCTGGATGAGCGAGATTCAGAACATGGAGCTGAAGTAAGCAATTTGCTTATAATGGCATCCGGTCAGTCCTGCTGACTGACTGAGCAGACCCGGCGAACCGGTGGCCACTGCGGTCACCGGTTCGCCCCGGCTGCATATCGGGAAGCGACTTTCAAAAAAAGGCAGGTCGCTGCCTGATGTGCAGTGGGCTTTGCGGCATGGCGTCTGAGCGGCGCCGGCCCGTTGTATCATCAGAACGGAGGTTGAATTTGTGCGAAAATATGTTTTGAAAAGAATACTGATTTCCATTGTGATCCTGTTCTTTGTTTCGTTCATCATCTATGGCTTGATGCGCTGTCTCCCGACGTCCTATATCGAGAGAATGGCACAGCAGAAGGCTATGGCGCCCGGCTCCAAGGGCTATGAGGAGTGGCTGGCCCAGCTGGAAGAGATGTATCATATGAACGGCGGGATCATTTCCGGCTTTTTTGCGTGGATGGGCGAGATGTTCACTGGCAACTTCGGTGACAGCTGGCTGTACACGGTGCCGGTGCTCCAGAAGTTTAACGAAACGGTGTGGCTGTCCTTCGTCATGGGCGGCATCGCCTTCATTCTGGAGATCATCATTGCCATCCCCTTGGGCGTGCTGGCTGCCACCAAGCAGTACAGCAAGACGGACTATGCCATCTCCATTTTTGCGTTGGCCGGTATCTCCCTGCCTACGTTCTTCTTTGCATCCCTGCTGAAGCTGGTCTTTTCCGTGAAGCTGGGCTGGTTCGACCTGTACGGTCTCATCGGCCGTAACTACCAGCAGCTGTCTGCGGCCGGTCAGTTCTGGGACAAGGCGCACCATCTGGTGCTGCCCATCGTGACGCTGGTGGTCATCAGCGTCGGTTCCCTGATGCGCTACACCCGCACCAATATGCTGGAGGTGCTGAACGCCGACTACATCCGTACCGCACGGGCCAAGGGCCTGTCCGAGCGGAAGGTCATCTATCACCACGCCTTCCGCAACACGCTGATCCCGCTGGTCACCATCATCGGCGGCAGCCTGCCGGGTCTGTTTTCCGGCGCTCTGATCACCGAGACCCTGTTCGGCATCCCCGGCATCGGCTTGACCTCGTATAATGCCATGGTGGGCGGCGATATCCCGTTCTCCATGTTCTATATGACGTTTTTGGCGATCCTGACCCTGCTGGGCAACCTGATCTCCGACGTCCTGTATGCGGTGGTCGATCCCCGTGTACGTATCGCTTAAGAAAGGAGGAAATAAACGATGGCAGATCATAACGAGAATCTGAAGGATACTTTGAATGAAGAGATCGAGCACGCCGACCAGAAGCCGGCGGAGGAACACTATTCTCTGAACGATGACCGCCGTGTGAAGGTGCTGTCCCCCGGTATGCTGGTGGCCAAGCGCTTCTTCCGGAACCGTCTGGCGGTGACCGGTATGGCGATCCTCTTGTTCATGTTTGTTTTCTCCTTTATCGGCGGACTGATCTCCCCCTATGAGCAGGATAAGTTCTTCTACGCCGATAAGACCATCCGCCGGGAGTTTGCGGCGGTCATCAAGAATACGGAGTTCCGCTATTCTTCGGCGGACGATTCCGTGTTCGGCCTGCCTGCTCAGGCGCAGGCTATGCTGGCCATCCAACAGCAGAAGGAAGGCTTTACCTACCGTGACAACAGATTCACCCTGACCAAGGAGGCGGAGGACTTTTACAGCGTCTCCGTAAATGGCCAGGTGGTGGGTCTTGCCTACAAGAGCGTGGTGAGTCCCTCCGCTTCGGACGCCACCCTGTCCTTCGAGTTCACCTATCAGGCCCTGAAGGCCTATCTCACCGACGGTGCGGATACCTTCACGGCGGACGGCAAGACCTACACTGTGGATGAAAGCGGCAGCGTCATGGACGGCGCCACCGAGGTGGCCTATGTCAGCCCCTACGTGGTGCAGGCTCTGATGCCAGACGTGTTCCTGTCCCGTGACTTCAAGGATAAGCTCATCGACACCATCAACGCCGGCGGCGAAAAGTTCACCTACACCGACGAGTCCCTCATCGTGGATGAGGAGCCCGCCACCGATGAGGAGGACGGTACCAACAGCGCCATCACCCCCGACGACAGTCAGATGCCCGATGACACGCCCCAGAGCGCTACGGCGGAGTATGATATCTCCTTCGACGCTGCCACCAACAGCTGGTCCGTTCTGCAGGAGCAGACCAGCCGCCAGTACGATAAGTATTCCGCTCCCAGCAAGGAGCACCTGATGGGTACCGACGGCTACGGCATGGATATGCTGACCCGCCTGATGTACGGCGGCCGTGTGTCCCTGATGATCGGCTTCATCGTCATCATCATTGAGACCGTCATCGGCGTTATCTTCGGCGGCATTGCCGGTTATTTCGGCGGCTGGGTGGATAACCTCATCATGCGTGTGGTGGATATTTTCTACTGCATCCCCTCCATGCCCATCATCATCATTCTGGGTGCCGCCATGGACGCTCAGCGTGTGGATGGCTGGCTGCGAATGATATACCTGATGCTGATCCTGGGCTTCCTGGGCTGGGCCGGTATCGCCCGTCTGGTCCGTGGCCAGATCCTGTCCCTGCGTGAGCAGGAGTTCATGACGGCCACCGAGGCCTGCGGTATCAGCGTCTCCCGCCGGATCTTCAAGCACCTGATCCCCAACGTCATTCCTCAGCTGATCGTCAACTGCACCATGGGCTTGGGCTCCGTGATCATCACCGAGGCCACCCTGTCCTTCCTTGGTCTGGGCGTGAAGTTCCCCTTCGCTTCCTGGGGCAACATCATCAGCGACGTGAACAACACCCACGTGCTGACCAACTACTGGTGGGTGTGGATCCCCGCCGGTCTGCTGCTGCTGCTGACGGTTCTGGCCTTCAATCTGGCCGGCGACGGCCTGCGGGATGCGTTCGACCCGAAGATGAAGCGCTGAGAAAGGAGGAGCCTGTATGTCTAAGAAGAATGAGACCGGCTATCTGTCCGCTAAGGAATCCCGGCGCATCTCCCGTGAGAACCGCCGCATCACAGATCAGCTGGAAAAGCGCCATAAGCGCAAGAATGTGCCGGAGTCCGAGTATCTGACTCAGATGAAGGATCCCAACAACGCACTGGAAATCGAGAATCTGCATACCTACTTCTTCTCGGATGTGGGTACCGTCCGCGCTGTGGACGGCGTCTCCTTCGACGTCCCCATCGGCAAGACCGTGGGCGTGGTGGGCGAGTCCGGCTGCGGTAAGTCCGTTACCAGCCTCTCCATCATGCAGCTGCTGCAGCGGCCGCAGGGCCAGATCGTGGACGGCGAAATTCGTCTGAACCTCGGCAACGGCAAGTGCTACGACATCACCAAGACCCCCACGGAGCGGATGCAGAATCTGCGGGGCAACTATATGTCCATGATCTTTCAGGAGCCCATGACCAGCCTGAACCCGGTGTTCCGCATCGGCGCTCAGCTGGACGAGGTCATTGCCCTCCACGACGGCGAGGGCAAGAGCAAGGAGGAGATCAAGGAACGCTCCATCCACCTGCTGGAGATGGCCGGTATCGCCAACTGCGAGGGTGTGTACAATATGTTCCCCCACGAGCTGTCCGGCGGTATGCGCCAGCGTGTCATGATCGCTATGGCCCTGTCCTGCAACCCCAAGCTGATCATCGCCGATGAGCCGACCACGGCTCTGGACGTGACCATTCAGGCCCAGATCCTGGATCTGCTGCGGAATCTGAAAAACAAGATCAATTCCTCCATCATGCTCATCACCCACGACTTGGGTGTTATCGCAGAGATGGCGGACTACGTGGTGGTCATGTACGCCGGTCGTGTGGTGGAGAAGGGCACAGCAGAGGAGATTTTTGCCAATCCCGCCCATCCCTATACCATCGGTCTGATGGCCTCTAAGCCCGTGGTGGGCAAGAAGGTGGATAAGCTGTACTCCATCCCCGGCAAGGTGCCTAACCCCATCAATATGCCGGACTACTGCTACTTCAAGGATCGCTGTGAGATGCAGGTGGAGAAGTGCAGCGGCGAGTATCCCCACATGATCCAGCTCTCCCCCACGCATATGGTCAGCTGCTATCGTTACTTTGACGGAAAGGTGGGTGAATAACCATGGCACACGAGAAGAAAGTCGTTGAAACGCCGGTGGAGTATGATCCCCAGTACATTCTGCAGGTCAAGGATCTGAAGAAGCACTTCCCCATCAAGGGCGGTATGATCAGCAAGACCGTAGGCCATGTGAAGGCCGTGGACGGCGTCACCTTTAACCTCAAGCGCGGCACTACCATGGGTCTGGTGGGCGAGTCCGGCTGTGGCAAGACCACCACCGGCCGCACCATCCTGCGTCTGGCCGGCGAAAAGACCGGCGGTCAGGTGCTGTTCAACGGTAAGGACGTGTATGCCCTCTCTGACAAGGAAATGCGGGATATGCGCACGAAGATGCAGATCATCTTTCAGGATCCCTTCTCCTCTCTGCAGCCCCGTATGCCCGTGGGCGAGATCATCGGTGAGGCAGTGCGTGAGCACGGCCTGGTGAGCAAGGAGGAGTTCGATGATTACATCGATCAGGTCATGGATAACTGCGGCCTGCAGCCCTTCCACAAGGACCGCTATCCTCACGAGTTTTCCGGCGGCCAGCGGCAGCGTATCTGCATTGCCCGTGCGCTGGCCCTGAACCCGGAGTTCATCGTCTGCGACGAGCCTGTGTCGGCTCTGGACGTGTCTATTCAGGCTCAGATCATCAACCTGCTGAAGAATCTACAGGAAAAGTACAACCTGACGTATCTCTTCATCTCCCACGATCTGTCCGTGGTGGAGTACATCTCCGACACGGTGGGCGTCATGTATCTGGGCAATCTGGTGGAGTACGGCGCTACGGAGGACATCTTCCGCAATCCGCTGCACCCCTACACCAAGGCCCTGTTCTCTGCCATCCCGGTGCCGGATCCCACGGTAAAGATGGATCGTATCGTGCTGGAGGGCTCCATTCCCTCCCCGGCAAATCCGCCGGCTGGCTGCAAGTTCCATACCCGCTGCGCCAACTGCATGGAGAAGTGCAAGACCGAGGTGCCTCAGCAGCGTGAGATCGAGCCGGGCCACTATGTGGTCTGCCATCTGTACGACGAGGCATGAGCGACCAGCACAAGGAGTGGGAGGACGACGGCCGCACGGTAGCGGATATGTCCGGTTTGGACCGACCGCCCCTGTTCGGCCATAAAGAGAGGGCCTCCCGGAAGAAGCAGCAGGAGTCGGAGCAGTCCGGCGGCGAATATGTGCCGCCCATGTCCAGAGGCGACCGATGGGCGTTCCTGCTGGGCACCATGAAGGCGTCCCTGCTGATCGCACTGGCGTTTCTGGGCGGCCTCGGCCTGTGTATCTGGCTGTTGACGCTGCTTCTGCACTGAACCACACCGTCCGAAAGGGTGTGCTGCTTCCGGCAGCGCACCCTTTTTCCATACCATACGCTGCGGCTGCTCTCCGGGAGAGCAGCCACCCATGATGAGAAAGGAAGAATAAGATGATCTCTGCAATGCTGCAATACATCCAGCGCAGCCCCGACTGCTTCCACGCCGTGGAGGAGCTGCGCCAGCGTCTGCTGCGGGAGGGCTACACGGAGCTGCGGCCCGGCCGGTGGCAGCTGACGGCAGGGGGGAAGTACTTCACCACCAAGAACGGCTCCTCTCTGATGGCTTTCCGCATCCCACAGGAGGCCCCCGCCGGCTTCCTGCTGACCGCCAGCCATTCCGACTCTCCCTGCTTCCGTCTGCGGGATCATGCGGAGCTGACGGGGGAGTATATCCGCCTGTCCGCCGAGCGCTACGGCGGCATGATCAATGACAGCTGGCTGGATCGGCCCCTCAGTGTGGCGGGCCGGGTAGTGGTCCGCCGGGAGGGCGGACTGGAGGCCCGTCTGGTGGATTTGAAGCGGGATGTGGCCTTGATCCCCCGTGTGGCCATCCACCTGAACCGGGAGACCAACAATGGGGTCAAGTACGACCCGGCCCGTGATCTGGTGGCCCTGTACGCCGCCGGAACCGGCAGCGGCAGCTTCTATCGGGAGGTGGCCAGAACGGCGGACTGCGCCCCGGAGGACGTGGTAGCCGGGGATCTGGTGCTGTACAACAACCAGCCGGGGACCGTCTGGGGACCGGAGGGCGAGTTCGTGTCGGCCCCCCGGCTGGACGATCTGGCCTGTGTGTTTGCCTGCACCGAGGGCTTTCTGACGGCGCAGGAGCGGGACATGGTGCCGGTGCTGTGCGTGTTTGACAACGAGGAGATCGGCTCCGAGACCAAGCAGGGGGCGGCCTCCGTATTCCTGCCGGAGACGCTGGCGGCCATCTCGGAGGCGCTGGGCCTCTCCGCCGCCGACCACCGGGCGCTGCTGGCGGACAGCATGATGCTCTCCTGTGACAACGGCCATGCCCGCCATCCCAACCACCCGGAGCTGGCGGACACCAACGAGGCCCCGGTGCTCAACGGCGGCGTGGTGGTGAAGCACTCCCCCCGCTACGCCACGGACGGCGTGTCTGCCGCCGTGTTTACGGAGCTCTGCCGCCGGGCAGAGGTGCCGGTGCAGCACTACGCCAACCGTCCCGATCAGATGGGCGGGGCCACGCTGGGGAACATCGCTGACACCAAGCTGCCCATCCCCACGGTGGACATCGGCATGGCCCAGCTGGCCATGCACTCCTGCTTCGAGACCATGGGCAGCCGGGACGTGGAGACCTTTGTCCGGGCCGTGCGGGCCTGCTATGAGAGCAGCCTGCGCTTCACGCCGGAGGGTGTGGCGCTGCGGTAACGGGGCAGGGAAGCCCACACACCCCATGAGAAAACCATAAAACCCACAGGGCGGCGTAGAAGAACTCTGCGCCGCCCTGCCACATATAAAAACGGAGGCTTGCATCTTCGGAGCTTTCATGGTAAAATACTATGTCAATAGAATACGGATATTGCTACCGAGTAGTAGATGGGAAAGCATTCGTTTGCACATCGTCAGGTCTTAGAAGATGTGTATGCGGGTGCTATTTTTTTGGAGGTCTGTCTATGCGGAGAAAGCTGCTGCAATATTTTTCCAGAGCCGAGAGGCTCCTGTGGGGCCTGTCGGTGGTGTTCATCGTCGGTTCCTTCTGCGTCTTTGACCGGGAGAATTATCTGACGCTGGCCGCCTCGCTGATAGGCGTCACGTCGCTTATCTTCAACGCCAAGGGAAACCCCATCGGACAGGTACTGATGGTGCTCTTCAGCCTGCTGTACGGCATCATCAACTGGAGACGGATGAAGGAGCGCCAGCGAGCGTAAGGCCCCACGACACGGTGCAGCCAGCAAAAACCGGCAGACGCCAGGCGTCTGCCGGTTTTTTCCTAAAGCTATATCCTGAAAAAGCTGCCCATCAGGGCGTGACGGCGCAGGTGTGTCCCAGCGCCTCATAGCTGTCGCCGCAGACCTGCCACGAGCCGTCCGTCTGCCGCCGGAGGGTCAGGGTATGATCCACGGAGGTCCGTGTGGCGGCGATGACGCCCTGCCGCAGGTGATCCACCCGTAGGATCTCCCGAAGGGTCACCTGCACCGTCTCGCCGCTCTGCTGTATGGGGGCAAAGTAGGCGGGGCGGCACTGTACATCGTAAATGACGGCGTACTCGTCCACGGCGGTCTCCGCCAGAGCCTGTGCATCCTCCCGCAGGGCATCCGTGCAGCACGCCGGGGCAGCGGGGGTTCGCCCGGCCATGACGGCGGCCCGCAGGTCCAGATAATTCTGGATGGCGGCGAGGATGTCCTCCGACGGGAGGGAGGCGGTGCCGCAGCCGCTGAGATAGCCGCACAGATCGGACTCCTCGCAGTCGTCGCCCACCACCTGCCAGCCTTGGGCGGTACGGTTCAGGGTCAGATGGTGCAGAGAGCCGTAGCCGAAGGTATCGCCGGTGGTCTGGGTGAGGTCGCTGGAATAATTGGCCTCCACCCGGAGAGAGGCCCACACCTCCACCGCATCCTCACTGCGGTAAATAGGGTTCATGGGATACACCTGTACCCGCTGCTCCCCCCAGATATAGCTGGACCACAGGAAGCCACGGGTCAGTGCCTCCTGACGCAGGGTGTCCGTGGTATAGGGCTCCTCCGGCAGAGGATCATCGGGCCGGGCCAGAGCGGTGCAAAGCATGGTGGTATAGGAGAGGATGGCCTGCTGCTGTTCCTCCGTCAGGGTCTCCGCCTCCCCGGCCAGCTCACAGGTAATGACCGGCTGGAAGGGCGCACGGCGCAGGGCCTCGTCCTCCGCCGTGGGAGTCTGGGGCGTGGAGGGGCCAGAGGGAGCGGCAGGGGATGTACCGCAGCCGCTGAGAGCCGTTATCAGCAGCAGTAGGACGCACAGAAGAAGTGATAGGCGGCGGAAAAAACGGTTCATGGGATACCTCCTTTTTACACCAGATGACGACAAATTATGACTATAATGTATAATATAGACTGCAATATGTCAAGAAAAAACAGAGAATTTTACAAAAAGTGGGCGCTGCATAGCAGCGCCCATCGGCAGGAAAATTTTCGGCAGTCTCACGCCTCCCGGCGAAAGACATGGATATCGAAGCTGATGGTGACCGCCAGCTCCTCCAGCGCCGCCAGACGCTGACAGCCGGACTTGGGAGTTTTCCAGTAGTAGGGGGTCATCTGGAACAGGGCGTGGATGTCCTCCTGCCCCAGCACCCGGATGCGGTCCTCCACATGGCGGATCTCGGCGTAGGCGAAGCCCTCGTAGGGAGTCTCCTTCACCTCGTTGGGATAGGGGTGGTCATAGAGCACCTGCTTTAGCTCCCACAGGTGCTTTTCCGACGGCACCACATAGAGAAACGTGCCGCCGGGCCGGAGCGCCCGCCGAAATTCCTCCAGCGCCAGCGGGGAGAAGCAGTTGAGCAGCAGGTCGATAGATCGGTCCGCCACTGGCAGGTGATAGGAGGAGGCCACGGCGAACTCCACATCCTTTTCCCGCTTGGCGGCCCGGCGGAGGATGGCCTTGGAGATGTCCGTCCCCGCCATGCAGGGGGCCTTCCCGGCGTCCCGCAGCGCCCGGTAGACGGCGCTGGTGTAGTATCCCTCGCCGCAGCCGGTGTCCAGCACCGCCGGATGCTCCGGGGCATAGTCCAGTGCCAGACGGCACAGGGCATCCCGCAGGGCGGCGTAGTAGTCCTTGCTGAGAAAGACACTGCGGGCGGCGGCCATGCCCTTGTCGTCGCCGGGCATTTTGGAATGCTTGCGGTTGGCGGGCAGCAGATGGGTGTAGCCCTCACGGGCCACGTCATAGCTGTGGCCCGCCGGACAGCGGTAGCGCCCCGGCTCCCGCTCCAGCGCCGCCCCGCAGATGGGGCAGACGAACAGGCTCATTGCCCACGCTCCTTTCGGACGGTGACGTCGTGGATCCACTGTCCCGTGCGGATACGCAGGGCGCACAGCGGGACCTTCAGCAGGCTCTCCGACTGGATGGCGGCGGCGATCCACCAGTAGTCCGCCTTCAGCACCAGCGCCAGCAGCGCCGTCAGGGGCAGGGCCATGCACCACTGGGGCCCCACGTCCAGCAGGGTGGACCAGAACACGTCGCCGCCCGCCCGCAGCACGCCGGTGACGGCGGAGATGGAGTAGGCGTGGAGGGGGATGGACAGAAAGCCCGTCACCGCCAGCGCCGTGGCGATGGCGGCGGACTCGCCGTAGAGCTTGAACAGCGGGAACACCACCGGCACGAACAGCGTCGGCACCAGCAGCAGAGACAGGGCCGTCAGCCCCGCCCCCACCAGCGCCGTGAACACCAACAGCGTCCGGCTCAGGTCCATGACCTCCTGATGGCTGCGGCCCTCACCGATGGATTTGCCGATTATCACGGCGGTGGCGGCACCCAGACCGAAGCACACCACCAGGAACAGGCGGTTGAGGTTGCCCATCACGGCGTTGGCCGCCAGCATCTCTACGGAGTTGTCGGTGTAGCCCAGGATCACCGTCAGCATACTGTTGCCGAGACCCCATGCCGTCTCATTGAGGATCACAGGGGAGGAGTACTTCACGAACCGCCGGAGCATTTCCCAGCCGGGGCGGAAGAAGGCCCGCCACTGGATGGGCAGGAGCCTGCTGCGGACGGCACAGAAGCTGCACACGGCGAACTCTGCGATGCGGGCCAGCAGGGTAGCCACGGCGGCACCCTGAATGCCCAGCGCAGGCAGGCCGCACTTGCCGAAGATCAGCAGGTAGTTCAGCCCCGTGTTCAGCACCGTAGACATGGCGAACAGCTTCATGCCGAAGCCGGCGTCCTCGGCGCTGCGCCGGGCGCTGACATACAGGGACGAGAGCATATTGAACACATAGGAGATGCCGATGAGCTTCAGATACGGCGCACCCAGCACCGACAGCTCATGGTTATTGGACAGCAGATCCATGATCTCCACCGGCCACAGGTACAGCACCGCCGCCAGCACCACCGTCAGGCCGGTACCCAGCATGGCCGCCACGCCGATGGCACGGCTGATGTGCTCCATATCCCGCTTGCCCCAGTACTGGCTCACCAAAATGCTCAGGCCGCTCTGCACGCCGAACACAATGGAGATCAGCAGGAACACCGGCACGTTGGCGGTGGTGACGGCGGCCATCTGGGTGTTACCCAGCCAGCTGACCATCAGCGTGTCCATCAGGCCCAGTGTAAAGGTGATAAGGTTTTGCAGGGCGATGGGGCCGGTCAGACCCCACAGATACCGGTAAAAGCCCGGTTCACGTTTCAGACATTGCAGCATGGTATCCCTCACAGCATGGAAAATCTCGTATTTTTGTGGCGCAGCAGCGCCTCGTACAGGGCGTCGATGTCACCCTCCGTGGTCTCCGGCCCGAAGCTGAGCCGCAGCACCCCGGCGGCGGTCCTTTTATCCAGCCCGAGGGCGGCATAGCCACGGCTGGCCTTGCCCCGGTGACAGGCGGAGCCTGCGGACAGGCAGATGCCCTGACTGCCCAGATCGTTGATGACGTTGGCGCTGGGGTAGCCCACCAGAGATACCGCCAGAATGTGGGGGGCCTCGCCGCCGCCCACCGGCACCACACCGGGGATGCTCAGCAGCCGCTCCCGGCAGTAGGCCTTGATGCGGGCCATGTGGGCAAGCTTTTCTTCCAGCCCCTCCTGCCGCAGCGCCACGGCCTTGGCAAAGCCCGCTATCTGGGCGGTGGCCTCCGTGCCGGAGCGCAGCCCCTCCTCCTGCCCGCCGCCGGCCAGCAGGGGCCGCAGGTTCCGCAGGTCCGGACGGACGTACAGAGCGCCGATGCCCTTGGGGCCGCCGATCTTATGGGCGGACAGGCTCATCAGATCCACGCCCCACCCCGCCGGAGCGCAGGGAACCTTCAGAAAGCCCTGCACGGCGTCGCAGTGGAGGAGCGCACGGCTCCCCCGCTCCTTCAGCAGCCGGGCGATATCCGCCACGGGGAAGAGACACCCCGTCTCGTTGTTCACCAGCATCACGGACACCAGTACCGTGTCCTCCCGCAGGGCCTCCGCCACCTGTTCGGCGGAGATATGCCCCGTGCGGTCGGGCTTGAGGTAGGTGACCTCATACCCCTCCTGTTCCAGCTGGCGGCAGGGCTCCAGCACGGCGCTGTGCTCCACGGCGGTGGTGATGATGTGCCGCCCCGTGTGGCGGCCCTGCCATGCGGCGGCCCGGATGGCCCAGTTGTCCGACTCCGTGCCGCAGGAGGTGAAGTGCAGGGCCGAGGGCTGGCACCCCAGTGCCCCGGCGATGGTGCGGCGTGCCTCCTCCACCAGCTCCTTGGCCTCCCGGCCCAGAGGATACTGGGCGGAGGGGTTGCCGAACTGATGGCGCAGCACATCGTACATGGTATCCGCCACAGCCTCCGGCAGGGGCGTGGTGGCGGCGTAGTCCAGATAGATCATAGCGCAGACCTCCCGTTTTTTCAGAAAAACCGGCGCCGGACAGGGGGGAGGGGCAAAGACCCTCTTGCCACCGGCGGCCGGATACCGTATAATGTAGACAAATTCTTATTATATCGGAGAAAACCGCAAAGTGCAAGGAGAATCCCCATGCGAGTTGCTATTTACACCCTCGGCTGCAAGGTCAACCAATACGAGACGCAGGCCATGGAGCAGGAGCTTCAGCGGCGTGGCCACACGCTGGTGGACTTTGAGTCCCCGGCGGACGCCTACATCATCAACACCTGCTCCGTCACCGCCGTCAGCGATAAAAAATCCCGGCAGATGATCCGCAGGGCCAAGAGCCGCAATCCTCAGGCCGTGGTGGCTGCCTGCGGCTGCTATGTGCAGACCCACACCCCGGAGGCTCAGGAGCTGGGCATCGACCTCATCGGCGGCACCGGCGACCGGATGGAGTTTCTGACCCTGCTGGAGCAGGCGGCGGAGGACCACCGCAGCCGTGTGGCGGTGGACGAAGCCCTACGCCGCCGCACCTTCGAGGTGCTGCCTGCCGGAGGCATGGCGGCCCGGACACGGGCCATGCTGAAGGTGGAGGACGGCTGCGTCAACTTCTGCACCTACTGCATCATCCCCTACGCACGGGGGCCGGTGCGGTCCCTGCCGCTGGAGGAGGCGGTGCGCCAGACGGAGCAGCTGCGGCGGGAGGGCTACCGGGAGGTGGTCTTTACCGGCATCGAGATCTCCTCCTGGGGTCAGGACTTCAAGGACGGCCGCAGCCTCATCGACCTGCTGGAGGCGGTGTCGCAGGCGGCGGGAGAGATGCGTCTGCGGCTGGGCAGTCTGGAGCCCCGCACCGTGACGGAGGATTTCTGCCGCCGGGCGGCCCGGCTCCCCAACCTCTGTCCCCAGTTCCACCTGTCCATGCAGTCCGGCTGCGACGCCACCCTGCGGCGCATGAACCGCCGGTATGACACCGCCCGGTTCCTCCGGTCCGTGACTCTGCTGCGGCAGTACTTTCCCCGGCCCGCCATCACCACGGATCTGATCTGCGGTTTCCCCGGCGAGACGGAGGAGGAGTTTTCCCAGACGCTGGCTTTCCTGCGCCGCTGCGACTTTGCCCAGATGCACATCTTCCCCTACTCCATCCGCCCCGGCACAAAGGCGGCGGAGATGGAGCAGGTCCCCGGCCCGGTGAAGGAGGAGCGTGCCGCCCGTGCGGCGGCGGTGGCGGCGGAGCTGCACCGTGCCTATCTGCAGGGCTGCGTAGGCCAGACCTATCCCGTGCTCTTCGAGCAGCGCAAGGACGGCTGCGCCGCCGGCCATGCCCCCAACTATATGCCGGTGGAGGTGCAGACACAGGAGGATTACCATAACACCATCCGCCATGTGAAGATCACAGGCGTAGTAAACGATATCCTGATGGGAGAGGTGACATAACATGGAACACTTTTTTGCCTACACGTCCCGGATGCGGTTCATCTCCCGCTGGGCGCTGATGCGCAACAGCCAGCCGGAGAACATTCAGGAGCACAGCCATCAGGTGGCAGTGCTGGCCCATGCGCTGGCGGTGATCCGCAACCGCTGCTTCGGCGGTCAGGTGGACCCCGGTACGGTGGCGGTGGCGGCCCTGTACCACGACGCCAGCGAGATCCTCACCGGGGATCTGCCTACCCCCATCAAGTACTACAATCCCGCCATCCGGGATGCCTATAAGCAGGTGGAGCATATCGCCTGCGGCAAGCTGGTGGGGATGCTGCCGCCGGAGCTGCAGCCGGACTTTGCCGAGGCCCTGACCCCCACAGACCCGGAGGTGGAGGAGTTGGTGAAGGCGGCGGACAAGCTGTCCGCCCACATCAAATGTCTGGAGGAGCTGAAGGCCGGGAATCTGGAGTTCCGCCGGGCGGCGGAGCAGACAGAGCAGGCGCTGGACGATTTCCATCTGCCGGAGCTGACCTATTTCCGGGAGCATTTCCTCCCCAGCTTCCGGCTGACGCTGGATGAGATGGAGTAAAATCAAGCGCAGGGGAGACGGCCTGTCTCCCCTGCGCTTGATTCGTTATGAAGCTTGCGCCTTGCGTTCTGTGCATGGCGGCAGGCTTTTCGCAGCTGTGTCCTCCCACCACCCCGCAGCGATCTTCTGCCGTGGCATGGCATCGCCCATGCTGCGGCACCGGCCATGATATCCCGCCGAAGCAGGCACCATACATACAGACCTTCCCTGCAAAAAGAAAAGCAGGCGGAAAGCCACGCTTCCCGCCTGTCAAGGACACACGATCATTATTTGCCAGCGGCCACGGACTTGACCTGCTTGACCTCACGGCCATTGTAGGTACCGCACTCCGGGCACATTCTGTGAGGCAGATGCAGCGCACCGCACTTGGTGCAAGCCACCAGACCGGGAGTCGCCAGCTTCCACACGGAGCTGCGTCTCTTGTTGCGTCTTTGCTTGGATACTTTTCCCTTGGGTACTGCCATGTTGACACCTCCTTGGTCTTAACTGCCTGAGCAGTAATTGATAGTATAGAGAGCGCTTTACTCCTTCTCCTGCAGGAGACTGGCCAGCTTGGCAAGCCTCGGATCCACCTGCTTTTTACAGCGGCAGGGCTCCCGGTTGAGGTTCACGCCGCAGCCGGGGCAAAGACCCTTACAGTCCTCGGAGCAAAGAGTTTTCGTGTCCATGTCGAGAATGAACGCATCTCTGGCCAGTTCCGCCAGATCCACCTCGTCGTGCTCCAGCAGGATGATCTCGTCGCTGTCCTCCTCCTGCTTCTCCTCGGCCAGAACGCACGAGTAAGAAACGGACTTGGGCGCATCGAATTCCTCCATGCACCGGTCACACACGCAGTGCAGCGTCGTATGCATCTCCAGCTGGCACAGCAGAACCCCGGCCTGATTCCGAATACGGCCTTCCACAGTGACCGGACGGGTAATGGGCGCAGCGCCGCCGAAATCCAGCTGAGACAGATCCATCTCAAACCGGACCTCCTGACTGGCATCGGGGGTATGCAGCAGTCGGTTTACATTCAATCGCATAGTACACCTCTTAATGACACGAATAGTATTATAGAGGATTGCACCCGGCTTGTCAAACATTTTCTGCGAAATATTTTGACAATTTCCGAAAATCAGGTACAATAGCCTTAAACAGCATCCATCAAAGGAGGAAACACGCCATGCGGGAGCTGACCATCGGGAAAAATGACGCCGGACAGCGGGTGGATCGCTTCGTCTCCAAGGCTCTGCCACTGCTGCCGCCGGCCCTGCTGCAAAAGTATATCCGCCTCAAGCGCATCAAGGTCAACGGAGGCCGGGCCCAGCGGGATCAGCGCCTGCGGGAGGGGGACGTGCTGCAATTATACATCAACGACGAGTTCTTCGACAAGCCCAGGGAGGATAATCTGTTCCTCACCCTGTTCCGCCCCAGTCTGGATATCGTCTACGAGGACGAGAATCTGATGCTGCTGAACAAGCGCCCCGGTCTGGTGGTCCACGCCGACGAGACGGAGAAGGTCAACACCCTCATCAACCACATTCAGGCATACCTCTACCAGAAGCGGGAGTGGAACCCCCGGTGGGAGAACGCCTTCACCCCGGCGCTGTGCAACCGCATCGACCGCAACACCGGCGGCATCGTCATCGCCGCCAAAAACGCCGAGACCCTGCGGATCATCAACCAGAAGATCCGGGATCGGGAGATCGACAAACGCTACCTCTGCATCACCGTGGGTGCGCCCCGGCCGCCGCAGGGGGAGGTATCCTGCTTCCTGCTGAAGGACGAGAAGAAAAAGCAGGTGGCCGTATACCACAGGCCCGTCCCCGGCGGCAAGACCGCCGTCACCCGCTACCGGACGCTGGAGACCCGTGGGGAGCTGTCCCTGCTGGAGGTGGAGCTGCTGACGGGCCGCACCCACCAGATCCGTGCCACCATGGCGGACTTGGGCTGCCCCCTGCTGGGGGACGGCAAGTACGGCGACGGGCAGGTGAACCGCCGCTACGGCGAGACCCGGCAGGCCCTGTATTCCTACCGCCTGACCTTCGACTTCCCCACGGACGCCGGCCTGCTGAATTACCTCCGGGGCCGCAGCTTTCAGGTGGAGAGCGTCCCCTTCCGGGAGAAATACTTCGGCTGACCGCCGCCCCGGCTGCCCGGTGCAGCCGGGGTTTTTTTCTGCCATTCCCCGGAAATCTCCGGCAAAAACGAGTAAAATTCTCCACCGTGCAGAATTTTCCTTAAACAGGGAAAAATATTCATTGACATTTCTTCGCTTTTTATATATAGTGAATCTGCCAAATTTCAACGAGAGATATCAGGCCTGTCCGCAAGGCCTCCCTTTGAACAGAGAAAAGAGGTAGATATTATTTAACGAACGGGGGAGGATAAATGTCCAAAGAGTTGATTCGCCTGCGGGATCTCTGCATGGCGTTTGACGACGAGCTGGTTCTCGATCACATCAATCTGTATATCAACGATTCCGAATTCCTCACACTGCTTGGCCCCAGCGGCTGTGGCAAGACCACGACGCTGCGGATCATTGGCGGCTTCACGACGCCCACGTCGGGAGACGTCACCTTTGACGGTGTGAGGATCAATGACGTTCCGCCGCATAAGCGGCAGATCAACACTGTCTTTCAGAAGTACGCCCTGTTTCCCCATCTGGATGTCTTTGAAAACATCGCCTTTGGCTTGCGGATCGCCAAGGTGCCTGCCGACGAGATCGAGCAGCGGGTGACAGAGATGCTGGGTGTGGTGAGCCTGAAGGGCTTTGAGCACCGGAGGATCCATCAGCTCTCCGGCGGCCAGCAGCAGCGTGTGGCCATTGCCCGTGCGCTGGTGAACCGGCCCAAGGTGCTGCTGTTGGACGAGCCGCTGGGTGCCTTGGACCTGCGCCTGCGGAAGGATATGCAGATCGAGCTGAAACGGATCCAGCAGCAGATGGGCATTACCTTTGTATACGTTACCCACGATCAGGAGGAGGCCCTGACCATGTCCGACACCGTGGTGGTGATGGACAAGGGCCGTATCCAGCAGATCGGCACCCCGGAGGATATCTACAACGAGCCGAAGAACGCCTTCGTGGCGGACTTCATCGGTGAGAGCAATATTTTGAACGGCGTCATGGTCCGGGATAAGGTAGTGAAGATGTACGGCCGGGAGTTTCCCTGCGTGGACGGCGGCTTCGCACCCAACGAGCCGGTGGACGTGGTCATCCGTCCGGAGGATATCGACATCGTCCCCGTGGAGCAGGGGCAGCTGGTGGGTACCGTCACCAGCGTCACCTTCAAGGGGATGCAGTACGATATCATTGTGGACTTCCGGGGCTTCAAGTGGCTCATTCAGACCACGGATCACTCCCCGGAGGGCGCCCGCATCGGCGTGAAGATCGATCCCGACGGCTTCCACATCATGAAAAAGAGCGAATACTCCGGCCAGTTCGGAGATTACAGCTCCTACTCCGAGGAGTATGAGGAGCTGGCGGACGCCTCTCTGGAGACGGACGAGGAGGAGAGCGGGGATGAAGAATAAGCTCTCCCGGTTCGCCGTACCCTACGAGGTGTGGATGGCGATCTTCGTGGTGGCCCCCATTGTCATTATGGTGGTCTACGCCTTTTCCTCCGCCGACGGCGGCTTTACTCTGGATAACTTCGTGCAGATGGGGGGCTATACGGAGGTGTTCCTCCGGTCCTTCAAGCTGGCCATCATTGCCACGATGATCTGTCTGCTCATCGGCTACCCGGTGTCCTATCTCATGAGCCGGGAGGGTGCCTCCTTTCAGCGGACGGCCATGGTGCTCATTATGCTGCCCATGTGGATGAACTTCCTGCTGCGGACCTATTCGTGGATGACCATTCTGGGAAACAACGGACTTTTGAACCAGCTGTTCCAGAAGATCGGCCTTATCAGCCTCTATAACCACATCTTTGGTACCAGCTTGGAGTATTTCCCCATGATGAATACCCAGGGGGCTGTGGTGCTGGGCATGGTGTATAACTACCTGCCCTTCATGATCCTGCCCATCTATTCCGTCATCATCAAGCTGGACCACTCCCTGCTGGAGGCCGCCCGTGATCTGGGGGCCGGCAGCCTGACGGTGTTCCGCCGGGTGATTCTGCCCCTGTCCCTGCCGGGCGTGGTGTCGGGCATCACCATGGTGTTCGTGCCGTCGGTGTCCACCTTCGCCATCAGCCGGATGCTGGGCGGCGGCACGGAGTTGCTGCTGGGCGACCTCATTGAGCGGCAGTTTCTGGGGGGTGCCTACAACCCCCAGCTGGGCGCCGCCATTTCGCTGGTGATGATGATTATCGTGCTGGTATGTATGCTGGTGATGAATCGCTTCGGTGAGGGCGAGGAACAGGCGGTGAAGCTATGAGCCGCACCCAGAATCGCTTTGGCGACCGGCTGCTGATGGCGCTGGTGTTCCTGTTTCTCTATGCACCCATCATCATCCTGATCGTCTTTTCCTTCAACGCCGGCACCAGCTCCAGCGTGTGGAAGGGCTTCTCCCTGAAATGGTACGAGTCCCTTCTCTCCAACCGGCTCATTATGAACAGCGTCTATACCACGCTGCTGGTGTCGCTGCTGTCCACCATCGTGGCGTCCATCGCCGGCACCTTCGCCGCCATCGGCCTGTACGCCATGAGCCGCCGCCGTCGTGCGGCGGTGAACGCCGTCAACAACATCCCCATGATGAATGCGGATATCGTCACCGGCGTCAGCCTGTGCCTGCTGTTCGTGGTGTTCTTCAACGGCTGGGGCGCTTTCGCCGGGTGGATGAATTCGTGGCAGTCTTTGGTGGTGCTGCCGGAGCGCCTGACCATGGGCTTCGGCACACTGCTGATCGCCCATATCTGCTTCAATATCCCCTATGTGATCTTGTCCGTGGGGCCCAAGCTGCGGCAGATGGACCGCAACCTCATCGATGCGGCGCAGGATCTGGGCTGCACGTGGATGCAGGCCTTCTGGCGTGTGGTGATCCCGGAGATCAAGCCCGGCATCGTCTCCGGCGCTCTGACGGCCTTCACCATGTCTGTGGATGACTTCATCATCAGCTACTTCACCGCCGGTACCAGCTCCTCCACGTTGGCCATGACCATCTACGGCATGACCAAGAAGCGGGTCAGCCCGGAGATCAACGCCATCTCCACCCTGCTGTTCGTGACGGTGCTGGTGCTGCTGGCCGTCGTGAACCTGCGGGAGAGCCGTGCCGACCACCGCCTGAAGGCGGAGCACCACACCGCCTCAGCGGCCCCCCACCCCAACCGCAGCAAGCTGCATAAGACCCTGCGCCGTGTGGGGGCGGGGCTGGCGGCCTGCGTGCTGGTGGTGACGCTGATCGTCACCGGCCGCTCCGCCCGGTCCGACCGGGTGGTGAACGTGTGCTCCTGGGGCGAGTATATCGACGAGAGTCTCATCACCCAGTTTGAGGAGGAGACCGGCATCCGGGTCAACTACCAGACGGCGGAGAGCAACGAGGCTCTGTACTCCCTCATCAAAATGGGAGGCGCCGACTTTGATGTCATCGTCCCCTCGGACTATATGATCGCCCGGCTCATTGACGAGGATATGCTGGCGGAGCTGGATTACAGCCACATCCCCAACTTTGACCTCATTGCCGATACCTATAAGAACCTCAGCTACGACCCGGAGAACAAGTACACCGTCCCCTACACCTGGGGTACGCTGGGCATCATCTACAACACCACCATGGTCTCCCAGCCTATCACCAGCTGGAGCGCCATGTTCGACCCCCAGTACGCCGGACAGGTGCTGATGATCAACAACTCCCGTGACGCTCTGGCGGCGGCCCTGCTGTATCTGGGATACAGCATCAATACCACCGACGAGAACCAGCTGGAGGAGGCCTTCGCCCTGCTGAAGCAGGCCAAGGACAGCGGCGTGTATCAGGCCTTCGTTATGGATGAGGTGTTCCAGAAAATGGAGGGCGGCAACGCTGCTGTGGCCATGTACTATGCCGGCGACTACCTGACCATGCTGGAGAATAATGAGGACCTGGCCTTCGTTGTCCCGGAGGAGGGCAGCAACTGGTTTGTGGATGCCATGTGCATCCTGAAGAGCAGCCAGCATATGTCCGAGGCGGAGGAGTGGATCAACTTCATCGCCTCTACAAAGGCCAATCTGGCCAACATGGACTACATCTGGTATGCCTCCCCCAACGGCGAGGCGCTGGAGGAGTACCCGGCCTACTATGAGGAGGTCAACGAGGAGCCGCTGGATCCGGAGATCTACGAGATCATGGCCCCCTCGGAGGAGGTGCTCCGCCGCTGCGAGATCTATGAGAATCTCCCCGCTGAGACCCTGCGCCTGTACGACCGACTCTGGACCCGTCTGGGCGTGTAGGGGAAGCTGCCAATGTAAAATATCGGTTCAGACGTATTGACGTAAAATCGAATCAGTCCCCCGGTCGGATGGACATCCGGCCGGGGGGCTTTGCCGGTCGTGACGGAGGGCATCCAATTTGGGAAAAACGCTTGTCAGTCCGGGAAAAATCCGGTATAATAATGCGTCAGGAAAGCGTCAGATATCTGTCCACTGGACAGAGAAATGTCAAGCTGACGGAAGAATTACAGAACGGAGTGGAAAAATATGAAAGCCATCGTGACCGTGGTAGGAAAAGATCAGGTGGGCATCATTGCCGGTGTGTGCGGCACACTGGCCCAGCATGGGGTCAACGTGCTGGAGATCAGCCAGACCATCATGGAGGGGTGCTTTACCATGATGATGGTGGTGGATCTGGCAGGGTGCCAGGGTTCCTTCGAGCAGCTGCGGACCGATATCACCGCCTACGGCGAGGCCCGTGACCTGTCTCTGCGTATCCAGCGGGAGGACATCTTCGACGCAATGCACAAGCTGTAAGAGGGGGAGCCATGCTGAGTATACATCACATTTTTGATACCATCGACATGATCGATAAGCGCCATCTGGATATCCGCACCATCACCATGGGTATCTCCCTGCTGGACTGCGTCAGTGAGGATCCCAAGCGCTGCTGCGAGAAGATCTATGACAAGATCTGCCGCCGGGCGCAGCATCTGGTGCGGACGGGCGAGGAGATCCAGGGGGAGTTCGGTATTCCCATCGTCAACAAGCGCATCTCCGTGACCCCCATGGCGCTGGTGGCCAGCGGCTGCAACACGGAGGACTACGTTCCCTTTGCCCACGCCATGGACCGGGCCGCCAAGACCTGCGGCGTGGACTTCATCGGCGGCTACTCGGCGCTGGTGCAGAAGGGCTTTGCCCACGGCGACGAGCTGCTGCTGCGGGCCATTCCGCAGGCGCTGGCGGAGACGGATATCGTCTGCTCCAGTGTCAACGTGGGCTCCACCAAGGCGGGCATCAACATGGACGCCGTGGCCCGCATGGGGCGCATCATCAAGGAGACGGCCCACCTGACCCGTGACACCGACGGGCTGGGCTGCGCCAAGCTGGTGGTGTTCTGCAACGCCGTGGAGGACAACCCCTTTATGGCCGGGGCCTTCCATGGGGTGGGTGAGGCCGACAGCGTCATCAATGTGGGCGTCTCCGGCCCCGGCGTGGTACACCACGCCTTGCGGTCCTGCAAGGGCCAGCCCTTTGACGTGGTGGCGGAGACCATCAAAAAGACGGCTTTCCAGATCACCCGTGTGGGCCAGATGGTGGCCACCGAGGCCTCCCGGCGGCTGGATACTCCCTTCGGCATCGTAGACCTGTCGCTGGCGCCCACCCCCGCCATCGGAGACAGCGTGGCCCGGATCCTGGAGGAGATGGGGCTGTCCGTCTGCGGCACCCACGGCACCACGGCGGCGCTGGCGCTGCTGAACGACGCCGTGAAGAAGGGCGGCGTCATGGCATCCTCCCATGTGGGCGGGCTGTCCGGCGCCTTTATCCCGGTGTCGGAGGACGAGGGCATGATCGCCGCCGCTCTGGACGGTACCCTGACGCTGGATAAGCTGGAGGCCATGACCTGCGTATGCTCCGTGGGGCTGGATATGATCGCCGTGCCCGGCAGCACCACCGCCGAGACCATCTCCGCCATCATCGCTGACGAGGCGGCGGTGGGCATGGTCAACAGCAAGACCACCGCTGTCCGCATCATCCCCGTGGAGGGGAAGGATGTGGGTGACATGGTGGAACTGGGCGGCCTGTTGGGTTCTGCGCCGGTGATGCCGGTCCATGAAGCCGCCAGCACAGATTTCATCGCCCGTGGCGGCCGCATCCCCGCTCCGCTGCAGAGCCTGAAGAACTGAGAAGCGGCAGATCGCCGTGAAAAAGGAGCCTTGCGTGCGCCACCATGTGGCGGCTGCCGGTAGTCGAAATCATAAGAAAATGTAAAAAAGCCAGTCAGAGATTTTTGGCGGGCGGATAACGAAGTTTTTATGCAGGATACGGTGCAGCCTCTGAAAAGGGGCTGCACCGTGTTCTGCTCTATGCAGAAAATTTGAACTGCTGCGGGTTTTGGCGGGTCTCCTGTACACGGTCAAACAGTTCCTCGGAGATGATCGGCTCCTGCATATTCGGAATGATTTGCTGCTCCTCTGCGGGGTTGCAGATCTTCTTGTGAACCTTGAAGCTGACCGTTGTACTTTTGAAGTTTACAGCGCACCCGGTGTACTGCCTATTTTCAAGAATGTGCTTTACAGCTTCGCCTGCCCATAGATACCGATTTGCCGGAATTGGGTTGCGGGTGGCCCTGCCTGCGCTGGCATAATATGCCGTAGGGGTGAGAATTTACAAGCCGTTCATAGGTGGACAACCACCCGTGAACGGCTTGTATGGAAACTAAACCCATAATGGATCCAAGCAAATTCATCTTGCCCTGCGAAGTTCTGTCGAATGCAGATGATCTGAGAATACGAACATGGCTCACACGTAGTTTTCGATTCCGAATATCAGTCCGTATCTATATGAGGATGGAAATTGCAGTGGCTTTTGAAAAGAAGATTGCTTTTTTCTGCCCCAAGCGTTATAATCGGCATATACCGGAAATAAAGGAGGCGTGTCCATGCCAAGACCGCCACGGTGCCGTCGGATTTGTGGCGCACCACAAGTTGAGACATTCTGCCCCGACGGATGTGGGGATAGTGAGCCGATCCGGCTGACGCTGGACGAGTATGAAGTCATTCGGCTGGTTGACTTGGAGCAGCAAACCCACGAACGGTGTGCCGCGCAGATGGATATTTCCCGTTCTACCGTGCAGGAGATTTACGAAAGCGCACGGCGCAAGATCGCAGCGTGCCTTGTCCACGGGAAACCGCTGCACATCACCGGGGGGAACTACCGCATCTGCGGAGGACAGGAGGCAGCCCACTGCGGCCGCTGCTGCCGGACGCAGAGAGCCAACACAGAAAAATCAGGCAAAAATTGTAAAGGAGATTCCATTATGAAAATTGCAGTTACCTATGAAAACGGTCAAATTTTTCAGCATTTCGGCCACACCGAACAGTTCAAGCTTTATGAAGCTGCGGACGGCAAAGTCACGCATGCGGAGGTTGTTGATACCAACGGCAGCGGCCACGGCGCACTGGCAGGCTTCCTGATGCAGCACGGTGTGGACACTTTGGTTTGCGGAGGCATCGGCGGCGGTGCGCAGGCAGCTCTGGCCGAGGCGGGTATCAAGCTCTACGGCGGTGTCAGCGGGGACGCTGACGCAGCGGTGAACGCATTGCTCAGCGGAAGTCTGGACTACGATCCCAATGTTCACTGTGACCACCATGACCATGCGCACGGCGAGGATGGGCACACCTGCGGTGACCACGGCTGCGGTAAGCATAGCTGCCATTGATATGAAGCGCACACTGGCTTTGAAGCGCAATCAGGTCATCTTGGACGAGCGCTTCATTCGATCCGGCAACGTGCAGCGGCTCTGCGCCAAGCTGCAAAGGCTCAAAACCGATGGACGGCAAGGTCTTCAAGGGCAGTGTCGGGCATCAGGAGCTTGCGGCGTGGGTTGAAGGACTTGGACTTTAAGGGGCAGACAAATCGGGATTTTTGGAGGAGAACTTTTGACATGCATATTATTCAAATAGCAAATGATGAGGATAAAAAGAGAATAACCAGAAATATATTGGAAGAACTGCCTGAATGGTTTGGAATCCCTGAGGCACGAGAAGAATATATCCGCGACAGTGCGGGGAAAGTCTTCTTTTGTGCCATGGAAAACGAAAAAGATTTGGGATTTTTGTATCTCAAGCAGACGGGGAAAGATACGGTTGAGCTTGCGGTTATGGGCGTACTGAAAGAATACCATCGCAAAGGAATCGGAAAAGCGCTATTTAAGTGTGCAAAGGATAGCTTGAAGGAAAGCGGCTATTCATTTATTATTTGAAAAACACAATAAAAATCTGATTATCCACTAAAACACAGTATCTATCAGCATTTTCAAGGAAACAAATACATCAATTTACTACTTATTTACTACCATTGAATGAGCCTTGATACGCAAGTTTTCCTAGATATGCAAAGATATAGTACAGCACATCAGTATTAAAACAACAAAAAATTGAATATTTCATAGACTATGGAACGCATAACATGACGTTCCTTTTCTATTTCTAGCCGTTCTTATTGGACGGCTATTTTATTACTCAAAATGAAAGGAGCATTAGATTTATGAAAAAGATGTTAAAACGATTGTGTACGGGCTTCTTAGCTCTTGCAACTGTCGTTACTGCTTTACCGACTACACCCGTTCATGCAGAAAGCAAGCAATACTGGACGGAGTCAAAAGAGCGTGTCGGTATCGTTGAAAAAGTAATGAATGACGGTTCGATTGGTTCTACCTTTAATGAGGGACATTTGACCGTTGAGGGCGAGGACGCTTACTGTATTGACATCAACACAGACTTTAAGAATGGTTACAAGACCAGAGCTGACGCAAGCTCACGCATGAGTACCGACCAGATAAGCGACGTTGCCTTATCTATCGAATATGTAAAACAGTACACAGACAGCCACAGCGGAATAAGCAAAAATCACGCTTACCTTTTAAGACAGCTTGTAGTCTGGCAGAGATTGAGCGTACATCTTGGCTGGCAATGTGATAACGTGCGAGCTTCTTATGATGAAATTTCAAAAGCAACGCAGGACGAAGTGTACGCTGGTGCAAAAGCCTTTGTCAAAGAGAACAAAGGACGCTATGAATGTGGCGGTTATATCTACTCTGGCGAGGGGCAGGAATTGGGACAATTCTGGGCGAAGCTGAATGTAGGAAATGCAAAACTACAAAAGACTTCCAGTAATGCCAGCATTACGGACAGTAACGGGAATTACTCTATCGCTGGTGCGACATACGGTGTCTTTGTTGATAAGGACTGCACGAAACAGCTTGCCACCCTTACGACTGATAAAAACGGAAATACAGATGTTGTAGAGGTAACGGCTGGCACAGTCTATATCAAGGAATTATCTGCACCAGCAGGATATAAAGTGGATAAAACAGTTTATCCATTAACAATCAAAGCTGGCGAAACAGCAATCTTAAAAGTATCAGATACACCAAAGGTAACAGACACTTTGATTGAACTTTTCAAGATTGATATGGAAACACAGAAAGACAATCCGCAGGGGAACGCTTCTTTAGCAGGTGCGGAATTTACATGGAAGTATTATGTTGGCTTCTACAATAAAGACAATCTCCCTGCCGAAGCTACAAGAACATGGATTACAAAGACAATCGCTGAAACAGACAGCGACGGGACAACTCATTACATCACAAAATTAGCGGACGCATACAAGGTATCTGGCGACAGCTTCTATATACAGGACGGCAAAGCAGTTCTCCCACTTGGGACGCTAACCGTTGAAGAAACAAAAGCACCAGACGGCTACTTGTTAGAGGGTGCATATATGCAGGCTGGCGATAAGTCTGAACAGATAAAAGGCTTATATGTAACGCAGATTACCGAGGACGGCGACCTTGCCGTATTATCTGGAAGTAACCAGTTTTCCGTATCAGACAAGGTTATCCGTGGCGGTGTGAAAATCCAGAAACGAGATTTAGAAACGGGCGATACAAAGCCACAAGGAAGTGCTACCTTGAAAGATACTGCCTTTGACATCATTTCCTTAAATGATAATGCGGTATTGGTTGACGGCAAGCTATACAAGAAAAATGAAGTGGTAAAGACAATCCATACGGATATTGAGGGTGTGGCTTCTACTTCTGCTGACCTCTTACCTTATGGAAAATTCCGTATCGTTGAGAGTGAAGCTCCCGACGGTTACTTGACAGACGGTGCAAAGCCGATTGATTTTGCAATCACAGAAAACGGCAAAATTGTGGACTTAACCAACGAAGCCCACTCTATCTACAATCAGATTAAGCGTGGAGATATTGAGGGCGTGAAAATCGGTGCAGGCACACACAAGCGTCTTGCTGATGTTCCTTTTAGGATCACAAGCAAGACGACGGGAGAAAGTCATGTTGTGGTAACTGATGATAACGGGCAATTCTCCACTTCTGCTGACTGGGCTTCTCACAAGCACAATACCAACGCAGGAAAGACCAGTGAGGACGGTGTGTGGTTTGGAAATTCTGAACCTGACGACAGCAAGGGTGCATTACCTTATGATACTTACATCATTGAGGAATTACGCTCTGACAGCAACAAAGGCTTTGAACTTATCCCACCTTTTGAAATCGTGGTATCAAGAAATAACCTTGTGGTTGATTTAGGAACGCTGACTGATGAATACGAAAAAGAAATCTCTATCCATACCACAGCGACCAGCAAGGACGGCGAAAAGACTATCCTTGCAGGAAAAGAGGTAACAATCGTTGATACTGTCAAATTGGACGGACTTACAAAAGGCACAAAATATCAGCTCAAAGGCTGGCAGATGTTAAAGGAAGAAAACGCAAAACTTCTTATTGACGGGAAACGTGTAGAAAACGATTATACCTTTGTCGCTGATGATGAGGAAATGAAAGTGGAAATTGCTTATACATTCAATGCGTCCGAGCTTGGCGGTAAAAATCTGGTAACATTCGAGGAATTATACGATTTAAGCAATCCAGACGAACCCGTGAAAGTTGCGGAACATAAGGACATTGAGGACGACGGGCAGACGGTACTTATCACAGAGCGTATCATCAAGATACATACGACTGCTACCGATAAAGACGGTAACAAAGAGCTTGAAGCTGGAAAAGAGGTAACAATCATTGATACCGTAACTTTAGAGGGCTTGGAAGTCGGCACACAGTACAAACTTGTGGGCTGGCAGATGTTGAAAGAAGAAAATGCAGAACTTCTTATCAATGGAAAGCGTGTGGAAAGTGATTATACCTTTACCGCTGACAGCGAAACTGTAAAAGTGGAAGTTGCCTTTACCTTTGACGCTACTTCCCTTGACTGCAAACAGCTTGTAACTTTTGAAGAATTGTACGATTTAAGCAATCCAGACGAACCGAAGAAAGTTACCGAGCATAAGGATATTGAGGATAAGGGACAGACGATTACCTTTAAGGAAAAGCCAGAAGAACCAGAAAAACCCGAAACACCACCGACACCAGAAAAGCCTAACAGACCTAGCGACAGTCCCAAAACGGGCGACAGTACAAATGTAATGGCATTTGTCGTGATGTTGCTTGTGTCTGCTGGTGGATTAGCTGGAACATATCTTTACAAACGCCGTAAAATGAAGAAATCATAAGGCGGTAACGGTATGATGAAAGAAAAATCACGCTCTCCGCCGAAGCTGTCAAACGGCAGACTTCCGCTTATTCTGGCTTGTCTGCCTACAACCTGCAAGAACACGGATAGTCAAGGGTGCGTAAGCATTGACTTTACCCTTTACTATCTGGGGGATTGCTGGTACTTCCC
>CDZT01063780.1_pt1 | contig 33491 bp, 23 predicted proteins | sample 557531 | NCBI WGS metagenome assembly CDZT01 (sample SAMEA3182066, study PRJEB8094) | gut metagenome | biome: human; feature: gut; material: Stool; isolation source: human stools | place: Canada | collected 2013-03-05
CCCCCCACGCCCCCAACCCCGAAAAAACGTTATCCAGGTGACGTCACCCGTCCCCGTCGTTGACCGGCGGGCCGTGACAGCGCACATGGACCGAAAAGAGAGAGGAAAGGCCGCTCCTGACGGAGCGGCCTTTCTGTTTTTTCTGCGGGTGACTGTTGGTTTTGGCAGTCTCTGGATTTGGGGAGTGGATCGTCAGTGCGAGATACGGCATCCCCTGGAGCATATTTTTCTGAATAAAACGCGCTGAGGGATGGGGGGCAGGGGGAAGGGGAACCCCTCTCGCGTTAGCAGCGACCGAATGGCGGCCCAAAGGGCCGTGCCCGTCAGCGACGAAGGAGCTTTACGGGCATCGGCAGCAGAGATGAGGGGTTCCCCTTCCCCCTGAAAAACAGTGCCGGTCCTACCTTCCGGCCTCCTTGTGGCGCCAGTTCAGGAGCAGTGCCGAATTGATGATGACCAGCACCGAACCGGCGTTGTGGACGAGAGCGCCCAGCACCGGCGAGAGCAGGCCGCCCATGGCCAGGAAGATGGCCGCGAAATTGAGGATCATGGAGAAGGACAGATTGAGGGTGATGGTGCGCATCATGCGCCGGGACAGGGCGAAGATGTGCGGCAGTTCCTTGATGTCGTCATGCACCAGGGCCATGTCGGCGGCGTCCACGGCGATGTCGCTGCCGATGCCGCCCATGGCCACGCCCACGAAGGCCTTTTTCAGGGCGGGCGCGTCATTGATGCCGTCACCGATCATGCAGACGGGCCGCTCCTGACGCTGGCTGTCCGCGATCCATTCCAGCTTGTCGGCGGGCAGGCAGTTGGCGCGCACGCCGTCCAGGGCCAGGCCCGCGCTGACGCTGCGGGCGGCGGCCTCGTTGTCGCCGGTCAGCAGCATGGTGGACACGCCCGCGTCCCGCAGGCCCTGCAGGGTGGCGGCAGCCGTGTTGCGCAGGCTGTCGGCCAGGGCGATGAAACCGGCAAAATGGCCGTCCAGGGCCACATAGACGAGACTCTGGCCCGCATCCAGGGCGCGCTGTGCTTCTTCCTTGTCCGTGGGGGACAGGGCGATGCCGTTATCCTGCAACAGGGCAGGGTTGCCCGCCAGCAGCGCATGGCCGTCCACACGGGCGGAGACACCGCGCCCGGGCAGCATGCGGAAATCTTCGGCTTCGGGGATGTCCCGCGTGCCCGCGTCCCGCACGATGGCCTTGCCCAGCGGGTGTTCGGAGCGCCGCTCCGCGGCGGCGGTCAGGAGGTGCAGCTGCTGCGGCGCGAGTTCGGGCAGGGCGCTGTGCACATGGGCCACGCCGGGAGTGCCCCGGGTAAGGGTGCCGGTCTTGTCGAAGGCCACGACCCTGACGCGGGCCAGACGCTCCAGCGCGTCCCCTTCCTTGACCAGGACGCCGTGGCGGGGGGCATTGCCGATGGCGGCCATGATGGCCGTGGGCGTGGCCAGCACCAGGGCGCAGGGACAGAAGACCACCAGGATGGTCACGGCGCGCAGCACTTCGCCGGTCACGATCCAGGTGCCCGCAGCGGCGGTCAGGGCCGTGACCACGATCCAGGTGGTCCAGCGGTCGGCCAGGCTCACGATACGGGCCTTGCCCGCGTCGGCGGACTGCACCAGGCGGATCATGCGCTGCAGGGAGCTGTCCTCGCCCACCTTGACGGCGCGCATGTCGAAGGCCCCGAACTGGTTCACCGTGCCGCTGGACACCGTATCGCCGGGGCCCTTGTCCACGGGCAGGGACTCGCCGGTCATGACCGACTGGTCGATGGCCGTCTGGCCGCTGACGATGATGCCGTCCACGGGGATGGTCTCGCCGGGCAGCACGCGCAGCAGGTCGTCCACGCGTACCTCTTCGGCGGGGATGATGCTCTCGGCCGTGCCGTCCAGGCGCCGGGCCGTGCGCGGGGTCAGATGCACCAGCCGCTCGATGCCCGCCCGGGCCTTGGCCACGGTGCGTTCCTCCAGCAGGGCGCCCAGCTGCATGATGAAGGCCACCTCACCGGCGGCGAAGATCTCGCCGATGATGACGGACGCCAGCAGGGCCAGCGAGACCAGCACGTCGGCCTTGATGTCGAAGCGCGTGAACAGGCCTTCGGCGCCTTCCTTGATGATGGGCACGCCGCACAGCAGCACGGCCAGCCAGGCCGGATCCACAGGACCGGGGACAACTTCCAGAAAACTCAGCAGCAGGGCCACTGCCGAGATACCCAAGGCCAGTGCCTGCCGGGGTTCTTCCCTGAGCCATTCCTTGACGTCTGCCAGCATGGAGCCTCCTTGTCTGTCCGGGGGCGTCATGGGCATCCACAGGTCCGGCATGTGCGGAAGGCTCTGCGGCGGATGTGCGCGGGGACAGGCGGGGTGGAAATGTATTGGATCGGCCCTCAAGATACCTATAGGGGTATAGGTAGTCAAGCAGGGGACAAAAAAAAAGCCGGGCAGGCCCGGCTAGCTGCGACGGGAAAAATGTTCCACGGCCTTGGCAAAGGCCGCGATGGTGGCGTCGGCATCCCCGTGTTCGATGCCGTCGCGCACGCAGTGCTGCAAATGGCCTTCCAGCACGATCTGGCCCACCCGGTGCAGGGCGCCCTTGACCGCGTTGATCTGGATGAGGATGTCCTCGCAGGGCACATCCTTGTCGATCATCTGGTCGATGGCCTGCAACTGGCCCATGAGCTTCTTCATCCGGCGGTGCAGGTTCTCCGCATCCATGCATTGTCTCATACGTCCTCCTTTCAGGGCAGGGGACATTATTGCGGGCCGTCTGTCAAGAGGAGGGCGGATACGGGGAGGGGGCAGGCCAGGCTCCGGCGCCTGGCCGCCTGCCGCTTTCCTGCCGTCCGCGTCCCGAAGCCATCGTGTCCATGCGGACGGGCAGGGGGGCGCAGCAGGGCGGACTTTGCCAGTGGAGAGTCCTACACCGGGCCGGGAAGTGTCCCGCCCCCTCTGCATGCATGAGCCGGAAAGGGCGCATCCGTCGTGCCTGCTCACAAAGGGGAGAGTTCCAGCTCCAGGGGGACAGGTACGATGGCTGTGGTGAAAAGGAGGGGGCAGGCACAGGCAGTCTTCCTGCCGGGAGGGGAGGCAAGGGGTATCTGTTGTCCCGGCGGGCTTTGGTGTAGGATGGCAGCGCTGTGACCTTGACGGCAAGTCCGTCCGGTGTGTCCTGAAGGCCCCTGTCATGGCGGGCCATATGAGCGCTTTTTTCCCTTTTTTTGATGCCCGGCATGGCTGATAGTCAAAAATGCCGTACAGGGCATCTGTGGGCCATTTCGGCCGTGTGGCCGTTTTTGGCCTTCACTGGAGTCCTATGCTACGAAAGTCTCCCTATTCCCTGCCCGCCAGTCAGTACGGCGGCGGGCGCAAGCGCATCTTCATCGGCCTGATGCTGGCCTCCTGCTGCGTGGCCTGTCTGGCTCTGGCCTTCTTCCTCATCCTGCCCTGGTCGGACTATGGCCAGACCCTCACCTGGCTGCCGCTGCTGTGCATGCTGGTGGGCGGGGCAGGCATCCTGGCCCTGATCTGGATGTGCGGCACGCTGGTCTGGCATGTCTACACGGGGCGCTATCTCCCCGGGGTGAGCAGCGTGCGCCATGTGACCATCCGCCTGTTCTTCCCGCTCATGGAGCTGCTGGCCAAGGTGGTGCGCATGGAGCGCAAGCGGGTGCGACATTCCTTCATCAAGGTCAACAACGAACTGGTGCTGGCCGACCGCCCGCGCGTGCGGCCGGAGCGGCTGCTCCTGCTGCTGCCGCACTGCATCCAGCGCAGTGCCTGCCCGCACCGGCTCAACCACAATGTGGACCTGTGCCGCCGTTGCGGACAATGCCCCATGGGCGGTCTGCTGCAGCTGCGGGACCGTTACGGTTTTCATCTGGCGCTGGCCACCGGCGGGACCATCGCCCGGCGCATCGTGGTCCAGACGCGGCCCCGCATGATCATCGCCGTGGCCTGCGAACGGGACCTCACCTCCGGCATCCAGGACAGCTACCCCTTGCCGGTCTTCGGCATCCTCAACCAGCGTCCCTGCGGCCCCTGTCTGGACACGCTGGTGTCCCTTGCGGCCGTGGAGGGGGCCGTGCGCCTGTTCCTCGGGCTTGAGGACAGCGCGGAGACCGGAGATAACGCTAAAAATAATCATTTTATTTCAAAGTGATACCTATGATAGGAACAAAAAGGAAAGCAGGCCGGGACACGGCCGGTCAGGCCTTTGCCGCTGAAGGCAACGGCCATTTTACGGAAAGCCGCCGTCTGCGGCAGCTCCCGCCCGCAGCCCCGGCCCTGGCCCTGCGGGCCCTGTGTCTGCTGGACAGCGCCTTCAGTGCGGGCTGCACCATCCAGGCGGCCCTGCAGCAGGTGCTGGAAGGCACGGCCCGGCGGCAGGAAGGCGGTCTGGCCGAGCGTGACCGGCATCTGGCGGCGGAGCTGGCTTACGGTACCCTGCGCATGGAGAACCGTCTGGCCTTCGTACTGGGCAAGGTGCTGCGGCAGCCGCTCAAGCTGCCCCTGCCGTTGCGGCGCCTGCTGGCCGTGGCGGCCTACGGGCTGCTGTTCCTGGATCGTCTGCCTGCCCATGCCGTGCTGCATACGGCCGTGGATCTGGCCCGGCAGCTCTACGGGCCGGGGCTGGCCAGGGTAGTCAACGGCAGCCTGCGTTCCGTGCAGCGTTTGGGCGATGCCGTCCGGACGCCGGATTTCTATGCCGGGCCTGCGGATGAAGAAACGTTTTTTGCCGAGGATGCGGCCGCGGCCCGCAAGTTGCGCAGCCTTGCCCTGCCGGAAGCAGAACTGCGGCTGGCCCGCTTCCATGCCGTGCCGCGCTGGCTGGTGGCCCTGTGGCAACAGGCCTACGGTGACGAGGCTTGCCGGGCCCTGCTGGCCCGTTCCGGGGCGCGCCCCTGGCAGGCGCTGCGCGTCAATGCCTCGCGTCCCCAGGCCGCGGCCCTGAAACAGGCCTTGCTGGCCTGTGTCCCGGCGGACGGTCCCGCGCCGCAGGCCGTGGGGCGCTGGGGCGTGGCCTTCGCGCCCGGGCAGACGCCTGCCGCCGTGCAGGACGAGGCGCTTGCCCGTTTGCTGGAGCAGGGGGCCCTTTCGCAGCAGGCGGCGGCCTCGCAGGAAGTGATGGCCGCGCTGGGGCTGGAAGACTGGCTGGGCCGTGGCTGGCCCGTCTGGGATGCCTGTGCCGGTTACGGCGGCAAGAGCGTGCAATTGCTGGAGCAGGGGGGTGACGTGCGCCTGTGCACGGACCGCAGCTTCTCCCGTTTGCGGCAGGTGCCGGGGCATTGCCGCCGTCTGGGCCTTGCGTTGCCGCATCTGGCCCTGGCCGATGCTTCCCGGCCGCCCGTCGTCCGCTGGCAGGGCGGCATCATCGCCGATGTGCCGTGCAGCGGCCTGGGCGTGCTGGCCCGCCGTCCCGATCTGCGGCGTCGTCCCCGGACGGCCCTTGCCGAGCACGCCGACCTGCAGCGGGCCATCCTCAAGGCTCTGGCCGCACGCCTGGAGCCCGGCGCCGAGCTGGCCTACATCACCTGTACCCTGCATCCGCTGGAGAACGAGCAGGCCGTGGACTGGCTGCTGGCGGAAGACAGCGGCCTGGAGCGCCTTGTGCAATGGCAGACGCCCCACGATCACCCCTGGCTGGAAGGCATGTTCGCCGCCCGCCTGCGGCGGCGTGGGTAGGGGAGAAGATGCTTGAGGGGGCACGGTGTATCCTGACCGGATACACCGTGTCCCCTGTTGTTTTTTCATTCTGGTGGGAAGAGTTACTGACCATTTTTACAGGGAGGGGATCACCGTCTTTCAGACAACGGCGGGGACCCTCCGGCCAGACCGGAAGAAAGGTTTTTTCAGGGATGGGGAGAGCGCGAGAGGGGAAGGGGCAGTTTTTACAAAAAACGCCCCTTCCCCCACAAAAAATATCTACTCGCCAAAAGGCACGGCCATGCCGCACACGCCATGCTGCGCCGGGCGCAGATGGCCGTTGACGAAGGCCGCGGCCTCCATGTCCTTGCGGCCCTGGGGGCGCACCACCAGCAGGCGGTACCAGCGATCGGCACAGGCCACGCACAGGCCTTTCTTGTCCGTACGCAGGCTGCCGGGCTGCACACCGTCGCAGGGCTCGTCCACGCGACCGGGCTGGAGCAACAGGGGCAGCAGCTCGTCCTGCCCGTCGAAACGGGCCTGGAGACGCGCACCGGGCCAGGGCGTCACGCCGCGGATGCGGGCGTGGACCTCGGCGGCCGGACGGGCCCAGTCGATATAGCCGTCTTCCTTGGCCAGCTTGGCGGCGTAGGTGACGCGGCTCTCGTCCTGTTCCCGAGGCTGGGCGCTGCCGTCGCGGAGCTGGTCCAGCACCGTGAGCAGCAGCTCGCCCCCGGCTTCGGCCAGGGCGTCATGCAGGCTGCCCGCCGTATGCTCGCCGATGGGCACCTCGCACTGGGCGTAGACCGGCCCGGCGTCGAGGGCGGGCACGATGCGCATGATGGACACGCCCGTCACGTCACCGGGCTGCCAGTTCTCCATGACGGCGCGCTGGATGGGCGCGGCGCCGCGGTAACGCGGCAGCAGGGAGGTGTGCACGTTGAGGGTGTCCACCGTGGGGATGTCCAGCACGGCCTGCGGCAGGATGAGGCCGTAGGCGGCCACCACCAGCAGGTCGGGCTTGAGGGAGGCCAGCTCGTCCACCGCGCCTTCCTGACGGAAGTTCAGGGGCTGGTGCACGGGCAGGCCCAGCTCCAGGGCCAGCTTTTTCACCGGCGAGGGCGTCAGCTTGTGGCCCCGGCCGGCCGGCCGGTCAGGCTGGGTGTAGACGGCCACCACGTCGCCGCCGGGCCACCGGACCAGCCGCCGCAGCACGGCGGCGGCCAGGTCCGGAGTACCCATGAAGACTATCCTTTGCGTTTGAGCCATTTCTTCACCCGAGTGTCGTACAGGGAACGGCGCAGACGGCCGATGCGGTCGATGAAGAGGGTGCCGTCCAGATGGTCGGCCTCATGCTGGATGACGATGGCCGGGAATCCTTCCAGATTCTCTTCCACGATCTTGCCGTCCAGATCCATGTAACGCAGGTGCACGCGCTCGGCGCGCTGCACGTCGGCCCGGTAGTTGAGGGGCACGGAGAGGCAGCCTTCCTGACGGCTGAGCACGGTGTCCTCGCTCAGGGTCAGTTCGGGGTTGATGACGACCCGGGGCTGCTTCTCCTCGTCCTGCGCGGCGGGGTCCATGACCAGCATGCGGATATTACGGCCCACCTGCGGGGCGGCCAGCCCCACGCCGGGGGCCTCGTACATGGTCTCCAGCATGTCGGCGGCCAGCTGGCGGATCTCGTCGGTGATCTCCGTCACGGGCACGCATTTTTCCTTCAGGCTGGCAGCGGGATAGGTCACAATATCCAGAATCATGGCATCCTCCCGCTAGGCCTGGGCGTTCTCGGCGGGTTTGGCGGCTTCCTTGTCGGTCTCGCGCAGGCGCAGACCCAGTTCACGCAGCTGACGCGCGGACACCGTGGAGGGCGCCTCGGTCATCAGGCAGGTGGCCTTCTGGGTCTTGGGGAAGGCGATGACGTCGCGGATGCTGGACGCACCGGAAAGCAGCATGACCAGACGGTCCAGACCAAAGGCCAGACCACCGTGCGGCGGCGCACCGTGCTCCAGGGCCTGGATGAGGAAGCCGAACTGGGCCTCGGCCTGCTCGGGCGTGAAGCCCAGGGCCTGGAACATGTGGCGCTGCACTTCGGCGGAGTGGATGCGGATGGAACCGCCGCCCACTTCGTTGCCGTTGAGCACCATGTCGTAGGCACGGGCCAGGGCGCGGGCCGGGTCGCTGTTCATGATCTCCAGATGCCCGGGCGCGGGCGAGGTGAAGGGATGGTGGCAGGCCACGTAGCGCTTTTCTTCCTCGCTGTATTCGAACAGCGGGAATTCCGTCACCCACAGGAAGTTGAAGGTGTTCTCGGGGATCAGGCCCAGCTGGTTGCCCAGGTGCACGCGCAGGTTGCCCAGGGCGGCGTTGACCATGGCGGGCTCGCCGGCCTGGAAGAAGACGATGTCGCCCACCTGGAGGTCCAGGGCCTCACGGATGCCGGCGCGTTCTTCTTCGGACAGGAACTTGGCGATGGGCGACTGCCACTCGTTTTCCTTGATCTTGATCCAGGCCAGGCCCATGGCGCCGTAGATCTTGACGAACTCGGTGTAGGCGTCGATCTCCTTGCGGGTCATGGATTCGCCGCCGGGCACCTTCATGGCCTTGACCAGCTTGGCCTGGGCAAAGAGCTTGAAGCCGGAACCGCGCACGATGTCGGTGATGTCCACCAGCTCCAGACCGAAGCGGGTATCGGGCTTGTCCACACCGTAGCGGCGCATGGCTTCTTCATACTTCATGCGCGGGAAGGGACGGGGGATGTCCATGCCCATGACGTCGTGGAACACGCGGGCCATGAGGTTTTCGGCCATGGTCATGACCTTTTCCTCGTCCACGAAGCTCATCTCGATATCCACCTGGGTGAATTCGGGCTGGCGGTCGGCACGCAGGTCTTCGTCACGGAAGCAGCGCACGATCTGGAAGTAGCGGTCGAAACCGCCCACCATGAGCAGCTGCTTGAACAGCTGGGGCGACTGCGGCAGGGCGTAGAACTGGCCGGGGTTGAGACGGCTGGGCACCAGGAAGTCGCGGGCGCCTTCGGGCGTGGACTTAGTGAGCACCGGGGTCTCCACTTCCAGGAAGCCGTCGTCGTCCAGCTGGCGGCGGATGGCCTGGGCCACCTTGTGGCGCAGGCGCAGGTTGGCCTGCATGCGCGGACGGCGCAGATCCAGATAACGCCAGGCCAGGCGCAGGTTCTCACCGGCGTCGCAGCGTTCTTCGATGGCGAAGGGCGGGGTCTTGGAGGTGTTGAGCAGTTTCCACTCATGCACCACCACTTCGATGGCACCGGTGACCAGGTTGGGGTTGGTCATGCCCTCGGGACGGGGACGCACCACGCCCTTGATGGCCAGCACGTATTCGGAACGCAGGATGTGCGCGTTCTCGTGCGCGGCGGGAGCGATATCGGGGCTGAAAACGACCTGGGTCAGGCCTTCACGGTCACGCAGGTCCACGAAGATGAGGCCGCCGTGGTCGCGGCGGTATTGCACCCAGCCCATGAGGCAGACCGTCTGTCCATCGTTGTCCAGGGTCAGCTGGCCGCAAGTGTGGCTGCGGGTCCAGTCGCCGAGGTCTTCGATGAACTTCTGGTGCTCCTGCTGCACGTCCAGGCTTTGCGTCTGTTCAGTCATTATTTTTTCCCATTGTCAGAATTGGCAGCAAGGAAGTCCGCCGCGGCATCCAGGGACAGGGTCTGCTGCTCACCGCTGTCCATGTCTTTGACGACCACGGCGCCGGCGGCCGCTTCATCGGGGCCCATGATGCAGCAGAAACGGGCATTGGACTTGCCCGCCTGACGCATCAGGCCCTTGAAACCGGCATCGCTGAAATTCATCTCGCCCTTGAGGCCCAGGCCGCGCAGGCGCTGCACCAGGCCGAAGCTCAGGTCACGGCTCTGCGCGTCCATGGCCACGGCATAGAAATCCGGGCGGGGGGCTTCTTCGTCCCCGAGCATGAGGGCCAGGCGTTCCATGCCGCAGGCAAAGCCCACGCCGGGCACGTCGGGGCCGCCCACGCTCTTGACCAGGCCGTCATAACGGCCGCCACCGGCCACGGCGGCCTGCGCACCGATGCTTCCGCTTACCACCTCGAAGGTGGTGCGGCAATAGTAGTCCAGACCGCGCACCAGACGGTGGTCGATCTCGTACTTGACCCCGGCGGCGTCCAGCAGACGCAGCACGGTGTCGAAGTGTTCCTTGCACTCGGGGCAGTTGTAGTCCAGCAGGCGGGGCGCTTCGTCGGTGACGCAGCGGCATTTTTCCTGCTTGCAGTCCAGCACGCGCAGGGGGTTGGTCTCCATACGGCGGGTGCAGTCCTCGCACAGCTGGTCACAGCAGTCCTGGCGGTGCAGATAGTCCACCAGGGCCTGCTTGAACAGCGGGCGGCAGTGGGCGCAGCCCAGGGAGTTGAGCTTGAGCGTCAGATCCTTGAGGCCCAGCGCGGTGAGGAAGCGCGTGAGCATGATGATCAGGTCCGCGTCGGCGTAGGGGCTGTGGGAGCCCAGGCATTCGCAGTTGATCTGGTGGAACTGGCGCATGCGGCCCTTCTGGGGACGCTCGTAACGGAACATGGGGCCGGTGGTGAACAGACGGCTCACGGACTCGCGGCTGTAGCGGGCATCTTCCACATAGGCGCGCATGACGCCGGCCGTGGCTTCGGGGCGCATGGTCATCATGCGGCCCTTGCGGTCCGGGAAGGTGAACATCTCTTTCTGCACCACGTCGGTCTCTTCGCCGATGGAGCGCTTGAACAGGTCGGTGTATTCCAGCACGGGGGTGCGCAGCTCCACGAAGCCGTAACGGCTGAAGATCTCGCGCGCGGTATTCTCCATGCGGGTGAACAGCGAGCTCTGCGGCGGATACATGTCCGCGAAGCCCTTGATACGATTAGCGATAACAGCCATGTGAAAAACCTCGGACTAACGGCTGCCGCAGCAGCCGCCGCATTCCAGACGGAGTTTGCCCGACTCGCGGCAGGGCACGGGATAATTGCCGTCGAAGCAGGCCAGGCAGTAGCTGTCGGACTGCATGACGGAGCGCAGCAGGCCGTCGATGCTCAGGTAATGCAGGGAATCCACGTCCAGCATCTTGGTGATCTCGGGCAGGCTGTACTTGGCCGCGATGAGCTCGCCGCGCGAGGCGAAGTCGATGCCGTAGAAGCAGGGGAACTTCACCGGCGGGCAGCTGATGCGGATATGCACTTCCTTGGCGCCCAGCTCGCGCAGCTTCTTGACGCGGGTGATCATGGTGGTGCCGCGCACGATGGAGTCGTCCACGATGCAGATCTTCTTGCCTTCGATCATGGAGCGCACGGGGTTGATCTTCACGCGCACGCCGAAGTTGCGCATGCTCTGCGTGGGCTGGATGAAGGTACGACCCACGTAGTGGTTACGGATCATGGCGTGCTCATAGGGCAGCTCGGCGCACTGGGCGAAGCCCACGGCCGAATAGACGCCGGAATCGGGGAAGGGCATGATGAAGTCCACGTCGGGGGTGGACTCGTGGGCCAGCTGCCAGCCCATCTGCTTGCGGCACTGGTAGACCTGCTCGCCGAAGACGAAGGAGTCGGGGCGGGCAAAGTAGACCAGTTCGAAGATGCACTGGCGGGGACGTTCCGGCAGGGGGCCGCGCAGCTGTTCGCTGTGTTCGCCCTTGCCGTCCATGATCAGCATCTCGCCGGGCTGGATGGGACGCTCGTAGTCGGCTTCCAGCAGGTCGAAGGCACAGGTCTCGGAGGCCAGCACCGGCGCGCCGTCCAGACGGCCCAGGGCCAGGGGATGGAAACCGTGGGGGTCGCGCACGGCCACCATGGTGCCGCCGGCGTAGACCAGCAGGCAGTAGGCGCCGCGCACGCGGGCACAGGCTTCGCGGATGGCGTCCACCAGGTCATGCTCGCGCAGGGCGCGCACGATGAGGTGCATGAAAACTTCGGTATCGTTGGTGGTGCTGAAGATGGCGCCGTCGTTCTCCAGCTCCTCGCGCAGCTCCATGGTGTTCACCAGGTTGCCGTTGTGGGCGATGGCGATGTCCAGCCCCTTGTAGTGGGCCACGAAGGGCTGGGCGTTGCGCGCCGCGGAACGGCCCGTGGTGGAGTAACGCACATGGCCCAGAGAGATGGTGCCCGGCAGGGCCTGCAGGTTGGCTTCGGCGAAGACATCGGGCACCAGGCCCATGCCTTTGTGCTCGTGCAGCAGGCCTTTCTCGTCGATGGTGACGATGCCCGCGCTTTCCTGTCCGCGATGCTGCTGGGCGTACAGACCGAAATAGGTCAGTCGCGCCGCTTCCTCATGACCGTAGATACCCAAAAGACCACACTCGTGGCGAATCATAGCGTTTCCTCACTGCCAGCGCAAAATGCGTTGTTGTCTCCTCCGCCCTGCGGCGGGACCGTCTTCCCTCTCACCGCTCCGGGGCCCGCCTTGCAGGCAAGGCGGCCGACCAGCGCACGGCGGTACAAAGGGCGTGTCATATAACGGCGGGCCGCGCAATGCAAGTCCGCGCCCGCGCCGTTCCTCCCCTGACTCCTGCTCTGCCCCGGACAGGGAAAGAAGGGATGCACGGCCGGGTCTCCCCGGTCCCGTGCCTGCCCGGGTCCGGCCCGGCAGCTGCCGGGGACCGGAACCAAAGGGCGCGGCGTCCCCAGGGGCGCCGCGCCGCGTATCTATTCGTTGCCGTCATCGGCTCCCGCTTCCGCCGGAGCGCTCTCCAGAGGTGCCGCCGCGCTTTCGGGCGCGTCGTCATCGTCCTCCAGGTCGTCCATGCGGCTGCCGGTCTGGCCGCCTTCGTCCACGCGGTCGAAGCCCACCACATGCGCGCCTTCGTCCAGGCGCACCAGCATGACGCCCATGGTGGCCCGGCCCTTGCTGCGCACGTCTTCCACGCCGATGCGCACCACCTTGTTGGCCGAGGTCAGCATGATGAGGCCGTCGTTGTCACGCACGGGCATGGCGCCCACCACGGGACCGGTCTTGGACGTGACCTTGAAGTTGATGATGCCCTTGCCGCCGCGCGACTGCAGGCGGTAGAGGTCCACGCGGGTGCGCTTGCCGAAGCCGTTGGCGGAAATGGACATGATCTCCGTGGTCTGGTCGTTCTCCTTGAGGATGACGCCGGCCACCACCACGTCCTGACGGCGCAGGGCGATGCCCTTGACGCCCGTGGCCACGCGGCCCATGGGACGCACGTCCTTGCAGGCGAAGCGGATGGAGTAGCCGTCGGCCGTGGCCAGCACGATGTGGCTGTCCTCACGGATGGGCCGCACCACCACCAGCTCGTCGTCCTCGCGCAGGCCCACGGCCATGAGGCCGCTCTTGCGGCAGCGCGCGTAGAGCGAGGCCGAGGAACGCTTGACCATGCCGCGCTTGGTCACGAAGAGGAAGTACTTGTCCTCGGCGAACTCGCGCACGGCCAGCACCGTGGTGACCCACTCCCCTTCTTCCAGGGGCAGCAGGTTGTTGATGTGCACGCCCTTGGCCGTGCGGCTGCCCTCGGGCACCTGATGCACCTTGAGCTGGTGCATGCGGCCCTTGTTGGTGAACAGGCACAGGTACTGGTGGTTGGTGGTGGTCAAAAACTCCTGCACATAGTCGTCATCGGAGGTATGCAGGGCCGCGATGCCCTTGCCGCCGCGCTTCTGCTGCTGGTAGTTCTCCAGGCTGGTGCGCTTCATGTAGCCGCGGCGCGACAGGGTGATGACCACTTCCTCGTCGGGGATGAGGTCCTCGATGTCGATGCCGCCCAGGGCGTCGGTGAGCACCTCGGTACGGCGCGGCGTGGCGAAGGTCTCGCGGATCTCGCGGATCTCGCGCTTGAGTTCGGAGCGCAGCACTTCGGGGTTCTCCAGCACGGACTTGAAGAACTCGATCTTTTCCAGCAGTTCGCGGTATTCGGCCATGAGCTCTTCACGCTGCAGGCCGGTCAGGCGCTGCAGGCGCATGTCCAGGATGGCGCGGGCCTGCACCTCGGTGAGCTCGAAACGCTGCATGAGGCCGGCGCGGGCCTCGTCCGGGCTGGCGGAGGCGCGGATCAGGGCCACCACTTCGTCGATGTGGTCGATGGCGATGCGCAGACCTTCCAGGATGTGGGCGCGGGCCTCGGCCTTCTGCAGGTCGTAGCGGGTGCGGCGGATGACCACCTCGCGACGGTGGTCCACAAAGCAGGACAGGGCCGTCTTGAGGTTGAGCAGCACGGGACGGTTGTCCACAACGGCCAGCATGTTGATGCCGAAACTGGTCTCCAGCGGCGTGTACTTGTACAGGCTGTTGATGACGATGTCCGGGATGGTGCCGCGCTTCAGGTCGATGACCACGCGGATGCCCTTGCGGTCGGATTCGTCGCGCAGGTCGGAGATGCCGTCGATCTTGTGGTCATTGACCAGACCGGCGATCTTCTCCACCAGCGAGGACTTGTTGAGGCCGAAGGGGATCTCGCGGATGACTATGGCCTGCAGGCCCTTCTTGCGTTCTTCCACTTCCAGACGGCCGCGCACTTTCACGGTGCCGCGACCGGTGTGGTAGGCATCGGACAGGCCCTTGCCCGCGTAGACGAAGCCGCGCGTGGGGAAGTCCGGGCCCTTGACCACTTCCATGAGGTCCGAGATGGCGCACTGGGGATCGTCCAGCAGCATCTGCAGGGCGTCGCACAGCTCGCCCAGGTTGTGGGGCGGGATGTTGGTGGCCATGCCCACGGCGATGCCCGACGAACCGTTGAGCAGCAGGTTGGGCACCTTGGTGGGCAGCACCGAGGGCTCCTGCAGGGTGTTGTCGTAGTTGGGCCGGAAGTCCACGGTCTCCTTGTCGATGTCGGCCAGGAACTCGCTGGCCAGACGCGACATGCGCACTTCCGTGTAACGCATGGCGGCCGCGGCGTCGCCGTCGATGGAACCGAAGTTGCCCTGCCCGTCCACCAGCGGGTCGCGCATGGAGAAATCCTGGGCCAGACGCACCAGGGCATCGTACACGGCGCTGTCGCCGTGGGGGTGATACTTACCGATGACGTCACCGACGATGCGCGCCGATTTCTTGTGCGGACGGTTGTAACTGTTGGCCAGCTCGTACTGGGCGTACATGATGCGCCGGTGCACGGGCTTGAGGCCGTCGCGCGCGTCGGGGATGGCGCGCCCGATGATGACCGAAAGGGAATACTCCAGATAGGACTTGCGGAGTTCCTTCTCAATGCTGACTTGCGGCTGCTGTATGCCGCTGTTCTGTTCAGACACGTTTGCCTCGCAGGTAAAATATCAGGTCGGGAGCGGGTCCCGTGTTTTTTCTCAAAGGATGTCGTACCGGGGGAGCCGCCGGGCGGCCCCCGCCGGAAAACGTCCTCAGGCAGCCAGCCAGTACCTGCCCCAGAGCCAGACCAGCAGCAGCATGGTCCCCTCACCGAAGCAGACACGGATCACGGCGGGCAGGAGACGGCGCACGTCCCCCGCGCAGCGGGAGCTGGTGAAGATAAAGACGAAGATGTTGCTGAACAGCACCGCCATGGCTGCCGGATAGGCCAGGCTGTAGGCCTTGGGGTAGCCTTCCAGCGAGATGGTCAGCCACAGGCACATGGCCGCGCAGACCAGCCAGCCGCAGACGGCGATGACGGAGCAGCCGAAGCAGCTCTTCTTTTCCTTGCCGGTATCCTGCATGCGTCGTCCCTCCGGCAGCTAGATGTCCAGATCCTGCACGCTCAGGGCGTTGCGTTCGATGAACTCGCGGCGGGGCTCCACCCGGTCGCCCATGAGTTCCTCGAAGGCGTCCGAAGCCTCGTTGGCGTCCTCCACCGAGACCTGCAGCAGCACGCGGTTCTCGGGGTTCATGGTGGTCACCCAGAGCTGTTCGGGGTTCATTTCACCAAGACCCTTGTAGCGCTGGATGTTGATGCCCTTGCGGGCCTCGTCCAGGGTCATCTGCATCAGGTCGAACACGTCGCCGGCCTGGCTGCTGCTGTCCTTGCGGCGCAGGCTGAAGCTCAGCTCGCCGCACTGCTCGCGCAGGTCGTTGAACAGCTGCCAGGTCTGCCGGTACAGGCGGGAGGCAAAGAACTCCATGCCCCGGCGGGTGTGGTGGCTGCCCGTGTTCTCGAACACGGCGAACACGCGGCCTTCGTCCTCGTCCTCGCTGTGTTCCCGTTCCAGGCTCAGGGCGTATTCGTGCTTCTCCAGCCAGGCCAGGAAGTCGGCATCGCGGGCTTCCAGCAGCTCGCGGTCCACGGCGCGGGGATAGGTGGCCAGGGCCAGGAACAGGGGACGCGGCATGCCGGTGCTCTCGGCATCGGCCACGCGCAGCTCGATCTTCTCGATGGTCTCCATGAGGCGGATCAGGTCGCTGCCCGTGTATTCCCGCCCGTTGGCGGCCACCACAGTCACGTCCTCGCTCACGCGGTTGAGCAGGAACTCGTTGAGCTCGGCGTCGTCCTTGATGAACTTTTCCATGCGCGCGTTGTGCACACGGTACAGGGGCGGCTGCGCGATGTAGACGTAGCCCTTCTCCACCATCTCCTGATACTGCCGGAAGAAGAAGGTCAGCAGCAGGGTGCGGATGTGGGCGCCGTCCACGTCGGCGTCCGTCATGATGATGATCTTGTGGTAGCGCAGCTTGTCGAGGTCGGTGTCCTCTTCGCCGATGCCCGCGCCCATGGCCGTGATGAGGGCCTTCACTTCCTTGTTGGCCAGCATCTTGTCGAAGCGGGTGCGCTCGGTGTTCAGGATCTTGCCGCGCAGGGGCAGGATGGCCTGGTTGCGCGGGTTGCGGCCCTGCTTGGCGGAGCCGCCTGCGGAGTCACCTTCCACGATGAACAGTTCGGATTCCGCGGGGTCCTTGCTCTGGCAGTCGGCCAGCTTGCCGGGCAGGGAATTGTCCGAGAGCGCGCCCTTGCGGCGCACCAGTTCCTTGGCGCGGCGGGCGGCGTCGCGGGCGCGGGCGGCGTCCACGGCCTTGTCGATGATCAGGCGGATGTCCTTGGGGTTCTCCTCAAAGTAGACCGTGAGCCTGTCATAGACCATGCCGGCCACCATGCCGGCCACTTCGCTGTTGCCGAGCTTGGTCTTGGTCTGGCCTTCGAACTGGGGCTGGGGCAGCTTGACGCTGATGACGGCCGTAAGGCCCTCGCGCACGTCGTCGCCCGACAGGGCCGTGCCCTTGAGCTTCTTGGTCAGGTCCGGCTGGTTCTTCACATAGCCGTTGATGGCGCGGGTGAGCGCCGTACGGAAGCCCACCAGATGCGTGCCGCCTTCCTTGGTATGGATGTTGTTGGCGAAGGTGAGGATGGTCTCCTTGTAGCCGGCGTTGTACTGGAGGGCAAAGTCGATGGCCACATTGTCCACCACGCCTTCGGCCATGATGATGGGGTGGATGCCCTGCTGGCCGGAGTTGAGGTCGCTCACGAACTGGCGGATGCCGCCCTCGGCGTGGAAGACGTGGGTCTCGCTGGTGCGCTCGTCGATGCACTCGATGTACAGGCCCTTGTTGAGGTAGGCCAGCTCTTCGAAACGCTTCTTGAGGGTGTCGTAGGAGAATTCCAGCACCTCGAAAATCTGCTCGTCGGGCTGGAAGCGCACCGTGGTGCCGTGGCCGTCGGCCTCGCCGATGACCGTCAGCTGGTCCTGCGGCACGCCGCGGGAATAGTGCTGGCGGTAGCGCTTGCCGTCACGGCGCACCGTGACCGTCAGCCACTCGGACAGGGCGTTGACGCAGGACACGCCCACGCCGTGCAGGCCGCCGGAGACCTTGTAGCTGTTGTTGTCGAACTTGCCGCCGGCGTGCAGTTTGGTCATGACCACCTGCACCGCGGGCACGCCTTCCTTGGGATGGATGTCCACGGGGATGCCGCGGCCGTCGTCGCGCACGGTGACGCTGTTGTCGGCGTGCAGGATGACGGTGATGCGGGTGCAGAAGCCGGCCATGGCCTCGTCGATGGAGTTGTCCACCACTTCGTACACCAGATGGTGCAGGCCGCGCACGTCGGTGGAACCGATGTACATGGCCGGGCGCTTGCGCACCGCGGACAACCCTTCGAGAATGGTAATGGATGAGGCGTCGTAGCTGGAGGCCATGTCAGGAGCCATTAAACATCTTCCTCGCTATAATAGGTGGATTCGGAAATCTTCATGGGCATGATGATGACCGTGTACTCGTTGTCTTCGGAACCGCGGATGCCGCAGGGGCCCTCGGCGCCGGTCAGGATCATGTCCACGCTGGGCGAACTGAAGTGGCCCAGCACGTCCATGAGGTTGCGGGTGGGGAAGGCGATGCGGCTGATGTCGCCGCGGTAGGTCACTTCCAGGCTCTCGTTGGCCGAACCGGTGTCCTGCCCCTGGGCGGAGAGGCGCACTTCGTTGTCGCCCAGGTCGAGATAGGCGCAGCGGTCGCTGTCGGTATTGAAGATCTGGATGCGGCCCAGGGCCTCGATGGCTTCCTTGCGGTTGACGGTGAGCAGGCTCACGCCGTCGCCTTCCAGACGGCTCATGAACACCGTGTAGTCGGGATAGTCATGACCGGCACGCGGCACGGACAGGCTCTCGGCACCGTCCAGGGTACGCAGGTACAGGCGCTTGTCGGTGATGTTGAGCTCGATCTCGTCCACGCCCAGCCACTTCTTCATGTCCTGCAGGTACTTCTTCTGGATGAGCACGCCTTCTTCGGGCAGACGGGCGGCCAGATCGTCATGGGTGAAGGAGACCAGGGCGAACTGGTGGCCGTTGAGGCCGCAAACGTCGATACGGCCGTTGCCGCAGGGCTTCATGTACAGGCAGGTGATGGCGTCGGTGGCGTCGTCGTCGCTGATGCAGAAGACCACGCGATCCAGCACGTCCTGCAGGAAGTCGCCCGACCAGGTCACCGGGGACTCGGCCGGGAATTCGGAAAAGTTCTGGAACCACTCGGCCCCGCTCACAGGCAGCTTGTACGTGCGGCGGCCCTGTTCCAGCAGCAGGTTGCCGGTGCTCTCGTCCAGCGTGAGCTGGAGCACGCCCGCAGGCAGCTGGCGCACCAGATCCACGAAAGCGCGGCCCTGCACACCGATGAGGCCGGGCTGCTTCACTTCGGCAGGATAACGGCCGGTGAATTCGATATTGGCGTCCGTGGCCATGATGGACAGGCTGCCCTTCTCGGCCTTCAACCAGATGGAACGCAGGTAGGCGGCTCCTGCTTTGGCAGGGATGATGGCTGCCGCTTTCTGCAGGCCTTCGATGATCTGTTCTTTATTAACAGAAAGTTTCATAAAAGAATCCTTGTAATAATTGATGCCTGTGCTTTTGTGCGGAACATATGCAACAGGCTGTTTTTACTTGAAATTTTTACTATCCCTTTAAGCACTGCCCGTCTACGCCCCGAACACTTCGTCTGTGGGGGGGCTGTCCGGCTGTTCCTGATGTGCGCATTTCTCCAGTCTGGCGACAAGGTGTTGCACATCTTTGTTACTTTCCAGCATTTTTCCAATCTTTTTAACCGCATGGATGACGGTACTGTGGTCGCGTCCGCCAAAGGCCCGGCCCAGTTCGGGATAGGAGAGGCCCAGATGGCGACGGCAGACGTACATGGCGGCCTGCCGGGCCATGACCAGCCGCGCGTGGCGTCCCGTGCCCGTGATGTCGGCGGGGGCGGCATCGCAGCAGCGTGCGGCCTCGGCCAGGATCTGCTCGTGGCCGGCATGGCAGGCCTGCACCGGTCCCGTACGGGCCAGACGTTCCAGATCGTCCAGGCTGGGATGCCGGGCGGCATCATCTTCCCAGGCGGACTTGACCCGGAGCAGCAGGGAACGCAGGCCGTGGAAATGGGCCGCGCGCCGCGCCATGAGGCGCAGATGTTCGCGGGGCAGGTCCAGGGCGTTCTCCCGGCAGCATTGCTGCAGGTAACGCATGCGGGCTTCCATGTCCGGCGGGGTCAGTTCGGCGGAGAACAGTTGCCGGACGCTGGCGGCGGGGCCGGGTTCCCACGCTCCGAGGGCATCGGGGCCGCCCTCCAGGGCGAGGACCACCGGAGCCTTTTCGGGGCGATGCGCCAGCAGGGCCGCCAGCAGGCGCTGGGAACGGGGCTGTCCGCCCAGGGTCTGGATATCGTCCAGGAACAGGGCCTCGGCCTGTTGCCAGAACAGGGGGGCCGTCTGTTCTTCCAGAGGACAGTGCTGAAAAAAGCGGGCCGCCGGGGCCAGGATGACGCGCAGGCCCTGCCGGGCGAGGGACGCGGCCATGTGCTGCAGCAGATGGCTCTTGCCCGTGCCTTTTTCGCCGTGGAGCAGGAAGGGGCTGTGCCCGGGCTCCCGCAGGGCGACGGCCCTGGCCATGGCCAGGGGAAAGGCATTGCGGGCGCCGCCCGGCAGCGGCATCTCGTCCCTGCTGCCGTCGGCATGGAAAAAGAGGGCGTCCGGGATGCGGCCCGGGCAGGACGTATTCCAGCCGGGGGGCGTCGGCGCCCGGCCAGGCGGCCTTCACGGCTGCCGAAAAATCCGTTTTGTGCGGCGTGAACCAGCGGGCGAAGTAGATATGGGGAAAGGTGATCCGCAACACATTGCCGGACGGGAGGTATTCCATGACCAGACCATCCAGCCAGGGCGCTCCCCCGCCATCCGGGCCACCGGGGATGCCGCCGAGCAGATGCCGGCGCAGGCGGTGGCGAAAATCCTGAAGGGAAACATGTGCATTTGTCATGAGCGGCCCCTTGCGATCCGGGACCTTCTTCCGGTCGTCGCAAAAATGTTTTTATAGCATAAAAACGTCCGCTAAACAAGTCCGCGTCTCGTTCTCAGGCGCGGCGGATGGGTCAGGAAGGCTTGCATTTGGACGGTGAGCCTTTTTGCCTTCTTCTGTGTGGGGGGATACGGCAGCGCAAAACAAAAGCCCCCAGCAGCCTGCCTGTACGGACTGCCGGGGGCCGGATCCTTAACTGTGTCACTTATGACACTTTTGTGCGTATCTCTATTAACATATTGTTTTTATTATTTTTTATCAACGAACGTCTCCGGCAGGAGCCAGGCGGCCAGGGCACTGACGGCAGCCAGGAGCGCCAGCGGGGCAAAGGCCCATGTCCAGGGCTGGGAAAGGCCCGCCTGCTGGGCAAAGGAAAGCAGCGCCCCGGAGATCAGCTGGAGCAGGGCCCCGCCCACGAACACCGAAGATGCCAGGATGCCGCTCAGGCTGCCCACCATGCGGTTGCCGAAGCGTTCCCGGCCGGTGGCATAGCCCACGGGGCAGGGGCCGTTGGCCGCGATGCCTAGGCCCAGGGAGACCACGAACAGCAGGGGCACGCTCAGGCCGGCGCTGCCCAGGCTCAGGGCCGCGCCGGAGACGCAGGCCAGCAGGCTGGCCAGGACCATGGCCTTGCGGCGGGACTTGAGGCGCTTTTCGCTGATCCAGGTCAAAAGCGGCGTCCCGGCGATGAAGCCCACGGCGCCCATGGCCAGGATATTGCCGATGAGGCTGGGCGAAAGGCCGAAGGTCCCGCCCATGTAGACAGCGCCCCAGAGCCCGTGGAACACGAAATACTGCGACGGCAGGGTCAGGTACCAGACGACCATCTTCCAGAAGTCGGACTGCCTGGCCATGGCGGCCACGTCACGCAGCACGTCGGCCAGACGGATGCCGCTGCAGGTGGCCGCCAGATGGGGCGGCCAGTCCCGCACCACGGTATAGATGATGACGGTCAGGGAACAGGTCAGCACGGAAAGCGCAAGGAAGACCAGCCGCCAGCCCACCCAGTGGTTGGCCAGCGAAAGCGGGGTTGTGGCCAGCAGGCCGCCCATGCCGCCCGCGATGAAGAACAGGGTGCAGAGCCGGGAGAAGGTCTCGGGCGCGAACCAGCGGCTGAACAGGGTGAAGGAAGAGGACATGACCCCGGCCATGCCCAGACCGTTGAGCAGACGCCCGGCCACGGCCATGGGCAGGCTGTGGGCCGTGGCGAAAAGGAAGCCGCCCAGGGCCGCCACCAAGAACTGGCAGCTCAGCAGGCGGCGCGGGCCGAAACGGGTGGCGAGGATGCCGGAAAAGACTTGGGTAAGGGCATAGGCATACAGGTAGACGGAACCCAGCAGGCCCATGTCACCGGAGGAGAGCCCGAGGTCCTGCATGACGTCGGGGGTGACCACGGTGATGGCCACGTTCTGGATGAAGACCACCAGATAGGCTGAGGAAAGGACGAAGAACAGCCATTTTTTGTAGGAAAGATGCAAAGACACGAAAAACCCCACGAAAGCGTCCTGTGACGCTGCTGCGATGATGATTGTTTGTTGCGTGAGCAACGTCTATACGGCAGGCGCAAGAAAATCAAGAGGGGATGTTTTTATTATTATCTTTATTTTCAGTATGTTATGATATTTGCGCACATATTGACACAAGGAACACCCCTCAGGAAGGGCATGGTGCGCGCCGTGTTCCCCGTCCGGAGGGGACGGCGGGCATCTTGCTGGACAACTGACGGGCGCGCAGGCTATATGCCATACTGTTTGGAGTGTACCGCATGAAGAAAACAGGACTTGCAGTCTTTTTCGTCCTCGTGATCCTCCTTGGCCTGCTGGCCGGACAGCTGGGCATAGCCCACCTGCCCTGGAGCTCAGAGGATACAGATACGGCTCCCGGCCAGGCCGTGACGGAACAGGCCGCCGAGGCCCCGGCCCGCGACGGGGAGGCAACGGCCCCCGCGACCGGGACGGAAGACGCCGGGCAGGAAAAAGCCCCTGCCGCTCCCGAAACTGCTGCCACTGCCGCAGAGGCAGAGACGGACCAGGATGCCCAGCCCGCGGTGCCCCTGCCCGAAGGGGCCGAGATCATCAACGGCGAGGCCGTGGTGCACGGCACGGTGGAAAAGGGCGATACCGTCAGCAAGATCATCGAGGGCAACACCTCTTCCGGATCCCATCCTTATGTGAGCGCCGCCCGGCAGGTCTTTTCCATGCGGGCCTTCCGTACCGGCCAGCCCTACACCATCGTGGTGGACCCCGCTTCCGGCCAGCTCAAGCGATTCGAGTACGAGATCGACGCCAGCCGCCGTCTGGTGGTGGAAGGAGCGGAAGAGCCCGTGGCCCGCGTGGAGCCCATCGAATATGTGACCACCCTCGCCCAGGTGGAAGCCACCATCGACGACAATCTCTTCCAGGCCGTGGCCGACATCGGCGAAAGCCCGCAGCTGGCCCTGACCCTGGGCAGTCTGTTCGGCTCGGAGATCAACTTCATCCGCGACCTGCAACCCGGCGACAGTTTCAAGGTGCTGGTGGAAAAACGCTACCGCGACGGCGAATACAAGGGCTATGGCCGCGTGCTGGCCGCCCATTTCACCAACACGGGCACCACCTACGAGGCCTATCTGTTCCGCGACGGCAAGAACCGGCCGCAGCATTACAACGCCAAGGGCGAGAACCTGCGCAAGACCCTGTTGCAGGCGCCGCTGGCCTTCACCCGCGTGACGTCCCGCTTCTCGCACAACCGCAAGCATCCCATCCTCGGCTACAGCCGCCCGCATCTGGGCGTGGACTACGGCGCGCCCACCGGTACGCCGGTCAAGGCCGTGGGTGACGGCGTGGTCACCCGGCGCAGCTGGGCCGGAGGCTACGGCAACCAGGTCATCATCAAGCATTCGGCCGGGCTGGAATCCATGTATTCCCATCTGTCCGGCTATGCCCGCGGCCTGCGCAACGGTCAGCGTGTGCGTCAGGGCCAGGTCATCGGCTTCGTGGGCAGCACGGGCCTTTCTTCCGGGCCGCATCTGGATTTCCGCCTGCGGCAGAACGGCAAGTTCGTCAATCCGGCCAAGGCCATCAACCCGCGCGGCGAGAGCGTGCGCAAGGCCTCCATGGACCGCTTCCGCAAGACCGTGGAAAAGGAACGCGCCCTGCTGCTGGGCCAGACCTCGCTGCTGGAATATGATGTGGACAGCATCGTGCCCGTGGATGATGTGGAGCCTTCCGCCAAGTAGCGGTCATGATGTTTTTTGGGCAGTACGCCAATGGGAACGCCCCGTGTCATGCACGGGGCGTTCGTTTTTGGGGGAAAGTCCTCCCTTTGACCAGTGCCCAAACCCCAAGCCCCCCATCCTCCTCCAAATCCACTTTCTCCGAGGGGGCCTGTCCCGCTCCTGAAAAGCAAAAGCCCCTGTGGAGGGGCTTTTGCTGAAGCAGGGGGCCGTAGCCGCAACTGTTGCGGAAGCCCGGGGGAGGAAGTCTTCCCCCGGGACTGTTTCACGTGATTACTGCCCGTCTCCGGGAAGGCTGAGATCATAGGGGATGCCGGAGAAATAGCGCGTCAGCAGCTGGTGGAGCTGCGGGTAGAAGGTGGTGCGGTTGTCCCCGGCTTCCAGCAGCTGGTCCAGGCGGTGTACGCCGGTGGAGACGCCCGGCCGGAGCTGGTCCGGCGGCGGCAGGGTGATCCAGCGGGTGCCCTGGAGCTTCCGGCTGCCGCCAAGGCCCTGCCTGTCCGTATTGATGAGCATGTGGATGCTGCCGTCGAAGCCCATGTAGACATCGTGCGGAGTGAAGGCACCGGACAGGCGGTTGGCGAGGAAGCGCAACAGCTGGCTTTGCCCCCGGCTTTCCTGCACGGGGCGCAGGGCTGCCAGAAAGGCATTGATGGCCGCCTTTGCCTCGCCGTGCTTGCCCTTGGTCCAGCGGCTGCCTTCCAGCAGGCCGTGCAGGGCCGTGGCGGCATCGTCGCGGCCGGATTCCAGGCAGACGGCCAGCTGTTCCGCCACGCCGGTCTCCTTGCGGATGGCGTTGTCGAGGAGCCTGCCGCAGGCCACGGCCGCGTCCCTGCCCTTTTCCAGCAGCCTCAGGCCGTCCTGCAGGGCCGCGCGTGCCACCACGCCGCCTTCCTGATCCTGCAGGCCGCCAAGGATGCGTTCCACGCTCTGCCGGATCAGGTCGAGGCCCTCCCGGGCGCCGTCGGTATCCAGTCCGCGCGCTTCGGGCTGGGCGCTGTGTACGGTGGGGTTCTCCGTCTGCATCCGGGCCAGGGTCAGGTTGGCCATGAAACGGGCGACGGACGTGCGCAGTTCCGTGATGGCCTGCTGCCGGTGTTCCGGCTCGCGCGGGCCGTTGGTACGCAGGCGCAGGGCCAGACGGCTGATCTGGAGCCCCTGGGAGATGAGGCTGTCCGCCTGCGGCAGCCGGGCGCGCTGCAACAGCGCTCCCGCGTGGCCCACCACCTGATGCAGGGCACGCGCCTGCTCAAGGGCATCCAGGCGGCTCTCGGCCTGGTCGGTCCCGGCAAGCTGGAAGACGGGGCGGTCCATGGCCGGTTCGAGGTGGCGCAGCAGATCGGCCCGCCCTTCCTGGAAGCGCCGGCGCACGTCTTCCGGCATCCGGGCATCTCCTGTCCTCCGGTCGATGACGGACAGAGCGTCCCTGACGGCCCAGGCATCCGTGGCGGGAGAGCGCAGGGCCTTGATGAGCGTGTCGCAGGCCCGGCCCCATTCCTGACGGTCCATGTCCGGGGGCAGGTCGCTTTCGGCCAGCTCGTGCAGCAGCAGGCAGGCCCGGCAGCGGCTGTCCCGCTGCGCCAGCTCGCCCAGTCCTTCCGTCAGCTGGCCGTACAGGCGGGAGATATCCCGTATCTGCCGGCGTGCCTGCCGGATGCCCTGCCGGAACGGGTCCGCGTCGGGGCGGGCCGTATCCGCCGGGGCGCTGTCCCCGCTCGCGGGCCGGTCGCCGTGTTCGATGGCGGCCAGCTCCTGCCGGACGAAGTCCGCGTCGATGCGGCGGAAGTCCTGCCCTTCCTGCCCTACGCTCTCCGACGTATCCAGATGGCGCAGGGCCAGCCCGCAGACATCGTCCAGGGCGCAGTGGATGGCCCGGCGCATCTTTTCGTCCACCTGATGCTGGACGTGGGCAAAACTGTCCGCATCAGCCGTCAGCCTGTCCTGCAGCACGGCGTCCACGGCTTCCAGGGCCGCTTGCAGGGTGTCCCGGGCCTCGCCCGTGAAACGGGCCAGGGTGGCCTGGCGTTCCTGCAAGGCCTGCCGGGCTTCCTCCCTGAAGGTGATGCGGCCCAGGAAGAAGTCCCGCAGGGCGGCGGGGCTGAAACGGGAACGATAGGGCTGCGGGGCCGTTTCGGGGGGCGTGTCATCGACCGGTGCGGCGGAAGCCGTTCCCAGGTCGGTGGCCCGAGCCTCCACCCGGGCGGCCATGTCGTCCGCGCCGGTGTGCAGGGCATCCCGGATCAGGGCCAGGTCGGCGGCCATGTCCGCCTGCCCGTCATCGAGGTCGGCAATGACGGCATCCAGCAGGCCGCTCGTCTGCAGCTGCCGCAACTCCACGGCGCGTTGCGGGGCTTCCTCGCGCAGGATGGCCATGTTGCGGCGCACACGGGTCTGGAGCAGTTCGGCATAGTCCGCGCCCCGGCTGGTCATGGGGCGCGCCGCCTGCCGCAGTCCGGCCAGCTCCCGCAGGGCCGATTCCAGATCCGCACGGCGCTGGGGATCGTCGGGCGCACCGGCAGCGGCATTGCGCAGATGGCCCAGTATCCTGCCCGTCTGGGCGCTGAAGTCTTCCAGCCCGCGACGGAACTTGCCCTGGGCACGCCAGCTTGCCGGGGTGAGGCTGTCCAGCAGCTTGGCGAACCAGCGCCCCACCGTTTTGGGCGGGCCCGGGATGCGGTCGGTCTGCCGTGTGCCCGGCTCCAGCACCTCCATGCTGTGCCTGCCAAGGCGGCCCATGCCGCCCAGGGCGTCATAGCCGAAATCCGTATCAAGACTGATGTAGCGTGTCTGCGTTGCCTGCACTGGTCCTGGCATGGCGTCCCCCTTCATTATGAATATGGTTGTGAGCGGCGGCGTGGCGGCCTTCTCCGGCTGTCGCGACCGGGCAGGCGGGCGTGGGATTTCCCGCGGCGGTGATGCCCTGTGGTCGCCTGTGCAGCACGGGGCCGGTGCGGGGCTCTGCAGGGCCAAGGAGTTCCGCACAGTTCCTTGGCGGCGCTGTCACCGGCGAGACATATCTCCCGGACGCGGAGCTCCGGCCAAAATCGCCCCGGTATATGGTACCGGAAGACGGCAGCAGGCAGCGGGGCCTTCCCGTCTAGCGGCCCTGTTGCATCACATCGGCCCAGTGGGCCAGGACATCCAGAAAATCTTCCAGCGCGGTGAAGAGCGTCCCTTCCCCGGCTTCGGCCGCCGCCACGCGGGCAAAGGCCATGATCTCCTCACCGTCCAGGCCGAAAAGCGTGTTGCCGCTCTCCCGGCCCAGGCAATGGGCCCGCATCATCCGGGCCATCAGTTCCCTGCCCTGCTCACCGGCAGGGAGCGTCCCCAGGCGGGCATACAGATAGATGGCGTCCTCGTCGTCCGTGACCTCAAGGTCCACGATGAAGCGGCCGTCGAAGCGCAGGCGGCACAGGCCGTCCCCGTTGAATGCCAGGGCGGCCCCGGTCTGGCGTGAAAGCGCGTCCAGCATCTGGTGCGGTGTCATAGTTGCTCCGGTCGTTGAAGATGTGAAGGATGCCTGCCCGGCCTGTCCGTGATGTCTGTACGGGCAGATGCATCAACAGTGCCAGCACTCCCGGCAGGGACAGTGCCCGTGTCATGGCTGTGTTTCGGGACGTCCTGCGCAGGAGAGAGGAAAAGGGGTGGGAAAAATGCTGTCATGGCCGTCCGCTGGCGTGAACGCCGTTGGCGGCCCGGCCGGGACGGCCTTGCGGGCCGTCCCGGGATACGGGGGGCCCTCCTTTCGGAGAGCGCGGGATTTAAAAAATATAATCAACTCGGGTGCGCTTGAAATTCTTCAGGATGCCTTGACTTGTTTGGAAATGCTCGCTACTTGTCTTCTTGTATGGTCTTCCATACAAAAAGACAAGCTTGCGGGGATTTCGAAAGGTACGGCCTCCCGGCAAGCAAAAGATGGATGTAGGGACCCAAGGAAAAACTGCCTTGCACGCCAGCCGTCCAAAGGGGTGTCGGGCGAAAATACAGGGAGGTTAACATGGGAGAATCATTTTATCCTTATATCGGAGCCATGATCTGGATCTCGCTCCTGCTCTGCCTTGCGACGTTCTTGCGTTCGCGGATCAAGATCCTGCAGACATTCCTTGTGCCTGCGTCCCTGATTGGCGGCATCCTCGGCTTTATTTGCGTGAATCTCGGTATTGTCGGTATGCCTACGATGGAGGGCTGGCAGCCCATCCCGACAAAGGTTTTCAGTGTCATGACCTTCCACCTGTTCGCCTTTGGCTTCGTAGGCGTTGGCCTGATGAAAAGCAAAGAGACCAACACCAGCAAGCTGATGTTCCGTGGCGGCCTGTGGATGGCGCTCATGTACTGCTTCATCTGGTCCGTGCAGGGCATCATCGGCAAAAGCGTGTTTGAGCTGTGGCACATGACGGTGGGCGGTGATTTTGATTCCTGTCTCGGTTATCTGCTGGGCTGCGGTTTTGCCCAAGGGCCCGGTCAGGCTCATGCCTATGGCAGCATCTGGGAGACCACCTATCATGTGGGCAATGCTATGAGTATGGGGCTGGCGTCCGCGGCCATGGGCTTCGTGGTGGCCGTGGTGGTTGGTGTGCCGCTGGCCTATACGGGTATCCGTCGCGGCTGGATCAGCGGCGAGCACAAGGGCAGCCTGCCTGAGTTCTTCTTGCGCGGCATCATGAAGAAGGGCGATAACCCCGCGTGCGCCAAGGCCACGACCCACTCCGCCACTATCGACAGCTTTGCCTTCCATCTGGCGCTAATGGGCGTCGTCTATGGCTTGGCCTATACCTTCGGCCTGTACTGGACGCTGTTCATGCCGGCGGGCGTGAACGGTCTGGGCTTCGGTCTGCTCTACACCTGGGGCATGTGCCTAGCTATGCTGACCCGTTTCGTCCTCAACAAGACCGGCTCTTCCCACATCCTCGACGGCGACACGGTCCGCCGTATCACTAATACGTCCGTGGACTTCATGGTCTGCGCCGTCTTCCTGGCCATCAGCGTCAGCGAGCTTCAGTCCGTGCTGATGCCCTTCCTCATTGCGGTCATCCTTGCGGCCCTGGCGACCCTGGTGCTCATCATGTGGTACGCACGACGCGCTCCTGAATATAACTTTGAACGCGGCATTGCCTGCTTTGGCTGTTACACGGGGACTGTGGCCACCGGTATGCTGCTGCTCCGCATCGTGGACCCCGAATTCGAATCTCCAGCGGCAATCGAGCTGGGTATCATGAACGTCATTATCCTGCTGCTGAGCCAGCCGCTGACGGTGGGCTATCCTTTCATCCCCTCTGAAGCCTGCCCCATGTTCCTCATCATGGTGGGCTATGTAGTGGTGGTCCCCATCGCCATGTATATGCTGAAGCTGGTCAAGAAAGTCGCGTGGTAGACCCGTACCTCATCTTTTACGGAGAACATCATGAAAGAATTTACCATCAATATCCCGGATGAAGTCATCGAAGGCATCAAAAAACGCGTGGCTGATTACCCCTGGGGAAAATGCTATATGGCGACGCCCGACAGCTGGGAAGCCGGTACGGATCTCGAATACCTCAAGGAGTTCTGCAAATACTGGGTGGAAAAATATGACTGGCGTACCCACGAGGCAGAACTGAACCGTTTCCCCCAGTATATGGCCACGGTGGACGGTATCGACATACACTTTATCATGGAGAAAGGCAGCGGCGACGCCCCCAAGCCTCTGCTGATGGCTCATGGCTGGCCCGGTTCCGTGTGCGAGTTCACTAAGATCATCGAGCCACTGGCACATCCCGAGCGCTTCGGCGGCAAGGAGGAGGACGCCTTTACGGTCATCGCCCCCTCACTGCCCGGTTTTGCCTTTTCCGGTCGTCCTTCCCATCCTATGGGGCCGCGTGGCATGGCCCGGGTGCTGAACAAGCTGATGGTGGACGTGCTCGGCATTACCTCTTACATCGCTCAGGGCGGCGACTGGGGCAGCGCCATCTGCAGCTGGCTGGGCTATGATTATTCCGGGACCTGCAAGGCCATCCATTTCAACTTCCCGACCATGCGCAACATCGCCGGTCCCCAGACACCTGAAGAACAGGCCTGGGCCGACCAGCTGGTGGTGGATCAGGTCATGGAAGACGGCTACCGCACTCAGCAGGCTACCAAGCCCCAGTCCCTGAGCTATGCCATGGTCGACAGCCCGGTGGGCACTGCGGCCTGGATTCTGGAGAAGTTTAATACCTGGTCCGATACCAAGGGTGACGACGTGGAGAGCGCGCATACCAAGGATGATCTGCTGACCAACATCATGGTTTACATCCTGACGAACAGCTTCAATTCCGCGTCCTGGATTTACTATGGCCGTCGCGAAGAGGGTGGCCGCATTATGGTGAAGGAAGATGGCCGTCGGGTCGAAGTGCCCACCGCGTGCGCCCTGTTCCCTGCCGAGATGCTGGCCTGGCCTCCTAGGAGCTATTTCGAGCGCATGTACAATATCGTGCGCTGGACCAAGATGCCGCATGGCGGCCATTTTGCCGCCATGGAGGAACCGCAGCTGCTGATGGACGATCTGCGTGCCTTTGCACGGGACATCCGGCTGTAGTCCATTTTTTCTCCAAGACTGTCTGGAGCGCGGTATGACCGAACGTGCCGCGCTCCCAACGCCCGTAAGGTGATATTATGACTCAGATCACTCAGGAATATTGTGAAAAGCTGGCCGCCCAACTCAAAGCCAGTTTCCAGACCCGGGCCTTCATCGATGGGAAGTTCGTGGATGCCCAGAGCGGCAAGGCCATGCCCACCTTTAACCCCGCCACGGAAGAAGTGCTGGCTCATGTGGCTTCGTGCGGCACGGCAGATGTGGACAGAGCGGTGGCCGTGGCCCGCCAGACATTCGAAAGCGGCGTCTGGTCCCGCATGCATCCTTCCGAACGTAGCAAGATCCTTTTCCGTTTCGCGGACATCATCGAGCGGGAGCTCGTACCCCTGGCCGTGTTGGAATCGCTGAACAGCGGCAAGCCTGTGGGCGACTGCATGCGTGCCGACCTGCAGGACACCCTGGCCGCCCTGCGCTGGCATGCCGGATTCTCGGACAAGCGCTACGACCGTCTCTCTCCCTCCGGCAGCGGTGCCGTGGGCATGATCGTGCATGAGCCTATCGGCGTGGTGGCCTGCATCGTGCCCTGGAATTTCCCCATTATGACCACTATGTGGAAGATGGCGCCCGCCCTGGCCGAAGGTAACAGCGTCATCGTCAAGCCCGCCAGCTCGACGCCTCTGTCAATTCTGCGCATCGCGGAACTGGCCATGGAAGCCGGCCTACCCGAAGGCGTACTCCAGGTCATCCCCGGTCCCGGAGGTGTCCTAGGAGAGGCCCTGGGCCTGCATCCCGATGTGGATTGTATCAGCTTCACCGGTTCCACCCCTGTGGGCCGCCAGCTGCTCGAATATTCCAGCCGGAGTAACCTGAAAAAAATCATTCTCGAACTGGGCGGCAAGAGCCCCATGGTGGTGCTGGATGACGTGAAGGATCTGTCCGGCGCCGTAAATAACGCCCTAGTGGCCTCCTATTCCAACACGGGACAGAACTGCACGGCCAACTCCCGAATCATCGTGCCCGCCGCCCGCAAGGAAGAGTTCGTCTCTCTCATGCTGGAAGAGCTGGAAAAATCCTGGTTCATGGGGGCTCCGCTGGATCTCAGGAGCAACTTGGGCAGCATGATCAGCAAGAGCCATTTTGAAAGCGTCATGCGCTATATCGACAACGGCAAGGCCGCTGGCGTACGCGTGGCCACGGGGGGAGAAGCCCGCACCATTGATGGCAAGGGGTTCTTCATCCAGCCGACGCTCTTTGTAGATCCGGCCCTGGATTCGCCGCTGGTCACGGAGGAAATATTCGGCCCTGTGGCTTGCGTCATCGGTGCGCCCGACAACGAGACCGCCATCACGATGGCCAATGATACGGAATACGGCCTGCAGGCCAGTCTGTTCACGGACGACCTGCGCAAGGCCCATCTGTATGCCCGCCGTTTGCGTGCTGGGACCGTCTCGGTGAACAAGTATTGCGAAGGCGATTTCTCGACCCCCTTCGGGGGATTCAAGCTTTCCGGCTTCGGCGGCCAGGACAAGGCACCGCAGGCCCACGAGCAGTACTGCGAGACCAAGACCATCTTCATCAATCTTGAAGACTGAGCACCGCCGCTGGTCTGATCGGCAGGGTGGGGCGGCAGGCCGCACCGTGTCGTAGCTGACGATCCCCGCGTATCACTGGGTATGCGGGGATCTTTTTCATGGAAGAACATCGGCCAGAGGGCTTCTGTCCGTTGCCGTCGGACGGTCAGCCGGGCCGGAAAACTCCGCAAGCACGGGAAGACACAGCCTGGCTGGTGCGTCATGGACCGAATCGGACAAGCAGACGCGCCGGGGCTAGCCGCCATCGATATTGGATGCTATAGCCTCATATGGACAATGAACAAAAGACAGCCTGTTCGCGCTGTAAAAATGATATGCCTATGGATACGTTAAAGCATGCACATGATGGGGTCATTAAGAAGGAATGTCCTGAATACATTAAAATATACAAGGAACTGCGCGAAAAGATTACCTCGTTCCGGCTGCTCCCTCATGAAAAAATCCCGTCGGAGACCGAGTTGTGCCGGCAGTACGGGGTCTCCCGCTATACCATACAGCGCGCGTTGCAGCTGCTGGTGGCCGAGGGGCTGATCATACGGCAGCAGGGGAAGGCTTCCTATGTCAGGGAGTTGGCCCGATTCGGTGGGGAAGAAGGTGAAAAGCAGGTCCTGCACTTGGGCTGCCTCAATCAGCCAGAGATCCTGCTGACGCAGTTTGCCTGCCGTTTTGCCCGGCGCGTCGAGGAAAAAACCGCCGGAGCACTGCACGTGGAGGTGCATCATTCCTCTGAGTTGGGGGATGGTAGTGAAGAAATCATGGCCCTTTCCCGTGGCGAGCTAGATCTTTTTTGCGGTGCCTTGGACGGGCTCGCCCTGCTGAACCCCGTCTATGCCGTGGTCTCCTTCCCTTTTCTGTTCCGGGACATCGACCACCTGATGAGCTTCGTTCGTAGCGCCATGGTCACGGATATCCGCAAGCGTTTCGTTCTGGAACACGGTATATGTGTCCTGGCGGCCAACTGGTACCGGCCATCCCGCGTCCTGCTGTCGCGCAGCCCTGTTTTTTCTCCCCGGGACTGGCAGGGGCTGTCCATCGGCATTCCCAACATCCCGCTCTTCCGGGATATGTGGACCTATCTGGGGATGACGCCGGAGCCGGTCAGCTTTGGTGAACGGCACAGTGCCTTCGACGCGCGGCGGATAGAGGCTACGGATGTCAACTGGGACATCATCATCAGCGAACAGCTGTACGAATGTGTCAGTTTCGTTACCTGCATGAACCATTCTTTTTCACGGGCGTGCGTTGCCATGTCGGAAAGATGTTTCAGGAGCCTGCGCCCGGACATGCAGCACGCCGTCAAACAGGCCGCAGAGGATGTGGGTAGTGAATATTCCCAGCACCTCTTCTCTTCCTTTGAGAACGAGAAAAAGCAGATGCTGGCGAAAGGGATGCATCTAATCTCGACGAACATGGGCGAAGCCCGGCAGCTGATGACGAAATTTTTCTATCGGGAATCCCGGAAGCACTGCTGGCCGGAGAACCTGTATCGCTACATCCAGAGTCTGTGATATGGCCGGGAAGGCACAGGGCCAAGTTGCGCCTGCGTTGGACATGTGCCTGGCTCAGGCTGGTACATTCGGTGCAGGAAAAAGGCCTGCGATGCCGGACGATTTTTTTGCTTATGCGCGAAGGGGATTGTTTTGAAAAATGTCTCTGCCTGCGCGTGCGAGGCGGTACAGGCGTCAGCACGACTGGCACCTGTTATATATTTATAGATGGCTCTTGACTAGGGTGTGTCTGCAAACCCTCTTCACGAAATCGTGTTACGACAGGGAAATGTGCTACTATGACATCCCTGAAGACCTCTGGCTCAGGCTTGAGCCCATA
>CDZT01013515.1_pt1 | contig 33258 bp, 31 predicted proteins | sample 557531 | NCBI WGS metagenome assembly CDZT01 (sample SAMEA3182066, study PRJEB8094) | gut metagenome | biome: human; feature: gut; material: Stool; isolation source: human stools | place: Canada | collected 2013-03-05
TCAAACTCAACCGTCCCACCGAGGATATGGGTATCGTCCCGCTGTCCCATGGCCCTTCTGAGCCGAGCCAAGAGATACCATGCCGCCTTGTAAGTGATGCCGATGACCTGGCTGAGCCGGACGGCGGAGATCCCGCGCTTGTCCTGGGACATGAAATACATGGTCAGAAACCATTTCGTCAGAGGAAGATGGCTGCGGTGCATGACCGTGCCGGCGGTAACGGAAGTCTGGTGGCGGCAGGTGCCGCACTGGATCATCCAGTTAGAGAGTCGATAATGCTTATTGCCACCGCACTTCGGACACTGAAAGCCGTTCGGCCACCGCTTCTGTTCCAAGTAATCCCGGCACTGCTCTTCTGTGGCAAATCTCTTCTGAAGCTCGTACAGCGACAATCCCTTTTGCCTCGGCATGACTCTTTTCCCCGCTTTCCCGTCATCATGCCTTCATTTTATCAGCTCAACTGTCCTATTTTCAGGTCTTGGCCCTGGCTGACTAAAAGGGATAACCATTTTTTCAATTATATCCATATGCCCCCTGCCGAGCTTATACGCGCCGTCTCCTACCTGCTTTCGCTGGACCGGCAGTTCTGGCATACCATGTTTTCTGCGGCTTGACTGCCAGCGCCCGCCGGTCCCGGCGGGCGCTGTTCTATATCCCGGCACGCCGCACAGGCGCCCTCCCGGGACGCTTCCCGCCTCCGTCGTGAGGCGCCCGCCTTTCACTCCTCGCCGGGGATCCCTGCCGGGCAAAATCACCCCAAAAATCACCCCTGTTTCCCGGCCCGCATCATCCCTGGGATGATTACAAACGAACCGACGCCCGCTAAGATAAGAGCCGGAAGCAGAGGCCCCCCTCCCCTTCCGGCTCTTATCCTTCCCCGGCACCCCCGCGTCACTACAAACACATGTAATAAGGAGGAGTCCCATATGGCATTCTGCGGTATCTGCGGCACGCAGATGGAAGAACATGCAAGATTCTGTCCCAAATGCGGTGCGCCTGCCAACTCCGGCCCCGTCGCGCCCCCCGCGCCCGCCTCCGCTCCGGCCGCCGGCCAAAACACCCTGATGGGGGTACTGTCCTACCTGAGCATCCTGTGTCTCATCCCGCTGTTCACCGCAAAAGACGACCCCTTTGTCCGCTTCCACACAGGGCAGGGCCTGACGCTGTTCCTGGCGGAGGTCCTCGTGAGCATCCTTTCTAATATTCTCTGGCGGGTCCTTTCCTACGGCCTGCTATGGCGTGCGGTCGGTTACCTCTACGGCATCCTCGGCCTTTTTTTTCTGGTGCTGGCCATCACCGGGATCGTCCATGCGCTCCAGGGCTTCCAAAAGCCCCTGCCCGTATTGGGGGGCATCGTATTGCTCCGTTAACTCGCTTCAGAAAGGAAGTCCCTGTATGAAAAAACGGCTCGGCGCCCTTTTGTTTACGCTTTTTCTGCTGCTGTCTCCGCTGCCTGCGGCGGCCGCCTCCACCAGCGCCAATCTGCTTGCCAACCCCAGCTTTGAAGACGGCCTCGCCGGCTGGACCTCACCCGACGGCAAATGGGGCACTGCAGAAAGCGAAAGCGGCTACGACCCCCAGGACGGCAGTTATTTCGCCTGGCCCCTCCAGGCCAGTCAGGAGAACACCTGCATCTATCAGGACGTCTCTCTCTCCGGCTCCAAGACCGGCGATTCGGTCGTTTTCAGCGTCATGGTCTGCAACTACGACCAGCCGCCCCACGACATGGGCCGGGTGGAGCTTCAGTTCCTGGATCCCTCCGGCAAGCCGCTCAAGGGCCATATCCAGGAGCAGCGCAACCCGGACTGGAACCAGCAGACCATCATCGCCTCTGTTCCCGCCGGGGCCGTGACCGCCCGGGTGGTGCTGTGGGCCGTCTGGTATGTCGGGAGTGACGTGGACGCCTACTACGACGCGGCCAGTCTGGTAACAACCACCGACCAATACAGCACGGTCTATGTCTCTGAGAAGAACGGAAAAGAGACTGCCGGGACCGGGGACGTGCTGACGCTCACCGCCGACAACGGCGTATCCAGGCGTCCCGACGACTACGTCTGGTCCAGCTCCTACAACGACGCCGCCACCATAGACGCCAACGGGGTCGTCACCTTTCATTCCGACGCCCAGGACGGCGTGGCTTTTTACGCCAAGGACAAGAAGACCGGCGTAGTGGGCGTCTACTGGGTCAATTCCGGCCATGAAAACGCCAAGCCCGCCAGCGGCTCCTCTTGGGCCTCCGCCGACCTCCGGCAGGCCGATGAACTGGGTCTGATCCCCGAGTGTCTGGAGGGTACGGATCTGACGGCGCCCATTACCCGCGCCGAGTTTGCCGCCGTGGCGGTCAAGACGTATGAGGCATTGACAAACAGCGCGGCCATTCCCGCGGCCAACAACCCCTTCCGCGATACAAAGGACGCGGATGTTTTGAAGGCCTACCGCATCGGCGCGGTCAACGGCACGTCAGACACCACCTTTGCGCCGAACGCCCTGCTGAACCGTGAACAGGCCGCAACCATGCTGACGAGAGTATTCAAAAAGGTTTCCCTGGCCGGGTGGACGCTCCAGGCCGACGGCGACTTCAGTCTGGCCTACGCCAAACCCGTGCCCTTTGCCGACGACGCCGACATCTCCGGCTGGGCGAAGGACTCCGTATACTTTATGGCCGCAAACGGTATCATCCAAGGCAGCGGCGGCAAATTCATGCCACGCTCCGTCACCTCCGCCCAGCAGGCGGCAGGCTATGCCCAGGCCACCCGGGAACAGGCGCTGCTGATTGCGGTGCGCATGGTGGAGAAGCTGGGTTAATTTCGTTTTACGTCCCCAAACAGAAAGGAGAACGACGAATGAAACGGCGTATGTTCGCTCTGACGCTGGCGGTATTGCTGGCCCTGTCCGCGGCCGGCTGTGGAGGCGGCAATCAAAAAGCCCTGGTCGGCACCTGGGAGATCACCGACGACGCAGGGAGCGCCTACGGGTGGGGGATCCGGTTCGATCAGGACGGCACCTTCTTCTTCGCCGCCGGCGCCGAGGACAATGACGAAGAGCTCGAGGAGGCCTTTGCGGCCATGCAGGTCCTGTACACCATCGAATATAAGGTCAAGAGCGATACGGAGCTGGAACTGACACAGAAGCTATTGGGCGGGCTGGGCGGCAAGGAAACGACCAGCGTGGCCTATTCGCTCCAGGGCGATACCCTGATCTTCGACGGCACGGCCTATACCCGAGTGAACTGACCTTCCGGTCCAGGAAAGGAGCGATGTTCCATGCCCAACTGTCCCCAATGCGGCGCCGCGCTGAAGGACGGCGTCCGCTTCTGTACCGGCTGCGGCCGCCCGGTTTTACTGGATACCGCATCCTCCGCGCCGGAGCGCGCAGAGCCGCTTCGGCAATCCGGGCCTTCAAACCAGGCGCCTTCTGTTTCCCCGTCGGCGGAGCCGTCCTCCCCACCGCCGCCGCAGTACACGCCGCCCCGGCAGCAGACCCATACCGCGGCCCCGCCCGCTTACAGCGTAGAAGGCTGGAGCAGCGGCGGCCCCGCCCCCGGAAGCCGATATGAGCTCATTTCCACCGGCGGATTCATCGGCATCCTGCTGCTGATGTGCATCCCCCTGGTGGGGCTGATCCTGATGATCGTGTGGGCCTGCGGCGGCTGCCGCAAGCTTCAGAAGCGAAATCTGGCCCGGGCCAGTCTGATTCTGGCGGTCATCGGCCTGGCGCTCAGCCTGGTACTCGGCTTCGCCTTTCGGGGCGTCATCGGCAGAATGAGCGCCGAAGGCATCGGCGGCACGGCGGGCGCAGCCCAGTCCCTTGGATTAGGCGCGCTTCTGAGCGGATCGCCCGCGGGCGGAGGCGCTGCAGAAGACCAGGGTGGTACTGGTACTCCGGGCGTCCTCTCCGGCCTCGTGGGCGTGTTCTCCGGACACGCCGGAACGGAAGCGGAAGACGGTTCCAGCAGCGGCACGGGAGACCTGGCCGGTCTTCCGGAGGCGGTGGACCAGATGAATCAGGACGCCTCGGCCAAGGCCGGCGGATGGCCCGGCGGCCTGCGCGCCTATCCAGGCGGCGCGGCCGTCTCCGTGGAGACTTACCGTACGCAGGTCACTGGAACAACCCGGGAAGAAATGCGCTCCTACATAGAGGCGCTCAAGAAGGACGGCTTCGCCTTTCAGGATTTCTATGAATTGGGGTTTACTGAGGCAGATATGCTGGAACTGAACGGCTGGTGGGGCACGGACGGCACGCTCTATCTGAGCCTTTCCTACTACGACGGCACCGTCACCATTGATCACATGACCGAATTGCCAGATCTGGAGGATTACTTCAACTGATCCTCCGCCCTTTTTCGACCGGATCCGCATCCCTGCGCCCCTATACTGGAGGCGGAGGGATGCTGCTATGAAACCATTGCTGCGCCGCCTGTCCGCCTGCGCCGTTTTGTTCGCCGCCAATCCCCTGGCCCTCCTTCGGATACTGGCCGGGGCCCCGGTCCGCGGCTGTACGCCCCAGGACACGGATGAGCTCCGCCGGCTGCTGGGCATCGGCACGCACCGGCAGAAAAGATGCCGTTTCAAAAAGTAGCGGGGAACGCACAATGTGCGTTCCCCGCTGGCGGAGCCGCCCGGCGGGCGGCTTTTTCATTGCGCCTGGAGCGGACCCGCTCATCCCTTGACGGCGCCGGCGGTCATTCCTTCCACAAAATACTTCTGCACCAGCGCAAACAGGATCACGACCGGAACGGTGGTGATCGTCCCCAGCGCCATGATGATGCCCCAGTCAATGTGGGTGGAACTGATATAGTTGGACAGGCCCACCGTCAGCGTTTTCATTTCCTCCTTATTGGTCAGCACGCTGGAGAGCAAAAACTCGTTCCATGACATAATAAATGCCATGATCCCCGTGCTGAGCACGCCGGAGATGCACAGGGGCAGATCGATCTTGGCAAAAACCTGCCACTCGTTGGCGCCGTCCATGACCGCCGCCTCGTCGATCTCCCTGGGCAGCTTTTTGAAAAACGACACCAGCAGCCACACGGAAAACGGAAGCGTGACGGTCAGATGTCCGATGATCACGCCGAAATGGCTGCCCGACAGCCCCAAGCCGTTCATGATCTTGTAAAGGGGCAGCATCAGCATGATGGGCGGCACACAGTAGGCGGCCAGCACACTGACCAGGATCGCCTTTCTGCCGCTGAATCGAAAGCGCGTCAAACTGTATGCCGTCAAGGAGCCCACGATCATGTCGATCACCATGACCACGCAGGCGATATACAGGCTGTTGACGCAGTAATGGATCACCGCCTTGTTTTGGAAGGCCTGGATATACCATTCCAGCGACCACTTTTGGGGCAGTATCTCCGGAGGAATGGTAAAAAGTTCCTCTCCAGGTTTGAAGGAACTGACGACCATCCACAGCAGCGGCAGCGCGACCATGACGAGGAGAAGGACAATGAGAACGGCGACAAAAACGCCTGTGATGATCTTGTTTTTCCGAACGTTCGTTGTCATGCAGCCCTTCTCCTTTCAGTCTTCCGCAACACCGGATTTTGTCACATAAAAGATGATGCAGACGAACATCAGCACTCCCAGCACCATGGAGATCGCCGCGCCGTATCCCACCTGATACTTTCCAAAGGACGCCTGATAGATCAGGATCGGCAGCGTGGTGGTGGATCCGGTGGGCCCGCCGCCGGTGACCATATAGATCAGGTCGTAATAGGTTGCGGTCCAGATGGTACGCAGCACCACCAGAACGATGGTCGTATTTTTCAGCTCCGGCAGCGTAATATAGCAGAAACATTGCCACTTTGTGGCTCCGTCCACGCTGGCCGCCTCATAGATTCCTTTATCGATCCCCTTGAGGGCCGCCCAGTAGATCAGCATGGGAAAGGGGTAGGAGCGCCAGATGTTGAGGATGACCACCACCCACATGGCGGAGCCCTGCATGGCCAGCAGGGACTGTCCCTCCTGCAGCCACCCCGCCTGCTGAAGCCAATGGCTGATGATGCCGTACTCGTTGTTGAGCATCCACCTGGAAACAAGGGCCAGCGTGATGGCGGGCACGACGTAGGGGATCAGCAAAAAGCTTCTGAGCGCAGTGCCGCCCTTCATGGGCCGCGCGATCAGCAGCGCGATTCCCAGCCCCAGGGCAAGCTGCCCCAGCACCGACCAGAAGGTCCATTTGCAGGTATTCCAGAAGTACTTCCAGAACAATTGATTGTCAAACAGCCTTACATAATTGTCCAGCCAGATAAACTCGCTGGTCTTTTTGATCAGCGACGTATTGGTAAAGCTCAGCCAGACGTTGTAGCAAACCGGATAGACCACAAACAGGATCAAAAACAGAATGGCGGGGAGGGAAAACGCCAGACCGATCAGTTTGTGCCTTCTGTCATAGCTTCCCAGAAGCCTGCTCCTTTTCAATGCCGGTCCACGTCTCATCGTTCCTTCCCCTCCCCATACAGCGGGCTCCGGCGTCCGATCCGCGTCCCGACGCGCAAGCCTTGGATGCCTTCCGTGGAAAACGGCCGGCGGGAGAAAGAGCGCGGGGTCACCACGCTCTTTCTCCATCCGCTGCATCGGAGCACCGGTCTAGCTTTCATAACTCATCAGATCTTCGTTGATCAGGTCGTATGCCTGCTCTGCGGTGTAAGTACCGTCGCACGCGCCCTGAAGCGCCTCGCCGAAGATCCCCGTGGATTCGATGTAGGCGGACAGGCCGTTCAGACCGGCCTCCATCCCGTACCAGTACCAGGCGCCGTTTTCATAGGCGTCCAGGATGTAGTTGACCTCATCCTGAAAGAGCGCGACCTTGTCGCTGGCCCTGTATCGCTCAAAGGCGGGCTTGTAGGACGGGAAGGCAAACATCGGACGGGACAGCGCGCGCTCCGCCGCGCGTTCCGGGGTATAGAGCGCCGTCAGGAAATCGTGGACCAGGGCGCTGCGGGCATCGTCGGTCTGGGGTACCGCCACAAAGCAGTAACCGGAGCCGAAGGACGCGGCCTTATTCCCATCCACACCGGGGAAATCAAAGCAGCCGAGCTTTTCCACCATCTCCGGCGCGTTGCTCTGGGCGTTGCCGATAACCGCGCCCATATCCAGCGACATCGCCACCGTGCCCGTTACGGACAGGGCGTTGCGGTAATCGCCCCAGGACCATGCCAGGGAACCGGCGGGAGATGCCTTCCGGTACAGCTCCACCAGATAATCGATGACCTCAACGGCCTTTTCCTTCTCTTCATCGAAGCAGTACTCGCCGGTCTCGGGATCGATAAAGTAGACCCCCGCGGAGCACATCATCTCATAGAAGGTCTGTGCCGCGACCTGCACGCTGTCCAACGGCACGTTGAAGCCCTTCATCCCGTCGCTGTTGAGGGCCTCCGCGGTGGTTAAAAATTCCGCCCAAGTGGTGGGTACCTTCAGGTTCTTCTCCGCAAACAGGTCCTTGCGGTACCATACGGAGGTATGCATGGCCCAGTCGGGCAGTCCGTAGATCTTTCCGTCCTTTCCGGTGAGGACCCTGAGATACGCGTCGGAAAAATCGCCGGCCCCAATGTCGTTGATAACGTCGTCCATGGGCATGATGCTTTCGGTTTCGTACAGGTACGCCGTGCCGCCGAAGTTGGTGTGCATGATGTCGGGCACATCGCCGGAAGAGACCGCGGTGGCAAGCTTTCCGTACATCTCATTGAAGGAGACCTTCTCCACCGTGACCGTGACACCCAGCTCCGCCCCCAGCTCGTTGAACTGCTTGTTGAGCACCTCATACTGCGCATCGGCGGTCAGGTTTGTCCAGATCACAAGGTTTTGTCCCTCATAGGAAGCGCTGTCGGCGGAGGCGTCCGGCGTCTGCGCCGAAGACAGGTCTTCTGGTTTTTCGGATACAGGAGGATCGGCGCTCTCCGGTCCGCAGGCGGTCAGCGTGAGTGCCACGAGAACAACGGCCAGCAGCAGGGATGTGAGCTTCTTCGTCATTGTAGTTCTCCTTTCCTGTCTCATGCAAATTTTGTCCAGAGGGTACAAACACTGCGGGATCAAAGGATGCCGCCGTTGTCCTTTAAAATTTTCTGAAGCTCCCCAACGTCGATTCTCCGGGCGGTCACGCTGTGTTTCACAGCAAGCGCCGCGGCCGTGCCGGCCGCCTCGCCCATGGCCATGCACTGAGGCATACAGCGAATGCAGTTGGCCACCTCGATCTCATAGGAGGCGCAGCGGCCCGCGACCAGCAGATTCTCTTTGCCCTTGGCCACCATGCACCGATAAGGGATGGTCATGGACTTGCCGGGCTCCAGATTGTACACGATCATGGTCACGCCGTCCGCCGTGTGATAGCCGGCGGGCATGGCGCCACGTCCTATGCTGTCCTCAAAGTCCCGTGCGGCCATGAAGTCATCCATCGTCACCTTGTAGTCGCCGAGGACCCTGCGGCTCTCCCGCACGCCCAGGAAGCCGGATATGGCGCTGAGATAAGCGTTTTCAAATCCCGGCACATACCGTTTCAGCGCTTCGGCCACATCGTACAGACATTTTTGCGAAAAGTTCTCCTGCCTGGTTTTTTCCTCAAAGCCCTCGATGCTGTGGGAGGCGATCGCACCGGAGCAGTTGATGGTAATCTCGCCTTCGTTGGGAGAGGACATGAAGGTGCCGAACCAGCTGCGCAGATATTCCAAATGAGGCGGAAGCTCCACGCCCTCCAGCATGTCCATGAAGCCATAGTGCATAAAGCCGGGGAACGTTTTGAACTCCCGCCACGAGGGGGCCACCATGTGATCTTTTACGGGCGGATGCTCTTTATAATACGCCTTGACCCGCGCCAGATCCACGCCGGACATTTTCCCCACCAGGCTCATGGGCTGAATCTCTTTCTTGGGACGGATCTCACAGGGGACCCCGGCCTTCGCGGCCACGGCTGCGTCACCCGTGCAGTCCACGATCATCTCGGCACGGACCTCCATCAATTCCATTTCAGACAGGATGACCAGTCCGCTCAGGGTATCGCCCACCTGCAGGACGTCCACGATCTGCGTGTTGAGATACGTGGTCAGATTGGGCTCCCGGGCCGCCAGGTCGGCCAAGACCACCTTTGCGACCTCCGTATCATACAGGTAGCATACATCCGTTTCCGGGTCCTCGTCAACAACGGCGCCCAGCTCGTTGAGGATGTTGCGCAGCTCCCAGGCGATGCCGCCGACACAGCGGTGCAGTTTATCGCTGAAGCCGACCCACGCGCCCATCATACCCGCTGTAAACTGCCCGCCCAAGCACCGGTTCTTTTCCACGATCAGGGTCCTGGCACCGTTCCTGGCGGCGGCCAGCCCCGCGATCGCGCCTGCGGTGCCGCCGCCGGCCACGATCACGTCAAACGTTTTTTGGTTCATGTCGCCATGTCTCCTTCCTAAGGCCGGGCCTCATTTCCCGCTATTGAGCGGAGCCGCTTAGAAACAAGGCCGTGCGTCATGGTACGTCAGTCCAGGTAGCCGTAATGCTTCAGGGTGTCCTTCAGGCGCTTGAGCGTCTCCTCCGGCAGCTCGGAGAGCACCGGCCTGCGGCAGTAGCCCGCGTCGATGCCCCGCAGCTTCAGGCCCTCCTTGATGATCTGGAGCCAGAGCACGTCGCCGTTGGAATCCGGCTCGGAAAACAGATGCAGGTAGGGGCGTACCAGCTCGGTGTGCGCCTTCATGGCCTGCTCCACCTTCTTCCCCTTCGCCAGCTTGTAGACCTCGGCGTTCTCCTTGGGGAACAGATTGCCGGTGCCGCACACCCAGCCGTCGGTCCAGCAGCACAGGGTCTCCACGGGACAGACGTCGTAGCCGTAGAAGATCGCGAAGTTGTCGTCCGTGAGGTGGCGCAGGTCCTGCTGGCGGAACACGTCGGCCTGGCGCTCCTTGACCGCGTCGATGCAGCCTTCCAGATACAGCTTTGCCATGAACTTGTCGCTCATCAGCACAGTGGAATAGTAGGGGTTGTGATACAGCATCACGGGGATGCTGATCGCATCGTGGATCGTTTTGTAGTGGACCAGAAGCTCCTTCTCGTTGGGTCCCATGTACCAGGGCGTGACCGCCATAATGCCGTCCGCTCCGTCAGACTCGGCCGCTTTGGATAACTCCACCACGTCGCAGGTGCGATAGGCGCCGGTGGATGCGACCACCTTGATCCCATTGTCATGGCCGGCTTCGATATACGCCTTGTTGACCGCGATCTGCTCTTCCTTGGTCAATGCGATCATTTCCCCGGTGCTGCCGGAGGGAATGATACCGGTGACTCCGTTGTCCGCCAAAAACCTGGTGATCTCCTTAATGGCGCTGAAGTTGATGGATTCATCCCTGTGAAAGGGGGTTACGACCGGAATATAGATCCCGCTGAGCTTTTCTCTCGCCATAACTGCATCTCCTTTTGATCGCAAAATATTTTATTGGAATATCTATTCCGATTTAATTATTGCACAACGAAAATCAAAATGCAAGGCAGAATCCAGCCGCCCAGTCGTTTTTGTTATATTTATCCAAACAGTACAATTGAAAACCGGCATAATACACAACCAAACCTCTGTCTGTAACATTTCCGCCATACTTTTAGCTCAAATCCCTCCTTCCTGTTGGATATCCTACCAATTTTATGATTTCTCTCCTTTCAATATTGACAAAAAAGCGCCGGATACAGTATAGTAAATCATAGAAAGAAGTCACTCCGTTCCATTCTCGAAATTATTATTCCGATTTTGATTGCAGTACCGTGCAGGACCTTTGCTGCACCTGGAAGCGTAGAAAAATATGTGGGGGTCATCATTTTGGAAAATCAGAGTAAGAATGTTGAAACCATCAAAATGGTGGAGCGAGCCCTGGCTGTTCTGGATCTGCTGCGTGCCCGGCGCGAGCGTCTCGGCGTGAACGAAATTGCAAAACTCTGCGAACTGAATCCCTCCACGGCCTTTCGCATCCTGAAGACCCTTGAAAAATCGGGATGGGCATTCCAGTTTACCGACGGTCGCTATATTCCCGGAGAGAAAATCAGCTTTGTCACAGAAAAAAACAATCTGTATCTGGCGCTGAAGGACGTTTCCGCGTTTATCATGAACCGCTATACGGAAGAATGGATGCAGGCCATGAATCTGACGGTGCGGGACGGCGCAGAATGCTTTATCCTCCAGCAGTCCCGCACAAAAAATCTTGTGGACTATGTGGTCCCGCTCAACTCCGCCATGCCGTTCTATGCCTGTGCGGGCGGGAAGGTCCTGCTTTCCGAACTGCCCATTCCCATCGTGGACATGCTTTTGGAATCCACGCCGTTCCAAACGTTTACGCCCAACACGATCGCAGATCCGGAACATTTTTGGAACGAGCTGCGCCTGGTCGCCCGGCAGGGATATGCCTTTGACGACAGGGAATCTTCGGCCAACGGCTCATGTATCGCGGTGCCGGTGCGCGACAATCAGGGCACCATTATCGCCGCCCTGTCCTTCAGCGGCTTTATCGGCGTCGAGGATCCTAAAACCCTTCTCAAATATCTCCCCGCCCTGCGGGAGGCTTCGGAACAGATCTCCAAAGCCCTTTACGCCTGCCGGGAAGAATAGGAGGCCGCGCAGGGCGTGCGCGCCCGTTTTTCCGTCCATCCCTCCCGGAGCTTGGGCCCCGTCCGTACGCCGCGCGCTCGGGAGCTGCAGAACACCCTGCGGACGCAAGACGCCAAAAGGCGCGCTGCAAAACCGACGCCCATAAAAATGCCGAGGCGGAGCAACTCCTTTTTCAGGGGTGTTCCGCCTCGGCATTTGTTTAAGGCATCACCGCACTTAAGGCATCACCGCACAATTCCCCACACACGTCTTGGCGGCCAATTTGCCCCACAAATGCGTTGCAAAACCTTGTAATACAAAAAGCATTCCTGCGGTTTTGCGCCTTTTTGCGGCATAAATTTTCGCGCCGATCCGCACGCGTTGAATGATGCGGTAATACCTTAAAATTTTGAGCGGGATACGGATCGTCACAGGGATATGGTCTGGATACGCTTCGGCCGCAACGCTCTCCACACCTCAAACAGATCGCTCCAGCTGGTATGATCCAAATCACGGACACCCGGTCATCCGCGCTGGGGACTTCCCTGTTTTGCGGCTGCGCGGTCGTGAGGGGAACGCTGCAAACGTTCCCTCCTGCAGCGGCTCCTTTTTACTGGGCCGCCGCCAGGATCTCCGCGCGGGCCCAGTGGGTCTGGGGGACATCCGAAAAAAGGGTCTCCGGTTCCGCCTGCTCGGCCGCCGGACGCCCCAGCGCCCGGTTCAATATCTTGACCGTCTCCGCACGCGTCACGGTCTGCTCCGGCTGGAAGGAGCCGTCTGGATAACCGGAGATCCAGCCCTGCGCGGCCGCATAAGCGATGGCGTCCGCCGCCCAATGACCGGCCGGCACATCGGGAAAGGAGGTTTCCCCTGCCGCGCCCGGCCGATCAAAATAGGCGCAGAGCAGCTTCACCAGTTCCGCCCGGCTCACCGGCGACTCCGGACGGAAGGTGCCGTCCGGGTAGCCGCCGGCTACGCCCCAAGCGCGGGCAAAGGCCACATAAGGGGCATACCACGCATCGGCGTCCACGTCGGGAAATCCGCTCGCGGTCTCCGCTTCATTGTAAAGCAAGTTCCCTTGCTCATCTTTGCTGAGGCGGGCCAACAGGGCCACCGCCTCAGCTCGAGTCAGGGCGTCATCCGGTCGAAACAGGCCGCCGCTGCCCTGGATGTAGGCCCCCTTGCCGGATGTGTCCAGACGGAGCGAGCCAGACGGCTCAGGCGTGGGCACAGGGGTGGGCACAGCTGCGGTCGGCGCCGGTGTGGGTTCTGTCACAGGGGATTGCACCCTCTGGTAGGTCTCCCGGTAAAGGGCGCTCAAGGCGTCGTTGGACGCGATGAGCCGGTAGCGGAAGTGGACCTCCCCCGCCACTTGGGGCAGCGTGTCGTTCAGCGCCAGCTGCGCCTGGATGGCCGCCGTACCGTACCACGGATCGGCCGGATCGCTTTTTCCCGCCTGATAGTCCGCCATGCCTATGTAAAGGGAAACTCCTGTCCCCTCTACCGTATCCGCCCACCAGCGGGCAATCGCCGCATAATCCATCGTCTTGTGTCCAATGTACCAGTAGATCTGGGGACAGATGTAGTCGATCCAGCCCTCCTTCACCCACTTCCGGCTGTCGGCGTAGGCGGCGTAATAGCTCTCATATCCCCCAGTGGTACGGGAGCCCCCGGGGATGCTCCGGCTGTCCGCCCACACGCCGGAAGGGCTGATGCCGTAGGCCAGCTCAGGCCGGATGGCATGCAGCCGCTCCCCCAGCGCCTTTACCAACTGGTTTACGTTCTCACGCCGCCAGTCCCCCACATTGGAAAAACTTCCGCCGTAGCGGGCAAAGGCGGCGGCATCGTCAAAGTCGGAACCGGGGTAGAAATAGTCGTCCAGATGGATCCCGTCCACATCGTAATTGCGGGCCAGCTCCTCCGCCCCCTGGACCACCAGTTCCCGCACCTCCGGCAGGCCGGGGTCCAGGTAGTAGTTGCCGTCATGTTCCGCCACCCATTCCGGATGGAGGACGGCCGGGTGGTCTGCCGACAGGGCGGCCAGCTCCTCCGCCCCGGCCTTGGTCACCCGAAAGGGGTTGATCCAGGCGTGAAGCTCCAGTCCCAGCGCGTGGGCCTGCTCCACCCAATAGGCCAGGGGATCGAACCCCTCCGCCGGCGCGGTCCCCTGCCGTCCGGTCAGATAACGGCTCCATGGGAACAGCCGCGAGGGGTACAGGGCGTCGCAGGAGGGACGCACCTGGAGGATGACCGCATTCATCCCCATATCCGCGCAGCCCCGCAGGATTTCGTCGGCCTGCCGCTTCAGCGCCGCAGGGTCCGTGGTGGCCTTGGCCGGGTAATCCAGGTTGTACACCGTAGCCACCCACACCGCCCGGAATTCCTCTGCCGCAGCGTCCGCTCCCGCCGTCCGCGCCGGGGCGGCCGCCGTCCACCCCAAAAGTCCCGCCAGCACAAGGGCCGCCAAGGGCCGCCATAGTCCCACCATAATCATTTCTCCTCTATTTCTCTTGATTGGCGATCTGCTCGGCCAGGTCGTTGAGATAGACCCAGCGCTCCATTTTTTCCTCCAGAACGGTTTCCAGCGCCTCCTGCCGCTGCTGAAGCGTCTGGAGGGTCACATAATCGCTGGCATTGGCCGCCTGCTCCGCCTGTACCTGGGCGATCTGCGCTTCCAGCGCTGCGATCTCGCCGTCGATGGTTTCAAATTCCCGCTGTTCTTTGTAGGAAAACTTCCGCTTTGGGGCGCCCGCCGTTTTCTCCGGGCGCTTTTCCTGCCGGGGCTTGGGGGCCCTGGCCCGCTCTGCGGCCCGCCGGGCCTCCAGATAATCGGTATAGCCGCCCGGATAGGCCCGTAGCGTACCATCCTCCTCCACGGCAAACACCCGCCGGACCACCCGGTCCAGAAACCACCGGTCATGCGAGACCGCGATCACGATGCCGGGAAAGCGCTCCAGATAATCCTCCAAAACCGTGAGCGTTGGGATATCCAGGTCATTGGTGGGCTCGTCCAACAGCAGCACATTGGGGGCGGCGGCCAGGATGGAAAGCAGAAACAATCGCCGCTTTTCCCCGCCGGAGAGTTTGCCGATGGGGCTCCACTGTACCGGCTCCTGGAACAGGAACTGCTCCAGCAGCTGGGACGCCGTGACCATGCCGTCCGGGGTGGCGATCCGGTTGCCGATCTCCTTGACGTAGTCGATGACTCGGGTATCCCCATCCATATCAGGCACCTCCTGGCGGAAGTAGCCGATGCGCACGGTCTCCCCGATCTCGATCTCCCCCCGGTCCGGACGCAGCGCCCCGGCGATCAGGTTCAGCAGCGTGGACTTTCCGCTGCCGTTGACCCCCACGATCCCCACCCGGTCGTCCCGCAGAAACCGGCAGCTGAAGTCCCGCAGGACGGTGCGCGCGCCGAAGGCCTTCGTGATCCCGCGCAATTCGATGGTCTTCTTTCCCAGACGCGAGGAACATGCGGAAAGTTCCATGGAAGCTTTTTCCTCCGGCCCGGTCTGGGCCTTCAGGGCCTCGTACCGCTCCAACCGCTCCCGGCTTTTGGTGCCCCGCGCGGTGGGGCCCTGCATCACCCACTGGTATTCCCGGCGCAGCAGCGCCTGCCGTTTGCGCTCGCTGGCGCGCTCGCTTTCCTGCCGCTGCGCGCGGCGCTCCAGATAGTCGTCGTAATTGCCTTCATACCGGAACAGCCTGCCGTCCTCCACCTCCACCATGCTCCGGACGACCCGCTCCAGGAAATAGCGGTCGTGGGTCACCATCACCAGAGCGCCCTTTCTGGCACGCAGGCACTCCTCCAGCCAGGCGACCATGTCGCTGTCCAGGTGGTTGGTGGGCTCGTCCAAAATCAACACGTCACAGGGGCGGCACAGCACCGCCGCAAGCGCCGCCCGGCGGCGCTCCCCGCCGGAGAGCCGCCCCATCTTCTGTTCAAACGCCCGTACGCCCAGGCGGCTGAGGATGCTCTTCGCCTCATACTCCGCCAGCGCGCGGGCATTCTCGGAAAGGCCCAGCAGCACCTGCTCCAGCACCGTGCGGGACGCCTCGAAGGCCGGGTCCTGCATCAGATACTCCAGGCGTACGTTTGATTCCCGGACGATTGCTCCGCCGTCCGGCTCTTCTGCTCCCGCCAACAGGCGCAGAAGCGTGGATTTTCCTGCGCCGTTGACCCCGATGACTCCCACTTTATCGCCCCGGTCCAGCGAAAACGATACCCGGTCCAGCAGGATCCGGTCCCCATACAGTTTCGTCACTTGCTCCGCAGAAAGCAGCATGGCTTCTCCCCCGCTCGTTTCAAATCAGCTTCCAGTATACCCGATTCCCCAAAAGGATGCAAATTTCTCCGCGCCGCACGCAAAACGCCCCCGGCCGTCAGGGCCGGGGGCGTTCAAGCAGACCCGTTCAAGGCCTTGCCAGATTCCCCGCCAGGCGGGCGAGCACCTTGCGGCAGGGCCGAAAGAGCACCAAGGCCATCCCAAAATTCCCGGCGCAGTGCGCCAGGTCGAAGGGGATGCCGCTGATCCACCAGCTCAGAGCGTAAGACCAGCCCACGGCCACCAGATAGGTCAGCGCACACAGCGCGCCGAAGCACAGGCCGAACGCGCCGGACAGCACCGCCCAGCCCAAGGCAGACTCCATCCGACGCAGCAGACGGGCCAGCAGCGCCAGCACCAGCCACACATATAGATAGCAAATGGACCACAGGTTGACGCCCCAGATCAAATATTCCAGAAACACATAGATATAGACCGGAAACAGTCCCCGCCAGCCCAGGACCGCCATGTACACCATAATAAGCAGAGAGACCGGCTCGATATTGGGCAGCCCGGCCAGCGCCATCTTGGAAACGAAAAGCACCGCCCCCAGCAGGCCAAGAAGCACGATCTCCCTGGCCCGCATCGGGCGTCGGGAAGGGCGATCAGAAGCCGTCATAACCCACGGTGAGGGTCAGTTCATAATGCTCCCCGTCCGCAATGGGGGTGACGTCGGCGCCGGTATTCACCATCTCCCCCTCCTTGGTGAGCTTCCACCACTCCTGCTTGCTCTCGTCGGCGGTCTCGCCGTCGGCCGTAAGGATATACAGGCCGTAAGCGCTCTGGTTATCCTCCACCACGCCGTCCGCGATCAGGGCGGCGCCCAGAAACTCCTCGTCAGTATTCAGGGTAAAGTCCCTGCTGCTTCCGTCCTCGTGGACCACCTGAACGGTGACGGTCTTTCCGCCCGCCGCGCTCTGCGGTCCCATGGTCCGCCAGACCAGCAGCAGCGCCGCCACCACGATCGCCAGACCGATCGCGGCGATCACGACCGTCCGATTACCGCCCTTTGCCTTGTTCGCTTTACTCATACGCTGTAAACTCCTCTTTTGAATCCATTTTACCGGTGACCGGGGGCGCGCCATCGCCGCGCCATTCCGCTGCATTGCGGCCGATTCAACAGGCATTATTGTAGCATAAAGCGGATGCTTCCGCAATGTAAAAAGGGCCGGACTTCGGTAAAAGTCCGGCCCGGCCGATCACTGGGGCTTCTGGTTGTTGAACTTGGCGTAGGCGGTGCTCACTTTGCTCTCGGGCGCCTGTTCCACCTGATACCAGCCCTTCTGCTGGGCGGTCTTGAACAGCTCGGTCTGGGTCTTATGGCCCTGATTGAGGATGTTCAGGTACTCGTCCCGCAGCTGCACATTGACGCACTCGGAGGCAAAGGTATCGTAGTTGGAGGACATCTTCTTCTCCGCAAAAATCAGGTCTGTGATCCGCTCCTGGTCGTTCATGGTCGTCCCTCCTCTTTATTACTTCAAAAAGTTCAGCAGTGTTTCAAAATTCTGCTTATGCTGGCTGGCGTACTGCTGGAAGCAATTCTTCAGATCGGCCTCGGTACACTCCTGGGCGGCGGCCTGGTACTTGCAGCAGAGCACCTTTTCAAAATCCAGCTGGTCGGACAGGCCCGCCAGTTCCTTGTTGGTCAGGTTTGCCATAACGCTTTCACTCCTTTGTTTCAGACTGCCCCCATAGTTTATCCCTGCGTCTCCCCTTTATGCGGCGGCCTGGGGCACCCGCAGCGATTGAAGCAAAAAATCGCGTAATGCTCCTCCCCCAGGTTTTCCACTTTCGCAAAGCAGAACAGCGGCGTCAGCGGAAAGCGCCGGTCCGTGCGGAAAGGGAGCGCCAGGGAAAATCCGTCCTCCTCCCGGCGCAGCAGGGCGCCTTCCGCCGCGCCGGCACAGCGCGCCAGCAGCATCTCCCCCATCAGACGCCCCGGCTGCGCCTCCCGTACCCAGCCCGGCGGCGCCGGCGGGGCTGCCGGATGCCGCTGCGCCGGGTACGCCAGTTCTACTCCGCCCCCCGTGGGCGGCCAGACGCCCCGGCGCTCCAATTCGCCCACAGAGAGCGTGCGGCGCAGGACAAGCGTTCCCCCCTCGGGCAGCAGCGCCCCCAGCGGAAAACGGCCCTGCGGGCCGGACAGATACGCTTTATACAGCCCCCTGCCGTCGTCCGGCAGCATTGCCTCACAGGCCACCCGTCCCTCCGCCGCGCGGACCGTCAGCCTGCCCTTTCCCTCCGCCAGAGCATACCGCTCCTCCATACCGCCGCCTCCCTCCGGTATCTCTCTTTATTCTATGCACCCGGACGGGCTGCATGCGCCCTTCATAAAAAGTCATATATTCACTTTTTTCTCTTGAAAATTATTTCAGAAAACTATTATGTAACCTATTGCACAAATCCGTCGTTTTCTGTATAATAGAAGGCGTCACCATTCTTTCACTTCGGCGAGGAGGGAGCTCTTTTGGATCATGTATTGCAGACCGACGTCTGGAAGGCTTTGATCGAGCGGCTTCCGGGCGTGCTCGGCGCCGAGTTCGCCCTGGAAAACGGCGCGGTGCGCGAGGTCCACATCCTCTCCGATCAGTCCCGCGGTCCAAAGCAGATCGTCCGGGACATTCAGTCGGCCATGCTGGCCAAATTCCAGGTAGAGCTGGATCACCGGATCATCAGCGTGGCGCAGATTCCCGGTTCCTGCCTGCGCCGGGAGGGCCAGCGCCGCCTGGTGTGCGAACGGCTGGAGCTCTCCGCCGGACGGGACGGCTCTGCGGCCGTGGTCCATTTGTCTCTGGACGGCAGCCCCTACGTCGGCCGTTCCGCCTGCGACCTGTCCGCCGCCGGACGGATGCGGGCCATCGCCCAGGCCACGGTGGAAGCCCTGAACCTGCTGCTCTCTCCGGAGTGCCGGTTCGTGCTGGACGATGTCCGCCGCACCCCCATGGGAGACCGGCAGGCGGTTCTGGTGGGCCTTCATTTAAAACGCAGCGGCAAGACCGAAGCCCTGCTGGGCGCCTGCTACGAGGGGGAGGACCCCAACTTTTCGGTGGCTCTGGCCACGCTGGACGGTGTGAACCGCCGTTTTTCCACGCTCCCCCCTTCTCCGGAGAGCGGACAAGTTTCCTGATCCCGGCAGTTACAGTTTGATTGCGAGCGAAGCGGATATGGCCTGTCTCTAGCGAATGACAGAGTACTGTCAAGGAGGCTATATTCGATGAATAAGGCGAAGTTTGTTGCTGCGCTTACGTCCCTCGTTTCCCTGCTCCTGGCCGGCGGCGCGTTTTTCAATATCCGCTAAGGCCAACCGAACACGGACAGCCCACTTTGCCGGCTGTCCGTGTTCTGCTCCACCAGTTCGATCCGCTATGGAGGAAACGTCAGATGCGTCCTGCTACCAAGTGCTATATGGCTCTTATCAGCGTCCTCGGGCTCTGTACGGGCGTATTCTGCGCCTACCGCTTCCTGCTGGTCCTGTCCGGCCCCTGGAACCTCAGCTATACGGGCGTCTTTCTGGTGCTGCTCCTGTTTGCCTGGGGCAGCTGCTGCCTGCCCCTTTATCTCCGTGAGGACTGCACCGTGGATCTCTCTTTTATCAGCATCCTGGCCACGATCCTCATCTTAGGGCCGGAGGCCGCGGTGCTGATCAAACTGGTCACCTCTCCCTTTGTGGTCATCCCCTCCCCCGACGGCAAGAGCCGGGAGCATATCTTCAATACCGCGCCTTCCAAGACGCTGTTCAATCTGGGCAACCACAGCATCTCCTATGCGGTGGGCGGCCTGGCCTATTACGCGGTGGGCGGCCGGCCGGGCGACATCGCGCTGCCCTATGTGCTTCTTCCCGCCGTCTTGTTCATCGTGGTGGCCATGATCGCCAATGTGGTGGTCATCCTGCTCTACTTTATGCTGAGCCAGCACGTCAAGCTCTACCCCACCGTCTTCCAGATGTTTTCCAGCCTGGCGCCCAGTATCGTGCTGTCCGCGCCCATCGGCTATTTTCTGGCCTTTCTGCTGAAATTGGATGCCGGCCCCTGGCTGGCGATCCTGTTTATGCTGCCTCTGCTGCTGGCGCGTTATTCCTTCAAGCTGTATCTGGACAGCCAGAAGCATCAGATCCACGTGATCCAGACCCTGGCCGCCGCTTTGGAAGCAAAGGACCCCTATACCGAGGGTCATTCCACCCGCGTGCGCCGGTATGCCGTTCAGCTGGCCGAACAGATGGGCCTATCCTCCAAGCGGGTGCAAACGCTCTCCACCGCCGCCGTTTTCCACGATATCGGAAAGATCGGCATCCCCGATTCCATCCTGCAGAAGCCCGGCGCCTTAACGCCGGAGGAGCGCGCGGTCATCCAGACCCATCCGGCCAAGGGAGTACGCATCTTGGAAAATCTGGACGGTTACGAGGCAATCATCCCCCTGGTCCTGCATCACCATGAATTCTACGACGGGCGGGGCTATCCCGACGGCACCTGTGGAGAGGAACTGCCCATCGAAACCTATATCCTGGGGGCGGCGGACGCCTATGACGCCATCACCAGCGACCGGCCCTACCGCAGAGGCCGCACCCCGCTCCAGGCGGCCGCCATCCTGCGGGAAGAGGCCGGCAAACAGTTCCATCCCCAGGTGGCGGTGACGCTGGCCGAGCTGGCGGAGGACGGGCTTCTGGAGCGCTCGGCCCGGCTTGATGAGGAACAGGTCCCGTGTTGATCTTAGCCGTATTGTGCGCCCTGGCTGCAGGCTGGTGCACCGGCGGCCGGCTCTCCCGTTTCGAGGGCGCCGGTCTGCGCCTGCTGCCGCTGCCTGTGGCCGCACTGCTGCTGCAGCGTTTTTTCCTGCGGCCCTGGACGCTGCTGCTCTCTTACGGGCTGCTGCTGGTCTTTTTGGTGTGCAACCGGCATCTGAAAAAGACTGCCCTGTTCCTGGGCGCGGGCAGCTTGTGCAATCTGACGGTCATTGCGGCCAACGGATGGCGGATGCCGGTGGCCGCCTGGGCGGCGGCGCTGATGAGCGATGAGGGGAGCGCCGCGCTGCTCTCCGGCGCAATCCCGATGTATGCCGCCGCCGACGCCCATACCCGGTTGCTGTTTTTGGGCGATATTCTTTACTGCCCCATCCCACCTTTTCAGGGATTTGCCAGCATCGGAGACATTTTGCTGGCTCTGGGCGTTTTTTTCTGTCTGATGGCTGTGATGGCCCCATCCAGGCTCCCCCGCTGGCTGAAATGCGGTTGACCGACACGGCGTACAGCGCTGTACCGACCTGGAAATCGAACGGATCAGCGCCTGGAAGACGCGCAGATAACCTCTCTGCTCCGCAAGCGGGACCGGAGGCCAGCGGGCCGCTGGCCCGTCATGCTTCCGGCAGGAAGGCAGCAGTTGCGTGTCTTCCCATTTTTTGCAGAAATCGGGCGTGGGAAAGCACCGCCTTCCCACGCCCGATTTCTGTGTGAGGTGTTCCGCTGATGCCGACTTCTTCCGCCATAGGATCACCTCCGGTTGACATCCGCCGGATCTGTGATATACCGGAAATAAAGGGGGGGCGTGCTTATGTTTTGGGTGGGGTTCCGCAGCGGGGCATATGGGTTTCGCGGTCTTTTATGGCTCTGCCTCGGGATGGCCGTTCTGTTCACGGTTTCAATCGGCCCGTTCCTGGCCTATTCCGGCTATCCCGGCCTGAGCGTCCTGCTCCTCCTTTGTGTCCCTTGCCTTCCTGGCTGTTTGGGATCATCGGGCCGCTTCCCGGTCGGTCCGGATCAGATGCTTGAGCCCCTCTACCCCCACCTGGATTGCGGCGGACAGGTCGTGGCTCTCCGTTTGATCCAGTCCGGCCGCCTCCCGTTCCTGGTTCCAGATCACGTGGAAGCAGGAGCCGCAGCGCGCCCCAAGGGCGGCGGCACAGCAGAACAGCGCGGCCGACTCCATCTCCGAGGCCAGCACGCCCAGCCGCTTCCACGCTTGCCACTTGGCCTGGAGTTCATAGGACACGGGCATGCGCTCCGGGTCGTGCTGCCCGTAAAAAGAGTCCTTGCACTGGACCACCCCTGCATGCCATGGCTTGCCCAGCGCCCGGGCCGCGGCCACCAGGGCGGACTGCACCGTGTAATCGGCCACGGCGGGAAATTCCATTGGCGCATACTCCCGGGAGGTCCCCTCATGCCGGACCGCGCCGGTGGCGATCACCACATCGTCGCTTTTCACCTTCAGAGCGATCCCACCGCAGGTGCCTACCCGCACAAAGGTATCCGCCCCCAGCGCGTGCAGCTCCTCCATGGCGATGACCGCAGAGGGTCCGCCGATCCCGGTGGAACAGACGCTCACCCTTTCCCCCAGAAGCGTCCCCGTATACGTGGTGAATTCCCGGTTGGAGGCTACCTTGACCGGGTGGTCGAAATAGGCGGCGATCTTCTCACAGCGGCCCGGATCGCCCGGCAGGATGCAGTAGCGTCCTATGTCTCCCCTGCCGCATTGAATATGGAATTGCAGCGCATGCTCATGCATGGCGCACACCCCCCCTTTTTGGCTCTTATTATACCTCCGACCCGCTGTGTTTGCAAGGTGTACAAAGCGCGCCCGCATTTTGTAACCTTTTGTTGTTGCTTTTTTTGCCTGCAGCACATAAAATAAATTGTCTGAATGACGCGGTCGAAGGGAGTGTTCCGCTTGAAGAAGACCGTGATCTGCACCGTAGTCGCCCTGCTGGCCGGTTTTGCGCTGGGCATCTTCTGCGGCAGCGGCGTTCTGTCCGGCACTGGCGGTCTCGTGCGCGCCACGGCTTCCGCTGCCGATTCTCCGCTTCCTGCCACAATGAATCTCGCGCTGGCCACCGGCCTGCCCGCCCCTACGTCCCTACCGCTGGACGAGACGGACAACACCCGTCTGGTCGAACGGGCGGGCGTTGTGCTGGAAGCCTTGAAGCAAAAGGATTACACCGCCCTGGCCACTCTGATCAGCCCGGGAAAAGGCGTCACCTTTACCCCTTACTCCACGGTGGACCCTGACCGCGACCACACGATGACCGCCAGCCAGATCGCCGGCCTTGCCTCCGACGACAACGTCTATGTCTGGGGCGTGGAGGACGGCCGGGGCGATCCCATCAAGCTGACGGCGGCGGACTATTTCGAGCGCTATGTGTTCAATACCGATTATACGCAGGCCCCTGTGATCGGCATCGACAATGTGCAGGCCTGCGGCAACGCGCTGGAAAATGTGGCCGAGGGCTATCCGGATGGACGCTTTGTGGAGTATTACTTTCCCGGCCTGAATCCCAAAATGGAGGGATTCGACTGGTGCTCCTTGAAGCTGGTGTTCGAGGCGGCGGAAAACGACTGGTATCTGGTGGGCCTGATCCACAGTGAATGGACCATCTGAAGCGTTTGCAGGCGGCGGAAACGCGCCTTCTTCCCTCCGCTTTACAACGTACCGCCATGGTCCGGCGCCCCTTTGCCAAGTCAGGCGGCTGTCCCGCTTCCACAGACGAAAGCCCCGCTGCGGCCGCAGCGGGGCTTTCGTCTGTGGAAGCGGCGGCTTTCTCCCTCTCTTTCGAACCCTGCAGGGCGTTTCGTACAAAATAGGACTTGCTTCTTGCATCCTGGCATTGGATGGGGTATGATAAGCTGGAATGTGTGTGGGGTTTTCCCTGAAAGGATGAATTTAGTTTGAAGATCATCATCGTGGGAGACGGTAAGGTAGGCTTCACTTTGGCGGAGCACCTCTCCCAGGAGGAGCATGACGTCACCGTCATCGATACCAACGACGACGCCCTCCGGCGTGCCTCGGAGTCTCTGGATGTGATGTGCGTCAAGGGGAACGGCGCTTCCATCTCCGCCCTGCGGGAATCCGGCGCGGATACGGCGGACGTGGTCATTGCCGCCACCAGTATGGACGAGGTGAACATGGTCTGCTGCCTGACCGCCAAACGGCTGGGCGCCAAGTACGTCATCGCCCGGGTGCGCAACGTGGAATACGCCGCCGAGCTGGCCACCCTCAAGCAGGAACTGGGCATCGACATGGTCATCAACCCGGAAAATGCTACGGCTGTCGAGATCTCCCGCCTGCTTCGCTTTCCCTCCGCCGCCAATATCGAAACCTTCTATCGCGGCCGTGTGGAGCTGATCGGTTTTCGGGTCCAGGAGGGGGATTTCATCGTGGGTCACCCCCTGTCCGCGCAGAGCCATAAGCTCCAGGAGCTGCCCATGCTCATGTGCGCGGTGGAGCGGTGCGGAGAGGTCACCATCCCGGACGGTTCCTTTGTCCCCCAGGCGGAGGACCGGCTTTATCTCATCGGCCAGCCCAGCGGTCTGACCGACTTTTTCAAGCTGCTGGGCCGCTACACGCCCCGGCTCAAGGATGTGTTCCTTGTGGGCGGCGGGCGGATCGCCCACTATCTCACCGCCATCTTGGAACACCTGGGCATGCGGGTAAAGATCGTGGAGCGGAGCATGGACCGCTGCCGTCATCTGTCCGAGGTGCTTCCCCGCACCATGGTCATCTGCGGCGACGGTACCGATCAGGAACTGCTGGAGCAGGAGAACATCTCTGCCGCCGACGCCTTTGTGGCGCTGACCGACCGGGACGAGGACAACCTGATCATCTCCCTCTACGCCATGCAGCAGGGTCTGAAAAAGGTAGTCGCAAAGTCCAACCGCCAGAACTATGCCGGCATCGCCCGGGCGGTTGGGCTGGACAGCGTGATTTCCCCCAAATTCATTACTGCAAACCAGATCCTCCAGGTGGTGCGCGGCATGCAGAACTCCAAGGGCAGCGTCATGAACGCCCTGTACCGCATCGCCGGGGGCCACGCGGAGGCTATGGAGTTTCTGGCCAACGATACCACCCGCAATCTGGGCATCCCGCTCAAGGATCTGCGGCTGAAAAAGGGAATCCTGATCGCCGTTCTGGTCCACCAGAACCGCATCATCATTCCCGACGGTTCCTCTATCCTCAGTCAGGGCGATACGGTCATCATTGTCTCCCGCAATCACGGGATTTTGGACATCAATGACATTTATGACGACTCGCTGCTGGATATGGGGGCCGTGCAATGAACTTCCGACTGGTCTTTAAACTGACCGGCAAGACCCTGCTGGTGGAGGCCGCCGCCATGCTGCTGCCGCTGCTGGTATGCCTGCTTTATCGCGAAAATCCGCTTCCCTTTCTGATCACCATCCCGCTCATCGCGGCCGTAGGGCTGATCCTGGCCCATCTGCGCAGCGACGACCACTTCTTTCCCCGGGAGGGCTTCTTCGCCGTTGCCCTGATCTGGCTTTTGGTGGGGGCCCTGGGCGCGCTGCCGTTTTTTTTCTGGGGACGGCTCTATCCGGAGCTTGGCCTGTTCCGCTCCTACATCGACTGTTTCTTTGAGTCGGTCTCCGGCTTCACTACCACCGGCGCCTCGATTCTCTCCGCCGTGGAGCCCCTGCCAAAGGGCATCCTGTTCTGGCGTTCCTTCATGCACTGGCTGGGCGGTATGGGCGTGCTCATCCTGGCCATCGCCCTGCTCCCCAGTCTGGGCGCCCGCACGCTGCACCTGATGAAGGCGGAGAGTCCCGGCCCCGTGGTGAGCAAGCTGGTGCCCAAGACCAGCCAATCCTCCAAGATCCTCTACGGTATCTATTGCGTCATGACCCTCATCCAGGTCCTCTGTCTGCGTCTGGCGGGCATGCCGCTCTACGACAGCCTCGTGAATTCCTTCGCTACGGCCGGTACCGGCGGCTTTTCCGTGCGGAACCTGTCCATCGCGGCCTATCAGAGCCCCACAGTCGAAGTGATCATCACCCTGTTTATGCTACTGTTCTCGGTCAACTTCGCCCTCTACTTTCTCGTGCTCTGCGGCAAGGTGCGTCAGGTTCTGAAAAGCGACGAGCTGCGGTTTTTCCTGATCGTGGTCTTTGCCAGTATCGTGTTGATTTCCGTCAACATCCGGCATATGTATCCCACGCCCGGCGAAGCGGTCCGTCACGCCGCCTTCCAGGTGGGCACCATCATCTCCACCACCGGCTTTGCCAGCACCGATTTCAATCTGTGGCCGGAATTCTCCCGGGTGCTGCTGGTGCTGCTTATGTTCATCGGGGCCTGCGCCGGTTCCACCGGCGGCGGCATCAAATGCTCCCGGGTGCTGCTGCTGTTGAAGTCGATCCTCCGTGAGATCCGGCAGATCGTCCATCCCCGTTCGGTGAACGTTGTCCGGCTGGACGGGCGGGTCATGGACGAGGACGCCCTGCGCTCGGTCTATGTTTTCTTTGCCGCCTATATGTTCATCACGCTGGGCGCCACGCTGGTCGTCGCCGTGGACAATTTCACCTTTGGGACCACCTTCACCGCCGTGGTCGCCTGCATCGGAAATATCGGCCCCGGGTTGGAATTGGTAGGACCGATGGGGAATTACGCCGCCTTTTCTCCCCTGTCCAAGATCGTCCTCTCCCTGTGTATGATCGTCGGCCGCCTGGAGGTTCTTCCTATCCTGGTTCTCTTTAGCGGAAATGCATGGAAACGTTCTTGACCCATTTTGCAAGTTTGTAGAAAGCGCCAAATCCTTGGATTTGGCGCTTTCCATTTTCAAGATGCACTTGCCAAATGGGGGCAGTTTGCGCTAATATTAACTTGTCTGTGAAACCGGGAAGCCCTGAGTTATCAGGCTTCCCAAATAACAAAGGAGTTGGGAACGTTGCTGGAAAATCTCTTTTGGCTCGGCTTAGTGGGGGGTATAATCGCCTTAATCTTCGCCGTAGTGCAAGCCAAGAAGGTGCTAAAGTTCTCCGAAGGCACTGAGCTGATGCAGAAATTAGCTGCATCTATTCGTAAAGGTGCCAACGCTTATCTTAAGCGCCAGTATACCACCGTTGCAAAGATCTTTATCGTCGTCTTCGTGATCCTGCTGATTCTGGCCTGGGTCGGGCTGCTCGACAACTGGTTCATCCCCTTTGCTTTCGTTACCGGCGGCATTTATTCCGCCCTGGCGGGCTTCATCGGCATGAAGATCGCCACCAGCGCCAACGCCCGCACCGCCAACGCCGCCCACGAGAGCCTCAACCGCGGCCTCAACGTGGCGTTCTCTTCCGGCGCGGTCATGGGCTTTACTGTGGTGGGCCTGGGCCTGCTGGACGTGTCCATCTGGTTCCACATCCTCAAGTACATCGCCGGTTTCCCCGCTGAGAAGATCGCCCAGACCATGGTCATGTTCGGCATGGGCGCATCCTTTATGGCCCTGTTCGGCCGCGTGGGCGGCGGCATCTTCACCAAGGCCGCCGACGTGGGAGCCGACCTGGTGGGCAAGGTCGAGGCCGGCATTCCCGAGGACGACCCCCGCAACCCCGCCACCATCGCCGACAACGTGGGCGACAACGTGGGCGACGTGGCCGGCATGGGCGCCGACCTGTACGAGTCCTATGTGGGTTCTATCCTGGCCACCTTCGCGCTGGGCGCCACGGCCTATTCTGCTTCCGGTATGACCTGGAACGCCATGCTGCTGCCTCTGGTCATCGCCGTGGTGGGCGTGGTCTGCTCCGTGCTGGGTACCTTCCTGATCCGCACCAAGGAGGATGCCACCCAGAAGTCCCTGCTGGCTACCCTGCGCAAGGGAACCTATACCGCCGCGGTGCTGGCCGCGATCATAGCCGCCCCGGTGACTTACTTTATCATGGGTTCCTGGGGTCCCTACATCGCCATCCTGGCCGGTCTGGTAGCCGGCTGCGCCATCGGCTATTTCACGGAATACTATACTTCCGACACCTATAAGCCCACCCAGGGCCTGGCCGACTCCACTGAGACCGGCGCCGCCACCACGATCATCGGCGGCATCTCTCTGGGCATGCTCTCCACCGCCGCCCCCATCGTGATCATCGGCGTGGCCATCGTCGTCTCCTTCCTGGCCGCGGGCGGCTCCCTGTCCACCGGCGCCGCAAATTACACCGAGCTCTTTTCCAAGGGTCTGTACGGCATCGGCATCGCCGCCGTCGGCATGCTCTCCACGCTGGGCATTACCCTGGCCACCGACGCTTACGGTCCTGTGGCCGACAACGCCGGCGGTATCGCTGAGATGAGCGGCCTGGGCGAAGAAGTCCGCAACCGCACCGACGCGCTGGACTCCCTGGGCAACACCACTGCCGCCACCGGCAAGGGCTTCGCCATCGGTTCTGCCGCTCTGACCGCCCTGGCGCTCCTGGTTTCTTATGTGGACGTGGTCAAGACCAAGGTCGCCTATGAGCTGGATCTGTCCATCACGAACCCCGCCGTGCTGGTGGGCCTGTTTGTGGGCGCTATGCTCACCTTCATCTTCGCCGCCCTGACCATGAGCGGCGTGCAGCGCGCCGCCCAGTCCATCGTGGTGGAGGTCCGCCGCCAGTTCCGTGAGATCACCGGCATCATGGAGGGCAAGGCCGATCCCGACTACGCCTCCTGCGTAGACCTTTGTACCAAGGGTGCGCTCCATGAGATGGTCGTCCCCTCCCTGCTGGCCATTGTAGTGCCCGTGGTCACCGGCCTGATCCTCGGGCCTGAGGCCGTTGTGGGCCTGCTGGGCGGCGTTACCGTTACCGGTTTCGTGGTGGCCGTGTTCATGTCCAACGCCGGCGGCGCCTGGGACAACGCCAAAAAGTATATCGAGGCCGGCCATCATGGCGGCAAGGGTTCCGACTGCCACAAGGCCGCCGTCATCGGCGACACGGTCGGCGATCCCTTCAAGGATACTTCCGGCCCCTCTCTGAACATCCTCATCAAGCTCTGCTCCACCGTCTCCATCGTCTTCTCCGGCCTGGTGGTCACAGTCAGCGCATATCTGTTCTGATCTCGAAAACAGGAGCGCCGCACGTTGTGCGGCGCTCCTGTTTTCTTCTGATTGAAGGGTCCCACCGGCGCCCTTCCGCGGTCAAAGGGCAACCCGGATGCTTTTTGGGGAACGGAAAAAGCGTCCCAGGACACCCCGCCGTCCCACCGGGGCATACCGCCTCTTATCCGCTTATGGTGTAGCTCCCGCGCACCATAAGCGTCACGGCAGTCGACGCCTTCACGCCCCTGCCCTCCACCGTGGCCAGGTACAGGTGGTTCGCCGCCAGCGCCCCGCCGTTTGCCAGCGTGGCAGCGCCGGTCATATCCACCAATCCCGGTGCGGAACTGGACACGCAGACCGCCGTGCCCGAACGGAGCAGGAACTCACAGGCCGCACCGCCGGTGATGGTCTGTCCGGCGCTGAGGGTAACCACCTGATACGCTGCACCGGCAGCGGCCGGAGCGGTGGAACTGCCGCCGGTGCGCAACTTGTCCTCCACCTCTTTTACGTAGCCGTCCACTACGGCGGCCAGCCGGCTCTGCAGCTCGGCCTCCCGCTGGGCGATCTTGGCGTCCACCTGGGCCAGGATGGAGGGGGTGGCCTGTTGGTTCAGATAGCTCAGGCTCACCAGCGGGTCCGCCTGGGTCCCCTGCTGTCCGGCGGCCAGCGCTACGCCCGCCAGGGTCAGGCATACCAGCGCGCCGGACGCCAGTCGGACGGGCCATTTGGATTGGTTCATATGTACGACCTCCGTTTGGGAGGCGGGGCCGCCCCACAGGCGTCCCCGCCTTTTTTCCTTCAAATCATGGTATCCGTATGCAGGCCGAAGCTGACCGCGATGGCGTTGTCCACCCGCTGCATCTGCGTTTCGTCCAGCCGTCCCATGTGCTCCCGCAGCCGCTTTTTGTCCAGGGTGCGGATCTGTTCCAGCAGCACCACAGAATCCTTGGGCAATCCGTAGGTCTTTGCTGAGAGCTCGATATGGGTGGGCAGACGGGCCTTGCCGGTCTGGGACGTAATAGCGGCGGCAATCACGGTGGGGCTATGCCGGTTTCCGGTATCGTTCTGCACGATCAGCACCGGCCGTACCCCTCCCTGCTCGCTGCCCACTACAGGGCTCAGGTCGGCATAAAAAATGTCTCCGCGTTTTACGCTGTTGTCCACGTATGCTCACACTCCGCCGGAAGAAAGTCACCAGCGTCACCAGGCGCGGGGCCTATGTAACGCGGTCACTATGATTCTCCCACAGGGCGGCGGGATTTATACACAGTGCGGGAAAAAAACGCCCCTTCCCGCCCCCCGCCGCCATTCCGGACGGTTCCTCCCCGGCCCATTCTATGCGGCGCAGCCTGCGGACGTGCGTTCAGCCCAGGTAAAGCCGGGGTACGCGGGGAGAGACGGCACAGAGCAGCTCATACTGGATGGTGTCCGCCGCCGCCGCGTGCTCTTCCACGGGCAGCGCAGCGCCGAACACCTCGGCCACGTCCCCGGGCTGCACATTTCGGCCGGTCACATCCACCATGCACATATCCATGCAGACCCGGCCGACGATGGGACAGCGCGCGCCGTGCAGCAGCACAGCGGACCGGTTGGACAGCAGCCGCGGGAAGCCGTCGGCATAACCGATGGGGACCACCGCGAGGGTACGCTCCGATTCCAGGGTGGCGGTACAGCCATAGCTGACGCAGGTACCCGCAGGCAGGGTGCGCACCGCGGTCACCCGGCTCTTCAAGGTCATCACCGGGCGCAGACCGGGTCCGTCCAGCCCCACGCAGGAGGGATCGGGATAGTGGCCGTACAGGGCCACGCCGGGACGCACCATGTCCAGGTGGGTGCAGGGATAGCGCAGCACGGCAGCGCTGTTGGCACAGTGGCGGAGCGCGAAGCGCACGCCACGCCGCTCCAGCACGCCCAGCAGGTCCAGAAAACGGGTAAATTGGCGCATGGTATAGGCCTCGTCCCCGTCGGCATCGGCAAAGTGGGTAAAGATCCCCTCCGCCTCCAGCCCCGGCAGCACCGCCGCCCGGGCCATCTCCTCCGCTGCGCGGGACAAATGCGTCTCGTCGCAGAGGAAGCCCAGCCGGGACATGCCGGTGTCCGCCTTCAGGTGAACCTTCAGGCGCTTTCCCGCCGCCTGGGCCGCCCGGGAGAGGGCCTGCGCCGTCTCCAGGTCCCCCACGGCCTGTGTGACCTCCAATTCCAGCAGCCGGGGCGCATCGGCAGCCGGGGTTGCGCCCAGGATCAGGATCGGGGTTTGGATCCCGGCACCGCGCAGCTCCCCCGCCTCCTCCAGGCACGCTACCGCCAGGTACTCCGCGCCCAGCGCCTCCAGCCGCTTTGCCACCGGAACGGCTCCGTGGCCATAGGCGTTGGCCTTCACCACGCCCAAAAAGCGGCAATCCCGCGGCAGCAGTCCCCGAAGCGCACGGTAGTTATGTTCCAAATCGGACAGATCGACCTCTGCCCAAGTACGCATTTGCATATCGTCCATTCTTTGACGCCTCTCTTGCCAGTATGGATTTTATTATACTACGCGTCCGCCCGCTCCACAAGCCCAAAGAAACAGAAAGCGGCGGCGCCTCACGCCGCTGTTTCCGGCTCCAGACCGTCTTTTATCATTTTTTAATCCGCCGTTCATAGAAATTGAAAGACAATGGGCGCTGCATTGCGTATAATAAAGTCAGAATCCAAAAATAAAGAGGTAAAGGAGCATTCCTATGTTGGACGATCTGAGCAAGACCCTGATGAACGTGGTGTATGCCGGTGTGGGGGCCGTTTCCCTGGTGGCCGAACAGGCCGGCAAGGCGGGCAAGGTCCTGGTGGAGCGCGGCGAGGCGGCCGTGGAACAGATGGGCAAGTACAGCGAGGAGCTGCAGCGCAAATGTCAGGAGGACGCCCAGCGCCGCCGGGACGAGCGCATGGACGGACGGCTGTCCGCCATGAGCGCCCAGGAGCGTGAAGAGCTGCGCCGCCGCCTGGACCAGCTGGACGAGCTGGACCGCCAGGCCGCCGAATGCGCAGAGGCGGATGCCCGCAGCGCCGAGATCACGGAGATCCATGGCGGTCCTCAGGAGCGTTCGGACAACGACGGAGAATAAACCCGTCTGAACGGCGGTAGGCCCCGGACCTGACGGTCCGGGGCCTACCGCCGTTCAGTGCGGAAGTTCCAGCGCGTCTACCACCGCGCGCAGCGTGGCAGCGGAAAGATTCAGCGCCGTCTGCTCCTCGCCGGAAAGCGGGATCTCCAGGGTGGTCTCCACCCCGGTGCGGCCCACGATGGCCGGGACGCTCATGCACAGCTCACGGATGCCATACTGACCCCGAAGCAGATTGGACACTGGCAGCACTGAATGCTCGTCCCGGACGATGGCCAGGGCGATGCGGCCCACCGCCATGGCCACGCCGTAATAGGTGGCTCCCTTCCTCCGGATGATCTCATAGGCGCTTTCCCGTACCTCCCGGCGCAGCCATGCGTCGGCGGCTGCGTGATCGTAGTGGCCGCGCAGCTCGCAAAAATGCTCCAACGGTACGCCGGAGATATTGGCGCCGCTCCACACCGCCAGCTCGCTGTCCCCATGCTCGCCGATGATGACGGCATGGACGCTGCGGCTGTCCACCTGAAGGTGTTCTCCCAGCAGATATTTCAGCCGCGCCGTATCCAGGACGGTACCGGAACCCAGCACCCGCTCCGCCGGGTAGCCCGACAGCCGCCAGGCCGCATAGGTCAGCACGTCCACCGGATTGGATACCACCAGAAGGATGGCCTCCCGGTTCCGGCGGGCAATCCGTGGGATGATCTCGCGGTAGACCTCCACGTTTTTGTGGACCAACTCCAGGCGTGTTTCCCCCGGTTTCTGGCCCGCGCCGGCGGTAATGATGATCAGCGCGCAGTCGGCAAGATCGCCGTAGCTCCCTGCCCGGATCTGCATGGGATGGGCAAAGGGCAGTCCGTGCGAGAGGTCCATCGCCTCCCCCTCCGCCCGGTCCCGGTTGACGTCCAGGAGGATCAGTTCGGAAAAAATACCGCTTTGCAGCAGCGTAAAGGCGATGCTGGAGCCCACAAAGCCGCAGCCTACAATGGCCGCCTTTTGAATGTTGTTCATGGCAGTCCCTCCTACCCGAGCAGTATGCCCTGCGGAGGCCACTTTCATCGGCCGCATACAAACACCCCCCAGGCAGGAGCCGCTCGCCTCCTGCCTGGGGGGTGTTTCCGCAGTTGGTAGTACCGCAGGCAACCCCCGGCTAAGCCGGGGGTAAAAAAGTAGCTTATAGCGAGGAGAAAAGTAGAAAAGAAAAAGGCTCCCTGTTAAAGTAAAAGTGGTTTGCCGACCACACAACTACGATAACAGGGAGGTCTTCATCGTGAAAGACAAAGACATAAGCAGTTTAGAGCATACGAGTTGGAGATGTCAATATCATATTGTGTTTGCACCGAAATATCGGAGGATGGAGATATATGGGCAGATCAGACAGGATATAGGGGTAATTTTGCGAAAGTTATGCCAGCAAAAAGGAGTAGAAATCATAGAAGCAAAAGCTTGTCCGGACCATATTCATATGCTTGTAAGTATCCCGCCGAAGTATGGTGTATCTCAGATTATGGGGTATCTGAAAGGAAAGAGCAGTC
>CDZT01054967.1_pt1 | contig 33210 bp, 28 predicted proteins | sample 557531 | NCBI WGS metagenome assembly CDZT01 (sample SAMEA3182066, study PRJEB8094) | gut metagenome | biome: human; feature: gut; material: Stool; isolation source: human stools | place: Canada | collected 2013-03-05
TCACGCGGCGTTGCTGGGTCAGGGTTTCCCCCATTGCCCAATATTCCCCACTGCTGCCTCCCGTAGGAGTCTGGGCCGTATCTCAGTCCCAATGTGGCCGTTCAACCTCTCAGTCCGGCTACTGATCGTCGACTTGGTAGGCCGTTACCCCACCAACTATCTAATCAGACGCGAGGCCATCTTTCAGCAATAAATCTTTGGTGTTCCGGGGATGCCCCCAAAACACATTATGCGGTATTAGCAGTCGTTTCCAACTGTTGTCCCCCACTGAAAGGCAGGTTCCTCACGCGTTACTCACCCGTCCGCCACTAAGTCAAAGCTTCAATTGACCGAAGTCTCTATCCACAGTGCTTCGTTCGACTTGCATGTGTTAGGCACGCCGCCAGCGTTCGTCCTGAGCCAGGATCAAACTCTCAATAAAATGGTATCTTAAAGCCGAAGCTCTAAAATCAATTTACTTAAGTTCGCTCTTAGCTTTACTCAAGAATTTTCGTTGGCTATTCAAAGAATCTCATTTTCAGACATTCATCGAACAACTTATCTTTTGTTCCTCTCGGAACTAAATTGTCCAAGGTGTTTGTTCATGTTTCTCGTTGTTTAATTTACAAGGTGCACTCCGCTAACTCAGCGGGTCGCCCATAAATGAGCTTATTCATTATATCACATCAAGTTTCGTTTATCAAGAACTTTTTTCAAATTCTTTAAAACTTTTTGTGAACTCGTTCAGCTTTGATTGATTTCTCTCTCGCAGCGAACTCATTTATTCTAGCACAGCTTCATCTGTTTGTCAAGAACTTTTTTCGATTCATTTCGAAGTTTTTCTTGGCTCGCATCCACTTTGCCGCCGCTCTCTCGAGCGCTCGCATATATTATCAAAGCAAAAGCCGTTTGTCAACCCTTTTTTTCGAATTTTCGAAAATTATTTTATGGCCACTATTAGTTGCGTTAATAACGGTGCGATTCCCCAACATACAGCTGCCCCCAAAGCCCATGCTTCGGCTGGTATTCCATCCGTCACAAAGCTGAGTCCGAACACGGCAACCCCAAGCGCTGCCCGCGCCCATCTCTTCTCGGCCAGGTTCGGCGCCGCCCACACGATCTGCTCCCGCCCAGCCTCTAAAAGCAGGCTCTCCAGCGCAAAAAATCCCATGAGCAGCGCCGCCGAGACAACCGGCTCCAGCCGCTCCATCACCCCCAGCACGCTGAGGCTCTGGCTCACCGTATAAAACGGGAACGTCAGCTGCTGCGTGAGCCGCGGCGATAAGCACCCCACCGCCACCGCCGCTAAAACTGCTGGACAAATCGCCAATAGGCCCAGCCAGCCGCGCTTCACACGCTGCGTTCTCCCCGGCAAAAACCGCAGGCACGTCAGCGCAAGCAGCGACGGGACCACTTCCAATGTCTGCCGCGCGCCGCCCCATGGCGCCATCCACCGCAGCTGTACATTCTTTGCCGCCGCCAAAAGGATAATTGTATAGAGTCCTGCAAGCACCAGAAACAACACGCCACATACCTTTGCCGCCTGCTTTGCACCCTTTTCTCCGGCAAGCGTCCCAAGCAGCACAATCACGCCTCCGGCAAGCCACGCCGTCCCGTCCGGAAACGCGATGCCCGCTCGCCTGGCCGTCTGCGCCGCCGCAAGCAGCGTGAACACTCCGCCAATTGCAAGGACTACCCGCCCGGCCGCGTTCCCAAACGCACATACTGTGAGCTCCGGCAGATACACCGCACCGTTTGCCAGTTCCTGCGTCAGAACATAATACCCCGCCGCAATTGCGCAGCCAAGCAGCACCCAGCCCCAGCCAAGCCCCGCGCACGTCAGGACTGCCGGAACAGATGCCGCGCAAAAGCCCCAAGCGCCCGCCTGCCGCCCGGAAATGCTACCCTCCAAGCCGGAACCCTCCTTCCGTCTGCAATAAAACCGGCGCAGCCTCCTCCCGGCTTTCCAAAAGCGCCGCGCGCGCATGGCTGAGCGTCAAGCTGCCCGGATGCGCCTGCAAAAACCGAAGCGCCTGCTCCGGTTCCTCAATTTTCTCCATCGCCCGGTATAATTTCGCCGCCGGACGAAGCTGCCGGCTCACGCAAACCTGCGGCGCAAGGTACCACGCCCGGCTCGTCACGATCACGTGCTCCGCCGTCTGTGTAAAAAGCGCCCCCGCGCACCCGCTTTGCAGATCCGAAAGCGCCGCATCGAGATTTCCGCCCCGTCCATTGTCTCCCGTGTCCGCCGTCACAAAAACCGTTCCGTCCTTCGCGTCGATCACCAGTGCCTGCACCGGAACCAGCGCCGCCGCGTCGTGCGTATCCCCATCGTCCAGTCCCGCGAATATCGTACACACGGCCAGCGCCGCGAAAAATGCCCAAAGCTTCTTCAAATCCTTCACCTCTGATTTCGTTCATCGATCGGCCGGAGCATTCCGTCCCGCCATTTCTGCTCCGCCAGCCGTTCCCGCACCAGCGCGCCCTTCACCTCTGCCTCGCCGAACGGCGCAAGATAGCTCCTCCCCAGACTCTCGAGCCCCGCCAGCTTTATAAGCAGCAATAAAAGTCCCGCCGTCACGCCGAAAAGCCCCAACACGCCGCCAAGAACCGTCAGTCCCAGCCGCCACAGCCGCAGCGCATCCGACAATTCCCGGTTTGGAAGCGTGAACCCGCAGATCCCGCTCGACGCCGTCACGATGAGCGCCGCCGGAGACACGAGCTTCGCGTCCACCGCCGCCGTCCCAACGACAAGTCCCCCGATGATCGACACCGCCGTCCCGATCGCCTGCGGCAGATGGAGCCCCGCCTGCTGTAAAAGCTCAAACGCGCACAAGAGCCCCACCACCTCAAAAAGCGTCGAAAACGGCACGTCCTGCTTGCTCTCAACGATCGACAGCAGCAGCTTTGTCGGCAGCATCTGCTGGTGGAACATCGCCATCGCCGCATAAATCCCCGGCAAAAGCAAACTCACGCCCAGCGCCAGATACCGCAGGATCCGCAGCATAGATGCAGATAAATAATCCGTCGCCCGGTCCTCCGGCGAGCGCATGAGCCGTCCGAAGCTCACCGGCGCAAGATACCCGATCGGAAGCCCGTCTACAAGCAGCCCCACCTGCCCGTCAAGCAAGCCCTGACAAAAATGATCCGTCCGCTCCGTAAACTCCAGAAGCGGAAATGCCGTCTTCCGTGCCCCCGTCACATATTCCTCGACAGCTGCAGGCGATAACAGCCCGTCAATGTCGATCTCCCCCAGCCGCTTTTTCATCCGCGCAGGAAGCTCCGGGTCGGTAAGGCCCTCCACCCAGCAGACCGTGATCTTCGTCAGCGACCGCCTGCCCACCACCGACTCCTCCAGCCGCAGCTCCGGCGTGCGCAGATGGCGGCGGATCAGGCTCGTGTTCGTGCGAAGCGTCTCCGTAAACGCGTCCTTCGCGCCCTTGACGGTGTTCTCCGCCTCTGGAGCCGACGGCGAGCGCTTCTCCCCCGTCTTCACCTCGCACCCAAGCGCCTTCCCAGTCTTCGGAAAGAGAATCACGCAGAACCCATTTACCAGCAGCTCGGCCGCCTCGTCCGTGCTGGAAGCCTTCTTCATCGACGCGCACCAGACAAGCCCCCGCTCGGCTCTCGTAAAAAGCGTCTCTTCCCGCTCGTCCTGCCGCGCCTCATGTAACGGCCGCACAATAAAATCCGCAATATCTCTGCCGGAGGTCAGCCCGTCGAGAAAGAAAATCTCCAGCTCGTTTCCGCCGGATATCACCTTCCGCGTCTCAAAATCCGCTGCCCCCGCAAATCGCGCCGCCAGCACCTTCCCATCGACCATACCTTTCACCTCATGGGAATTATTGTGCCGCTCCCCGGGAAAAACTATACGGTACTGTTTGCATCCGGCCTTCAAATATGATAAGATATTATGTACGATTTCAGCACTTTCGCGCGGATTCTCCCGCGCCATACAATATATAGATATGGAGCGACAGCCATGTACGAGTTTATCACCGAAAAAACGCTTCCCGAATACGAAGCCTTCGTCCAGTCCCACCCCAAGGGCAACTTCGCCCAGAGCTATCTCTGGGGCAAGCAGAAGCCGATGTGGAAATGGGATGCCATCGTCGTGCGCGGCGAAAACGGAGCAATCAAAGGCAGTCTCGCCGTCATGACGCGAAAAGTCCCCGGCATCGGCAGAACCTTAATGTATGGCTGCCGCGGCCCTGTGTGCGACCTCGACGACCGCGAGACCTTCTCGCAGCTTCTTGACGGCGCGAAAGCCCTGGCGAAAACGTACAAATCCTACGTCATCAAAATCGACCCCGACGTTCCCTCGTCCAACACCGCCTTCTCCTCCATGCTCCAGAGCTTCGGCTTCAAGGCCAAGGAGGGTGGCAAAAATTTCGAGGCCATCCAGCCCCGCTACGTCTTCCGCCTGAACGTCGAGGGCAAAACCGAGGAAGAACTTCTGGCAAACTTCCATCAGAAATGGCGCTACAACATCCGCCTTGCCGAGCGCAAGGGTGTGACAGTTAGAATCTGCGGCAAGGAAATGGTTCCCGCATTTTCCGATCTCATGCTCACGACCGGCGTGCGCGACGGCTTCGTCACCAGAAAGCCTGAATACTTTTCCGCCATGCTCGATAACCTCGGCGAGCACGCAAGGCTCTACATGGCCTTCGACCCCAATGATATCCCCATCGCCGGCACGCTCGCCATCCACTACGGCGACAAGGTCTGGTACCTCTACGGCGCGTCATCGAACGAGCACCGGAACCTCATGCCGAACTATCTGCTCCAGTGGCGCATGATCCAGTGGGCGGTCGAAACGAAGTGCCGCATCTACGATTTCCGCGGCGTGTCGGGCGACGTGTCCGAGGATAATCCCCTCTACGGCCTCTTCCGCTTCAAACAGGGCTTCGGCGGCGATTTCACCGAGTTTGTCGGCGAAATGGACCTTGTCCTCTCCCCCGCCATCTACTGGGCTGTCGAGCACGGCACGTCCGTCTTCAAGGAGCTTCGCAAAAAGGTCTATCTCATCCGCAACCGCGGCAAATAAAGGAGCACGCGCATGAAACGTTACCTTGTAGATTCCGCCGCCATCCGTCAGAACCTCGAGACGCTCAAGAAGCGCGCCGGAAAGGCCCGTCTCTTTGCCGTTGTCAAAGGAAACGGCTATGGGCTTGGTCTCGTGCCGCTGGCCGCCATCTGCCGGGACGCGGGTGTCGACACCTTCTGTGTGACCGAGGTCTCCGATGCCAAGCAACTCCGGGACGCGGGCTTCACGCAGGATATCCTCATGATTCGCCCGACCTGCGATGTCGACGAAGTGCACCAGCTTTTAGACCTCAGAGTCATTCTCACCGTTTCCAGCCCGGACGACGCAGCGGTTCTCAACGGCATCGCCACCCAGCGCAAGCAGCGCATCCGCGCGCACGTCGAAATCGATACCGGCATGGGGCGCTATGGCTTTCTCCCCAGCGAGCTGGACAAGCTCATCCACCTCTATTCCTACATGGACGGCTTAGAGCTTTGCGGCATCTACACGCACTTCCATTCTGCGTTCTGCAATAAAAAAGCAACCGATTTGCAGATGGTCGCCTTCCGCTCCGTCATCCGGCAGCTTCAGGAAAAGGGCTTTGATGTCGGCGTGTGCCACTGCTGCAATTCCGCCGGTCTTCTGCGCTTTCCGAACTACGCCATGGACGCGGTCCGTGTCGGCTCCGCCATCTTAGGCCGCCTGAGCTTCAAGGGAAGCTACAATTTAAAGCGCGTCGGCACATTAGAGGCAACCGTCGATGAGCTGCGCTGGCTCCCGAAGGGCCACACCTGCGGCTACGGCGCTGGCTGGAAAGCCAAAAAGCCCACCCGCATCGCCGTTCTCCCCGTCGGCTGGTACAACGGCTTCGGCTGCCAGATGGGGAACGATCTGACGAGGCGGCGCGATAGTCTGCGCGGCGTGCTTTCAAACCTCAAGCAGTTGCTCCTTGGCCGCAAGGGCTATACCGTCCTGCTCGGCACGAAGCGCTGCAAGGTCCTCGGTCATATCGGCATGCTCCACACCGTCATCGACGTGACAAACGTCAATTGCAAGCTCGGCGACAAAGCGATTTTCGACGTGAACCCGCTCCTGCTCAAGGGCGTGGACGTCATGTTCCAATAAACCATAAAAGCCTCGGCCAACCGAGCCGGGGCTTTCTCTGAGGTGATTTTTATGGCACATCCCATCGCCGCCATCGCGACCGGTCTGGTCCGCAGCGGCATCGGCATCCTGCGCATGTCGGGTGACGGCTGCATCGACCTGGCAAATCGCGTTTTTGCGCTCTATAACGGTCAAGCCTTATCGTCTCTTCCCGACCGGAAGCTCGCCCGCGGCACGCTTTTTGACGCGCAGGGCCGCCCCATCGACGAGACCATGGTCTTTGTCTCCCATGCGCCGCACTCCTACACGGGAGAAGACACGGTCGAGTTTCAGTGCCACGGCTCCCCCGCTGTTTTAACCGCCGGACTCTCCGCGCTCCTTTCCAATGGCTTTCATCAGGCAGGCCCCGGCGAGTTTACCAAGCGCGCGTTTTTAAACGGCCAGATGGACCTCACGCAGGCCGAGGCCGTCATCGACCTCATTGACGCGGAAACCGCCGACGCCGCCGCCAACGCGGCCGGTCAGGTTGCGGGCGTTCTGCGCAAACAGCTGGACCCCATCTACGACAGTCTCATGGACATCTGCTCGCATTTCCACGCCGTTCTGGACTATCCCGACGAGGATATCGAGCCCTTCCGCCTGCAAGCCTATGCAGACACGTTAACGTCCGCCTCAAAGAAGCTCGACGCGCTTCTTTCCTCCTGCCGCCGTGGAAACTTCATCAAAAACGGTGTGCAGACCGCGATCCTTGGCGCGCCGAATGCTGGAAAATCGAGCCTCCTTAACGCCCTCGCGGGCTTCGACCGCGTCATCGTCACCGACATTCCCGGCACGACCCGCGATGCCGTCGAACAGACCGTAACCCTCGGGCGGCACCTGCTGCGCTTACTTGATACCGCCGGCATCCGCGACACGAGCGACACCGTCGAGCACCTCGGCGTTGAACGCTCGTTCCAGGCCGCGCAAGCCTGCCAGCTTGCCTTCTTCGTCGTTGATGGCTCCAAGCCGCTCACGCCCGAGGACGAGGCCGCCATGGACGCGGCGCTGCAAGCGCCCGAGGCTATTGCAATTCTCAACAAGCAGGATCTTCCCTGTGTCATTGACCCATGTGAGATTCCCTTTTCCTACGTCATCCCCGTCAGCTGCACAAAGCAGGACGGCCTTGATTTACTCGAGCAGGCGCTCGACATGGTCTTTGACGACGAAGCCCCCTGCGACGGCTCCATCCTGACAAACGCCCGGCAGGCCGACGCCATTGCAAAATCCCGTGCGTCCATTGAAGCCGCTCTCTCGTCTCTTCGCCTCGGCATGACTCCCGACGCGGTGCTCGTCGACGTGGAGGCCGCTATGGAAGCCCTTGGCGAAGCCACTGGCCGCGTCGTCCGTGAGGACATCACCAACCGCATCTTCGAGCGCTTCTGCGTCGGCAAATAGCCTTGGCAAAACGGCTGACGCTTTCCTTCTCCTACTCTGGCCGCGAACAAAACCCACGGCTGTTTACTCAAACGAGGTAATCTTATGATCTACTTGGACAATTCCGCAACCACCAAGCCGAGCGCCGCCTGCGTTTCGGCCATGACGCGCCTGCTCTGTGAGCACTGGGGAAACCCATCGTCTGTCCATAACTTAGGGATAGAGGCCGAGCGCGAACTGAAATCCGCCCGCAAGGCCGTCGCCAATGCCCTTGGCGCAGAACCGGAGCGCGTCTTCTTCACCTCTGGCGGCACGGAAGCCGACAACTGGGCAATTTTCTCCGCCTGTGAGCGGCTCGGAAAGCGCGGCCGCCATATCATCACCACCGCCGTTGAACACCACGCCGTGCTCCATCCTTTTAAAGCTTTGGAAGCAAGAGGCTTCGAGGTCACGTACCTCCAGCCCGACGAGGAAGGCTTTGTCTCGGTCGACACGCTGAAAGCCGCCCTCCGCCCGGATACGATTCTCGTCTCCGTCATGATGGTAAACAATGAAACGGGTGCGGTCATGCCGATTGCCGATATGATCCGCGCAACCCGCCGTATGAGTCCCCTCGCCCTTTTTCACACCGACGCGGTACAGGGCTTTTTAAAGGTTCCCTTCAAAGCAAAAACCCTCGGCGCGGACATGATCTCCATCTCCGGCCACAAGGTTCACGGGCCCAAGGGCGTCGGCGCGCTCTACATCCGCCCCAGCCTCCCGCTTCCCCCGTTCATCCATGGCGGCGGACAGGAGGGAAATTTCCGTTCCGGCACCGAGAACCTACCCGGTATCTGCGGCTTTGCCGCCGCCTGCGAGGAAACCAATGCCGCAGCCGATATTGCCCATATGGCGCAGCTTCGGGACCTCTGCCGTGAAAAGCTTCAGCAGGTTCCCGGCCTCGTTCTCATTGGAAAGCAGGACGCGCCGCACATCGTAAATCTCTCCCTCCCTGGCCTTCGCTCGCAGGGCATCATCAACTGCCTGCAAACAAAAGGAATCTACGTCTCCGCCGGTTCCGCCTGCTCCAAAGGCCACCGCAGCCATGTGCTCGAGGCTCTGCATCTTCCCCCCGCCGTCATCGACGGCTCTGTCCGCGTTTCGTTCTCGGGTGATAACACCGAAGCGGATGTCGACGCGCTCGTCGAATCCCTCCTTGAGGCGAAGCAAACCCTCAAGGGTTAATCTTTTGCACCATCCATTTAACAATCCATGCATAGGGGCCGATTGAGCACATCGCCCCCCACGCATAATTTGTGAAAGCGCCGGTTGACATTGTCAACCGGCGCTTCTGGTATCTTAAAATCAGTCAAACACAACGTCCAACGCTTTGCAGACGGCTGCGCAGCGCGGGCAGAGGTCGTGCTCGTCGGCCTGCGTGGAGTGCATCCAGCAGCGCGGGCATTTCTTGCCGGTGGCTTCGGTGACGGTGACGGTGAGGCCAGGGAAGTTCACACCAGCACCCACGACCGCGCCCTCAGGCGCTTTCTCCTCGGTCACGGCGACATTGGAGACAATGAACAGCTCAGCAAGGTTCATGCCGGAAATTGCCTTCACGGCCTCGGCAGCAGCAGCGTCCACAGCCGTCAGCGCCACGTGCGCCTCGAGGGATTTTCCGATGCGCTTATCGGCTCTCGCGGTTTCGAGCACGCCGTTCACATCCGAGCGAACCTTGAACGCGGTCTCCCACTTGGCCATTTCATCCTCGGAAAGCGCATATTCGGCATACGGCTTCGACATCTGGTTAAAGAGCACGTTTCTTGCGTCGTCCTCTGCGCGGTGCGGCATCTGAAGCCAGATCTCGTCGCACGTGAACGCGAGAATCGGCGCAAAGACTTTGGTCATGGCGTCGAGGATCATCCACAGCGCGCTCTGCGCAGACTTACGGACCGCAGAGTCCTTGCCGTCGCAGTAGAGATGATCCTTGATAATATCGAGATACAGGCTCGAGAGCGTCACGACGCAGAAATCGTTCACGGCGTGGGAGACGGTCAGGAACTCGTAGTCCTGATAGGCGGCCTCGCACTTAACTAACAGTTCGTTGAGCTTCGTGATGGCCCAACGGTCGAGCTCCGACATGGCTTCCGGCGCAGTCAGGTTGTTGGGGTCGAAGTCCGTCAGGTTATCGAGGCAGAACTTCGCGGTGTTGCGGAACTTGAGGTAGTTCTGGCTGATCTGCTTGAAGATCGCGTCCGAGCATCTCACGTCCACATGGTAGTCGGCCGAGCCCGCCCACAGACGGCAGATATCTGCGCCGTACTTCTTGAACACGTCCGCCGGGTCCACGCCGTTGCCGAGCGATTTGTGCATGGCCTTGCCCTCGCCGTCGACTGTCCAGCCGTGGGTGACGCACTCTTTGAACGGAGCGCCCTTGCCCAGCGCGCCGACTGCCGTCAGAAGAGACGACTGGAACCAGCCGCGGTACTGATCGAGGCCCTCGAGATAGACCGTCGCCGGCCAGAAGCCCTGGTCCTTCTGCATGGAGGCATAGTGGGTCGAACCGGAGTCGAACCAGCCGTCCAGCGTGTCGGTTTCCTTATCAAAGTGCTTGCCGCCGCAATGCGGGCAGGTGAATCCTTCGGGAACGAGCTCGTCGGCCTCTTTCTCGAACCAGACATTCGAGCCGAATTCACCGAAGAGCTTCGAAATTTTCGCGATCGTTTCGTCCGTGCAGATGGGCTTGCCACAGTCCTTGCAATAGAACACAGGAATCGGCAGACCCCAGCGGCGCTGACGGGAGATGCACCAGTCGTTGCGCTCGCGGATCATGGACTTCATGCGGTCAATGCCCCACGCGGGCAGCCAGCGCACATCGTCGCAGGCGGCGCAGGCCTCGTCCTTGAACGATTCCACCGAGCAGAACCACTGCGGGGTTGCGCGGAAGATGATGGGCTTTTTGCAGCGCCAGCAGTGCGGGTACGAGTGGACGATTTCCTCGGAGGCGAAGAGAACGCCCGCTTCCTGCATGTCCTTGAGGATGACAGGGTTCGACTCATCGACGATCATGCCGGCGTACTTGCCCGCGTAGTCGGTGTGGCGACCCTGATCGTCGACAGGGACGACCATGTCCATACCGTAGCGCTTGCAGGTCCGATAGTCGTCCGCGCCGAAGCCGGGGGCAGTGTGGACGCAGCCCGTGCCGGAGTCCATGGTGACATAGTCGGCCAGCACCAGCCGGGAGGTCTTCGGGAGGAACGGGTGGCTTGCGAGCATGTTCTCATAGAAGCTGCCGGGATGGGACTCGACGATGGTATAATGCTCGACCTTGCCGACGTTCATGACCTTCTCGCAGAGCGCTTCGGCCACGATATACAGTTCGCCGTTATCCTCATTTTTCACGACGACGTAGTTTTCCACGGGGTTCAGCGCAATCGCGAGGTTTCCGGGAAGCGTCCAGATCGTAGTCGTCCAGATGACGAAGTTGAGTTTGGACTTATCGAGGTGCGAGAGCTTCCCAAGATCGTCGTTCATCGGGAACTTCACGTATACGGTTGTGCAGGGATCGTCCTGATATTCGATCTCGGCCTCGGCCAGCGCCGTCTCGTCGTGATAGCACCAGTAGACGGGCTTAAGGCCCTTGTAGATGTAGCCCTTTTTGTACATCGCGCCAAAGACCTTGACCTCTTCTGCCTCAAAGCTCGGGGCCATGGTCTTATACGGATGCTCCCAGTCGGCGACGACGCCGAGGCGCTTGAAGCCTTCCATCTGGACATCGATATAGTGCTGCGCAAAATCGTGGCACGCGGAGCGGAACTCCGGGATGGGCATGGCCTTATGGTTCAGCTTGTTCTGCTTGATGATGGCCGATTCAATCGGCATGCCGTGGTTATCCCAGCCGGGGATGTAGGGGGTATAGTACCCGCGCATGGCCGCCGAGCGGTTGAGGAAGTCCTTGATGCACTTGTTGAGCGCGTGGCCCATGTGAAGCGCGCCGTTGGAGAACGGAGGGCCGTCGTGCAGCGAGAACAAGGGCTTGCCGCTGTTCTTCTTGAGAAGCTCGTTGTAAAGGTCGAGTTCTTCCCAGTGCTTCAGCATATCGGGCTCGCGCATCGGAAGACCGCCTCGCATCGGGAAGCCGGACTTTGTCATGTTTAACGTCTGTTTGTATTCCATCGTAACTCTATGCCTCCATGTGTAATCATGTTTTTGATAAAAGAACAACAAAAAATCGCTCTGAGTCAGACTCAGGGCGAAAAACCGCGGTACCACCTGAATTCCCGAAGGATTTCCTTCGGACACTCTTCTTCTGTAACGGGAAGTCCCGTCCGTGCTTACTGAGAATTCCTGTTCAGGCGGATGCTCCAAGGGGATATTCGGGGATTCCTTGCCGCTGCCTTACACCGACCGGCAGCTCTCTGCGCGCGCTGGAAGCCCGTACTTGTCCTTATCAACGCAAAATATTCAGATACGGCTTTATCTTATCCACTTCGGCTGGATTTGTCAAGGGCAAATTGGACGTTTCGGCACAGTTTCCGGTAAAATTCCACAAAAACGGGGCTTGATTTTTTCCGCGCCATCCGGTAGAATACAGAGCGCGGCGCAGTTCTTCTCCGGCGGACGCGCGGCAAGCAAATAACAGACAGTTCGTAACCATCCTGTCTCTAAACAAAACTAGGGATTGCCGCACAGGAAACTGCTGCGGCGGATGGGCGTATTTTTTACGCTCATTTTTTGTCCCCAAAGAAAGGGAAATTGCATCATGAAGAAAATCACATCACGCCAGATTGCCCTCAATGGTCTCGTTGCAGGGCTCTATGCCGCCGTCACGATCCTGACGGCCTCGTTCGCCTACGGAAACATCCAGTTCCGGATTGCCGAAGCCCTTTGCCCGCTCGTCGCGCTGGAACCCTCGCTCACGATCGGCCTCACGCTTGGCTGCCTGATCGCGAACCTGTTTTCGACCGTCTCCGCGCTCGATATCATCGTCGGCACGGCGGCGACGCTTCTTGCTTGCCTTCTTACGCGGTTCATCAAAAAAACGTGGGCGCTGCCGCTGCCGACGATCCTCTGCAACATGCTGATGGTCGGCGCGATGCTCTCGGCCGTTTTGATGCCCGCGAGCGAGTTCTGGAAGGGACTTGCGGTATTCGGCGCGGAGGTTGGCGCGGGAGAGGCCGTTGTCTTATACATCCTCGGCATTCCGCTCTATCAGTTCATTCGCAAAACGAAGCTCATCGACAAGCTTCTTGGCCGCGGATGATTGCAAAATCGGGCGGGGTATGATACGATAAACAGAACCAATCTGCAAGTTTTCTCAAGGAGGCCTCGCCTTTGTTTTACGCTCTTTTAACGATTTTTGCCGCCGCAGTTGCGGCCGTCGACCAATGGACGAAGGTCCTTGCGCAGCAATACCTGACCGGCACGACCGTGACGATCATTCCCGGCTGGCTCCAGCTGCACTATATCACGAACGACGGCATGGCGCTCTCGCTCTTTCGCGGCGGGCGGTGGATGTTTGTCGCGCTGACGGCGGTATATCTCGCGGTCGTGGTCTGGGCGATTGCCAAAAAGCACATCTATAAAAAGCCGGAGCTCTGGTGCCTGGCGGCCATCACGGGCGGCGCAATCGGAAACCTCATTGACCGCGTCCAGACGGGGCTTGTCATCGACATGATCTGCATTCCGTGGTTCTCGACGTTCAACGTCGCGGACATTTTCATTACCTTCGGCGCGATCATCCTCGTGCTCTATATTCTGATCAAGGACAAGGAGTTTTTGGAGGATAAGCCGAAAAAGGACAAGGAGCCCCGCGATGAGGCTTGAACTGGACCAAACCGGCGAGCGGCTGGACGCGGCGCTTGCGCGGCTCGTGCCGGAGCTCAGCCGGAGCCAGGCGCAGCGGCTTTTAGAGGAGGGGCTTGTGACGTTTGCGGGGAAGCCTCTTAAAAAGAACGAAAAGTCGCGCGCGGGTATGATTCTGGACATCACGCTTCCGGAAGCCGCTGAGACAGACTTGCAGGCGCAGGACATTCCGCTCGATATTCGCTATGAAGACAGCGACGTGATTGTCATCAACAAGCCCAAGGGTCTTGTCGTCCATCCCGCGCCGGGGCATCCGGACGGAACGGTCGTCAATGCGCTTCTGCACCACTGCGGAGACTCCCTCTCCGGCATCGGCGGGGAAAAGCGCCCCGGCATTGTCCACCGGATTGACAAGGACACGTCGGGGCTCCTGATCGCGGCAAAAAACGACTTTGCGCACGCACATTTATCCGCGCAGCTCAAAGACCACTCGCTCGCAAGGACCTACGAATGCATCGTCTGCGGCAATCTCAAGGAGGATTCCGGAACGATCGACGCGCCCATCGGCCGCCACCCGACGGACCGCAAGAAGATGGCCGTCACGGAAAAAAACAGCCGCAATGCCGTCACGCACTGGGAGGTCATCGCGCGCTACCGGGGATATACGCATGTGCGCTGCAAGCTCGAGACCGGGCGGACGCACCAGATCCGCGTGCACCTTGCCTGGCGCAACCACCCGATCGTGGGAGACATGGTGTACGGGCACAAAAAGCCGGAGCTTGGGTTAGACACCCAATGCCTGCACGCCGCCGCTTTGGACTTTATCCACCCGCGCACAGGGCAGCCCGTGCATGTCGAGTGCGAGCTGCCGGAGTATTTCAAAAAAGCGCTCTCAAAGCTCGAGCCGTTATAACGCAAAACGCCCCCTATATGACCGCCATACAGGGGGTGTTCTTTGTAATTGCTAAAAATTTCCAATCTGTTCGTAGGGGCAGACGCATTTTCCGCCCAATGAGAATTCTGAATTCGCCAAGAATTTACACGTTTCAAGTTGATTTTTCCGCAAGCGGACAGAGTCGTCTGCCCCTACGAGCACAGAAAAGCTCCCACCTTCGCAAGAAGATGGGAGTTTGTTTTCTGCGATTCAGTTTCCACTCATCGGCTGCACAAAGCCTTGGCCGCCGATCTCCATGTACCAGACCCGCTCTCCTGCCGAGAATGCGTCAGTGAGGCAGTATTTTTCCGCGTCCAGTTCCTCGTCTCCGACCTTCACGCGCAGCGGGGACACGCTCGTAATCTCCGCCTGCTCACAGCTCACAGCCAGAATCGTATCGAGCTGTGTGTCGTTGTCGTGGTCGATGACCGTCAGCCGCACGCCGGAGCGCGTGAGGATTTCGCTTCCCGCTTCATTGTAGTTGAGATAGTACTGCGCGTCATCCGCGATGGTAAGCGCGCCGCCGGCCAGAAGCTTCGAGAGCGCCTGCGCGTTTTCAAACGTGTAGTAGACCTCGCTCGTCACATAGCACGGAATGCCGACCACACGGCCGTCCTTCATATAGATATCCACCGTACGCCCAAGAAGGCTCAGGTCGGACAAAACGGCAAACTCCTTGTGCCCCGCGAGCTTCGTCGTGCCCGCTGCGAGCTTTCCGTCATTTGTCGTCAGATCCGCATACTCGTTGCCGGTCAGGACCGCCGTATACCGCGTCAGATCGTACCGCACCTCGAGATACGAGCGCGGGTTCATCAGATCGTCGAGCACATATCGGTCAAGCCCCTGCGCGTCTGGGTCTGCGATCGCGGGGCAGCGCATCGCGTTATAGATGAGCAGACACGCATTATCGCGCGTTACCGGCTGGCTGACCTGCGCCGTGAGCCCATAGTAAATGCCAAACGACTGCGCGTCTGCGTTCACCCGTTCGGCCCAGCCTGCGCCGGAATAGGTTTCCGGGTCCTGCCCCAGAATGACCAGCAGCATCTTGGCCAGCTCCTGCGCCGTCACATTATCCTTCGGCCGGAAGCTTCCGAGCCCGTCTCCTCCGATAATGCCCTCGCCCGCGCAGTAGCCGATGTAGGTCAGCGCCCACGAGTTCTGCGCGTCATAGAAGTACACGTCCGCGGGAGCCTGCGGATTTTCGGTGCACAAAATGGCGATCAGCTTCGCCACCTCTTCGCGCGTAATATAGCTTGCCGGGCGGAACGACCCGTCCGAATAGCCTGAAATCAGCCCCAGATCGACCAGCATCTGCACCGCGCCGACGTTGCGGATCTCTCCCCGGTCGGAAAACTCCGCGCCGTCACTCGCTCCAACCGGCAGCGCCAGGCTGAGCAGCAGACACACGCACAATACCAGGCAAGCGGTTCTTCTTTTCATACGCCGCCTCCTTTGATAATTCTGATTCCAGTATAAACGCCCCGCGCGATCTTTGCAAGGGCGCTTTCCCATCTGTAATGTAACTGTAACCTTTCCGCGCCGTAACCCGTCGTTTATCCACAGCTTTGTGGGAAATTCATCCGTTTATCCACAAAATGCAGACCAGAGAAATGAACGCTGCGTCCTGCATTTGTGCGTTTGTTTTACTTTACGGTAATGAGCGTATACTCGTCCGTGCCGAGCCCAATTTTCTTGCCGTGCTCGATGGCCGCCTGCCAGCAGGTATCCGGATGCGCGGCATGCAGATGGTCGTGGTCGTGCGGGTCGCCGCGCTCAGCCAAGGCGCTCCCCGGCAGGATCGGCTGGCGGTTGACCGCCTCGATGCACGCAAGGTCGAGCGCAACGGGGTCAAACGAGGCGAACATGCCCACATCCGGCACCATCGGCACATCATTCTCCTCATGGCAGTCGCAGTCCGGGGAGATATCACGCGCGATGGAGATATGGAAGCTGGGTCTTCCGTCGACAACCGCCTTCGCATATTCCGCGATCTTGTAGTTGAACACCTCAACAGCCTGATCGTAATCCGGCGTGATCGCGTCCTTGGGACAGACGGCGATACACCGGCCGCAGCCGACGCACTTGTCGTGGTCAATCCGGCACTTTTTGTCCGTGATCACCGGCGCGCTGTGGGCACAGATCTTCGCGCACTTGCCGCAGCCGACGCAAAGCTCCGTATCCACGGATGGTTTCCCCTGTGCGTGCATTTCCATCTTACCCGCGCGCGAGCCGCCGCCCATGCCGAGGTTCTTGAGCGTGCCGCCGAAGCCCGCCTGCTCGTGGCCCTTGAAGTGCGTCAGTGAAATGATGATATCCGCGTCCATGAGCGCCCGGCCGATTTTCGCATTTTTCACATACTCGCCGCCCACAACCGGAACCTCCACATCGTCACCGCCGCGAAGGCCGTCCGCGATGATCACATGGCAGCCCGTCGAGAACGGGGAAAAGCCGTTGATATACGCCGCATCCATGTGCTCGAGCGCGTTTTTCCGGCTGCCGACATAGAGTGTGTTGCAGTCGGTCAGAAACGGCCGTCCGCCTCTGGCCTTGATAAAGTCCGCCACGGTCTTGGCGTAATTTGGGCGCAGATACGCCAGGTTTCCAAGCTCACCGAAGTGCAGCTTGATGGCGACGATTTTTCCCTCAAAATCGATATTCCCCATTCCGGCCGTCGTCAGCAGCTTCTCCAGCTTCTGCTGCTGGTTCAGACCCGGATGACAGCGGAAATCGGTAAAGTATACCTTAGCCTGTTCCATGCGCGTTCCCCCTTGTCATTTGTAATCATCCAGAAGTATACCTGTTTTTTGGAATTTGTCAATCCGTTTGCCCTTCCAGCCGGAATTGCGCATTCAGTAACGAAAAATTTGCCGCAAACGGCCGCATAAAGTTCCAGTACCCGAGACCCCTGAGCCCATATTGTCTCACAAGCGCAAATTTCGCAAGGCTCGAGCGCACGTCCTCAAACCACACCTCATGTACCGCGCCGTCCATTCCCGTGTACGAGAACCACGGTGTCTGTGCCTGTTCATCGAAGAAAATTTCGCTTCCCGTGTCAAACGCCAGCTGCGCCGCCGCTTCGTTCCCGAGCGTTACCGCTCGCGTCAGCCCCGCCTCATACGGAAGCGTCCAGTCGTACGCGTAGTTGGGAAATCCCAGAAGAAGCTTCCCAGCCTCGATGCGCGACACCGCGTACTTCACCACCCGCTCCACCGCGTTCAGCGGCGCCACCGCCATCGGCGGCCCGTACGTAAAGCCCCATTCATACGTCATAAGTAAAATTTTGTCAGTTTCCTGCCCGATAGCGGCGTAGTCGTGTCCCTCGTAGAGTACGCCCGGCTGATCGTCGGACGTTTTGGGCGCAAGCGCTGCCATGAGATAGCCGCCCGCCGCGTGGACAGCTTCCCGAAGCTCGCGCAGAAACGCCGCGTAGCTCGCAGCCAGCGCCCGCCCCAGATACTCAAAGTCCACATCCACGCCCGCAAAGCCCTTTTCCCGCATTACGCGGACCGTGTTCTGAATCAGAGCCCCGCGCGCCGCGTCATCGCCAAGCACTGCGCCCGCCCGCTGGGCAGAAAAGCTTCCCTGCTCTGTGAGCGTCGACAGATGCAAAAGCGTTTTCGCGCCAAATTCCTTCGCCAGCGCCAGAAGCCCCTCGTCCTCCGGCTCCACCAGCTCGCCTGCTTCCGTAAACCCATACGTAAACGGAACAAGCGTATCGGCGTAGGGAAGAATCCCGCGCAGCGTCCTTTCGTTCGCCCAAGGGTACGCATATCCCAGAAGCGTCGTTTTTTCCGTTGGACGGTCTTCGATGCTCGTCACCAGCACCTGCCCCGGATACAGCCGCTCCTGCGAGGATAACCCCGGGTTCAGCCGGTAAAGCCCGTTCTGCGTGAGCGAGAATTTCTGCGCAATGGAAAACACCGTGTCCCCCGGCTGCACTGTGTAAAGCCCCTCCGGCCTTAAAATCAAAACGGCCTGCCCCACAGCCAGCCGGTACGGCTCCGTAAGCCCATTGAACCGCGCGAGAAGCCCCGGCAAAACGCCGTATTCCCGGCCAATCGACCACAGCGTCTGCCCCGGCTGTACCACATGAATCTGCATACAATCACCTCACAAGATCTTATGCCTCCCGCGCCTGAAAACATACGCTGCCCTTGCAGGCTTTTCTTTTTCGCGCTATACTGTAAAAAACAAATCTGGTTTCCCGGGAGGTGTCCCATGCAGCTGCAATTGCCGCAGCTCTGGCTGCTCGATCTGCGCCCGCTTCTGAGAAATGAACGGTGGCGCGCCCTTTTGCCAGAGCTTCCCCCGGAGCGTCAAGCGCGCGCTCTTTCCTGCCGCCGGGAAGAGGACGCAGTAAGAATCACCGGCGCGGGCTTTTTGCTTCAGCAAGCACTTTTGTCTCTCAATATTCCCGTATCCGAGCAGATTTTCCGGAAAAACGACTGGGGAAAGCCGTATCTTGCCTCGCATGCTGTCGAGTTTTCTCTGACGCACGCAGCATATTACGCTGCCTGCGCGCTGGATGCGTCGCCTGTCGGGCTCGATCTGGAAGCTCCGCGCATCACCATGGCCGTTGCAAAGCGATACTTCCATCCACAGGAGCTTGCATTTCTGGAAGCGCTTCCCGAGCCGGAGCAAACCGACACGCTCCTCCGCCTCTGGACCATCAAGGAGGCCTACACCAAACAGTTAGGAAGCGGCCTGCATATCCCGCTCGATTCCTTCTATGCTGACCTGCGTGAAAATGGCCTTTACCTATATAAAGGCAGCCGACGCATTCCTGTCCACCTGCATGAATACCGGCCAGACAGCCTCCGCCTGTGCCTCTGTTCCAATTCAGAACGCCCGGAGATCACACAATTTATCCCCAACCTATAAAAACTGCCGCAAGTGCCTGAATCAGCACCTGCGGTAGTTTCTTTGCATTTTTCCGGGAAGCTCTTAGGGGACGATGCCCACATCGTTCCGGCGGATGAGACCATTTTAACGAAAATTTTTGGCGAATTCGAAATTGCCCAATGGGTCGATGTAGGCATCGACCCCTACGCATTTTGGTAAATTCCTTGCTGCACCCGTTTTAGATTCTCGCCGTATTACACGTCAGATATACGACCTGCCGCTGCTTTGCAAGCTCCCGGAGCATCGAAAGCGCTCGGCAAGTTGCCTCGTCGTCGAGATTCACGAACGGGTCGTCAAGCAGCAAAAACGGCTGCTCCTTTTGGAAAAGCGCGTCCACCAGCGCCAGCCGCATGCACAGCATCACGCCGTCAACCGTTCCCGCGCTGAAGCTTGCCGCATCGCGTGCCGCGCCCTGTTCGTCGATGAAAAGATGAAGCTCCCGGTCCAGCATCACATGCCCGATTTTCTCCCCGAGAAGCGCATCCGCATACCGCACAAACCCCTGCTCCACACGGCCGACATAGCTGTTTGCAAGCGTATCCTTCGCCCGCGTGAGATAGTCCATTGTAAGATCGGCCAGCTCGCACTGCTTCTGAAGCGCTTTTCGCGTCTCGTCCAGCTCTGCCAGCTCATCCTCCAGCGCAGGAAGCTTCTCAATCTCGCGCCGCAAGCTGTCGCGTCTCTGCCGGAGCTGCCGGAGCGCATCTTCCTGCGCGGCCAGCTCCCGCTGCGTCTGCGTCTCTTTTTCCTGTAGCGCGGCCATATCGAGGCTTTCCTCCTGCGAAGCCGCCTCAGAAAGTTCCGCGTTTTCCCGCAAAAAGTCCGCCAGACGTGTCTTTGCCTCCTTGGAAGCAGTCCCTGCTGCGTCGAACGCGTGAGCATCCTGCTCCGCCTGCTCGATCAGCTGCTCATCGGTCTGCCCGGAAAGCCGGTATTTCGCGAAAAACGCCGCAAGCTCATCCGTATGCGCCTGAGCCTGCCGCTCCGCATCCTGCCGTTCTGCATCCAGCTGCTGCGCGCGTTCCTGTACATGCGCATACTGCGAAGCCCGTTCGCGCAGCGCCCGGACTGCCTGGGAGAGCGCCTGCGCTGAATCCGCAAGACCGTAACGGGATAAAATCGCGCGGATCTCCGCCGTCAAAGCATCGATTCGTGCCTGCTGCTCCTGCCGCTCCTTTGTCATACGACTTTCCTTTTCACGCAGGCGAAGATATGCGTCCTTGTCCAGCCGCAGCTGCACCAGCTGCTCATCCGGCCGGGAAGCATCCGGGTAAAATTGCAGCAAAAATGCCGTTACGCCGTCCTGCAATTGCCCGACCTGCCGCATCTCTTCATCCGCACCGTCTTCCGCTTGCAACGGCTTCTTCCAAAGAAGCGCCGCGGCGAGGCTGAGCGCCCCCAGTACAACCGCCGCAATCCCAAGAGAGAGCTTTTCCGCAACCAAGCAGCCGATTCCTGCCAGCAAAAGCAGCGCACCCAGCGCCAAAATCGCGATTTTCGCGGAGCCGGGTCGCTTTTTCTCGTTTTTCTGCGCCTGCTTTGCGTCTCGAACGGCGCACAGCTCCGCAATCCGGCGGCAGTCCTGCTGCTTTTCCGATAGTTCCGAATCGTCCGGCAATCCAGTATGGAATATTTTAGTATATCTTTTTAGCTGCTCTGCTTCGTCGTCCGGCATTGCCGCGCGGTTTTCAATCGACAATGCCGCAAGCTCCTGCTGCCCAGCCTCCAGCCGGTCCAGATCGTCCGCAACTCGCACCCGGTCAGAAAAAAGCGGCGCACCTTCTTCGATCACCTGCCGGTCTTCCATCGAGAGTACCAGCGTCCCCTGCCTCTTTTCCAGCTGCCGCAGCGAAATGACATTCTCCCGCTGCCGCCGGATTTCCTCTGCCGCAGGAAGTCCATCCGGATATTTTTCGCGCAGGGCCTGCATCGTCTCGTCCTGCTGTTTCACCTGCGCGCGCAGCTCATAGAGTCTCTCTTTTTTGAGCTGCCGTTCCCGCTGCCCCGCGGCCTTTTGGATATCCGCCCGCACGAGCGCGAGCTCCGCTGTCTTTTCCGCCTGCTGCGCGTTCTGCGCGTCGATCTCCCGTAAAACCGATTCTAATTCCGGCCGTTTTCCTTCCACGCGGAACCGCTCGTCCTCCAGCGCGCGAAGGTCCTCCGCCAGCCGGTCAATTTCGCCGTTTGACCCGCGATAGGCCTTGCGTTCGCTCCGGTAAGCGCGCAGCGCAGCCATGGCGGTATCGAAATTGTTCATGTCATTCGTGTCGTCCACAAGATTTGTCAGCTTGGCCCGTATGGAGCTCGTCGCCTCCAACTCCCGCGCGGCCAGCTGCGGAACGAACGTGCTGCGCGAGAACGACTCCGCATCCAGCCCGAAGAGCTCTTCTCCGAGCTTTTCCGAAAACGCTGTTTCCTTCGTCCGGTTCGTCAGATCATAAATCTCAAATGAATCCTTCGCTGCCGTCTTTCCGAAGTACCGTGTCACGCGGTAGCTTGTATCTCCGTGCGAAAACTCCAGAAATCCGCCGTATTTCCCGCCCTGCCAGGGCTCATACCGCTTGCGCTCGTTATTGGCCGCAGTTCTTGCGCCCGTGCGCGGCAGGCCATAGAACATCGCTTTCAAAAATGCCGCCAGCGTACTCTTCCCGAAACCGTTTTCCCGGCAGATGACCGTAAGGCCGCTTTCAAATTCGTAGTCGAACCCGGACAGCACACCGAAATTTTCAATGTGGCACCGCAGAAGCCTCATATCGAAATCTCCTCTCCCGCCAGCGCCAGCACGCCCGCACGAATCACAGCCGCCTTCTCATGCTCCGGAAGCTCGCTTGCCAGCACCTGCCGGACAAACTCGCCCTTGAGCGACACGTCGTTCCGGTACCGCTCAGGCTCGACAGCCAATCTCGTCTCATCCTTCACCTTTGCAAAGAAAAAGCTTCCCGCAAGCTGATTTTGCAGATACGAAACAGAAAGATCCGCCTCCGGCGAAACCTCTCCCGTGAGCACAACCTCCGCCATATCGTCCGGCGAAATTCCCTGCGCCGCCTTCTGGATGCGCGCGGCAATCTCCGCACTGCGCACACACCCCGCCACATCCGTCTCCACCCGATGCAGCGTCCGGCAGGAAAACGGGACAAATTCCGGGGTAACGCGCCCGCGCTCGATGGTTAAAAGCACAAAGCCCTTCTCCCCACACTCGTCAAATCCGCGCCCCTCGAGGCACCCGCTGTAGCAAAAAACGCCCGTTTCATCGAGCTTTTGCAGGCTATACGTATGCAGATGCCCCAGCGCAAGATAGTCAATGCCCCGGTTCTGCAAAAGCTTCAAATTGATCTGATCCTTGCCGCAGCTTGTGCCGGCTTGTCCATGGAGCGTCACCACATTCACGCACCCATCGACATGCGGCACATTCTCATAGATATCTTCGCCGCCCACACCGAGCACCACACCCGAAACAGCCGTGTTTTCGTAATGATACGTTTTCCAGCTATCACCGAGCAGCTTTAGATTCACCGGAAGTTCCCGGTCACAAAACGCGCCTGCCGCCTCGTCGTGGTTCCCGGGCAGATACAGATAGTCGACCTCCGGCGTTCTTTGCATCGCGTCCAGAACCGCATCCACCGTCCGCTCCCGCACACGGTCTCCATCAAAGAGGTCTCCTGCAATGATGACCGCCCGCACACCGTTTTCCCGCGCATACTGTGTCATGCGCACAAAAGAGCGCAGCACTTCCGCGCTCCGTGTTGCCGCCTGCCGCGCCGTCATGTGCGTCTGCATGGGGCTGTCCAAGTGAATATCTGCGCAATGGATCAGTTTCATACCCATTCCCTCAGTTTCCGTTTTCATAAAACAGATGCAGCGTTTTCGCTTCCTGCGCTGACGCTGCTTCCTCGCCCATTTGCAGATGCTCCTGCCGCGGCGTGAGCGCCAGATGAATTTGCCAGCCGCTGATTTCTCCCGCGCCGCTTGCGCGATAGGTCAGAGCATCCTCGTAATTCTCCGGCGTTCCTTCCTCTGTCAATGAAATATAGAAGCCTTCCGCGTCCGGAAAGTGCGCACGAATCTCCGCCTGCGGCAAATACTTCAGCGCATCCAGATAGTCTGCCAGCTGGTACTGCGTCTGCTGCTGCGTCCATTCACTGCGCTGCGTCACGAAAAATTTGCCTGAATCCGAGAAGATCCGCAGCTGCGCGCTGTAGGTTGTCTTGCCGTCCGGATAGAAAAAGCGGACTGCGCCGCCGTCCGTCAAATCAAAATCCGCCGTCAGCTGCAAGTCAAAATTATCACCGTTCACATACAAATCCATATTCTTTCTGCACTTCTGCGTCTTTTTGACGTGCGATATGATTTGCTCCGTGTCAAGCTGCGAGACATTTTTCCCGGCCATCGGGAATTCCTGCTCCGCTTTCCGGGCCGATTGCAAAACCGTCGCCGCCAGCGCGCAGACAGCCGCCAGAAAAATGATCCACGCAACCGGCAGCTTTATTTTCTTCATTGTCTCCTACCTCATTTCTCCGCAATCCGCGTTTTCCTGCCCGTCTCCGTCTTTTCCAGCAGCACCACCGTCTCGACCATTGTTTCATTTTCCAAGGGCAATTCTTTCACTTCTGTCCCATTCACTGGAACGGGGAAGTTGAAGATAATCTTCCTGATCCAGTTGCCATCCGGCTGCCTTTCCGGGAACAACTCGATTCGCTCGATAAATGCCCGCATAAATTCTTTTCGCTCCACCTCGGAGGCGGCTTCATAGACCTGATCGAACGCCAACAGTAAGCGATAGATGTTGTCGCCAGAAATTTTCTCCTGTCGGATACTCCGTATCTGGCTTTGCACATCGTCAATCTGGACTTCAATCTCATCTATTGCGCCATATTGCTCGTCATAGCGGCGCTGCAAATCAGAAATTTTCCGGTCATAATACGGGTCATTCACATCCAAACCGTCCATCTGCCGTTCCAGGCGGGCTTTTGTGCCTAACGTCTGCCGAAGCTGCGCTTGCAACGCTTCCAGCTGTTTCTCTAAGTCGTTCGTATCGACAGCGGAGCCAATTTTCGCCTTGATTGCATCCGCAAACCGTGGGTTGCTGACCATAGCGGAGATAATTGACGCTACCATGCGGTTCATCTCTGTCTGTTCAATGTTCAGCCGGAAAGTGCACTCGTGGCCTGTTGGCGTTACCGTATTCTTGCAGTAATAGTAATAGCGGGTCTTTTTGTCCTTGCTGTGGGCTTTTGCAATATTCCCGTACAGGCTTTTGCCGCAGCAAGGGCATTTCAGAATGCCGGACAGAATATGTGCATGGGTAGGATCGTTGACCTTCTCACGCCGATAAGCATTGACTTTCCGTTTCTCCTGCGCGAGATTCCAATCTTCTTCTGAAATGATAGCCTCATGCTTTCCCTCGTACACGGGGAACTCCGACTGCTCAACCACGTGCATCTCATTTCGGGTGCCGATCTTCTTCTCTGTCCGGCGTCTGCCATAGGCGATTTTCCCCATATATACCGGATTATCAATGATACTTTTCACAAAGCTGGCGGAAAAACCGGGAATAGTACCGTTCTGCCGCATCTTTTTCACAAAGCCCTGCCGGTTCAGATATTTCGCCACGCCGCTAACACCATCGTTGGTGTGAATATAGCGGTCAAAGATGGTGCGGATCACGTCCACTTCATCCTCAGCAATCAACAGTTCGCCTTTTTCAAGGCGGTATCCATAAGGGGCAAAGCCACCGTTCCATTTTCCTTCACGGGCTTTCTGCTCCCGTCCGGCCATCGTCTGGGTCCGAATATTCTCACGCTCTATCTCTGCCACCGCAGAAAGGACAGAAATCATCAGCTTGCCGGAATCTTTGGAACTGTCAATGCCGTCTTCCACACAAATCAGATTGACACCGAAATCCTGCATCAGCTGCAAGGAATTTAGCACGTCAGCGGCATTCCTGCCAAACCGGGACAACTTGAATACCAGTACATATTCCACTCCGTCTTTGCAGTCCTGAATGTCTTGCAGCATCCGCTGAAATTCATGTCTGCCCTGAATATTCTTACCGGAAAAGCCTTCGTCAGAATATTCACCGGCCACTACCATATCTTCGTATTCAGCGTATTTCCGCAGCTTGTCTCGCTGAGCATCCAGACTGTATCCGTCCACCTGCATGGAAGTAGATACCCGTGTGTAGAGATAGCATTTTGTTTTAGTTTTTTTCATGCAGGCCGCCCCTTTCTTCCATCTCTGAACATTCATCCGTAACTTTCTTCTTCGCCAGACCTTCATTCTGAATGTAGTACTCCAACAAACGGAGTACATATTCAGGCGCATGGCGGTTATCCAGTTCCCACTCTGTCACAGTCCGATAGGGAATCCGAAAATATTTACAAAATTCCTTGCGGTTCATGCCGGTGCTTTCCCGCAGTTCTTTTATTTTGGTTTTGCAGTCCATTTCATTTACCCCATAAAGCAAAATACACGTTGCGTATTTATTATAGCATACGCCAATCAAATACGCAACGTGTAAATTCAAGTTACATCAAGCGGCTTTGTCAAATTCCTGATACACAGGAACGGGTTGCTTTCCTGATACCGCAGACTGTGTACAGCCATCCTTCGCAGTCTCCTGCATCTGCTCCAACAGCTGCGGCCCGTACTTCTGCAACAGCCGCGCCATCACATCAACACAGCGGTCAAATGCCGCATTATATTTTGGATCATCATAAACTTTGCTCAATAGGCCGCTCCTTTCCTCTATGGCTGCTCTGCGCATAGATGTTCAAAACTTCTGCCGGTATCTGTTCCAAAATCGCCACGGCACTGTCATAGTCGCGCCGCAGCTTGAGGTCTTCGATCTGCTTTAGGGTGCTGACCTTCTGCGCCGATGCAAGAGATTCTTCCAGCTCGGCATTTTTCGTTTTCAGCTTTTTGTTTTCGGATGCTGTTTTCGTAAAAGCCACGCCATATTTCCGCAGCAGCGTGTCCATCTTCTCCACGCTGGGAATATAGCTATCCAGAATCTTGCAGATTTCCTCCGCCCGGCTTTTGGCGTTAAAGGGATTGATTCCAGTGAGCAGATCCTCCAGTTTGCTTTTCTGTTTGGTCAGTCTGGTCATCTCCTTAAATACGCGGGGCGGGATATGGTCGCGCCCGGTCAGGCTGGCGCTCTCGCCACGCTCCAAATCTGGAAACTTCTTGACCATGTGTTTCCAAAACTCATCCTGCCACCAGGTCAGCTTCTTTTTATTGCCCATGATGTCTTTGGCGCTGAGCCTGCCGTCCTCCGTCAAAGGGACAAAACAAAGGTGCATATGGGGCGTTTTCTCGTCCATATGCACCACGGCGGATATAATTGTCTCTTTGGACTGATGCTGTTCCAGAAAGTGCAGAGCTTCCTCGAAAAATACCCGAATTTCCGCCCGTTTCTTTCCCTTAAAGAACTCCGGGCTGGCTGTGAACAGCGTCTCGATCATACGGATACTGTCTTTCCGGGTACGGCATCCGGCAGCGGCAATTTGCCTCTCTGACTCGGCCCGGTACTTGCCGGGCGGTTTGACCAGATGGAAGTTGTACTTGCTTCGGCTGGTATCCACATCGGGATTACTGGCGTACTTTTCCTTTGTGCGCTCGTTATGGGCCTCGATATTGCCGATTTCAGGCCCCTTATATTTGGCAAATCGCATAATCGCGTATTGTGCTTTTTCCATACTCAATCCCTCCGTTTCTGCCAGACAATGTCATATCCCAGCACGTCAGCCAACTCCACGGCCTCCCGATACCGCAGCGATTCCCGCTGCAATTTTCCGGAAAGATTGGATACGCTGTCGCTCCACCCATACTCATCGTGCAGCTGGTCAACGACTTCCTGCATGGTGTAACCGGCGCGGATGATCTGCGCCTTGATTTCGTTTCGGATACTTGACCTCATAAAATATATTCCTCCATTTTCGCAAGTGAAGCCCTTTGTCACTTGATAGATAAAACATGATTTTCGGTTGCGTCATAAAAAGAACCGGCTACGCTGGGGAGCGCACCGGCTTTGGTCAATGGTGAAATTTGTGCAAATGCTGTTTTGCGATAGAAATGATTCCCTGCGTATCGTTGGTCAACGGCGGAATATTCGACTTCACAGAAATGCGGGACTTTTCACTGTTCGGGCTGTATTGTCACAAAATGCTGCAATCTGTACGTCGTTCCGTGAGCCACCATCCGGCGAACTGTATACGGATAAAAGAGAAACATTTCGCTGTTTTGAGATTGCTCTAAAATATGCCTGCAAAATCACCGCTTTTACTGACCGCTTCAGGTGTGGTCAAAATGACCACACCTACTTCACAGCACAAAAGCGCGAAGAATTTCACGGTTCTGGTGGTGGACAAAATATCCATAACCACTTTTACACATCAAAATAGGTGTACCCAAAATGGGCACGACCACTTTATCCAAATGAAGCGCCTCTACAATATATGAGGTAACAGGGTCAATCGCTGCGTACATACGTACCGGCGACCAGATCGGAAATCAATCCCGCCAGTCTTCCGGTACGTACGTACACTGTGAAGCGTCCGTAAACTCGTTTATATGCGGCCTTGCCACTGCCTCGATCCCCATAAAGCCCCATACCCGGCGTCCTGCCGAATTGGTAATCGTGTTGCAGTGTTCCAGATTGTACTTACCGCAGGCTGCCACCAGCGCATCGCTGAAGCTGCGGCGTTTGAGTGCAGTCAGGCTATTTTCCTCGCACCACATCCGGTAAATGTCGTAGCAATCCTTTGAACTGATGGACGCATCCGCTTTCAGCTGGATATAGCCCTCGGATTCCAGAAAATCAAACACATTATTGTTGTCCCGCTTGACGGCCTCCCGGTTCTCTTTGGTGCGCTGGCTCTCGGTGAACTTGAAGTTGTTCGCTACCAACCGCTGCAATCCCGCAAAAGCCCACAGCAGAATGCCCTCCACCTCGGCCTTCATCTTCTCTGCCAGGTCGGGATCATCCACACGGTCGGCAGGTTTCTCTTTGGCGGTCAGCACCAACTGCCGCCGATAAAAGCCATCACTGCGGTCAAAGAGAGCCTGCAAGTCGCCATTGCTGAATGCCAGCAGCCGGGCGCACATCCATCCCTGATAGCTCTGCTTGCCTTTACGCTCCAAATCCATTTTACCCTGTGCGGTGACGATGGATTTGACATAGTTGGTCTGCCGCAGGGCCTCCATCCGCATATCATCATCGACACACAGCAGAATGTGTTCCAGATCAGCGCGGGCAAAACGGTTCTCGGAAATTTTGCCGATGCTGCCGTCCTTCATGTTGCTGCCGAACAGGGCGGACAGCACCGCGCCGATCTGGCTCTTACCCTCGCCGCCATTGCCCTTAATGACCATCATGCGCTGTCCCTTGTTGCTGGGGATCAGGCAGTAGCCGATATATTCCTGCAAAGTGGGAATGTCCTCCGGGTAAAGAAGCCCATCCAGAAAAGCCAGCCAGCGGGTCGGCGTGGGCGCATCGGGATTATAGGCCACCGGCAGGCGGCAACGCACGATGTCCGGTTTTCCCTCCGTAAAGGAGCCATCCAGAAACAACGTGCCGTTTGCCAGATGAATGCGGTCAGCCTCCGGCGGGAAATCCTCTACCAGCGCCGCCAGCTTCATCAGCTCCACGATATTGCTGATTTTGCGGGGGATATTGCTGACCGCACAGCATTTCAGTTCCTCAAAAATTTCTCCACGCAGTGGCAGCTCATCGGTCACGCGGCCATCAGGCGTGAAAAAAGCTCCGTTTGTGTAGATGATTTTGTGTCTGCCGAGAAAATCATCACAAAACAGGGCTTCATTGATACTCTTGCCGTCAAACCAGATGGGCTGGTTGGCCTCACGCGATTGCTCGTTCTTCGCCACGGTGCTGCACCTCCTTTTCCAGACGTCTGAGCCGCTGCTCCAGCGCGGTGATAGTGCCGTCCTTCAGCAGCATATCCACCGCTTTCACACGCTGCTTCAGTTCCGCAAACATGAGAACGTCCAACAAATCATTTACATACTCGATCATATGACAGGCTTCCACAAAGCGGTCATCCAGTTCATCCTCCGGCGATTGCGGGGCATATTCGACCTTCCAGCGTTCCAGCAGATGCAGATAATCGCAGAGCACCCGCTGGCAGTGTATCTCATCGTTGCGGAAAGCCTGCGCCAGCGGATAGGGCTTTTTCAAAGCCATCGCTGCCGGGGGCTTGTCCGGGTCGATGCCAAAGTCATAGGCCAGCTTCTTTGCGGCCTCGTAGCTGCTCAGGCCGAACAGCCGCGCCACAAAATCGATCACATCCCCGGTAGCCCCGCAGCCAAAGCAATAGAAATAATCCCTGTTCAGCTTCATGCTGGGATGCCGGTCATCGTGGAAGGGGCAGCAGATCATATCGCCCCGGTTGACCTTACAGCCGTAGTATTCGGCGGCCTGCTTCACGGTGACAGCGGATTTTACAGTTTCAAATAAATTCATAGGCTTTGTCCTCCATTATTTATTGACGGTATCTGCCCGTCTGCCTGAATATACGGGGAAAAAGCCTATAAACCGAAAAATCCGCTAAAAGTGCAAGAAATGAAAAAACGCCGCCCTGAAATCTTGCAAAAATGCAAGACCTCAGAGCGGCGAAGCCAGCGGAAAGCATTTGCCCGCGCTGGTTTTATCAGGTATAATGGATAAAGAGAGTTTTCAGAAGAGAGGTGCGTCACATGGAGGGAGCCTATCTGCCCGGCAATATCCGGCAGCGGATGCAGGAGCTTATGAAGGAACATAAAATTACCCAGGCACAGCTGGCGACCCGCATCGGCAGCACCGAGAGCGCCATCAGCCGGTTTGTCAGCGGTAAGACTGATAAGATCAGCACAGAACATTTGCTCCGCATTGCGAAAGTGTTTGAAGTCTCCACAGATTTCCTGCTGGGGGAAGTCAACACGCCCGACCGGACAAATTTTGATATTGAAGAACTGGGCCTGTCGGTGCAGGCGGCGCGGAATCTGTACACCGGAAAAGCCAATGCAGAGATCGTCAACCGCCTTTTGGAAAGCCCTCGCTTTGCAGAAGTCACCTATATGATTGAGCAATATTTTGACGATACGCTGGCCGCCGGTTTCGCCGGACAGAACCAGATGCTTACTACTCTCAGCGCCATGCTGCGCCGAAACAATAAAACAGACGCTGCGGTGCAGGCGGCCAGAACTGTCAACCGGCAGAAAGTTCCCGTATATCAGGCAGACCTGACGATGATACAGAACACATTTATGGCGGCGCTGCGGGAAGTGAAGAAAGAGATCGGCAACGATTTCACAGCAGCGCAGTCCTTGACCAAGGGCATCACTCAGCAGATGTTTACCGAACTCACCAAAGGGGCGGATGTTCATACTCCGACCATCACGCCCGAAATGATTTCCGCCGCCGTCACCCAGAGCGCAGCGGGGATGGACGGTGTGCAAAAGGAAGCATTAGACAAGTTCGGTCAGGCGCTGACGGAATTTCTCCAATCCACCTTAGACCACGCGCAGGAGAAGCAAAATGCCGACCCGGAGCAATGAGCAGCTGTGCAGACTGGCACAAAAAGGGGATACGGCTGCCCGTGACATTCTGCTGGAAAAGAATCTGGGATTCATCCGAAAAATTGCGCTGGAGCAATACCGAAACATGGGGCTGGATGAAAATGATATTGGAATTGATTTGGATGATTTGATGCAGGAGGGAAGTATCGGCCTGCTGAACGCGATCCCTTTGTTTGATGCCGGACGGGGCATGAAATTTCTGACCTATGCAGCACCGGCGCTCCGCAACGCCATGACGGACTGCATCCGCGCCGCCCTCGGTTTATTTGAGCAACGGATGGTGGATAAGAAAGACGCCCCCGGCTTCCAGAGAGTATATCTGGATGACGTTCTCTCAGAGGATGAACGGATGCTGCGGATCGAAGCCATAGCCGACCCTCACACCCAAACGCCGGAGCAAATCTATATCCAAAAAGAGCAGCTGATAGAATTGTATGCGGCGCTGGACAAGCTGACAGCCAGAGAGCAGACCTATCTGCTGTACCGCTATGGCTTTACCGATGGAATCGAGCACCCGCTGATCGGCGCGGCGCTCCATTTCCATCTCAGCGAGAGCCGGACAAAGAAGGTGGAGGGCGAGGCGATGGACAGCCTGCGCGGAAAGCTGCCGTGGTGGTTCTGATACGATGGGAAGCAGCGGCTGACGGGGGCTTTGATATACCTTTGTTCCGCAAATGACACGGCTGACAGACAGTGCTTGCCCGCACCGCCTGCCAGCCTTTTTCTGTCGCTTATGCTGCCCCGCAAGGGGCAACCTTTCCCGCCAGAACGCCGCAACTGTGGCCACACTTTTCAGGGTGTGCTACAATTCCGGCTGCCATCTGCTCCACAAAGGTATAACACACTAGACTTTCCTACGGAAAATCGTGTGCCACGAAACCGCCGGTTTCTTTGGATTCTTCCGGTCAAAGGGGAACACTATCCCCTCTGAACACCCCAGACAAAGGAGAACGCTGTTCCCTTTTGGAATCCCCTTGCCAATAGGGATGCTACCGCCCTATTGAATGATTTAGATAAAAAACAAAATAAAGCATAGTTCGCCAGCACACCGCTATTCTGTCATTACCTTACACAGACATCTTGTAACTTTTTCGTTAAGCCTATTGACTCTGATACTTCGGAAGAGATATAATATAGTTGCTACTTAGCGAGCCTAAATAGCAAAGCTAAAGAGAGGCGACGATATGAATAACAAATATGTCCAGCAATTCAAAAAAGGCTCTCTGGAAATGATACTTTTGTGCCTAATCGGACGCAAGGAAACTTATGGATATGAAATTATAACTGAATTGAACAATAGTGCGTCTGTTTTGGGATATGCGAAAGAGGGAACCATTTACCCCATTTTGTATCGTTTGCAGGAAGCAGAACTAATCAAATGCCGATTGGCTCCGGCTGCGGCAAATGGCGGCTCAAAAAAGTATTATTCTTTAACGGATAAAGGCAGGAATGTACTTGATGAACTAATCTTATTTTGGTCAAGCTATGAAAACTGCGTAAACGGCTTTATAGAAAGTTATCAACAAGCGAGGGTATCCAAATGAAAGAACAATATATCAAACAGGTTGAAAAGGAACTATCTTTACCACGCAAAATGAAAAAAGAGGTTGTACGTGACTTGAATGAAGTTTTTGCGTCTGCTATGGAGCATGGAGAAACAGAGCAGCAGATTATCCAGCGTTTGGGGACGCCAAAAGAATTTGCAGACAGCACCGCAGAACAGTTTGGCATTGATAACACCAAATCGAAAAAAAGGAACGGTATCATTTCTACTCTTGCTGCGCTTGTTATCGCGGCTGCTGCCTTTTCGGTATATGCTGTTACACAATCAGGAAAAGTACCAGAAGGAGCAATCGGACAAGCCGACGCGACAACAAATATACAGATTGAGGGCGCGTTTGCCTTTGATATTTCGCAAATCCTTTTGGCTATTGGGTTTGCAGCAACAGCTATTGCTCTTTTGTTAATTATCCGAACCATACACAAAACAGGAGGTAACCAATGAAGAAATATATTTCTGTATTCACAATCATGATTATGATTTTTTTGGCTGCGTGTTCTAATCAAAATACCTCATCTACACCGACAAGCAATGAGAACAATACGCAATCTAATAGTGTTACAAAATTGGACGAGGGTGTTTGGCCTGAGAATGAGTACACAGAGGGGCTTCCTGTTGCGCCTGGTACGGTTGCATGGGCTACACTTGATACAGAACATGAGAATTGTAATATCAACCTTACCGGTATTAGCGAAAACGACTATAACGAGTATATGGAGCTTTTGAACCAAGAAGGCTTTTCCGTAATTGAAAATGTGTCAGAGGAAATCGAGGGAGAAAACTATGTTTCTATCGGGACACTTTTATCAAACGACGAAAAGTGGTTAAGTATCAGCTACATACCCAATAGTCTAACTATCTACATTTCCTTTGACAATAACTGAAAGAGATCACGGAATAGCAAAGCCAGCCGAGCCAGTCAACGGTCAAGATGAA
>CDZT01001057.1_pt1 | contig 32601 bp, 32 predicted proteins | sample 557531 | NCBI WGS metagenome assembly CDZT01 (sample SAMEA3182066, study PRJEB8094) | gut metagenome | biome: human; feature: gut; material: Stool; isolation source: human stools | place: Canada | collected 2013-03-05
TTCCTGCTGCTGTGCAATGCGTTCTGCAAGAGCAGCCTCCTTCTCCGGCCTGCCCGGGCGATGGACAAAGGCGTAGCAGCCGCTTCTGGATACTGCAAAAAACGCCCACATGACGGGCACCGGATACACGCCGCTGTGACGATAATATGATGTGGTATTTTACCCTTGCCCTCACCTCCTTCCTGCGGACCGCAGAAAATCCCGCAGCAATTTGTCCTCCATGCGCAGTCGCTGGATCTCAAAGGTCTGCTCTGCTGCAATGTCTCTGTGAGCAGCATCTTTCCTTGGCCGTCCTTTTGGACGTGGAAGGATCCCGGCTTCCAGCTTGCGTTCTTTTCTCCGCTCCCGCTCAAGCAGCCTTTTCACCACCTGCTTATTCTGGAAGCCATAGTATCCCGCAACTTCCCGCTGCGTTTTTCCCTCTGCCGGCATAGCCTTGATTTCAGGCAGCAACGCTTGAACGTGTGTGTAATTCCGTTTCCCCATAACAAGACCCCCTGATGTAGTTTATTTTCCTACATCAGGGGGCCTTTTGTCACTGTCCGTTTTTACTGGCCCTGTTCAAAATTTGCAATCAATGCTACTATTTTTTGCAGACCATACTTACCTCAATTTTCCCGCCGCACACCATTCCCAGTTCTGCAGCGGCGTGAGTCAAATCATAGACCTGCCGTGCCTCGCTGCGCCCCTGCGCCCAGAACTCCAGAGCATCCAGCTTTGTCTGATATTCCACGGTGCCTCCGCCAATGGTGCCCACACAGGTGCCATCTGGTCGCACATGCATCCAGGTGCCTACACCCCGTGGAGCGGAGCCACTCTTTTTTACAATCGTGCATAAGATGCCGGGCTCATCTGGTGGAGGCATTGCGTTAGGACCGCGGTGGGCTCGCTGTTTTACTAGTTCGGCTGTAATAGATACCGCAATCTCAGCAGGTGTTTGTGCGCCAATAGAAAGGCCAATGGGGGAATGCACCCCCTCTAACGTTTTTGGGGGGATACCAGCCTCCTGTAAGGATTTCATTACAGCGGCAACCTTAATTTTACTGCCAATCATCCCTACATAAGCATATCTGCCGTTCAGAATCCTTTCCAGGCAGACGCGATCAAAAGCGTGGCCGCGAGTAAGAATGACATAGTAGTCACTTCCGCGGCTGCCCAGTTGATCTAATGCGTCCAGAAAAGAGGAGCATATTACCTGATTCGCGAGTGGAAAACGTCTGGGATTGGCAAATTCGATACGGTCATCAATGACAATTATTTCATATTCCAATCGTGCGGCCATATGAACAACCTCTAACGAGACATGACCGCCACCGCAAATGATCAGTCGATCCATATACCATCCCTCCTAAAAAATACAAATGTTTCTTTGTGCCGGTATTGCGTTTTGCTAGAATAGCATAAATTACAGCATCGAAAGCCTTATAACTTAAAATTTTTGCAGTTGGATCGATCAACATCGGAATCGCATCATGCGCTAAAATTATCCGGATATCCTGCACGCCTCCTGCGCGATAGGCTGTAATCCGTTTGACTTGCGTCATTTTATTGTAAATACACTGGAAGAATACAACGATGCGACGTATGGCAGTAAGATGGGCGATCTCGGTCATGACAACAGGGAAAACGGCCCGGTGCAGTCGTATTGCCACGTCAGTGACCAGGTTGCCTGCATCTTTGATTAAAAGTGACACTGGACACTTAGCTCCCCAAAAACAGAATGCACACACAGAAATATTTACAATAACGAATATTTTGTGATGTATAACATGGAAAACTTTTGACATTCACAGAAAATAGTTGTAAACTAATTAATAAAGAGAATGTGCGATATTTTCATTCCACGGCATAATACATTAAAAAACAGGAACGGTTAAGGTGCTTTTATGACTAAGACAAAAACGATGAGCACACAGCAAAGTCTAGATCGTGCGCTTGAGCTGATGGAGATGCTTGCTAAGAACGGCGGCGGCATGAATGTTTCGGATATCAGCAAAACACTTGGAATCACGCGTGTGACTGCGTCTTCGATGGTGCAGTCTTTGTTGCAACGCAATTATATCGAAAAGGACGCTATAACGGGAAAGTTTTATATAGGGTATAAATTCTTGGATCTGGCACAGGTTTACCGCTATCGTTATCCGTTTCTATATGCTGCGGAAGAATATGTCCGTAACATGGCGGAAAAGCTGGGAATTCGAATTAACATATGCGTACTCAAACCTCCGGGAGTTGCAGTGGTTTTACTGTCAAAAGATGTTTCACTGCTTCCTAAAATGATTATGGGTTACGTATTTCCTGCGTATGCGTCTGCATCCGGCAAAGTTCTACTGGCGTTTTCTTCCAACGAATTGGTGGAGACTTGGATAGACGAGATGGAATTTGTTCGTTATACTTCACATACGATTGACAGTAAGGAAAAAATGCGCAAGGAGTTGGAGCAGATTCGTGCACAGGATATTGCTTTTGAACATGAGGAACTGATGTTGCAGCGCTGCTGTATAGCGGCACCGATTCGGGATATTTCCGGACAAGTGATTGCATCGGTGAGCTTTTCCGGAATCGGGGAGCAGATCGAGAATGAACTGCCGATGCTTACGGATAGTATCCGCCTGTTGGCAAGGACAATCTCATCTACCCTGGGTTATAATGCCATTCAGCGCCCCTAGTAGCATAAATAAGAAACAGGACATCGGGGGATAACGTATAGATGAATGAAAGGGCCCCCCGGTTTGAGCTGAAAAGACTCAAACCGGGGGGCCCTTTTCACTCATTGGTGGAGGATAGCTGTCAAGTGACAGGAGGGCTATTCGGAAAAGGAAAGACCGCGAGTCAGTTGTGGCAGCCCTTTCTCAGGATGAGTTCACCAATCAGGAACAGGACAACCGTCGCAAGACTAAATACGCCTGCAACCGGCCAGAAAGATGCGGTTGCAATCAGCGGCAGAAAAGCGATCATTGTAGAAGAGAAGGGGGTATCGAGTGCGGAACAGAGCCCGACCTGCTGAGCGACGCTGGTCTTGCCGTCCGGATCTACGCAGCGGAACAGTGCCCAGCCGGTTGCGCTTACACCGGTGCAGGAGCCGAAGCGGTTCATTGCAAATTCAAACCAATCCCGGTTCATCCAACGGCGGCAAAGGACCATGGCGAATACGCTGACGAGAATGGTCATTACAACGCAAATGATTAGGATGGGAACCAAGTTGGCGGCAATGAACTTTAGATTCAGGGTGGCAGTGGCGGCACAGATGCAGATTTCAAGCGCAAAACTAGAGATAGAATTGATGGTTGTCTTGTCGGCATAGCGATCTGTTTTGGTGGCTACCATCAGATTCCAGACAATGAAGGCGCCAATGACGCCGTACAGCAGAGAGGGAAGTTTGCTCAGAGCGGGGATAAGTGTGGCCAAAAGAGTGATGATCTTTTCGCCAACCCAAATGCTGAACAAAATAAGAGCGAGCTGAAGGGCAAGCGCAGCAACACCGCTGGTGGGAACGGTAGTCTTGCCCACAGAAGCACGCTGATCCTCGGGAAGAGGACCTTTTTCCAGTTTGTTATGAGAGATATCCTTTACGTTTTGAGCATAGCCCTTACGAATGCCGTAATTGACCCAGAACATGCCCACGGTCAGAGCAACAATTAGACCAACCGTGGAAAACAGAATGCCTAGATCCGTCATATTGGCGATGCCTGCAGAAGCGAAAGCATCGCCGGCGGTGACAGCACCGCCATGGCCGCCATAGAAACAGAATACAGGCATGATGCCCCACTGAATCGGCAGGGATGGCCACAGCTTAGACAGGCCGGCGCCGCACAGTGCACCGACGGCAACCTGTGCACAATAAATAAAAAAGGTGCAGACAATCGTGTTACCAAGACCTTTAAAAGCGCCGCGTTTGATGGTGATACCGAAAATCATGCAGGCAATTACGATGTTGACCATAGGGGAAGCCAGTTTTCCCCACACTTCGGGAATTTCAATCAGCCCAAGCACTTGAGGACCCATAACCAACGCCAGGATACCACCAATCATGCTGGCGGGGATATACAGTTTTTTCAGCGGGGTAATTACTTCGCGGATCACAAAGCCAGCCAGGAGGAATACCATTAAAAGAATCAACGGGTTCAGCATTTTTTCTCTCTCCTCTTAAGTAAAAATGGTGCGCTGGTGATTAAGTGTGAACGTATGCCGCGTAATCAAGATAAGCGGGCAGAATAGGATTTGTCCGTAGAATCACCCCCCTAAAAGCAATGTATGCGCTGTCGACAAGAAGCAAATGGAATAGCGGCCAAAGGCATAAAACTAGGCATTGAACAGTGCAAATCAGAAAATCGACAATAAGAATATATAACATAGTGATTAAAATGTCAACAATATATGTATAAAATTATTTAAATAAAAATAAATAGAGCACACCTATATAATTTTAAAGCGAAGCAAGTGAAGGCAAATTAACAACTTTTTGGTTTCTGTTACTATAAAAGAGCTGTTAAAAATGGGCTAAAAAAGAAAAAATACCGATTTTAAGTCAATGCTGCACATTTAAAGATACAGATATTTGAAAAGAACGTGTGCATAAAAAGCGCAAAAAGCGTGGAAAAGGGATATTTTGGTTTTGAGAAGCACACTGGATAAGCACAGAACGATTCAAAACGATATATATACGAATATTATTTTATATATCAATGAAAGAAAAAATGATATTTTTATATTGACTTTCTTGTAATTGAGGAATATTATTAAGAAGTAGAATCGCCGAAGAATAACAATGAACGCAAAGGAATGTTTTGACGGCAAATGTAAAATGAATACAGGGGTGATGCCAGCGGCATGTGCACGAATTGCAGACGGTTTTCCACAAACGCTGTCAGTTCCGAAATAGCGAAGGACCTCTCGAAAAATGGAGAGGATTATGTTCAAAACAGAAAGGAAGCGCGCATCTATTATGAAAAAAGTCAGCTTGACACCTGCGCAAGGCAAATTACTCTGCTACCCCGTAACAGCATCTATGGTTACCTGTGCGGACGATGATAAGCAGAACATTATTGCGATTACCTTCATTGCCCCTGTCACCACAGATCCAAACTGCGTTATGATCAGCGTGTCTCCCAAGCGTTATTCCTATGACATGATTAAGAACAGCGGCGAGTTTGTTGTCAATATTCCGGGTCCCGAGTTGTTGTATGAGACTCAATTTACCGGGCGCAAATCCGGCCGGGATGTGGACAAGTTTAAGGAGACCGGCCTGACTGCCGTACCTGCGCAGGCCGTAAAGGCCCCGCTAATTGATGAGTGTTGGGGCCATGTCGAGTGTAAAGTCATCAAGACCGTTGACGTGGGTGTACATACCTTGTTTATTGGAGAAATCGTGGCCGCCTCTGTCACTGAGGGATATTTTGATAATGGGATTGTCTTAGGTGAGGATAAGGCACGCCTGATTCAGTTTTTGGGCGGCATGAAATATGGGATCCTCGATCATGGCACCAAGGCGCCTCTAACGAAAGATCAGGTCTGAATCTGCTGAAAACCATACCGCTATTTAAGAAAGGAAGAAAGAACATGCCCAGATGTGAAGTGAAGTGGCTGGCCGGCCGAACGCTGGAGCAGCAAAATGAAATTGCCAAGAAAATTACCAATGCCTTTGTGGATGTACTGAATTGTCCGCCTGACTGGGTGAATGTCGTGTTCCGTGAAACAAATCCCGCTTCTTATTATACGGGAGGTATTTCTGTGGCGGAGGAGCGTGCTGCTCGCGCAAAGGAAGAGAAGTAAAAAGTTGGCGCCTTTTGTCAAAATTTTATACCGGTACTCATAAAATTGTGGTTCGAGTATAAAGGCCTCCCCCAAAACGCCGGGAGCGGGGAAATATTTCCCCACTCCCGGCCCCTTCATTAGGGAGACGTTTATACCTGCTTTAAAACCGATTTTGTTGAAAGCCACATGGGAAGGCTGGAGACTGTCATTAACCATGAAAGGAGAGAGCGAATTTTGGAAGAAAAGAAACGCGTAATGCTGATGCAGGGAAATGAAGCCTGCGCTGAGGGCGCAATTGCCGCTGGCGCAAATTTCTTTGCAGGTTATCCCATTACTCCGGCGACGGAGATCGCCGAGGTCATGTCCTATCGGCTGCCGATGACAGGCGGCAGGTTTATTCAAATGGAGGATGAATTGGGCTGTATGGGCGCTGTTGTCGGCGCCTCTTTGACCGGTGCAAAAGCTATGACAGCGTCCAGCGGTCCGGGGTTTACCCTGTTGCAGGAAAATATGGGGTACGCCGCCATGTCTGAGGTGCCCTGTGTGATTGCCTGTGTACAACGCGGCGGACCCTCCACCGGCTTGGCTACACTACCCGGTCAGGCGGACATTATGCAGGCCCGCTGGGGTACTCACGGCGATCACCCTGTGATTGCACTGGCCCCCTCCACGGTGGAGGAGATGTTTTATCTGACGATCGACTGCTTTAATTTGGCGGAAAAGTATCGTATGCCGGTGACGCTGCTGACGGACGCTATCATCGGACACCTCCGCGAGAAGGTTGAGCTACCTGACTATAGCACAGTAACGCGAATTTCCCGCGCAAAGCCTACCTGTGCACCAGAACGATATCTGCCTTATGCGCCGGAAAAAAATGATGTACCGCTTATGGCAAATATGGGTGACGGATATCGCCATTATATCACTGGCTGCGTCCATGATGAAACTGGACTGCCTAAGCTGCAGCACCCGGATGTTGCGTCCTATCTGATTAACCGCCTGCACGAAAAGATTGAGATAAACCGTACGGATATTGAACGTTATGAGACAGCCTATACTGAAGATGCCGAGATCCTTGTAATGGCCTATGGCTGTTCTGCACGTTCTGCAAAGCAGGCCGTGTGGGAGGCCAGGGCTAACGGCATAAAGGCAGGCTTCTTCCGCCCCATCAGCGTTTGGCCATTTCCGGAAGCACCGTTCCTAAAGGCGGCCCAAACTGCACGTACCATCATCATTCCAGAAATGAACCGTGGCCAGTATGCCGACGAGACGATGCGCGTTTTATATCAAGGCGGGCTACAGGCAAAGGTCATAAAAATCAACGAGTTGGGCAGCATCATGATTCATCCGGACCGAATCGTGCAAGCCATCATGGAGGAAAAGTGATATGGTCAATGTAGATGTTGAATCCTATCTGAGAGAAAACGCATTTCCTACCATCTGGTGTCCTGGCTGCGGCCATGGTATCGTAATGAAAGCGGCTATCCGGGCAATCCAGAAAATGGGATGGAAGAAAGACGACGTAATCGCTGTGTCTGGTATTGGCTGCTCTTCCCGCGCCCCCTCCTACTGCGATTTTAACGGTATCCAGACTACCCACGGAAGAGCGGTTGCATTTGCCACCGGTATGAAGCTGAACCGCCCGGATATGCATGTGGTGTTGTTCCTGGGCGATGGTGACTGCAGCGCGATTGGCGGCAATCATCTGATTCACGCCGCAAAGCGAAATATCGACATGACTGTGATCGTTATGAACAATCATATTTATGGTATGACGGGCGGTCAGGTTTCTCCCACTACACCCTATATGGCACTTACTGCCACCTCTCCCTATGGGAATATCGAACCCGAGTTGGATGTCTGCGGTGTGGCTCAGGCAGCTGGCGCTACTTTTGTAGCACGTACAACCGCTTATCATGTCCCCCAGATGATGAACTTGATCGAGCAGGGGATGCGAAACAAGGGCTTCAGTTTAATTGAATGCATTGATCCCTGTCCCACCAGTTATGGTCGGCGCAACAAGTACAAGTCACCTGTGAAGATGTATGAGGGACTGCGGGATAGTGCCGTCCCGGTAGAGCAGGCAAAGAAAATGACGGCAGAGGAGCTGGAAGGTAAGATCGTGACGGGAGTGCTGAAAAATGAGCCGCGCCCGGACTTCTGTACTGAATATGAGGATCTGCTCGAGCGAGTTAAAGAAACCGTGAAGTCGTCGAACAATTCGCTTGAAATCAAGGCATCCGCTGGTGCCAAAAAGTTTGAACGCCGGGAATTGCGCTTGACCGGTTCAGGCGGTCAGGGCCTGATTACAGCAGGCATCATCTTGGTGGAAGCGGCCATCCGCTTTGGCATCAAGGCGACGCATTCGCAGTCTTACGGACCGGAAGCGCGCGGCGGTGCGTCCCGTTCTGAAGTCATTTTGAGTCAGGATGAAATTTACTTCCCTGAGGTTAAAAATCCTGATATCCTGCTTGCGATGACACAGCAGTCCTATGATAAATTTGCGGATTCTGTGAAGCCGGGTGGTGTCATTATCGCAGATACTACTTATGTAAAAAAACTTTCTTCTGTGAATGCCAGGATTTACGAATGCCCCATTACTGAACTGACGAAAAAGGAGTTCGGTACCACGGTTTGCGCCAATGTGGCCGCTCTTGGCATGCTGGCCTACCTGTTTGAGACCATTGATTTTGAACTCTTTGAAGAAGCTGTCAGCGCAAGAGTGCCGGCCGCCTTCCGGGAAATGAACATGAATGCTCTGCGTGCCGGCTATAAGTGGGCCCAAGAGCTCTATCAAAAGTAAGGGGTGGATGGATGATGGCGCAACAGAAATGCGTACCGGTAGTAAATGCGGCCAGATGCAAGGGTTGCGGTCTGTGCGTGGCGTTTTGCCCCAAGAAAGTTTTTGAAGCGGATTTTGAGGGGAAGTGTATTGTCAAGTTCCCAGAGGCCTGTGTCGGTTGCCTAAGCTGTGATTACAGATGTCCGGATTTTGCAATCAAGCTGGTGTTCGGCGATTAAGATCCGCTGGAGGGCAAAAGAATGAGTGAGGACCCGTTTGTTTTTACTTAAGGAGATAAATCGTTGTGAAGAAATCGTTTGACTCTATTTTCAAAGCCAAATCCATAGCGATATACGGCGTATCCAGCAATCCGATTAAAGTCGGTGGGAGACCGCTGCGCTACCTGCTGGAACAGGGGTACCCGGGAGAAATTTACCCGATTAATCCCAACTACGATATGGTGCAGGGGGTGAAGTGCTACCACAGCGTGGAGGATATCCCCATGGGCGTGGATCTTGTCATCATTGCCGTGCCCGCCGCCGTCACGTTAGAGGCGCTTCGGAAGTGCGTCAAGCAGGGGATCAAATCCGCCGTTGTCTTGACAGCAGGATTCAGCGAGGTCGGTGAAAAGGGCAAGGCAATGCAGCAAGAAATGGCCAAACTGGCAAAAGAGAGCGGTATGTGCATTCTTGGTCCCAACTGCTTGGGAATGATAAATATTACAGAAAAGATCCCGGCTACGTTTGCCTCCATCTTGGAGCAGAAAGATATTATTCCGGGGCCAATCTCACTGCTGTCGCAAAGCGGTGCCTTTGGAAATCATATACTCGGAATGGCTCAGGCCATGGGTATGGGGTTCAATTATTGGATTACTACTGGCAATGAGGTCGATATCCAAGTGAACGACTGCATCGAGTATGTCGCGAGGGATGATAACACATCCGTCATTGCCGGGTATATTGAGGACGTTCGGGATGGAGACAAATTTCTGCATGCGTTGGACGTTTGCCTAGAGAAAGAAAAGCCGGTTGTGCTCATGAAGGTTGGTAAGACACAGTCCGGTTCCAAGGCGGCTATGTCGCACACCGGTGCGTTGGCGGGGAATTATCAGGTCTATGAGGCTGTTTTCCGACAGAAGGGCGTCGTTCAGGCCACAGACTTGAATGAACTGCTGGATTATTCCGCAGTCCTGTCACAAAAGAAGAAGATTAATGGGAACCGCGTGGCCATCATCACGATTTCCGGAGGTGCCGGTGCGATGATGGCGGATAAGTGCGAGGAGTATGGTCTGACACTGACCGAATTTGCTCCGGAGACCGAGACTAGCCTGAAAAAGGTCCTTCCGGCCTTCGCTTCTGTCAAAAATCCGGTGGACGTTACCGCTCAGGCAGTGGGCGATCCGAGTTTGTTCGGTGATGCGATCGACATTTGCCTGAAAGATGCCAATGCGGATGTGCTGATTATTTATCTCGGATTACTAAAGGGAACTGGACTGAATATTGCCCGAAAAATCGCGGAAATTGCCAACGCGACTGATAAACCGCTGGTGGTTACGTGGGTTGCAGGTCCGGAGGACGCAATTCAGGAGCTCAAAAAGAACAATGTTATGACCTTTGGTGAACCGATCCGCGGGATCAAAGCCGTCGGCAAGATGGTTGGCTATCGTCTGTTCCTTCAGGGGAAGAAGGAACAAAATGAAAGATGTGTCGATGCAAAGGAGCCGCCTGCTTGTTACGATGAACTGAAGCAATGGCTTCGGGCGACAGCGGAAAAGCGAAAATTTCTCTCAGAACACGAAGCACGAAAGGTGCTTCAGGCATTTGATATCCCCGTGGTGGATGGAGACCTTGCCCGCAGTGCAGAAGAAGCCGCACAAATTGCCGATCAGATTGGGTATCCGGTGGTTATGAAAGTAAACTCGTCCGATGTTCCCCACAAAAGTGATGTAGGCGGGGTAATACTGAACATCAAAACCCGGAACGAGGTAATTTCGGCTTACGGAAAGATTGTGGAAAATGTCCGCGCCGCGCTGGGGGCAGGGGTAAACATTGACGGGCTTCTTGTGTTGAAGATGGAGCAATACACCGCAGAAACGCTGATCGGCCTGAAATATGATCCTATGTTCGGACCTGCAATCGCCTTCGGGCTGGGCGGTATTTTTGTGGAAGTATTCAAGGATGTGGCTCTCCGTGTGGCGCCCATCGACCGTGAGGAAGCCGTGAGTATGCTTTATGATATTCGGGGGAAGAAAATTTTGGATGGAGCCCGCGGCAAGGCAGCTTCGGACCAGGAGGCCATTGTCGATACCATTATAAAGATATCCAAGCTTTCTCTGGAGCTGAAGGATTACATTTCAGAACTCGATATCAATCCGCTGTTTGCATATCCAGAGGAGAAGGGCGCCAAGGCAGGCGACGCACTGATCGTACTGAAGTGATAGGTGCAGTTTGTGCTTCCAATGGAAAAACGGGGTTCCAACTGGTTTTCAAATATAAAAAATTTTAGGAGGAACGAATGATGGCAAAGAAGTTGAAACTGACCTTTGAGCGCGGCGGCGTTGTCTATGCTGTACTAAATGAGAAGGACGCGCCTAATATGGTCGCTCAGTTTTGCGCTACGCTGCCCCGTACCGATGATATGCTCCATGGACGATATGCCGGGCCTGCCATGTTTATCAATACCGGCCTTGAGAACGTGACGCCCGAAAACCTGGTCGGCCGCAAGTGGGTCGGCATGATTACGGTCACCCTGGGCAATCGCAATCATCCGCAGCATGCAATGCATATGTTCTACAGCTACCGCCGTGAAATTAAGAGCTCGAACGATGAGATTTATTTGGCCCAGGTTGAGGACAAGTATTTCCCGCTGTTTGAGGAGATCGGCGATCGGGTATGGGGCCACTGCCCTGAGAAGGTGACGATCGAACTGGTTGAAGAGGACTGAGTTCTGCAACAGAGGGTGCAGAAGATAAGTCGGTTCCCATCGACAACGCGGCTTCAGCGCAAGGGTGCCGCGAAACCAGAGAGGTTTCACGTCTGCTTGAAATTTGATATCCCCCTCTCCGCGGAACCAAAGATGTGCTGGTTCCGCGGAGAGGACGGAAATGCATGAGATAAATATGCGCTTTGGGCCTTGTTTGAAAGGTGTTAGCGTATCTGGATGAAAGAAGCTACCATACGGTCCATTTTTCAAAGAATGCCTAAGACAGCAAAATGAGATAAGGGAGGAAGGCATGTGGGCGAACTGACAAGCGTTGGAAAACCTATTATGCGGAGTGACGCACTGGATAAGGTAACAGGACGAGCAATATACTGCGCCGATATCAAGCTTCCAGGTATGCTTACTGGCGTGCTTTTGTACAGCCCCTATGCCCATGCCAGGATTCGCGAAATCGATATTTCCGAAGCGGAGGCGTTTCCAGGAGTCCATGCCGTGGTAACGGGGAAAGATTTTCCCTTCCGATATGGCTCCGTAGTCAAAGACCGGCCCATTCTCGCATTGGACAAGGTGCGCTTTACTGGGGAAGTGGTTGCGGCGGTCGCGGCGGAAGATGAGGAAACGGCGCTCGAAGCCTGCAAACGAATTAAAGTGGATTACGAGGAATTGGAGCCTATCCTTGATCCGGAGAAATCCATGCAGGACCGGGAGCATCTGCTTCATGAGGAGTTTGAGAGCTATGCCAAGGGTGCCAGCACTGCAATTCCTGGCACCAACATCTGTAGCACGTATAAGCTGCGCAAAGGTGATGTGGAAAAAGGTTTTGCCGAGTCAGATCTGGTAATTGAACATACCTATCGTACGCCCGCCGTTCAGCACGGCTATATCGAGCCGCACAGTTCAATTGCAGAGTATAACCGCCATTCTGATCGACTGACGGTATGGACCTCAACCGTGTCTCCCTATAATGCCCAGCGGGAGATTTCGGAAATCTGGTCCATGCCAATGAGCAAGATCCGCGTTGTCGTACCTACTGTGGGAGGCTCTTTTGGAGCCAAGATGTATATTAAAACGGAAATTTACGCAGTTGCCCTGGCGCTGAAAACCCAACATCCTGTTAAGGTTATCATTTCCCGCGGTGAAGAATTCAGTATGGCTGTCAGGGGGCCATCCATTACAACGATTAAGTCCGGTGTAAAAAAAGATGGAACGATTTTGGCACGCCAGGTAACCACGATTTGGGATACCGGAGCCTATGCGGATTGTGGACCAACGGTTTGTCGTCTTTCTGGACACGCCTCTCCTGGGCCGTACCGTATCCCAAACAGCAAAGTAGACGGTTACACCGTCTATACAAATAAAAACATCAGCTGCGCATTCAGAGGCTACGGTGTGCAGGAGACAGCGTTTGCATACGAATGCCACATGGATGATATTGCGAAAGTGCTAAATATGGATCCTGTGGAATTTAGGTTGAAAAATGCCTTGGTAAAGGGGGATCTTGGTTCTACCGGGCAAATTGTACATTCCGGCGGCGTGGTTGAATGTATTGAAAAGGTTGCGGAAAGTCTTGATTGGCAAAATCGGGAGCGCAGACCCTACCACGGCTTTGGAATCGCCGCGATCCATAAGGGAACCGGAAACGGTAGTTGGGATGCGGCGATCATCAAGATGCAGAGCGACTGTAGTAGCTATACCCTGTTAATGAGTGTAATTGAACAGGGGCAGGGTTCTAACACCGTAATGGCGCAGATGGCAGCCGAGGCGTTGGGAGTCGATGTTGAGCGGGTGGTTGTCGTTCCGCCTGATACTGATGTCACCCCATTTGACGGCGGGACCACCGGTAGTCGTGCCACCTATTGCATGGGAAACACCATCCGAAATGCCGCAGAAGACCTAAAGAAGAAGGTTCGTGCCATGGGTGCGAAGTTTTTTGAAGTCCCGGAACAGAAGATTGAGATGGATCTTCGGGTGCCGCACGGGAAATTATGGGTCAAGGGTAGCAAAGAGCAATGCGAATCTTTGCAAGCGATCATGAAGAAGGTCTGTGAAGGTCGCGGTGGTACGGTGGTTGGCGAAGGCTACTTTAAGGCCAAAGGCAAAAACAATGACCCTGAGACGGGACAAAATGATCAGGTGACACCGTTCTGGATGTATGCGGCTCAGGGAGTCGAGGTAGAAGTCGATCCCGGTACAGGAAATGTCAGGATTCTTCGTATGGTCGGAGCCAGCGATGTGGGGAAGGCAATCAACCCGGTTGGTGTGATTCAGCAGGTACAGGGCGGAATGATTCAGGGTCTGAGCGGCGGCATGGGTGAGGATGTTCTTGTGGACTATAAAGGCAGAGTGGTAAATCCCAATCTGGCAGACTATAAGATGTTTACCACAATGGATATGCCGGACGAAGTGGAGGCCTACTTCACAGAAACCGAAGATTCTGATGGACCTTTTGGTGCAAAAGGCGTGGGAGAAGGGCCGGTCGCGCCCGGTGCGCCTGCGGTGGCCAATGCGATTTTTGATGCGATTGGCGTAAGAATTGATGCAGCGCCGCTTACTCCAGACAAGATCCTTGCGGCTCTGGAAGCGAAGGAGAACGGTCAATGAAAAAGATCTGTGTTACAGTCAATGGGCGTCCGTACGAGCGGGAGACCGAAAATAGTACCACCCTGCTCAACTTTTTGCGGGATGCAATCGGACTAACCGGAACCAAGGAAGGCTGCGGTGAAGGTACCTGCGGTGCATGTTCGGTTTTAGTAGATGGGAAACTGGTGAATTCCTGCCTGTATTTGGCAATAGAGGCGGAAGGGAAACAGGTTTTGACCGTGGAAGGCCTGGAACGAAAGGGTGAACTCCATCCGCTTCAGAAGGCGTTTGCACAAGTGGGAGCAGTCCAGTGCGGTTTCTGTACACCAGGAATGCTGATGGCATCCTTGGCGTTGCTGATTGAAAATCCTCACCCGACGGCCGAAGAAATCAGACTGGGGATGTCTGGAAACCTGTGTCGCTGTACGGGATATGAAAAGATTATTGAAGCGGTGCAGATTGCCAGCCAGGATACAAGCTGGATCGAGCAGATGGACATTTGAGGAGGGGCGGACAATGAAAAATTTTATTCATTTTGACGCCTCCAGCTTGGAAGAAGCCTGCAAACTGCTTGCGGAGTATGATGGATGTGCAAAAGTAAACGCGGGGGGCAGCGATTTGCTGACCGTTCTGAAAGCAGATATTCTGCCCAAGTACCCTGAGGCTCTTGTGAATATCAAGACCATCCCGGGACTTGATTACATAGAAGACGATGGCGACTATCTGCGCTTGGGCGCGCTGACAAGTTTGGATGTCATTGAGAAGTCAGGACTGATCCGTGAAAAGTACCGCGCGTTGGCACAGGCAGCACGGGCGGTGGCATCTCCCCAAATACGCAACGTGGGAACTTTAGGGGGAAACCTCTGTCAGGATACACGTTGCTGGTATTACCGCTACCCAAGCCGTCTGGGCGGCGGGGCGTTGCCTTGTTCCCGCAAAGGAAATGGAGGTTGTCTGGCGGTAAGAGGAGATAATCGTTACCATGCGATTATGGGAGGCAAAGGATGCTTTGCCGTATGCCCATCTGATACGGCGATTGCGCTGGCTGCGCTGGACGCCCATTTGTTGATTGTTGGCGCCGAATCGGAGCGACGGGTGGCAGTAGCAGATTTCTATCGACCGCTGGGGAATATCTTGGAGGCCGATGAGATTGTGCGGGAGATTCAAATTCCATGCCGCAAGGTCTGTACCGGGCAGAGTTTCATTAAATATGCACAGCGTAAAGCAATCGATTTTGCCATCGCCAGCGTGGCTGCTGTTTATTCCCAGGTAGAAGGCGTTTGTACGGATGCTCACATTGTTTTGGGCGCTGTAGCTCCCACCCCGATTCGGGCCGTAGAGGCGGAGCGGATGATGATCGGACAGCCGATCACGGAAGAAATACTGGATGCGGTGTCCGAAGCTGCGTTGATTGGGGCAAGACCGCTCAGCAAGAACGCTTATAAAGTAAAGATGACCAAATCGTTGGTGAAGCGGGCAATCTTGTCTGCAATGGAAACATGATAGTATTCATGGTAATTTTGGAGCATATGCCGGATGAAGTGACAGAATGATTTCTGGGGGGATAGAACATGGCACAGATTACAATCAATGAAAAAAGATGCAAAAGATGCGGCTACTGTATTGCTTTCTGCCCGACGAAAGTCTACGGACAGGAGATTGACGGTTTGCCGCGAGTCGAGAAACTGGACAAATGTACGGCATGCCAGATGTGCGTAAAGCGCTGTCCGGACTTTGCGATTAGAGTGGAGGACTAAAGATGGGGCAAACAAAAAAGAGACAGTTTCTACAGGGAAATGAAGCGATCACAGAGGGGGCCATCTATGCCGGAGCACGATTCTATGCCGGATATCCGATCACCCCGTCTTCCGAGATTGCAGAGACCTGCTCCACCAGACTGATGGAGGTGGGGGGCGTCTACGTACAAATGGAGGACGAACTGGCTAGTATGGCGGCCATTACCGGAGCATCTCTGTCTGGGATGAAGTCCTTCACTGCCACCAGCGGACCGGGCTTTTCCCTAATGCAGGAAAATATGGGGGTGGCTCAGATGGCAGAGGTGCCCTGTGTGATTGTAAACGTGCAGCGTTCCGGTCCCAGCACGGGCTTAGCCACCAAGCCGGCTCAGGCCGATATTATGCAGATTCGCTGGGGACGTCATGGGGATCAGGCAATCATTGCTCTGGCTCCAGCCTCTGTGCAGGAGTGTTTTGACCTAACAGTAAAAGCTTTTAATTTGGCGGAGCGGTTTCGTACCCCAGTGGTGCTAATGCCTGATGAGATCGTGGGCCATATGAGGGAAAGTATCACTATTCCGGAGCCGGGAGAACTGGAAGTGTTCAACCGTAAGAAACCAACTTGTGCGCCCGAAGAGTACCTTCCCTTTCACAGTGAGGGCAAGGACGGTATCGCGCCCTTGGCAGAGTATGGTGGGAAGTACGTGTTTCACGTTACCAGCTCCATGCACGGGGAGGCTGGCTATACCCAAAACGATCCCGCGAATGCGGAGAAAAAGATCCGGCATTTATACGATAAGATCTACAACTATCTGGACGAGATTATTGAAACCCGGCAGGTAATGACAGATGATATGGAATTGCTGGTAATTACTTCCGGCGGTACCACAAGGGCGGCCCATGAGGCGGTTCTGGAGGCAAGGCGGCAGGGGCTTAAGGTCGGGTTGTTGCAGTTGGTTACTGTCTGGCCCTTCGCTGATCAGCAAATTGCGGCACTGGCGCAGAGCACAAAAAAGATTTTGGTACCGGAGATGAATCTGGGACAGATGATCTCTGAGGTTAAACGGGTCGTTGGGCCTCAAATACCGGTATTCGGTCTGAATAAGAGCAATGGCCTTGGGATTGAACCAAAGGAAATTATGGATCAAATCAAGGAGGTTTACTAAATGGCGGCCGTAAGTACGGAGCAGTTGCTCACAAAAGATTTACCTCATATTTGGTGTGCCGGCTGTGGTGGCGGCATCGTCCTAGGTTCTATTTTAAGGAGTATTCAAACACTCAACCTGTCGCGTGAGGACGTTGTAATTTCGACGGGGATTGGCTGCTGCGGAAAGGCCGATGATTATGTGACCACAAACGCCTTCCATGGAACCCATGGTCGTGCCCTCTCATTTGCCACTGGAATCAAGGTGGCGAAGCCGGAGCTTAAAGTAATTGTGATTATGGGGGACGGAGACGGTGCTACCATCGGGGGTAACCACCTGATTCACTCAGCCCGCCGCAATGTGGATTTGACGGCAATTGTGGTCAATAACTCGAACTATGGTATGACGGGCGGACAGTTTTCTGCTACGACACCGCATGGAAAGAAGACCTCTACCAGTGAGTTTGGTAACCCCGAACGGGCCTTTGACCTATGCGACCTGGTGTCAGCAGCCGGCGCAAACTATGTGGCGCGGGGCACAGTCTATCATGTCGTACAGCTGGACAAGTTAATTCAGGATGCCATTGAGAAAAAGGGATTTTCCTTTGTAGAGGTAGTCAGTCCCTGCCCCACCCATTTTGGACGCAGAAACAAAATGGGTGGCCCTGTCGCTATGATGGAGTGGCTGAAAAGCCACGGTATGAGTCGTCAAAGGTACGACGAGCTTACAGATGAACAGAGAACCGACTGTTTTCCCATTGGGAAATTCGTCGAGCGGGATGCCCCGGATTTTAACGCACAGTATGAAATGGTCCGACAGCTGGAAATGACGGGAACAACCAAGTAACTGAGGTGGGAATATGTCAAAAAGAAAGGAATTTGTTCTGGCTGGAAGTGGCGGCCAGGGCCTGGTAATGATGGGAATACTCCTGGGACAGGCGGCGAACCAGGACGGATATACAGTGGCGCAGAGTCAGTCTTACGGGATCGCAGCGAGAGGTGGTGTTTCCTTTTCCGAGGTAGTAATCAGCGATGACGTCATTGTCTATCCCAAGACAAGCAATCCAGACTTGATTTTGGCGTTGACCCAGGAAACCTATGAGATGTTCCACAAGAAATATCCGGATTGCCTGATTGTTGTGGATTCGGACGCAGTCAGTGTACCGGAGGACGAGAAAAATGCGCGCTCTCTGCCGCTGACCGGATATTGCCGGAAGGTCGGGAACATGCGTGTCCTGAATCTGTTGGGAATCGGTGTTGTACAGGGCTTTACCAACGCCATTTCCAATAAAGCAATGGAGGACACGATTCAAGAGCGGTTTCCCAAGGAGTGTGAGGCGAATCTGGCGGCATTTCATAAAGGAATTGAGTTCGCGGTCGCCACAAAAGAACAGTAAGGCCACTGAACCGGAGATGTACCGCAGGCAGATTCAGACGGTTGGCCAACTTCCTGTACGTTTATGGGCACGCTGATTCACCAAAGAATATCGATCGGCGTCAGAGCGATTGCTCTGCCGGGCTTGGAATGCATGGATGCCTGGCTCTGTGCAGGAATGGCCTATCGTTTCCGAAAAAACCGGACAGAGGTGGTAACAAAGTTTTCCCCCCTGTCCGGTTTTCCTTGCTAAGACGCTTGAGATTATGGAGAATGAGGTAGTATGAAGGGGATTATTCTGGTATTGACAGCCGCACTGCTGTACGGGGTGGCTCCATCCATTCAAAATATTGTTATGGATATGGGGGCAGGACCAGCTGCGATAACCGCATGCTGTTATTTGATCAGTATGACGCTTTCCCTGCTTACCGCTAAAGTTCAAAAACATGCCATACGCGTGACCTTGAAACAATTTTGTCGTCTGCAACGAAAAAAGCTGTATTGTTGACCTCCCAACCTGCGTCAAAACCTTTTGGATCGGTCTGCTGAATTCAATTGCATTTATGATCTTCAGCATGGTTAATCAGGTTCCCTTTCCTTCAACAGTTTCTATGTGGGGTGGAACAGTATTAGCCGCTGTTATGGTGTGGGCGGCCATGTATACGCTAGTGGCCGGAATTTCACGGATTGGAGCGACGAAGGCATCCTTTTTCTGCATTGCTGAGCCGGTCACCAGCGTGGTAGTCAGTTCGCTTATCTTTTCCTATACGCTGGGAATCCAGGAAATTTTGGGATCTGTATTGATGGTGTGCGCGATGATATTTAATGCCCTTGGAAAATCATCCGGGAGTACGATAGACGACCCGGCGGCAGGTGTTGCCAATACAGTGTCAAAGGACGAGCAGTCGTCCTAACCAAGTATTAATACGGGAAAACGAGTAACTGAATGAACTATTATCGAAAGGAGAAATTAACTTGGACGCTTTATCCAAGGTTATGACCGCAGAAGAGGCCGTTTCTTGTTTTGTAAGGGATGGAGACTGCCTGGCGCTGGGTGGCTTTGTGACAAATCGCCGGCCTTACGCACTGGTGCGGGAAATTATCCGCCAACGCAAAAGGCGTCTTTATCTGGAGGGAGGACCCTCCGGCGGGGATATGGATATGCTGATTGGCGCGGGTTGTGTGGAGATTATAATGGTGTCCTATATTGCCAATTCCGGATATACCATGGTCTGCCGTCGCTTTCGGGATGCTGTGGAGCATGGCCGAGTTCTGTTTGATGACTACTCTTTGGATGTACAGACCATCGCCTATCACGGCGCAGCATTAGGCTTAAGTTATGTACCGGTCAAGAATATGCTGGGTTCTGACCTGGCTGACAAGTGGGGAATTTCGGCGGAGAAACGCAAGAAGTACCCCAAACTTCCACCGCTGAAATTTGTAATTCAGGAAGATCCGTTTCATCCGGGTAGTCAGGTGTGCTGTGTTCCAACACCGCAGATTGATGTGGCCTGTATTCATGTCCAGGAAGCGAGTCCGGACGGCACCTGTTATATCGAGGGGCCGCAGTTTCAGGATTTGGATATTGCCATGGCGGCTCGGCATACCATCGTTTCCTGTGAACGGCTGGCTTCGGATGAGGAGATGCGTCGCCATCCAGAACGCAATACACTGACGGGACTGTGCGTGGATGCAGTGGTACCGGCGGTCTATGGTGCACACCCGTCGCAGTGCTTTGGTTGCTATGACTATGACAGTGAACTCTATTTGTACTATGATAAGGCCAGCCGTACCCAAGAAGATTTTGACGTCTTCATTCGTGACTATGTAGATTTGTGTCCCACCCATGGAGACTATTTGAACAAGATTGGGGCGGAGCATCTGACAGACTTGTGTGTCAGGCCAGGGTATGGCTATCGGCCCGGCCTGAAACGTCGCTGAGGGAGGCGTAAGAGCAGTGGAATATACGGCAAAGCAGATGATGGCCGTGGCGCTATCGCGGCAGATCGAAGATGGGAAGACTTATATCATCGGTACGGGATTGCCCTTAATTGGCGGCACTCTGGCTAAAAATACCCACGCCCCCAATGCCCATTTAATTTTTGAGACGGCCCTGTTTGAAGGAAACCCACAAGAGGTGCCAACCAGTGTTTCTGATTTGCGCATCAACTATCAGGCCTCTGTGCTGTGGCCGCAATACCGCTATTTTGGGTTTCAAGCGCTGGCTGCTCGCACTGGGGTGATCGATGCAGGATTTCTGGGCGGCGCCCAGATCGACCCCTATGGGAATCTGAACTCCACCAGCATCGGTGACTACTTCCGACCGACCACTCGGTTTTCCGGGTCCGGCGGAGCCAACGGCATCGCAACCTACTGCGATACTGTTATCATTATGAAACATGAGCCGCGCCGGTTTGTGGAGCATGTTGACTACATTACCAGTCCGGGCTGGATTGAAGGGCCGGATGGGCGGGCAAAGCGGGGCCTTAATGACAGGGGGCCACGGGCTGTCATCACAGAATTGGGCGTGATGCGTTTTGGCGAGGATAAGCGTATGTACCTTGCAGAATACTTTCCGGGCGTAAGTCTGGATACGATTCGGGAACGAACGGGTTTTGCGATGGATTTGTCCCGGGCGGTGGAGGCGCAGCCGCCGGAAGACGCGGTCTTGGAGATCCTGCTGAAAAAGGTGGACCCAATGCGCATCATGATTTAAAGGAGGAAACACAATGGCGGCACTGAATTATCTGGGGGTTGCCCTGGTCTTGATGCTGATCATTGGGGTCGGTATCTATTCAGGGCGCAAAGTGAAGTCGGCCGCCGACTTTGCAACCGGCGGCGGCAAGGTAGGACCTTGGATGATCAGTGGCACTATCATGGGCGCGCTGGTCTCAAGTCAGGCCAGCATCGGGACAGCTCAATTGGCGTTCAGCTATGGTGTTTCTGCCTGGTGGTTTACGCTGGGCTCTGGCCTAGGGTGTCTGATCTTGGCACTGGGCTATGTGCGTCCTTTGCGCCGCAGTGGCTGTACGACGTTGATGGCCGTTATTGACGGGGAGTATGGACATCGAGTGGAATATGCTGGCTCTGTGCTGAGTTCAATCGGCATTTTTATCTCGGTTCTGGCCCAGGTCGTGTCGTGTACAGGTCTTATCACTGTAATTTTTCCAGTATCTACAGTGGTAGCAGCGGCCTTGTCCGTGCTGCTGATGACTGTCTATGTAGTGTTTGGCGGTGCCTGGGGGGCTGGTATGGGTGGTATCGTAAAACTGGTGCTGCTCTATGCCGCCTGTATTGCCGCCTTGGCAGCGGTATTGGTGCTCAGCGGTGGTTTAAATGGTTTGAGGGATGACCTACAAAGCGCGTTGGTCGGAACGGCGCAAGGTGCGGCCGCAGGAATTAAAAGTCTGAAGGATATGTCTGCACGCTATGGAAGTCTGGTCGCACGGGGGGTGGCCAAAGACATCGGTTCCGGCCTTTCGCTGTTGCTGGGCGTTCTGTCTACGCAGACCTATGCACAGGCGATTTGGTCCGGGCACAGTGATCGTACCGCACGACGGGGGGCCCTCCAGGCGGCAGTGTTGATCCCGCCAATCGGAATTGCTGGAATCGCCGTCGGCCTTTTTATGCGCAGTCACTATATTACTCAGGCGGAAGCAGATGCGCTGCTGTCCTCTGGGCAAGCGCTGCCAGGAGGAATGGGGGTCCTGACCTCGACCATTCAGGTCTTTCCCACGTTTGTCGTCAACCATATGCCGGTGCTCTTTGCGGGCGTTGTGCTGGGAACCCTGCTGATTACAGTAGTAGGGGGTGGAGCGGGCCTGTCGTTGGGTGTGGCCACTATCATGGTAAACGATATCTATAAAAAGATTTCCGCTCGTTTTGAATCGACCGCCATGGCGCTATTCGCAACACGTGGTACGATACTGGCCGTATTGGCGGTCTCGGCAATCATTGCTTGTATTGTGCCGTCGGCCACAATTAATGACTTCGGGTTTCTTTCAATGGGACTTAGAGGGGCTGTAGTTTTTATTCCGCTTACATGCGCGCTTTTTTTGCCGGGCAGGATAGATTGGCAGTTTGCACTGCTTTCGACATTGGGAGGACCGTTGGGAGTCCTGTTGGGAAAACTGCTCAAGGTCGGGGTCGACCCACTATTTATCGGGATGGGAGTTTCACTTTTTATGGCTTGCCTGGGCTGCGTAATGGGGGACAGAAAACGGAGAGCGCTCGCAAACAGCAGGGAGAAATGAAGCTAAATTTAGAACACTGATCTGATACGATTCCTTGGTGAAAGGTATCTGTCGATTTACGTGATATGCTATGAGATTCAATTGTGGAGGGAAGGCAGTGTCCTCTCATTTTTCATCAGATGACAAATTGATACAGATGACGCAGACACCCGTGCGGCGCTTGGTGGTCACTATGGCCGTGCCGACGATTATCAGTATGTTGGTGACCTCAGTCTACAATATGGCAGACACCTATTTTGTTGGAAAGATCGGGACAAGCGCCACTGCAGCTGTAGGTGTGACGCTTCCGCTCATGTCCATCTTTCAGGCGATTGCTTATACGCTTGGACAGGGTTCCGGAAACACGGTGGCAAGGCTGTTGGGGCAGAAGAAGAGGGAAGATGCAGAGGTGTTTGTGTCTATCGCCTTTTTCAGTGCGTTTTTCTGTGGCGTTATAATCTCTGCGTTGGGTACAATTTTGCTGGAGCCGCTCGTGGGGCTTTTAGGGGCCACGGCGACCAGCGCCCCTTATGCCAGTGCTTATATTCGCATTATTCTGTTGGGAGCGCCCTTCATTATTGCATCATTGACGCTCAACAATCAATTCCGTTTTCAGGGGAATGCTGTTTTTGGTACGATAGGGATTTTTGCCGGAGCAATCATCAACATTGTACTTGACCCTGTTTTTATATTTAAAATGAGTATGGGAACGGGCGGTGCGGCGTTGGCGACAGTGCTCAGCCAATTTCTTGGATTTTGCATACTGGTATGTGGAACCTTTCGGGGAACCAATATTCGATTGTCCTTTCGGCGGTTTTGCCCCACTTGGAAACGGTACTATATCATCCTGCTCAATGGGTTGCCCGCGTTTTGGCGGCAGGCGCTTTCCAGTCTTGCGGTTGTGCTTTTGAATATTGCGGGACGGTCCTTGGGCGGGGATACAGTGGTAGCTGCCATGAGTATCGTTTCACGGGTCACACTGTTTGCAAGTTATGTAATTTTGGGGCTGGGACAAGGATACCAACCGGTTTGCGGATTTAATTATGGTGCTGGCCTCTATGAGCGGGTGAGGACAGCATTCGTATTTCTGGTACGGGCAGCGTTAGAAATATCACTGGGACTGGCTGTGCTCGGATTTGTCTTTGCTCCGCAGGTGGTGGCCCTCTTCCGACGAGATGATCTGGAGGTCATTCAGGTTAGTGCATTGGCACTGCGGTTTCAGTGCCTAACATTTCCGCTGACTGCTTGGATTACGCCAACTAATATGACGTTACAAACGACTGGTCACTCCATTCAGTCTATGGTGCTCTCCATGTTCCAAAAGGGACTCACTTTTGTACCACTCATTTTAATTTTGCCGCCGTTATTGGGCGTATTTGGAATCCAGATTAGTCAATCCTTGGCTGATATTTTTACCTTTCTGATCGCACTGCCGTTAGGTCTTGGAGTTTGGCGGGAGTTGCGTTTTGACCAAGGGGACGAGAAAGATGGAGAAGTGGAAAAGATCAGAGATAATGAATGACCTAAACAGTGATGATTAAGGGGACAATATGAATCAATTCCAATCCTATATACCGACGTGTGTTTTGTTCGGAGAAGGGCAGCTGATGCATCTGCATGAGAAACGCCTTCCGGGAAAGAAAGCGCTTATTGTAATATCCGAGGGGCAGACTGTAAGGCGGTATGGATACCTGGAACGGTTAGAGAAGGAACTGGATTTAGCAGACGTAGCATATGCGGTATTTGACAAAGTTAGATCGAATCCAACGAGGGCAAATGTTATGGATGGTGTAAGGGCCGTTAAAGCCAGCGGTTGTGACTTTGTGATTGCATTGGGCGGCGGATCCGTTATAGACTGCAGTAAATGCATCGCCCTTATGGCAATGAATGAGGGCGATATTTGGGATTATAGCTTGAGTGCAGCAGGAGGGAAAAGGGTACCCCAATTTGAAGCACTTCCCACGGTAGCCATTACAACTTCGGCGGGAACTGGCAGTGAAGTTAACATGGCGGCAGTGATTTCGGATGATGCGCGAAACGAGAAGACTGCATTTCGATTTACTTCCATGTTCCCTGCGATTGCAGTTGTAGATTCAAGCCTGATGGTAAGTGTACCTCCAAAACTTACGGCATATCAGGGAATGGATGCTTTTTTTCATGCTTCTGAGAGTATGATCAACAATAAGAGACACCCCTTATCAGAACTGTTTGCCTTAAAGGCAATAGAGCTGATTGCGCATGCGCTTCCAATTGCCTATCGGGATGGCGGGAATGAGGTGGCCCGCGCAGAAATGGCGCTTGGCAGTACGCTGGCTGGCTATTACATGTTCTGTACCTCTGGACATCGAATAGAGCATGTGATGGGAAGTTACCACCCAAACCTGATCCATGGCGCAGGACTAATTATGACAGCGCATGCTTACTATGCGTTTTTTGCGGGGAAAAAAGCAACCGAAGAGGCCATGATCAAGATGGCAAAGGCAATGGGCATAGCGAACGCTGCTTCCGGCGCGGATTTTGTGACGGCATTGGATCATTTGATTGCTGCAATTGATTGCGCAGATTTGAAAATGAGTGACGCAGGAATTGGGAAAGAGGAATTGCAGTGCTATCCTCGGAAAATCCACGAGGTTTTAGGCGGTGATATTACTGCAGATCCTCTGCTTCTCAGGGATAGGGACTATTTGGAAATCTATGAACGGGCGTATCGATAGCCGTGAGCAAGCAAATGAAATATGTGATATGGAAATGACCGCAAAGTGTCGGATCAATGAGCTGTACCTGTTTTGGGCTACATCTGCGGCTGTATGTATATCCATACGCCCCCTCTCCAAGCTGGAGTGATTACCTATTAGATGTCGGGGTGGGGAGAGTCTTCCGATAGAGTAATCCAAAAACAAAAAGGTGGAATCAAACCATGCACAAGGCCTTGCGTTGCCGATCTTTTACATCTCAAGTCATTTGCAAGAATGCCGCCTAACAAGGGCGTTATAACGCCAAAATTTTCATTTCTGGCATTTGTTGTATTCTGATGGGCAGGCGTAGTGTGGGGGCACTCCGGATTCGGAGATATGAGGGGGAGGGGGGGCAGTGAGGCTTATGTATCAATCAAGGGGATGAACACGGCCGCTGAAAAAGACATGTCGGCACTTTTATGGGGGACCACCCCCCTAGCGCGTATGAGCGCCGCTCAGAAGGCATGAACCCACCCGAGTTCAGCCGACAAATCTTAAACTCTTTTTTTGACCGGGGGTGTGGAGCAAGGATGGAGCATGAGAATTGAACAACGAGCGAACAATGAGAAAGCCCCTTTTAGGGCCTCCAAAATCTTTGATCATTATACTCCCGCAGTTTCCGGCTGATCTGTGGACAGCGCAGGGCGCGGAGGGTCTGTGCCTCCCGCTGCCGCACACGTTCCGGGGGAATGCCGGTCTCTGTGCTGAACTCCCGGGGCGTCTTTCTGTGGTAGAACCGCTTACTCAGGATATCCGTCTGAGCCGCTGAGAGCCGCTCCAAGGCTCGTTTCAGCACATCATGGTTGTTGTGGCACTCGCATCTCGTCTCCGGCCGGGAGATCAAGACTGTGGGCCTGGTGGACGGGGTAGCGCCGCTGCTTCTTGCGTCAATACCCCGCAGCCTTTGCAAAACGGGTTTACAGGTGCAAGATGCAGGGACAAATCGATCTGTTCCACAATGGGGACCGCTGCGGCGGTCCCTGCTCTATTTTAACCTGAGGAACGCTTTTGCCCTGGTAATAAAACGATGGCGGTACTGATCGGTGAGCCTCCACAGCCTGCATTTGAGCCGGAAGAAGGTCGCCTCTCGCATCCTGTGAGGGCGCTCCGGTTCGAAGTGGGGCAGGTCCATGGGACAAGGCACATCCTCCAGCCCGAAGCGCTGCCGCAGCAGCTTCACTGCCTGCCGGTAAGGCTGAAATTCATCGTGGGCGGTCTGCTGGCTGCGATAGTTCAGCCTTGCACAGTGGCGGCACCGAAACCGCCCCCATCGCAGATAGAGAAACCTCACCCGGCGCCCGCAGCCCGGACAAAGGAAGAAGGGGCGGGCGCCGCCATAGTGGTTGGGCAGTTTGGATAATGCCACCTGTTCGGATACCGCCCCCCTTCCTGCCTGATAGGCCAGCCATACCGCGTCTTCTCCCACAGTCAGCACGATTGCGTTCCCGCTGCTCCAGGCGGCGGTGTATCTGCCGGACTGGGCCGCATCCCTGAAGCTGTCCAGCCGGTCACAGTACTCTACCGTCCCGTGGGTCCGATTCTGACCGCCCCTGCTCATATCCTCCGCCTCCGTTCGCCTAAATCGTAAGCCGATCTCTCCGGACGCCCACACGATAGCGAGCGTTTTTTCGTCCGGGATTTTTCGGGCCTGCAGATCCGTCCTCTCGTTGTCCCACATCCGCTGTATCCGTTGTTCCAGCAATGCCGAGTGGATCGGTGCCCATATCACAAACCCATTGTACGCCAATGGATGCCGAAAATGTGGTCCGGTGTGGTCCGGTAATTTATAGTCCTCTCGCGATTCCTAAGAAAATTTTTACCGCTATAAAATGGTGGACCGCACCGGACCACACTTCCATTTCAGGCCCAAAATCAAGGATCGTTTTGAGGTCTCCCGCCCTGCTCCGGCAGGGCGTTTTTTCCGGATTTCCGCAAAACCCTCCATAGACTGGCGGAATGTGGGCAGGGCTTCCGCAAATTGGCCGTTGCGGACACACCAATCCTGGTAAGCCCGGTATGCATCCTCGGTCCGGATCTCGCCGGATAGATCCGGCGTCAGCATGTCCTCCACGAACCGGCTGATCTTATCGCTGTCCTTCCGGTACTGCTCTGTGGCTTTCCGTACGGCAGCGGGCGGATCAAATCCGGTCTCCCGCAGCATCCACAGCCCATCCAGGCACCAGTTGAGGACGCCGCTGAGATTCTCGGGCCGGGCCAGCATCCGTTTAAGCCCTTTGTCCTGCTCCGTCTCAGTAAAATGACGTTCAAAAGGGATTACCTTGACGCGGCCGGAGCTGAATACGGTCACATCGGTCACCTTTGGCAGGTGGTTGGTATTGATGAAGAGCTTGAATTGAGGCCGGTACTCGAAGGAGTTCTCATTGAGAAAGCGGGACGTAATGGTATCATTTCCCGTCAGGGTTTTTACCAATGACGCAGACAGCGCCATCTGCTTTCCTGGTTCGGAGATATTGACAGCCCGTGCGCCGGCCAGGCGGGCAATGTCCTCGCTGGGGCCGCTGCTGTTCGTGTTCTGCTTCTGTGCGATGGTATCTGGTGTGGCTGCCCTGCCGTAGCCGCCCTGAAGACGCATATAGGTCTCTGAGATCGTGCCCTTTCCGTTGCGGGTGGTAGCCCCATAGAGGAGAAACAGACATTCCTCCGATGTATCCCTGGTCAGGCCATACCCCATCGCCTTTTGGAGAAATGCGGCTTTGTCCAGGTCGCCTTGCATGACCTCGTCAACGACCTGCTCCCACCGTTCACACCGGACGTTTGGGTCATACAGGACTCCGGATACCGTAGCAAGCATATCCTCCGCCCGATGAGGATGAAATACACGGGGGCGGAGATCCAGCGTACCATTCAGGCAATTGAACAAAAATGGGTCGGCGTCAAAACGTGAAAGCTCCACCGGGTATACGCTGGCGGCGTCTTTCAAAATGGTCTCGCGGTGATTGCGGCGCTGCCAGCGTGTCACAAAGTCCAGATATCCGCTGCGCTGCTGCTCATCCTTGATCGACAGGGCATAAACCGTCAGCGCATCGGCCAGCGCTTTGCACAGTTCCATCACCCGGAGATTCCCGGTATCCGGTACCCACACCCTGCCGTCATAGACAAACCACTTCCTGCGCTCCGGTACGTACCGGGCGCGGTCCCTGTACCAGTCGGCAAACAGATTGCCGCTGCCGATGTCGTTCCAGCCGTAATGCTCGTTCTTCTCCGGGTGAAGCCCTGCCAGTGTTGCCGGACCGGCGGCAGTCCCTGTGGTAAGCTTGTCCGACTTGCGCCGAAAATGCGCCCGGGGATCATAGCCACCAACACAGCCGGCGATGGCGTTCTGAAGGGTGATGGCGCCATAAGTGCTGCCTGCCTGAGGCCGATCCCACTTCTCACGCATCAGGCCGGAGCAGCGGAAGAGACGCTCTGCCTGCTCGGCGTTGCCGTTGCTCCACCAGACCAGTGCGTTGCAGAGGGCCAGATCCGCCTCTGAGTGCGACTGATACCCAGTAGTATTGCCCTCCCACAGAAGGGAAAAAGCTGCTCCGTTCCTGCCCTGTTTGGCCTTTTCGATGAGGGACGTGTCGTCCAGATCAGTATCTCTGCCAGAGGGACCATGAGAAGCCGCAGACCGCGAAGGCCGGCTCATGTACTTTTCCAATACGGCCTGCAGCTGTTCCCCACGCTCCTCCAGGTCCAGTCCTGGGGTAAGTGTGCTGCCGGTGACCGTCACATATTTGTTGGTGCACCCGGCTATGTAGACCTCCAGGCCCGCGTTCTGATTGTTGATGTAGTACCGGGCCTTATCATACCGAAAGCCGCTTGCCTTGAAGAGGATCCGCAGGCCGGTCCCGCTGGGGGAATATTCGGTATAGGCGGACATAGCGGACATGACGTCCAATGCCAGGGCTGATATCTCCCCGCCTTCATTGATACAGTGGTCGATGTCGATTGCACCCAGGCTGTCAAACACGCCCACGCCTACCCCGTCATACCGGTCTGAGGCCGGCAGGGCAACCGCCAGGGGGGCAAAGGCGGCCCGGTTGGTACTCTGAGCCCTGCCGCCGGTCTTCGGGTTATAAGGGACCTTGGTGGCCCTGGTTCCCCGGGTCTCATACCGCCAGCAGCAGAACAGGCCGTGTTCCCGCAGTTCAGCGGGGAGGTTTTCCGGTTGTAACATTCAGCTGCTCCTATTGCAATACATTTGGACAGGGAAGCCGGGGGTGGGAAGGCTTATGGCTGGACCAGTCTTTATGCAGGTAATCCTGCTCATGCCTGCATCACCGCCTCTACGATCTTACCCAGCGTGCTCACCTTGGCATCCAGCACCTCTTTCGCGCTGTCCGCCATAAACTCCCGCAGTTCGCCCAGGCGTATCATTGGGCATCCGTCCCGCTTGTACCGGATCAGCCCGCCGGGACTGATGTTGTACGCCCAGCTTCCCTTTGCCTCGTTTTCGACCGCAAATCCAAACGGGGCACGGCCCTGCTGCAAGGCAGCGTACAGAGTCGTTGTGGACCACCCCACAAATGGGGCCGCCACCTCGACAGGCACGTTCGCATAAGACATCACCGTCTCTTCACTCGGCGGCGGAGCTGCCGTCCTCTTCATAATGCTTCCTCCCGTATAATGTAATGTGATGGTCAGGGACCGGCGGTGGATTTAGATTATGCCGTTTCTTGACCATTGGGAATGCCAGTGGCCAATCCCTGCTCTAAAAGGGTCCGCACGATCTCAGCGTATGAGCATCGAATAAAACGGTCATTCTTCCTGAGTTCAAGGATTTTTTATCCATTTCGTCCGGGAGTGCAATCGTAATCCGCCGCATATCAGTCATATCGTTCACCACCTCTATTCTCAGTCCAGGATCTTGTTCTGATTTTTATTATAGTTCAGAACCTAAGGGCCATCAAGCGAAAGTTCAGAACCTGAACGTACAAAAGTTCGCAACTATTTTTGTGCACTTTTATATGAACTTATGCTTGAAATGGTGATGAACCGATGATACTATTTAAAAAGAAAGAACGAGGTGAGGTATATGCCAACGGAAAAACCCAGGGTTACGTTCACCGTCAGCCCGGAGACCTTAGAAAAGATTGAGGAATACCGCTTTTCTAATAAATCAAAAAATCAGACGCAGGCCATCCTGTCTCTGATTGAAAAGGGCCTTTCCGCATATGGACCAACAACAAAAAAAGCCCCCTCCGATCTCTCGGAGGAGGCGATAAAGGTCGCAAAAGATTACGGCGCTCTTGACCGGCCGGGGAAAAATGTGGTCAGGGCGGTCATTGCCGAGGAGGGCAAGCGGGTAAAGGCGGAGAAGGCGCGGCACAAGGTGGCCGCTCTCCAGCCGCAGGAGCGCCGGTATATCCCACGCTACTTTACTCCGGCGGCTGCCGGCATGACCTCCCCGGCAGAAGGGCAGGACTTCGACCTCATCGAGACCGGGAATGATGTACCGTGGAACGCGGACTTCGCGGTCAAGATCAGCGGCGAATCCATGGAACCTTATATCATGGACGGTTCCACGGTCTACGTGAACCGGGAGCCGTTGGAGAACGGGGATGTCGGAATCTTCTACATCGACGGGGATATGATCTGCAAGCAGTATTACAAGGATGAAAACGGCAATACCCACCTGCTCAGTCTGAACCGGGCGTGGAGAAGCGCCGACCGGTACATCAGTGCCCTTGATACGGATACGATTACGATGTACTACGGCCGCGTCATCCTCCCGCGCAAGCCGATGATAAGCATGGCTTGAAGGAAAGGAAGATTGTAATGAACAATGAAGAAAAGATTCTGGCAATGCTGGAGAAGCACGGGGAGATGCTGGAGCGGATGCAGACATCTATCTCCGCTCTGAAGGAAGATGTCTCCTGCCTGACGACCGGACAAACCAAGCTGGAGGCAGATGTGTCCGGCATAAAGACCCGACTGGACGTAGATATCACAAAGAAGCTTAATTTGCTGGCTGAGGGCCAGCAGACGCTTCTTGAGACGCTCGCGCCCAAGAGCCGTGTGGAGGTGCTGGAGGACGAGATGGTCTTCCTGAAGTCCGTCATTAAGGCGCTGTCGCAGGAAATTGCCGAGCTGAAAAAGGCGCAGTAAAGTAAAAACCGCCCCCGGTGCTGTAACACCGGGGGCGGAAGCTGCACGGGCCCCTAACCATCACGAAAGACGCCGCTATGCCCTTTTATTGTAAGCGAAAGGGTGTGAAATTGCAATAGGAGGAATCAGAAAAATGAGGAGGGCAAATGGAACCGGCAGCGTTGTGAAGCTGTCTGGGAAACGTAGGAAGCCATATGTGACAAAACTATCTGCAAAGGACAAATACGGCATCTACCGGCAGATCGTACTCGGTTACTACGAAAAGGCAAGAGACGCTCAGGCTGCGCTTGATGGCTATAACAGGAAGCTTATGGGGACTCCGTCTCTTACCGCGGACAACCTGTCCACCACGTTTGGCGATATCTATGACCTGTGGTCGGTCCGTAAATACTAGAAGGCCGGGAAGGCATCCGTCGCAAGCTACCGGGCGTCGTGGGCCCGCCTGTCGGCCCTCTCCGGCGTGAAAATGCGCGAGGTATCCATAGACCATCTGCAAGGCATAATCGACCAGGATGAGGGCGCAGGGCTGTCGAAATCGTCCATCAACAACGACAAAATACTGATGAAGGCGCTGTTCCGGTATGCGCTGGAGCGCGATATCGTATCCAGGGACTACTCTGATTTCGTCCAGCTGCCGGGTGTCGGGCCGAAGCATGAGAAAGGCGCGTTCAACGATTTGCAGGTGAAAAAGCTGGAACAGCTGGCCGCCGACGGCTTCCCATGGGCCGACACTGTTTTGATGCTCTGCTATACCGGATTCCGCATCACGGAGTTCCTGACGCTGACACGCTTCTCGTATGACGTGACGGGCAACTATCTGCGCGGCGGCATCAAGACCGACGCCGGACGCAACCGTATTGTGCCGGTACACCCGAAGATCAAGCCGTACCTGCTCCGCTGGCTGGATAAGGACGGGGACACGATCATTTGCCGGGATAATGGTTCGTCGATCAGCTCCAGCTATTACAGGGACGCTATTTTCGGGTCAATCGCAGATGCGCTGGGCGTCCCACAGGCCACACCTCATTGGTGCAGGCACACGTTTGCCACCATGATGCACGATGCGGGCGCTCCCGAATTGGAAACCAAACGCATTATGGGCCACGCAAATAAGGACGTTACAGAGGACTATACCCACACGGATATACAGCGTCTGACAAGTGCAATTTTGCTGTTGGCATAACTCACAATAACTCGCCGTTTGTAACGCGC